>FLNY01001749.1_pt1 | contig 28513 bp, 28 predicted proteins | sample 1140381 | NCBI WGS metagenome assembly FLNY01 (sample SAMEA3878172, study PRJEB12797) | bioreactor metagenome | biome: Moose rumen | place: Sweden | collected 2011-10 | reverse complement strand
TGATAGCCGGGAACTGTCTTTCCATTAACCCAATCACAAAAAGTAGTATATTTAAAGCCTAGATCCTGACAAACTTTTTTACGGGATTTTTCTTCTGCTTTTAGAAGATATGTTATGTTACCGGAAATATTAACTTTAATTTTATTATCAACAACTCTCATTACGGTTACCTCGTATTAATTATACGGGTTAACCGTAATAGTGTCAATCATTGAACCTTTTATTAATAGATTTTTTGTAGTACCATAATCAGGATAACAAAAAATAATGTAAGGATGAATTTATGACTAATCTTGAAGAATATTACAATAAATTTAACGAAGACAAAAGGCTTAGGAGCCGCCATGGTATCATGGAGTACACAGTTACCATGAAATATGTGCATAAGTACCTGGATATACTGGCAGAGGAAATGTGCACAGACAAAGGCATAAAGTCTGAGGAAGTGGATAAGTCGCAGATAAGAATACTTGATATAGGTGCTGCCACCGGAGGCTATAGTATTCCATTATGGGAAGAGGGCTATGACGTGACGGCAGTAGAGCTTGTGAAGCATAATCTTGGTATGCTAAAAGCAAAGGGTACAGGTGTGAAGGCTTATCAAGGGAATGCGCTTAGACTAAAAAGGTTTGAGGATAATAGCTTTGACATGACATTGCTTTTTGGACCGATGTATCATTTGTTGACCCACGACGAGCAGCTACAGGCACTGCGGGAGGCTAAACGTGTGACCAGAGTAGGTGGATATATTCTCGTAGCTTATGTTATGAACGAATATGCTTTTCTTACTTATGGGATAAAAGAGGGGCATATACTTGAAAACATCGCAGATGGCAAGCTTGATGAAAGTTTCCACGTGCGACCAAAAGAAGATGATTTGTATATGTTCATGAGAACAGAAGATATAGAGAGCCTAAATAAAGAGGCAGGACTAAAAAGGGTTAAGATTATATCACCCGATGGTCCTGCCAATCATATGCGACGTGAAGTCAATGCCCTCACAGAAGAACAGTTTGAGCAGTTTATTAACTACCAGCTGACTGTCTGCGAAAGAGCAGATTTACTGGGGGCTTCAGCCCATACAGTAGATATTCTAAAGAACAATTAATCATTGGATTAAAGGATTTTTATTCCACCGAGAAGTGGTACAGGTCTTTCCACATCCTGGCATGCACCTACAAGGCCAATAATCCAGAATACAAATACAACAATTCCCCATATCCAACCGACTACAGGAATTACTGAAAGCAAAGCAAAAAGATTAAGTACTAATGCCTGGTTCAAATGGAACTTTGCACCCTCTCTGTCACCAATTGCAATCGCGATTATGAAGCCAATCCATGTAATATAGGCGAGTATGCCTGTGGCATGTGCTGACATGGCGGCATTTGATGAAGAGCTGACTTGAGGAGCTGAACTTAAAAGCTCTTCTTTCTTTTTGTTAAATTCCTCCTCTGAAATAACACCCTGGTCGAGTAGATCTTTGTATTTCTTGATTTCGTCTGCAACTGAATAATTACTCATATTTCCTCCCTTTCAATTAAAAGTTAAATTAATATTAGTGATATGAGAATCAAAATGAGATTTAACAGGTTAAAGCCCACTTTAGATTCATTTGTTATCACATTAATGATAGCATATCTAAAGGCTGGTGTATAATCAAAGAATATATTCCATCTGACGTTCTTTTGTTTTCATACCCATTTTCTCATAGAAGGCTTCTGCGCTAGTGTTTCCGGACCATACATTTAAGGTGACCTCGTAGCAGCCCAGTCTTTTTGCTTCTGTCTTTACATATTCAAAAAGCTGCTCTCCTATGTGTTTGCCGCGATATGATGAATCTACACAGAGATCATCAATGAATAATGATTTGAAGGGTACCATATTTGTAGAAAAAGGCTGTTCCTGTAAGATACAAAAAGCATACCCGATAAGATTATCATCTTCATCTACGGCGGCGTATATTGGCGCCAAATTATCCTTTACCTTCTCGGATAATTCCTCTGGCGTATATTTTGTAGTACCTGAAATAAATATATCAGGTCTTATTGTAGCGTGAATTTCTAATACTTGTTGGAGTAAATCAATTAACCTTGGAATATCTTTTTCAGTAGCACGTCTTATGTTCATAAAAGTAGTCTCCTTGCTTGTAGGTATCTTCTATATCTTAGCACTCTCAAAGCGGTAAGTCATTATTGTGGAAGTAATTGACAAAAGGGATGAAAAGCTATATCTTTAAATCAGAAGTACTAATGGAGAACAGGAGTAAATGATAGCAGAATGGAATGACAAAGAAGCTGAAAAAATATGGAATATGAAATTCTCGACAAAACTGCCCCATGACATTCAGAAGGTAGCGAGGAGAAAGCTTGTAATGATTCACTCGGCAGTAAGCATAAATGATTTGAGAATACCTCCGTCCAATCATCTCGAAGAATTAAAAGGTGATCGGGAGGGCCAGCATAGTATTAGAATTAATGATCAATATCGAATCTGTTTTTATTGGAATAATGGTAATGTGATTATTCAAGAAATCGGGGATTATCACTAAGGAGGTGACCTATATGATGAATTTAGAACCTACATCACCGGGAGAGGTATTACAGGAAGAGTTTTTGGAACCAATGAATGTAACAGCATATAGACTTGCCAAGGAGGTACATATCCCTCAGTCAAGAATTAGTGATATCATACGAGGCAAGAGAGGAATCACAGCAGACACTGCAATGAGATTTGCAATGTACTTTGGAACTACTCCTCAGTTTTGGCTGAACATTCAAAATCAGTATGATTTGGATATGCTAAAGGTGTCCGGTAAGATTGTTGATATATCAGATATCAGACCTTATAATTTGATGCAAGGATAATAAAATAATAGAGAGGGCAGAATAATGGTTATATCTAAAAATATGGAGAATTTGGTTGCAGGAAGCTCTGTCATAAGAAAGCTATTTGAAGAGGGTATACAAATGGCGGCAGAGGTAGGCGCGGAAAATGTATATGATTTTAGTCTTGGAAATCCGGCTGCTCCTGTTCCTGAAAAAGTGACTCAGGCAATAAAGGATATTCTGGATGAGAATCCGGATGCATATGTACATGGATATATGAAAAATGCCGGTTTTGACGAAGTCAGAACCAACGTAGCAGAATTTCTTAATAAAAAACATGGTACTAATTATGATGCGGATGATGTCGTTATGACAGTGGGCGCTGCAGGTGCCATGAACTGTGTATTTAGAGCTCTGCTTGGCAGTGGAGACGAGGTAATTGCTTTTGCTCCGTATTTTGGCGAATATAGGAGTTATGCTTCTAATTACGGAGGTAATCTGGTAGTTGTTCCGGCAAAGCTTGATGATTTTGACTTGAATCTGGATGAGCTTGATAACTATATCACAGAAAAAACCAAGTGCATCATCATCAATAACCCTAACAATCCTTCAGGCAAATTGTATCCTGCAGAGACTATACAAAGGCTAGCTGACATATTGGGACAGGCTGAGAAGAGAATAGGCCATCCAATATACGTTTTAGCTGACGAACCATACAGAGAGCTTGTGTATGATGGCGAAGAAGTACCGTATATTCCATCTATTATTAAAAATAGCATTTATATTTATTCCTTCAGTAAGACATTGTCACTCCCGGGTGAGCGCATAGGCTACATGGCACTGTCAAAAGAGATGGATTATTATGACGAAATCATAGGTGCTGTTGTGGTGGCAAACAGATGCTTAGGATATGTCAATGCACCATCATTGTTCCAACTGGTTGTATCCAGATGCCTGGATGTAGAAGTGGATTTAGACTTCTACGACAGAAACAGAAAAGTATTATACAAGAAACTTACAGACTTGGGATTTGAGGTAGTAAAGCCACAAGGTGCTTTCTATCTACTTGTAAAATCTCCATTCGCGGATGAGGCAGAATTTGTAGAAATGGCCAAGAAACGCCATATTATATTTGCATCCACCAAGACCTTTGGCTGCCCAGGTTACGTGAGAATAGCATATTGCGTAGATTATGACATGATTAATCGTTCTCTTGGGGCCTTTGAACAGTTGGCAAAGGATTGTGGTTTATAAGTATTGAGGCATTTAAATTTAAAATGATAATGAGGCCTGTGACGCCGCCTTCTTTCTAGGGCTGGTGCCATAGGTCTTTTTGTATGCTCGAAGAAAAGTCGAGTATGTCCCAAAACCGGATTGTTCGGAAGCCTCAGTTATTGACAGGCCACTGTCAATGAGTGTTTGAGCTAAAGAGAGCCGTTTGATTGTGATGTAATTTCCGATGGTGTAGCCTGTCTCGTCTTTAAAGGTATGCATGAGATAGTATCTTGAAAGATAAAAGTGTCCTGCGATTGCGTCAACAGAAAGATCTGAGGCCAGGTTTTCATTGATATAGCTTATGATAGAATTAATCTTGCTTCCGGAATAGCTGGTAGAAAGATATTCTACTTCTTCGCTGATTGCAGCACGATTTAGCTCTACCATAAATTCTAAAAATAGAATTTGCATAAGCAGATCGTTGGCGTAATCGTCCTTTCCAAGGTTAGTAATCAATCGATTTATTGCAGCAGCAACCTTTGAATTTTTAAAAGAATGTAATCTTAGAACATGGGAATCATTTTCCATAGCATTTCTGAAACAATAGGATAAATCATTTCCTTCCTTCGAATATTCTCCCAGGAATTCCTTAGAAATATATATGATGATTCGCTCATAAACAGAGTCATCGTGAAATATAGGTCTGTGTACTTCTCCGGCCCCCACAAAGACAATATCGTTTTTTTGCAGATCAAAGGTCTGTCCTTCTATGGAGTAGGAAGTATTACCGGATAGGTGAATGAGTACTTTGTGGAAGTCGTGAAAATGAAAATCAATCTCACCGAGGTTGGCATCAGTAAGATGGAATATTTTGAAATTGTCATAAAGGTAGCCTTTTTTTGTGTATGTAGTCATATTACATTCCTCGAAAAAATGTCAACTAGAAAAGTGAGTTTTGTTATTTTGCCTGTGAGTGTTGATATCCTAACTTGATGATACGCCAAATGAGCACTATTTGCAATTTCTACAGCACGATAGAAGATTAAAAAGTGAGAAAGTGCGGAGTATAATAAGTATACAAAAGTTGGAGAAGTAGGTTTTGCAAAGCAAAACTTGTCACGAGTATTAATAAGGAGCTTACACATTATGAAATTTACAAAGATGCATGGATGCGGTAATGATTATGTTTATGTAAATCTTTTTGAAGAGACTATAGATGACCCAGCGGCACTTTCTATACGTGTTAGCGACAGGCATTTTGGAATTGGTTCCGATGGCCTTATTACGATAGGTCCGTCTGATGTGGCTGATTTTAGAATGAGGATATATAATGCTGACGGTTCTGAGGCTGAGATGTGTGGTAACGGTATCCGCTGCGTTGCAAAATATGTATACGACCACAAGCTTACAGACAAGACAGAGATTTCTGTTGAGTCGGGAGCAGGTATCAAGTATCTGACACTTTTTGTAGAAAATGGCAAGGTAGAGCAGGTTCGTGTGGATATGGGCGAGCCTATACTTACGCCGGCTGAGATACCTGTTGTTGATGATGGTGACAAGGTTATTGATGAGCCTATCGAAGTGGGAGATAAGATCTGGCACATGACATGTGTCTCAATGGGCAATCCACATGCGGTCGTTTTTGTAGATGACACAGAGCATTTTGAACTTGAAAAATACGGTCCTTTGTTTGAAAATCACAAGCGTTTTCCCAAGCGCACCAATACGGAGTTTGTCCAGGTGCTGACTCGCAGTGAGGCAAACATGCGCGTATGGGAGAGGGGCAGCGCTGAGACCTGGGCATGCGGTACAGGTACTTGCGCTTGCGTTATGGCATGCATTCTCAACGATAAAACAGATGACAAGGTCTTAGTTCACCTTCGCGGAGGCGACCTTACCATCGAATACGATCGTGCTACCAATCACGTATTCATGACGGGCCCCGCCACCGAGGTATTTGTAGGCGAGCTTTTAATATAAATTATTTACATATATGCGCCTCCATAATCTTGGCAAGCGCGAGCAAGAGGGCCCCATGCTGAGTGAGGAGCTACTGCACCGCAACGAGAGTATGGGAGATGGCTTGCGGGAGCATGTAAAACTAGGATGGCGCATATAACACAAGGAGAAATATGAAACTTAGAGATTTATTAGAAGAATTAGATTATGAATTATTTGCAGGGACAATAGATAAAGAGATTTCGACTCTTGCATATGATTCGAGAAAGGTCGAAAAGGACAGTGTATTTGTCTGCATTTCAGGTACGGTCAGAGATGCCCACGATTTCATTCCTGATGTAATTAAAAAGGGCGCCGGTACTATCATCATTGAAAAGGATGTCGAGCCGGTAGACGGTATTACCTATATCAAGGTCAAGAATAGCCGCGAGGCACTTGCTATCACTTCAGCAGCTTATTTTGGGCATCCGGCCAGCAAGCTCAAGACCATAGGTATCACAGGTACCAAAGGTAAGACCACTACTACATACATGGTTAAGTCCATATTGGAAAAGGCCGGCATCAAGACCGGACTAATCGGCACTATCGAATCTATCGTAGGGGACGAGCATATTCCTGCTGTCAATACTACACCTGAGTCATACAGAGTGCAGGAACTTTTTGCCCAGATGGTAGAAGCAGGACTCGATGCTGTTGTCATGGAGGTTAGTTCACAGGCACTCATGCTTCACAGAGTATCGGGATTTACATTTGATATCGGTGTATTTACAAACCTTGAGCCGGACCATATCGGAGAAAATGAGCATAAGGATTTTGAGGACTATATGCATTGTAAAAGCTTGCTTTTCAGACAGTGCGAGACAGGTATTTTCAACGGCGATAGCGAGCATATCGAAGGCATACTCAAGGGTCACACCTGTCAGGTGATTAAGTATGGCTACGGCAGGGATAATGATCTTGTGGCTGAAAATGTAGAACTGCTTAAAGAACATGGTGCTCTGGGAGTAAAATATCATATCACTGGTGATTTAGATATGACAGTCGAGGTAAATGTGCCGGGGACTTTTTCGGTGTACAATTCCCTCACAGCAGTTGCTATCTGTAAACAGTTTGGTGTGGCGGAGGAAAAGATAAAAGAAGCTCTGAAAGATGTCCATGTCAAAGGACGTATTGAGCTGATTAAAGTTTCTAAAAAGTTTACTGTTATGATTGACTATGCCCATAATGCTATGGCTCTTGAAAGTCTGCTTACTACTTTGAAGGACTATGAGCCGGGCAGACTGGTTTGTCTGTTTGGCTGTGGAGGCAACAGAGCCAAATCTCGTCGATATGAGATGGGTGAGGTGAGCTCTAAACTGGCAGACCTGACCGTAGTCACATCGGACAATCCCAGAAATGAAGAGCCTATGGATATTATCAATGACATTCTCATTGGTGTACACAAGGCTGATGGAGAATATGTAACTATCCCTGACCGTAAGGAGGCAATCCGTTATTGTCTCGTAAATGCAAAAGAAGGGGACATTGTGGTGCTTGCAGGAAAAGGCCACGAGGATTATCAGGAAATCAAGGGCGTGAAGCATCACATGGATGAGCGTGAGCTTATTGCGGATATTGTAAAGGAGGACGGCAATGACATTATTTAAAGGTGCAGGAGTAGCATTAATAACTCCATTTAATGATGACGAGACCGTTAATTATGACATGCTGGGTACTTTGATTGACAGGCAGATAGAAGGACATACAGATGCTATCATAGTGTGCGGGACTACCGGTGAGCCTGCTACCATGAGTGAGGAAGAAAAGCTTTCAGTTATAGATTTTACTGTAAAAAGAGTAAACCACCGTATCCCGGTTATAGCGGGAAGCGGCGGCAATTCCACAAAGCTTGTCATCGATTTTTCAAAGAAAATACAGGCTCTTGGAGTAGATGGACTTCTTATTGTTACACCTTTTTACAACAAGGCAACCCAGGAAGGCCTCTATGAGCACTACACAGCTATCGCAAAAGCTGTAGATTTGCCAATCATCATGTACAATGTCCCCAGCCGCACAGGCTGCAATATCCTGCCTGAGACAGCTATGCGCCTAGGGCTGGAGAATTCCAATATCGTAGGAATCAAGGAGGCATGTGGAGATATTTCACAGATAACCAAGCTCGCCAGTCTATGCAGAGGTTGTCTGGATATATACTCAGGCAACGACGACCAGATAGTGCCCATTCTTTCACTTGGCGGTATCGGAGTTATTTCGGTGCTTTCCAATGTGGCGCCAAAGGGTACACACGACATGGTAATGGAGTATCTTAATGGAAACGAGGATCGTGCCAGAAAACTTCAGCTGGATTACTTAGAGCTTGTAGATGCACTTTTCTGCGAGGTTAACCCTATCCCTGTAAAATCTACTATGAATATGCTAGGATATAACGTAGGAAGTTTGAGACTTCCACTTACGGAGATGGAGGAAGAGCATAAAGTGGCTATGAGCAGGCTATTGCGTAGGATGCCACAGGAGATGCTGGCATAGAGTGAAACAGAGAAAAATAGATTATTTAAAACCTAAAAACGGACCGATTACTTTTTTACTGGTGGCAATAAATATTATTGTCTTTGTTGTGCTGGAAATAATGGGAGATACAAAAGATGGTATGTTCATGCTGTACAATGGTGCCATGAATCCTACCCTTGTTTTACAGTATGGCCAGTGGTATCGCCTGTTTACCGCTACCTTTATGCATTTTGGGATTGAACATTTGGCGAACAACATGCTGCTGCTGTTTCTTTTAGGACAGATTTTTGAGCGAGCAGTAGGTTCTACGCGTTTTTTAGGAATTTATTTGGGGTCAGGTCTGGCTGGCTCCTTTTTGTCGTTCTTTTATATGTGCCTTATGGGAGAGGATAATATCGTGGCTGGAGCATCGGGGGCTATATTTGGCATTGTAGGAGGCATGATTGTGGTCATCTTGTGCAACAAAGGATATTACAGTGGCATCAGCGCAAAGCGAATGATTTTTATGGCAGCACTTACGATGTATTTTGGATTTACCACGGCAGGTACTGACAATGTAGGACATGTGGGAGGGTTTCTCACAGGGATAGTTTTGACATTTTTCAGCTATGGTATACCGACCCTCGTAAAAAGGCATATAAGAGGCAGAAGACAAAAGAGTTCCGTTGATTTTGGGAGTGAAAATACCTATACTTTAAGGTAATAAAGACGTTACTAATGGGCAGATAGAGGGGCAATAATGAAGGTAAATATTTATTATGGCGGCAGAGGGATACTGGAAGATCCCACACTATATGTTATCAATAAAATGGAGCAGGTACTTGTGGAGCTCCAGGTAGAGGTCAAACTTTACAATATCTACGAACAAAAAAACGCAATATCTATGTTGCCACAGACGCTAAAAGATGCTGATGGCATTGTACTTGCTACCACAGTGGAATGGCTGGGGATCGGTGGCTATATGAATCAGTTTCTGGATGCATGCTGGCTCTATGCTGACAAGCAGGCTCTCGCTACCACCTATATGCAGCCGGTAGTTATGTCTACTACCTATGGGGAGCGTGAGGCTATGGTCACTTTGGAAAATGCATGGGAGATTCTTGGAGGTTTGCCATGCTCAGGACTATGTGGTTATGTGGAGGACGTCAGAGAGTTCAAAGAGAACAGCGAATATGCTCACATTATAGAAAAAAAGGTTGAGACTCTATATCGTACTATCTCACAGCATACCAAGGGACTGCCTACCAGCAATCAGGCTGTTACGAGGAGCATTCTCCGCACGCAGCAGATGGAATTATCTCCTCAGGAGACGGAGCAGCTGTCTAAGTTTGTGTCTGATGATGAGTATGTGCAGACTCAGAAAGCGGATATAGCCGATTTGACTAGCATGTTTAGAAATATGATGGGACAGAAAAAAGAGAACAGCTCCAACGAATACATCAATGATTTTAAAGTGCATTTTGCTGGCAATAAAGAATTCTCCGCCAAATATCTGTTTATGATAGACGGCAAGGATCAGCCATTATACGTGGAGGCGGCAGGAGAACAGCTGGAATGCCACTACGGCAAAGAGGACGGTATAGATGTCTACATGAAGTTGACCTCCAGCATCATGGACAACATCGTGGCAGGCCGCGAGACCTTCCAGAGAGCCTTCTCTGTAGGCGACATGACAGCCAAAGGTAATTTTAGAACACTTCGGATGTTGGATGAGATTTTCGCGTTTAGTTAAAAATAAAAATGGAGGATATGTTATGAAGGACAACAATTGTATTTTCTGCAAATTGGCGAATGGGGATATACCTACCAATTCTATTTTTGAGGATGGAGATTTCAAGGTGATTTTGGATGCGGACCCGGCAACAAAGGGGCATGCCCTGATTTTACCTAAGAATCATTTTGCTAATCTGCTTGAGGCGGATGATGACGTGCTAAAAAAGGCATTGCCCCTTGCCAAAAAGGTGGCAAACAAAATGAAGGCAGAGCTTGGCTGCGCAGGTGTTAATATCGTTCAGAATAATGGCGAAGCAGCGGGACAGACTGTACATCACCTTCATATCCACGTGATTCCACGTTACGCAGATGACCCGGATAAGACTATCTGTGGATGGAGCCACCAGAGTTTCTCTGACGAAGAGACCGCGGAGGTCGTCGCTAAATTAAATATGTAGGTTGTAGGTTATTATGAAAGAGCCCTTGTAACTATCAAGCTCTGAGTGTTACCGGCAGTGCACGTGTCAGTGCACCGAGGCAATACTCAGGCTTGATAGTGTAACAAGGGCTCTTAGTAGTTCTAAAATATTTACCCGACATTTTGAATGAGGTCCAGGATTACTGTATTTGCGTCAAGTAGCTTCGACTCGGACATGCGCAAGCGAATCTCATCACGGCGGGCATACACATCATTTACAGAGGCGATGAGTAGATCTGAAGTCAGCTCTTCCTCTTTAAGTACCGTAGAAAATCCCTGCTTTTCATAGCTTGCTGCATTAAGAATTTGATCTCCTCGGCTGGCTGCAGCCGATAGAGGAATAAGGATATTTGGTATCTTAAGGGCAAGAATTTCACTGATGGAATTGGCTCCGGCGCGACTGATCATAAGGTCTGTCATGGCAAATACATCGTTTAGTTGTTCGGTGATAAATTCATATTGTTGATAACCGCTGCGACCTGCCAGGTCATTGTTGATATTTCCTTTTCCCACCAGGTGTACAATCTGAAATCTATCCAGCAAATCATCCAAAGATTCCCATACTGCATTGTTAATAAACTTAGAACCTATGCTGCCTCCCATAATCAGGATAACAGGCTTGTCTGCAGTAAATCCGGCAAACTCAAGCCCCTTTTCCTTTGAGCCGGTAAAAAGCTCTTTTCGAATGGGAGAGCCCGTGTGAACAGCTTTGCCCTCAGGCAGGTACTGCATAGTCTCAGGGAAATTGCAGCATACTTTTGTAGCAAAAGGAATAGACAGCTTATTAGCGAGCCCAGGGGTCATATCAGACTCGTGAATGATGGCGGGAATGTGTTGTCTGCCGGCAGCCATGACTACAGGCACAGATACGAAACCGCCCTTTGAAAATACAACATCAGGCTGTATGTGCTTAAGCAGTTGATTAGCCTCTGAAAATCCTTTTATTACACGGAAAGGATCGGTAAAATTTTTCCAATCATGGTAGCGTCTTAATTTGCCGGAAGATATACCGTAATAAGTGATACCGGCGTTTTCTACCAGCTTTTTTTCAATACCTGTATAAGAACCTATATAAAAAATCTCATAACCTGCATCCTGCAATAGAGGAGCGAGGGCGAGATTAGGGGTGACGTGACCTGCAGTGCCTCCACCTGTCATAACGATTTTTTTCATTTGAAAACCTCATTTCTCAATTGATAAATTTACCTTAATAATGATAGCAACTAATGGTTAATTGTCAAATCTGACAGTGCAAAAAAGTCCCAAAATAAAGGGAAAAGCAGCTGCACAAAGGGGAAAATTTGACATTTATATGTAATAATGCTATATTATCCTGCGTAACAACTTTGTAACAAATGATTTTAAATCGTAAAAAACGGAGGCTTATGAGTAAATTTAAGGATAAATATTCTGCAATGTACGCAAAGTATAAGAGACATATTAATAAGCGAACAATGCAGGGCACTGCTCTTTCGTTAGTGGCTGTTCTTCTGTTTACCGGAGCGTATGTTAATGCACCGGCAAAAGAGATTAGCGCTACTGATGTAGATATTCAGCCGGCAAGTACAGCAGGAGTTTTCTCGGTTGTATCTGCTATGGAGTTATCTGCCGTAGAGTCAGGACTTGTTTATGCATCGGCAGATGTTACAGTGGTTGCAGCTACTACAGATCAGGTAGAGACAAGTGATGATTTATACGACGAATGGGCTGACAAGGTCATGGCTGATGTGGATGAGTACTTGTATATCCGAGAGGATACCAGCGAGGATGCAGAGGCTATTGCCAAGCTCCGTGCGGGAGATATAGCTACACTTATCGATGTATATGACGGATGGTACGAGATAGAGTCAGGTAATGCACATGGCTATGTATCTGCAGATTATTGTGTGACAGGTATAGAGGCTTATGAGCTTGCTATGGATGTATGTGATACATATGCTACTACAGATGTTGCAGGGCTTCGTATCAGAAGCGAGGCATCAGAGGATGCCAAGATTTTAAAAGTAGTTTCTAAGGGAACCAAGCTGGTGGTGGATAGCGATGCTGAGGAGGTAGATGGCTGGGTGGCTGTTACTTCAGGCAGCGTGTCTGGCTATGTCAAGGCAGATTATGTAGAGCTAGACATGGAGACCGGAGAGGCTATCACATTGGAGGAAGAAGCAGCGGCGGCAGCAGCGGCAGCAGAGGCAGCTGCAAAAGCAAAAGAAGCAGCAGCGGCAGCGGCAGCAGCCAATCAGGCTATCATAGATTCAGCAGATGATCTTACTTTACTTGCCGCTATCATTCAGATAGAAGCAGGCAATGAAGTATACGAAGGACAGGTAGCAGTTGGATCGGTAGTTATGAATAGAGTTCGCAGCGGTTCTTTTCCTAATACAGTCGGTGGTGTTATTTTTGCAAAAGGACAGTTTGCTACTTCACGTATGTCATCGGTTATTTCAAGAGGCGTCAAGGCTTCTTGTATTCAGGCAGCACAGGAGGCTATGTCGGGTGTAGATACCACAGGTGGAGCTACTCATTTCAGACGTTCAGGCTCTAAGGAAGGCCTTATTATTGGCAACCATGTATTTTATTAAGTCGCACTTTAGCGCACATATTAGATTCTAGTGGGTCCCCGGGATTTAACCGGGGACCTTTTTGCGTCGAAAAAAGTCACATATTTTGCAAAACACTTTCCTGTTATGTTACTATTATGACTTGAAAATATATGTAGCAGGAGGTACGAGATGAATTTAAAAGGCAGACACTTTTTGAAGATGTTGGATTTTACATCGGAAGAGATTAATGGATTGATTGACTTGTCCCTTAGACTTAAGGATGAGAAGAAAAAAGGACAGTCTCAAAAGGATTATTTATCAGGTAAAAATATCGCATTGATATTTGAAAAAACATCTACACGTACCCGATGCTCATTTGAGGTAGCGGCTTATGATATGGGGGCCAATGTGACTTATCTCGATCCGTCGGGTTCACAGATAGGAAAAAAAGAGTCCATAGCAGACACCGCCAGAGTCCTTGGACGCATGTATGACGGTATAGAGTATAGAGGTTTTGAGCAGACTAAGGTGGAGGACTTGGCGAAATATGCAGGAGTACCCGTGTGGAATGGCCTGACCAATGAGTCTCATCCTACCCAGATGATTGCGGATATGATGACTATTAAAGAACATTTCGGCAAGCTACAGGGTATTAAGTTTGTCTACATGGGGGATGCCAGATATAACATGGGCAATTCTCTGATGGTGACCTGTGCCAAGCTTGGTATGGATTTTGTGGCATGCACCAATAAAAAGTATTTCCCTGAGGAATCCCTGGTAGAAAAGTGCAAGGATATAGCCGGAAAGACAGGTGCTACTATCACACTTACAGAGGATGTAGCCGAAGGATGCAAGGATGCAGATGTGATATATACAGATGTATGGGTATCTATGGGTGAGCCTGATGAAGTATGGGAGGAGCGCATCAAAGAACTCAGTCCTTATCAGGTCAATGAGAAGGCATTTTCATATGCAAAAGCCGGAGCAAAATTTATGCATTGCCTGCCTGCATTCCACGACTTGAATACCACTATCGGTCAACAGATTCACGAAAAATTTGGCATAGACTGTATGGAAGTAACAGATGAAGTATTTGAAGGTGAGCGTTCAATAGTTTTTGATGAGGCGGAGAATCGTATGCATTCCATCAAAGCTGTCATGTACGCTACGTTGGGTTAAGATGTTAGAAGATATAGTATTCGAATATTATGACAGTGTCGATTCCACTAATGAAAGGATAAAATCAAGGGCCAGGGAGGGAGCTTCCCAGGGACTTGTGATATCGGCCGGCAACCAGACTGCAGGCAAAGGCAGAATAGGTCGCAAGTGGGAGTCACCTGAGGATGTATCCATATCTACTTCGATTTTGCTTACGCCTCAGGATATTCCTATAGAGTCGGTGCCGACGATTACTGTGGTGGCTGCTATGGCAGTCAGGAAGGCTCTGGCAGATACCTGCGGTTTAAAAGGGCAGATTAAGTGGCCAAATGACATTGTTTTTGACGGCAAAAAAATATGCGGTATTCTCACAGAGATGGAGATGAGATCCGGCAAGGTGTGGTATGTCACCTGCGGCATAGGAGTCAATGTACACAACATGGATTTTTCTGAGGATATAGCTTACAAGGCCACCTCCGTGGACTTAGAATTAAAAAAGCAGGTTGATACTCCTGTCAAAAGAGGCAGCAGGAGGGATATCACCAGGGCGATTTGGTTTGCTTTCAGAGATTACTACAATATTTTTCTGAAGACATCAGATATGAGTGGACTCAGAGAAGACTATGAAAAGTGGCTTGCCAATAAAAATAATCGTGTTAGAATAGAGGAGCCTGCGGGTGCATATGAGGCAGTAGCGCTGGGGATAGATGACAGCGGCGCTTTGCGCATCGATGTGGGCGGTGAGATTAGACTTATAAAATCCGGAGAGGTGTCTGTGCGTGGTATATACGGATATACCTGACAGAGAGAATAGATATGGACGAGACAGTACTTTGCGGCGCAAGCTGCTATACAAAAAAGTTTTATTTAAACCCTGATTTTGAGGGATTGCCACCTATGGTTAAGGATGAGCTGAAGATTATGTGTGTCATGTACACCGAGGAAGTCAGTGGCACTATCCAGATGATATATGACGAGGACGGAGAGCTTCGCATACAGGTGGATCACAACGAAGATGATTTGCTTTATGACGAGATAGGTTCGGCACTTGAGGTAAAACGCATGCAGCGCGAGAGAACAGAACTCTTTGAAGCACTTGAGACATATTATAAGGTGGTTTTTCTTGGTGAGGAGGGACTCTGATGTTACTTACAATCGATGTTGGTAATACTAATATTACACTGGGAGTATTTGATGGAGATGATTTGCTGGGCACATTCCGTGTGACCACCAAGATCAATCGCACATCGGACGAGTTTGGTATTACTTTTAGAGAGATACTTACTTCTAACAATCTGGATTCCTCTGAGATTAAGGCAGTGATTATTGCATCGGTAGTGCCTAATGTAATGCACTCACTGACCAGCTCTATTATCAAGTATTTCGATATTCATCCTATTATAGTCGAAGCCGGGATTAAGACCGGTATTCGTATAGCTACTGAGAATCCCAAGCAGATAGGAGCGGATCGTATCGTAGATGCGGCAGGCGCATTTGAGCTGTACGGCGGACCTGTTTTGGTACTGGATTTTGGTACGGCGACCACATACGATTTGGTGGATGCCAGCGGAGCTTTTGTGTCCGGGGTGACTGCACCGGGTATACGTATCAGTGCTAAGGCCCTCTGGGAAGATGCGGCCAAGCTTCCTGAGGTAGAGATAAAAAAGCCTGACAAGATACTAGCAAAAGAGACAATATCATCTATGCAGGCAGGTCTTGTCTACGGACAGATAGGTCAGACAGAGTACATTGTCAAGCATATGATAGAAGAGAGCGGCTATGAAAATGTCAAGGTAGTGGCTACCGGAGGTCTGGGCAATCTAATATCGAGCGAGACTCAGTGCATAGACATATACAATCCTAACCTCACACTTTTTGGAATGAAGTTTATTTACGATAAGCAAAAGAGATAGATATGATTCAAAAGCTTAAAATAGGAAATGTAGAACTTGAAAACAATTTGATTTTGGCACCAATGGCAGGCGTAACAGACCTGCCATTTCGTTTGCTTTGCAAGGAGCAGGGGGCAGCCCTTTGCTGTATGGAGATGGTGAGCGCAAAAGGCATCTACTATAATAATAAAAATACCGAAAGTCTCCTTACAGTGGATGAAAGAGAACGGCCTGTAAGCCTCCAGCTTTTTGGATCGGATCCTGATATTATGGCGGCCATGGCAGCAAAGATAGAGCATCGCAATTTTGATATACTAGATATTAATATGGGTTGCCCGGTGCCGAAAGTGGTAAATAACGGAGATGGTTCTGCACTCATGAAAAATCCCGTGCTGGCGGGAGAGGTAATCGAAAAAATGGTAAAAGCCATAAAAAAGCCTGTCACAGTCAAGATAAGAAAAGGTTTTGATGATGACCATGTAAATGCTGTAGAGATGGCTCATATCGCAGAGGAATCAGGAGCGGCGGCAGTGGCTGTTCACGGACGCACCAGGGAACAGTATTATTCGGGAAAGGCTGATTGGAGTATTATTGCTGATGTTAAATCAGCGGTTAGCATTCCGGTTATTGGAAATGGTGATATTCTCGAAGCAAAAGATGTAATTGCTATGAAGGAGCAGACTGGCTGTGATGGATTCATGATAGGTAGAGGAGCTCAGGGAAATCCTTGGATTTTCCACCAGATTTTGCACTATTTTGAGACGGGAGAGATAATCGGCAAACCGCCGCTGGAAGAGATGATTGTCACCATGCTTCGCCATGCCAAGCTTCAGATTGAGTTCAAGGGAGATTACCTTGGAATTAGAGAGATGCGTAAGCATGCAGCTTGGTATACAGCAGGCTACAAGGGAGCCAGCAAGCTTCGAGGACGGATAAATGACGTGGAGTCATACGAAGAATTAGAAGCACTTTTTGAAGAGTTTATGAAGCAATATGGTGAAAGGTAACAAATAGTCATAAAATCTTCAAAATTGCCACCTTGACAGTATATAATTTGGTGGAATATAATTCTAAAAGTTATATAGAATTTTTACCATTACTAAGTAATTGAAGAATAGATTTCGGAAAGGAAAATAATATGGAAGCAAAGAAGAATTTACTTACTGCTGAAGGACTTAAGATATTAGAGGATGAGCTTGAGGATCTCAAGGTCAACAAACGAAAAGAAGTATCTCAGAAGATCAAGGAAGCCAGAGAGCAGGGCGACCTTTCAGAGAATGCTGAGTATGATGCAGCCAAAGATGAGCAGCGCGATATCGAGGCACGTATCGAAGAGATTGAGAAGATTCTTAAGAATGCTGAGGTCGTTACAGACGAGCATGATACTAAGAATATCAATATAGGTTGGACCGTTACACTTCTTGATGTAGAGTTTAACGAGGAAGTAGAGTACAAGATCGTTGGTTCTACAGAGGCTAACAGCCTCAAGGGCAAGATTTCCAATGAGTCTCCTGTAGGTAAGGCTATCATCGGTCGTAAAAAGGGTGACACAGTCACAGTTGAGACCGAGGCAGGAGAGTTCCAGTACAAGATACTTGCTGCTAAGAAGTCAAAGTAAGATATAGTTGATTATCAGGTCGCGACCTATATGGTTGCGGCCTGTTTTGTTACTTTATAGGAATTACTTTATATTTAGGGAGAGATATTATGCTGGCAGGATTCAGACAAAAATACATAGGCAGCAAGGCATTTTATAAAAGATATATTTTTCTGGCCACACCCATGATTATCCAAAACGCAATTACGAATTTTGTTAGTTTTTTGGACAATATCATGGTAGGACAGCTTGGAACAGAACAGATGTCAGGTGTTGCCATAGTAAATCAATTATTATTTGTATATTATTTGGCGGTTTTTGGCGTTGCCGGTGCGGCAAGTATTTTTGGCGCACAGTTTTATGGGAAGGGAGACCACCAGGGACACATGTATACATTTCGGTTTAGATTGGGCGGGACGATACTTGTGACTGCTCTTGGAATATGCCTGTTTCTTACCAAAGGTGACGCACTCATATCATATTTTTTGACGGATACGGCGGGAGATGGAGCCACGGACGTAGCACTTGCATATGGCCTGCAGTATATATCGGTGATAATGATAGGCCTGCTACCGTTTTCTTTTACAAATAGTTATGCCACTGCGATTAAAGAAACTGGGCAGACATTCGTGCCCATGTTGGCAGGTCTTGTTGCGGTTGCTTCTAATGCGCTTTTAGATTATCTTATGATTTTTGGTATAGGGCCTCTGCCGGCAATGGGAGTTGTTGGTGCGGCATGGGCGACTAACATATCTCGATTTATCGAAATGGGAATTGTATTGGTTTGGGCTCACAGACATAGGGATGCCAATAGGTTCTTAAGTGGAGCATACAGTGGATTTGGATTGCCGGTGGATTTGTTGAAAAAGGTGCTGATAAAAGGCTCTCCCCTTATGGCCAATGAGTTGCTTTGGGCAGCGGGTATTACACAGCTCACTCAGTGTTATTCGGTGAGAGGATTGGAAGTCATCGCTGCTCTCAACATATCAAATACTATCAACAATCTATTCAATATAGTATTTATCCAGCTTGGCGCCTGCATATCGATTATAGTAGGACAACACCTTGGAGCAGGAGAGTTGGAAGAGGCCAAGGACGCAGACAATAAGATGATAGCCTTTTCTGTATTTTGCTGTACGATAATGGCTATACTTATGTTTTTGGTGGGAGGATTTTTCCCAAATATATACAACACCTCTGATGAGATAAAAAATATGGCGAGACATTTCAATGCAGTGCTTGCTGTATGGATGCCATTTTGTGCCTATAGCCATTGCGCCTACTTTACACTTAGAGCGGGAGGCAAGACCATCGTCACCTTCCTGTTTGATTCAATGTTTACTTGGGTGATTATGGTTCCGACGGCTACATTTTTTGCCAAGTATACAGGTCTTGGGATAGTACTTGTATATTTTATTGTCAATGGGACGGAGCTCATCAAAAATATAGTCGGGTATTTTATGGTAAAGAGTAATGTCTGGTTGGAGCGAATAGTTTGATTTGCGCAGGTTGACAATATCCGAATTTGTGGGCTATACTTTAGAGGTTTGTACGGATAATTAATATTAATAACATTTATATATCGACGGTTTTTATACGCTGTCAGTGAAAATGAAAGGAATAATTATGGCAGAGCAGGATATTAATCAGTTACTTAAGGTTCGTCGTGAGAAGCTTTCTAATCTTCAGGAGGCCGGCAAGGACCCATTTACAATTACAAAGTACGATCAGACACATCATGCAGATGAGGTGAAGGCACTATATGCCGAGCATGAGGAGAAGCTTCTTGCGGGCAGACAGCCTGTAGATACCACAGGTATGGATGAAGAAGCAGCTAAGCAGGCTATCAATGACGATTACAATGAGCGCCGTGCTATTATGGATGCGGATCCTATTCATGTGAGTATCGCAGGTCGTATGATGTTCAAGCGTGTCATGGGCAAGGCTAGTTTCTGCAATATTCAGGATCTCAAGGATACCATCCAGGTATATGTGGCTCGAGATGTCATCGGTGAAGAGCCATATGGGGATTTCAAAAAGTCTGATATAGGTGATATCTACGGTGTCAAGGGTTATGCTTTCAGGACTAAGACGGGCGAGATTTCTATTCATGCTGAGGAGATGACCCTTCTGTCTAAGAATCTTCAGATTCTACCAGAGAAGTTCCATGGCCTTACAGATACTGATGCCAGATACAGACAGCGTTACCTGGATCTTATCATGAACAAAGAGTCTAAGGACGTATTTATTAAGCGTTCTATCATCATGAAGGAGATACGTAATTTCCTTGCAGGCCGTGATTTTATGGAGGTGGAGACACCTATATTAGTAGAAAATGCAGGTGGTGCAGCAGCTCGTCCATTTGAGACACATTACAATTCACTTAATGAGGATAGGAAGCTGCGCATCTCTTTGGAGCTATATCTCAAGAGACTTATTGTAGGCGGTCTCGAGAGGGTATATGAGATTGGTAGAGTATTTCGTAATGAGGGCGTAGATACACGTCACAATCCTGAGTTTACATTGATGGAGCTTTACCAGGCATACACTGACTATGAAGGTATGATGGAGCTTACAGAGAGCATGTTCAGATATCTTGCTGAGAAGGTATGTGGTTCCACAAAGTTCAGTTATAAGGGCATCGAACTCGATTTTGGCAAGCCATTTGCGAGAATGACAATGACAGAGGCAGTTAAGCAGTATGCCGGAGTAGATTTTGATACAGTAGCAGACGATGATGCGGCTAAGGCTATCGCTAGAGAAAAGGGTATAGAATATGAGGAGCGTCATAAGAAGGGTGACATTTTAAATCTCTTCTTTGAAGAATTCTGCGAGGATAAGATGGTACAGCCTACATTTATCATGGACCATCCAATCGAGATTTCTCCTCTTACCAAGAAAAAGCCATCTGACCCTAGCAAGGTAGAGCGTTTTGAGCTCTTTATCAATGGATGGGAGATGTGTAATGCCTATTCAGAGCTTAATGATCCTATTGATCAGAGAGAGCGTTTTGCGGCACAGGATGCCAATGCGGCAGCAGGCGATGACGAGGCCGAGCACACCGATGAGGACTTCTTACTTGCATTAGAGCATGGTATGCCACCTACAGGCGGTATTGGATACGGCCTTGACAGACTGTGCATGTTGCTTACAGACAGCGAGGCTATTCGTGATGTACTTCTGTTTCCTAGCCTCAAATCACAAAAGCAGCCAGGCGCATCAAATGCAGATACAAATAAGACAACCCAGTCCGCTTCAGATAACAATGGATTCTTTGCTCCAAACTCTAGCATTGATTTCTCAAATGTTAAGATTGAGCCATTGTTCGAAGAGACAGTTGATTTCGACACATTCTCAAAGAGCGATTTCAGAGCAGTAAAGGTAAAGGCTTGCCAGGCAGTACCTAAGTCAAAGAAGCTGCTTCAGTTTACACTTGACGATGGTACAGGTACAGACCGTACAATCCTTTCAGGTATTCACGCATTCTACGAGCCAGAGGAGCTTGTTGGCAAGACACTTGTAGCTATTACAAACCTTCCACCAAGACCAATGATGGGAATCGAATCATGCGGTATGCTTCTTTCTGCTGTTAACAACCTTAAGGACAGCGAGGACGAGGAGCTTCACCTTCTTATGATTGACAACCACATCCCAGCTGGTGCGAAGTTGTATTAATTAGATAGTTTTATATTAAAGTAAACATACATATTTTTAAAATAGCAGATGAATATGTGGATTTTGATATCATGATCATGGATTTGAGGTTATAGCAGGAATACTCATTATGAGTTCCGAGAGGGACACTTTCTAAGAGAAATCTTAAGGAGTGTCCCTCTTTGTTGTTGGCAGGGCTTTATAATACATTTCGTGTTTGAATTTTTGAAATGTTGTGGAAGGTTGTGGAAAGTTGTGGTAATATAATCGCATCAGAAGAACGAAAAATCGTAAATAACGTAAAATAGATATATGTGGAGGATACCATGACAAAGTTTAATATATTAGATAATCCATATATTTTACAGTTTAGTTTTATTCCACCACAATTTATAGAAAGAACGATTGTGACAAATGATATAGTTAACAATTTTATTATGAAAACTCCTACATACAGAGGAATATTTATCACTGGTGTTAGGGGGTCAGGAAAAACTGTAATTTTGGGTGATATAAGGAATCGAATTAATGCATATGATGAATGGATTACCATCGATTTGAACCCTGAGAGTAATCTTTTGGACTCTTTGTCTAATTCTGTAAAAGTTGATGAGATTCGTGCAGCTCTTAATATGACATCAAATACTTTTACTACTTATAGAAAACGACTTATTGAAAGTGGTATTGTTGGGGCAAGACAATATGGATATTTAAATTTTAGGTTGCCTAGATTTGAAAATTTTGTGAAAATGAGATTTGACTAATTAACATTTTTTAAATGTAGATTATAGTATAAAACTATATCAGCAAAATATTGATGGAGAATTATAATGTTAGTATAGAAAGATTTTGGAAGATTTAATGTTGTTTCGCAGGATAATTTGTGGGGGAAGGAGTGACAATTATGAGCAAGAAAAAAGAATATTGGGTAATTAAAGGTGTAAGTGGAATTATAAAAGGAAAATATGTAGGAGGGCTGAAGAATGAGGTCTCCTATATAGAGGGCGATGATGGGAAAAAATATGAGATTAGAAGCTATTTTAAGGGCTATACCAGTGAGGAAGAAGCAAGAGCGGCTGAAAATGAAGTGCAGCAGCATAAGGAAGCAGGCAGGCAGGATATCTCAGGAGCCAAGGAGGATAAGACTGCAAACACAGCTACTAAGCATACTTTAAAAGAGGGCACATACATAGGCTCTGATGAGGTGGGCAAGGTGGAGCCCCTTAAGCAACTGCTTGCTGTGGCCGTATATGTAAAAGCTGAAAATTTTGCTGACGTAAGAGCCCTCGGGGTAGATGACTCCAAGAAGATACCAGGCCAAATCCAAAGAATCGGAAAAGAGCTTACCGGATTTACGGATTATGAGGATATCGAGTCAGGTAAGGTCTATACCAATGATGCGTACGGTCTTGCTTTTTGCCCGGTAATATTATCCAATGCTGATTATAATAAAAAACACGACGAGGGAATTAACGCAAATGCGGTCGTATCAGAGCTTCACAATGAGGCCAATAGTCGACTATATGCTAAGTTAAAAGCCGATGGTATCATCATAAAGAATATCGTTATTGATGACTATATTAATCAAGCAAATAGCCGCGAAAGATTTAAAAATTACTTAGATAATTATTCCGGTGAAAAAATAACCGAACTTACAGATACCGACATTATTTTTGAAACAAAAGCAGATGGGACCTACAAGGAGATTGTGGGCACTGCTTCAGATATTTGTGCTTATATAGACTCATTGTGGCAGGCATATTTGAATAAAAAGTATGGCATGGAATTAGATTATGGAAATAGAAGTAACGACATCAGTTTGAAAAATTCTTTTGCTAAAATCTATTCTATGGATGCCGATATGACAGATGTCAAGCACACTAAGACCTATGAGGGTTGGAAGAATCAGTAAAGCAGGATAGAATAATTTTTCCTATGGACCATTATAAGTTTTTTCAGAATAAGGAATGTGAATATTTTCCCTGTCACAAGACAGACAGTATAGAGGATTTTAATTGCTTGTTTTGCTATTGTCCTCTCTACTGCCTGGGAGATAGATGCGGGGGAGATTTTGTTTACACAGACAGCGGTATCAAGTCCTGTGTTAATTGTCTGCGCCCACATATCAGGGAAAACTATGATGAGATCAATGCCAGGTTTTCAGATATACACGAGGTTATGAAGGATGCGAAAAAAGACGATTAGGATAAGTCCTGAGTACTCTGACATTGATGACATCATGAAGCAGTATCATTTTAATCAGTCAGACAGGCCTAAGATAAATAGCATATACAGGCAGGTTTTTTCTAAGGCATCTGCGGATATATACTATGCTGTCAATCCCGACATAGCAGGGATTGATGAGGAGAGTTTTGCCGTGGCGGTGGTGACATTGGGGCGACGGATGGATGAGCTGGCGAGCAGCTATCTGGAAGCCGGATTGATTATGGATACATATATGTTGGATGCTTTGGCCATGAAGATAATGACAAAAGCCTATGTAGGTCTGGTACAGTCTGTCACTAATGATACCGGCATGACAGTGAGGGAACTGTCTTTTTTGGGTGACAGATATGGGATGGAGCTGATGCCTGAGATACTAGAGGTACTCTCGCCCTGTGAGGTGACCTGTAATGACGCGTATATGTTGACTCCGCTTAAGAGTGTATGCCTGGTATTGCCTCTGAAAAAATCAGTGGATATAATCACATCCTCCCAGATAAAAGCCATATGTCACACCTGTTTTTCCTGCAAAAATACTGACTGTGCCATGAGGCGATAACAAAAATTTTAGATTCTAAACACATATCTTATACAACCATCATCTATAATATCTCTCGTAGTATTGTGGATAAGTAGACGCTGATTCTGTGCGAGTGTGGATATGGTTCAAAAAACGTATTTCATCGAAAATGAAAACCAATTAAATACAGTTATAACAGAAATAAAAGCTCTGCCGGAGTACGGCAGGGCTAAAAGTATATTGGGGATAGTCTATGCAAATGGAATCGATGGTAATGAGACCAAGCATTATCTGGATATATTAAATAGTCAGATAGATGATATCAAGATGGCAGGCATTTCTGTTATACGAAGCAAAGAAAATATAGACGAAAACGGAATTACGATATCTTTTAATATTTTTGAAGAATCATCTGTGGATATATATTCTTTTAAATGCAAGGACTATACCGATGAAGATGTCATCGAGGAAATGGTGGGAGTGCTGACTGACACAGAGCATCTAAAGATGATGTTTTGTTATCCCTCAGGCGATAGGAGTGATTTTACAAAAATACTAGAGGGAATATCAGTTATTGCACCAACTGTGGCTTTTTTCGGTGCCATGGCATCGACTAATGTGAATTACAGTGATGTTCCCGGAGAATTGTTTTCAGCCATCAATTATATACGATTTCATAGGGATACTCCCGTTCTTAAGGATGAGCAAAAAAAGAATGTGGTGTTTGGAATATCCACAGATGAAATCATTACAGATGGATATGTGTTTGCGGCGGTAAGCGGAGAAAAACTGAATGTACAGGCTGACTATATGCTGGGTTGGCACAGACTTGGCAAAGCTATGACGGTCACAGGCCGGGTAAACGATACCGACGCAGAAAATGCCTACATTACAGAAATAGATGGACTGCCTGCTGCCCAGATATATAAAAAGTATCTGGATGTGGATGTGGACGAATATTTCATGGACAATGTGTGTGAATTTCCATTAATAGTGGAGCGCGAGGGGAGCTTGATTGCCAGAGTGCCGGCTGCCTTGGATGAAAATGATGCCCTTTGGTTTTCAGGGGATATCAGAAACGATGAGAAACTCACTTTGTCCTATGCCAATCCAAAAGAACTTTTGCAGCAGACAAAAGATATGGCACTTAAATATAGAAGGATGAATCTGGAGGCTTTGTTTTCTGTAATTTGCCTGAACAGATATCAGTTTTTAAAAGAAGACCAGCACTTTGAGGTGGAATTTTTTCAGTATATAAAAAATGACTTCGCATATGCGTATGGTGGCTATGAGATATTTAAGCAGGGAAGCGTGGGAGGCATACTAAATAGTGCCATGGTAGTGGTAGGTCTGACAGAACAGCCTCTGACTATTTCAGAAGTGCCTGCAGTATGTACCGCAAAAACCCTGCAAAAGCCTGGAGTGCGGCCACTCATGGAAAGGCTTCTAAAGCTCATAGAAGTCTCTACCGAGGAGCTGGAAGAAGCCAAGGACAAGGCGGAGGCAGCCAGTGTGTCTAAGTCTGCTTTTCTGTCAAATATGTCGCATGAGATTCGCACCCCTATTAATGCAGTGCTAGGCATGGATGAGATGATTCTCAGAGAGAGCCGGGAAGATAATATCTTAGAGTATGCGGAAAATATACGAAGCGCAGGAAACAGTCTGCTGAGCATAATCAATGACATATTGGATTTTTCAAAAATGGAAGCAGGTAAGATGGAGATAGTGCCGGTAGAATATGAACTGGCCTCTGTTATAAACGATCTGATAAATATGATAAGCAAGCGTGCTGCAGATAAAGGTCTGGAGCTTGTTGTAAATGTAGAACCTTCCATACCCCATATCCTCTACGGGGATGAAATCCGTATAAAACAAGTGGTGACAAACATTCTGACAAACGCAGTGAAGTATACGGAAAAAGGAAGTGTTTCTCTTTCGATAGATGCCTGTGAAGTGACACCGGAAAAAATAGAGGAACTTGGCATCTCAAAGGACCTGGTAAAACAGCAGCTTGGGACATGTCGTTGTCATAAGAATAAAAATATAATTTTGCATGTGTCTGTCAAAGATACCGGCATAGGAATAAAAGAAAATGATTTGAAAAAACTGTTTTCAGCTTTTGAGAGGATCGAGGAAAAACGAAATCGCTCTATCGAGGGCACAGGATTGGGAATGTCTATTTCAAGACAACTGTTGGAGCTGATGGGCAGTGAGCTGAAGGTGGAAAGCGAGTATGGCAAGGGCTCCACATTTTCTTTTAGCATCCTGCAAAAGATAGTGGATGATATGCCGATAGGTAATTTCCAGGAGGCATTAAAACGTTCTCTGGCAAAGCGAGAAGAGTATCAGGAGAGTTTTGTGGCGCCTGATGCTCATATCCTGGTGGTGGACGATACTCCTATCAACCTGACTGTTATCAAAAACCTGTTGAAGCAGACTATGGTAAGGATAGATACGGCTACTAGCGGGGAAGAATGTCTGGATTTGGCGAAGGAAAAGAAATATGACATGATATTTTTAGACCACCGAATGCCCGGCATGGATGGCATCGAGACCTTTGAGAGATTAAGAGCACAGGATGGCAAAAACGATGAGACACCGATTATTGCTCTTACCGCAAATGCGGTATCGGGCTCCAGAGAATTCTATCTTAATAAAGGATTTGACAACTATCTGACAAAGCCGATATACCCTGTGGCTCTGGAAAAAATGATAGTCAACTTCCTGCCAAAGGATAAGGTGCAGTCGGTAAGCAAAGAAGATGTAAGCCCCTCTGTAGAGTTGCCGGAGGAGATAAAATCAATCAAGGATATATCGATAGAAAAAGGCATAGAAAACTCTGGAGGAGTGGATGCCTACCTGCAGACCATCAAAGAATACGCGCAGTCGGTAAGAGAAAATGCCAAGCTGATAAATGAGTATTATCGCAATGAGAAATGGAAGGAGTACACGACAAAGGTGCACGCTCTTAAGAGTGTCTCGAGAATCGTGGGAGCTATGGACTTGGGAGCGATGGCGGAGAATCTTGAAAAGGCCGGAGATGAAAATAACATAGATTATATCAAGGCAAAAAATGATGAGCTGATACGCATATACGAATCGATAGGAGAAAAAATAAACAGAGGTTTTGCAGGTGAAAAAAGAGATATAATCAAAGAAGAAATCACCGGGGCGAAGCTTATGGATGCATACAGGACGATATATGAAATAGCTCAGATGTATGATTATGACAGCCTGACTATGGTGATGAATTCTTTGGAAGAGTATGCTATACCTACAGTAGAACAGGAGAAGTATGAGCAGCTGAAAAAAGCATATAAAAATGCCAATTGGGATGAGATACAAAAGCTCACAGAAAGGTAAAAACTTATGGAAAAGAGCATATTATTGATTAGCCAGGGTTCCACTTTTATGGTAGACGCCATCATTAAAAATCTGAATGAAGCAGGATTCGAAGTAAAAAAATCCCTGCCTTCCACAGCAGAACTCAAGGAGCACGCAAATGATGCTGACATCTATCTGATGTACCTGGGGGATTATATCGAGGAAAGTGCAGATGCCATCGTATTTTTGAAGGACATATGCATAGAGGCAGAAAAAGTATTAAATGTCATCGGTGACAAAGGTGAAGTGGAGACATTGCACCAGATTATCCCTGATCATCTAATCGAAAATATTTTTTCGAGGCCTCTTGATATCAAAAATCTCGTAACGGTACTGGAAGGCGTAGCAGAAAAAAACAGTGAGCAGGCTAAAAAGAAAAGCATCCTGCTGGTAGATGATGATCCCACCTTTTTACGTATGGTCAAAGAATGGCTGGCTGACTCATACCGTGTGACTATCGTCAGCTCCGGCATGCAGGCTATCACCTACATAGCAAAAAATACTCCCGACCTGATACTCTTAGACTATGAGATGCCGGTCACCTCAGGCCCACAGGTTCTCGAGATGATCAGAAGCGAACTGTCCACTGAGAATATCCCGGTCATTTTCCTCACAGGCAAGGGCGACAAAGAGAGCGTTACCAAAGTCCTCTCTCTCAAGCCGGATGGCTACATCCTAAAGACTGTCACACGCCCGCAACTATTAGAACAGATCGCCAACTTTTTTGAAAGCAAAAAATCCACGCTGTACTAAGACCTTACTATCTATAGCTACACCTATATAGTGCCGGCCCTCCTAGGGGCCTATGGCCGCCGTGCCCAGCCCTGCCACCCACGCACCGCCAAAA
>FLNY01005016.1_pt1 | contig 28555 bp, 23 predicted proteins | sample 1140381 | NCBI WGS metagenome assembly FLNY01 (sample SAMEA3878172, study PRJEB12797) | bioreactor metagenome | biome: Moose rumen | place: Sweden | collected 2011-10 | reverse complement strand
CAAGCCGACGGGATTGGCAAAGGTGTATTGCAGCTGAACACGGCAGGTGCGGTAGAACCAATGCTGGACACCGGCCACGAAGTTGGTCTGTCCCATGTCGAGATGGTCGTTGAACTTGAAATAGTCGGCTGAGGCCACCACGTCGAGCCATTCGGCCACGGGCACAGAAGCCGTCACGTATCCGCCCCAGCTGTTGACATCGCCGTCCTTGCCGGCCAATATCTCGCCGTGCACGGAGGCGCAGCGGTCCTTCCAGTAATCGATGCCCTCGGTATGGCTCTTCCACTCGGCACCCAGGGTCCAGCGGTTGCGTTTGTAGTTCTGGCCTACGGCAATGTCGGGATTATAGATTGAAGCCTTGACGGCGTTGCCCGTGCCGAGCTGTCCGGAGGCCACGATGCGCCAATTGGCAACGGGACGGTAGTCGAGGCGGGCGATGATGTCCTTCTTGTTGTTTCGGTCCTTCTTGTTGATGCCCTGTCCGTTCATGACGGCGAGTTCATAGTAGAGGTGATTGTCGAAGAGGAAGCCGTAGATTTCGAGACCCAGGTCGCGTCCGTAGTTCACGCCGTAGAGCGGGTCGGAACCGCAACCGGTGAGCCAGGTTACGCCTTGGGAATAGACATCGATGAGTTCCACCTTGGTGGGGGAGAGGGGATTCTCGAGCGAGAGGCTGTTCTTGAACTGTCCGAAACGCACGGTCAGCGACTTGTCGGTGGAGATGCGATAGTCGGTGTAGAACTCCTGGACCTCCGATGAGAAGTCCATCATGAAGAGGAACGACCATCGGTCTGTCACCGGGGCCTTGGCCCAGAGGAGGGTTCGCTTCAAGTCGAAGGTGTTGGTCTCTGTGCCGTCCTGATTGCGGTAGGTGTAGCCTGCCTGTGCATAGCCATTGAGTTGGATGCGGCTCGCGAGGCTTTTCAGCCAGTCGGTGCCGTCCTGTCCGTTGGTCTGCGCCTGGAGGCTCAGAGCAAACGAGAGCAGCAGGGTGCAAAGAATGTAACGATGTTTCATTTGTAGTAAAATGGTTTAATTTGATGAATTTCGTCGGCAAATATAAAGCAAAAAAATGAAATATATGTCATTTGAGCAGGAAAATTGCATAAAGGACTGCGTTTTTGTGCGTTTTTCATGAATATTTATACATGACAGGGGCCGGAGCATAAAAAAAGACCGGAACAGAGGTCCGGTCTTGGAATAAAAGGGATTTAAAAAGGGGAGATGTTATTCTTCGGAGAATTCGTCCTTGCCGACACCACAGAGGGGGCATACCCAATCCTCGGGAAGGTCGGCCCAAGCGATGCCGGGCTGAATGCCGTTGTCGGGATCGCCCACTTCGGGGTCATAGACATAACCGCAGACGTCACAAACGTACTTTGCCATAGTTGGTAATGAGTTAGAGGGTGAATAAAAAAGAAGAAATTCAATCTGTCCGAAGAACTCCGTCTCCGGCTTCCGGTGCACCAGGCAAGGGAAGCCGGATTCGGGAGCCGAACTTATTTCTCAGCCTTCTTGGAGCTCTTTTTGGCAGCGGCCTTCTTGGGGGCAGCGGCTTTCTTGGCGGGAGCTTTCTTGGGAGCCGCCACGGGAGCGATGCCTGCAGCTGCGAGTTTTGCCTCTGCATCGGCCAACTGTGCCTGGAGTTTCTCAATCTCCTTGCCCTGGTTGTCGATTTGCTTGACAAGCGGGTTAAGCTCTTCGGTCTCGATGTCCTCGGGGAACTCTTGCTTGAGACGAATCTGGATGTCGGAAACCACGTTCATGTAGTTGGAGAAGGCATCGAACGACGACTCGTATGGCGAGAAGGGATTGTAGGTGCCGTACTTGGTGGACATGAACTTGAAGTGGTCGGACGAGAGGAGGTAGGAATAGTCCTGTTTGAGCACATCGTTCTTGGTGAGGTTGAGGCGTTCGGAGATGCTGTAGATGGCTCGGAGCGCTTCGTGCTGCAGTTCGTTGCCGCACCATGCGGATACATCCTTGTCGTAGCCGTCCCAAGAGATGGGGTGTCCCACCGAAGCGGTATCGACGGAAGGAATGTTTTCGAACACTTCCTGAGGCATCGAGAAGGAGATGCCTTTCTCCTCGGCGAAGCGGGGGAGAGCCTTGAAGAATTCGAAGATGCCGGTGGAAGCGGGATGGATGCCGCCGACAACATCGAAGTTCATGGCGATGGTATATACCTTCTCCTCGGCAGGGCTCTGCTCAATCCACGACATATAGGTCTGAGCATCGAGACCGCCCTGGAAATTGAGCGCGATGTCCTCGGAGAGCTTCTGGTTGCGGAACAGGAGACCTACGCTGTGTTTGGCTGTGGTGTTGTAAACATAGTTGGCCGACTTCCAGCCGAGAACGTGCTTGGCACCCTCGGTGATGATTCCCTTGAAGCCCATAGCAGCCACTTCGGCACCGATTTCGTCGTTGTAGATAAAGCCGGTGTTGACGAACGTCTTGGGACGGAACTTGAAGGTCTCGTAAATCTTCTTGCTCTGGGCTTTGCACTCGCGCTGGAACTCCTCGGGATCCTGAAGAGCCGAGAGGGAGTGGGCGTAGGGCTCGCAGAGCAATTCGCAGCACTTGGTGGCCACGAGGTCGCGTACGCAGTCGAGGAATTCGGGACAGTAGGTCTCGAACTGGTCCATAGCCACACCCGAGATGGAGAGAGCCACCTTGAACTTCTTGTCGGAGGCATTAATCATCTCGAGCAGCATCTTGGCTGCGGGGATGTAGCTCTGATAGGCATTGCGCTTGAGGATTTCCTCGTTGGCGTAGTCATCGAAGTAGTAGTGGTCTGCACCGATGTCGTAGAAACGGTATTTTTTGAGACGGTAGGGTTGATGAATCTCAAAAAGCAAACAAATGGTTTTCATAATCGATATCTTGTTTTTATATTAATAGACAGGTAGATAGTCCGGACGGTCAGCTCCAGCCGAGCACTCTCTTGTAGGCATCGACAACGCGCTGACCCACCTTCTCCCATGTGATTTCGGCCACCTCTTTGCGGCCTTCCTCCTGGAGGTAACGGTGGAGTTCGGGATAGGTGATGAGGCTGTACATGGCATCGGCCATAGCATCGATGTCCCAGAAGTCGCACTTGATGCAGTTGCTGAGTATTTCGCCGCATCCCGACTGCTTGGAGATGATGGCGGGACAGCCGCATTCCATGGCTTCGAGGGGCGAGATGCCGAAAGGCTCGGAGACGGAGGGCATCACATAGACGTCGCTCGCCTTGAACATTTCATAGACCTGCTTGCCTCGCAGGAAGCCGGTGAAGTGGAAGCGGTCGGCCAGTCCCTTCTGGGCCACGAGCCGTATCATGGGCTCCATGAGGTCGCCCGAACCGGCCATCACGACGCGGGCATTGGGCGCTTTCCAAAGGCAGCGTGCCGCAGCCTCGACGAAGAACTCGCAGCCCTTCTGAGCCGTGATACGTCCCAAGAAAGTGATGACTTTCTCGTCGGTGCCGCGTTTGACGGGAGCGTTGACGATATCGGGCGAGAGAGGATCGACGGCGTTGTGCATGGCGATAACCTTGCGGGGATCCTGGTGATACTTCTCGATGACGGTGCGGCGAGTGAGTTCCGAAACGCACATGATGAGGTCGGCATGGTTCATGCCGTCGCGTTCAATCATATAGGTCGGGTCGTCGTCGTTGCAGTTGCCGCGTGTACGGTCGTACTCGGTGGCGTGCACGTGGATGCAGAGCGGCTTGCCGGACACCTGCTTGGCGTGGATGCCGGCAGGATAGGTGAGCCAGTCGTGAGCGTGGATAATGTCAAAACTCTCCTTGCGGGCAATCACACCGGCTACAATCGAGTAGTTGTTGATTTCCTCCAGGATGTTCTGCGGATAGCGTCCCGAGAATTCGATACAGCCCATGTCGTTGACGTACATGTTGCTGAAATCGGCATAGATATGGTTGCGCAGGTCGTAGTATTCCTGCGGGTCCATACAGTAGCCGAAGCGTTTCTGGACGTAATCCCAATCGACATCTCTCCAAACAACGGGTGTATTGGTAGCGCCTATGATGTGGAGAAAGTCTTTCTTCTCGTCTCCTTGTGGCTTGGGAATCACGAAAGTGACTTCACAGCCTGCATTGACAACACCGCGTGCGATGCCGTAGGATGCGGGCCCGAGACCTCCGAGGATATGAGGAGGCCATTCCCAGCCAAACATTAATGCTTTCATACTATTATATATATAATAATGTGTTATTGTTGTTGTTGCTGTTGTTGCTGCTCGGGTGTCAGTTCAGTGTTGACAAAGTCCTCGGCGGTGCGAAGGTCGGGCTCGGGCACATACTTTTCGACCACGTCGATGGCGCGAAGCACCTCGGCCTGGTTGATGGAGAGCATCATGGCACCGTGTCCGCGGAAGGGTGGGTTGCCGTCATAGACCTCGGAGAGGGTTCCGATGCAGTGTCGCGACATTTCCTCCTCGTAGCTCTGGAGACGGCGCTTGATGAACGCAATGCCCGAACGGGTGAATACCTTGAGGTAGGCTTCGGTGTAGGCACCGAGGAGCCATGGCCACACGGCACCGTTGTGGTAGGCGTAGTTGCGTTCGGTGGCATTGCCCCAGTAGTTGGGACGATAGCGTCCGGCATTGGGCGTGAGGGAACGGATTCCCTTGGGGGTCAGGAGTTCCTTGGTCACCATGTCGAGGGCTGCTTTGCGCTGAGGCTTCGAGAGCGGTGTGTATTGGAGCGAGAGGGCGAAAATCTGGTTGGGACGCACGTCGGGGTCGGAATAGCCTTCTGTCACATAGTCGTAGAGATATCCGCCCTGAGCGGTGAACGTCTTGGCGAAGGAGCCTTCGTACAACTCGCAGAGCCGCTGCAGGTGATGTTTCTCGACCTCGCGGTCTTCGTCGTCCTTGAACATCAGCGCGGGCTGCTCGTCCATGAGCTGGAGCGTAAACTTGAGGGCATTGTACCAAAGGGCGTTGAATTCCACGATGTATCCGGTGCGGGGCGTGACGGAACGGCCTGCTTCGGTGGCGTTCATCCATGTGATGGCAGCGTCTTCGCCATCGGCATAGAGGAGTCCGTTTTCCTGTACGGAGAGCAGGGGAGAATGGTCGTCGATGATGTAGGTGAGAATGTCGCGCAGCAGAGCGCCGTATTTGGCGGCAGCCTCTTCTGTCGAAACATAGTGGGCATACTGCTGGATGGCCCATGTGGCCCACAAGGGGATGTCGGGGTCGGAAAGTTCCTGAATGACCTTGTCCTCGTAGTCGGGGTCTTCCATCTGATGGCGGAGGGCATCGGCGGCGGTGGCCATCACCTTTTCGAATTCGGCCTTGTCGCCGATGACGAGAGTCGAACCGGGCAGTGCGATAAATGTGTCGCGAGCGCGTACCTTGAACCAGGGATAGCCTGCGATGATGTAGTCCTTGCCCTTGCGCTCGATGATGGAACTTTGGGCAGAAATCTTGAGGCAGTTGAAGAACGAAGTGCGTGCCACGCGCAGTTTCAGCTCGCGGGTGAAGAGGTTCTTGAGTTGTTTGGGGTCGGCTTCTTTGATGCCGGCGGCAAAGACGATGCTCTCGCCCTTGCGTATCTTCATTTCGAAGTAGCCGGGCATGTAGAGGTCTTCCTTGTAGGCATATCCGCGCACCTGTTCACGGGGATATTCGACACCCATGTTCCAGTCGGGGGCAGAGAAGAACTCGGCCTCCTTGCTGACCTGCATGTAAAGGGTGGGATACCCCTTGTAGAGACACGCCGTCACACCGCCGGGCACTTCCTCGTAGGAGTAGTTGATGGCAGTGTTGCGGTTGGTAAGCGCGTTCACGTTGCGGAAAGCAAGCTGGGGACGCAGACGCAGCGTCGTCTCCGAATGGGCATCCACGAGCGTGTAGCGGATGAGGACACGAGGCATATCGTGCTGGAGGAAACTCTCCTTGGTGAGAATCACACCGCCCACACGATAGGTCTTTTTGGAAATCAACTCACAGTCGAATTCACGGATGTACTTGTGTCCACGAGGCGCAAAGGTGTCCCCTTGATACTTGTGGATACCCAAGTTGAATTCGGCACCGTGCTGAATGACGGTCTCGTCGAGCGTCGAGAGGAGGACATGGTTGTCGTTGTCGAGCTCGGGGATGGGTGTCACCAGCAGTCCATGATACTTTCTTGTGTTACAATCCGTGATGCTTGTGCAAGAATACGCACCGCTACGGTTCGTGCGGAGGTACTCTATATCCAAGCTTTGCTCCAGATTGGTAAGCAAGGTTTTGTCAAATTTGAGATAACTCATGTTCTATTACAATTAGTTAGATGTGCAAAAGTACGCATTTATTTTCACATAAGCAACTTTTTAATGCGAAAATTTCTAAAAATCGTTCATTTTAGTGTCATTTGACAAAAATTTGGCAAAAAAAGGGCTCAAAAAAGTGATTTTTTTGCAAAAGTAGTCGTTAATTTAAAAGGAATTTGTATCTTTGCACACAATTTGAAAATTGTGCAATGCAGAATGGCAAACACTCGTGCTGAACTCATAGAGGTGGCCCGCAAACTTTTCGTAAGTCAGGGTTTCGATGCGACGACGATGTACGAAATCGCGGAACGCTCCGGGAAGGGGCGCCGCACGCTTTACACCTATTTCCGTTCGAAGACCGAAATCTTCTTGGCGGTGATCGATACGGAGGTGAGCCGCCTCATCGAACGCATCGAGGAAATTCTGCCGCGACAGATACCTGCCGACGAAAAACTCAAGCTCTACATCGTCAACCGTCTCGACCAAGTGAAGGAATCCGTTGTCAGGAACGGTACGCTCAGAGCCGAGTTCTTCCGCAACGTGATTCAGTTGGAGCACGCCCGTCGCCGACTTGACAGCCGGGAGTTGGCCATTCTTCGGAGCATACTTCAGGAGGGCATTGAGCAGGGTATTTTCGATATCGACAATGCATCGGTAGTGGCCGTCACCATCCATTATTCGCTCCGCGGTCTGGACATTCCCAACATCCGCGGACAGTTCACGAATCTGGGCGTTTCCACGTCGCGCCTGCGTGAAAGCATCTTCAAGATGATATTCCAAGGTATTGTGCGCAAGCAACGATATGTCAATGACTTAATCCTAAATAACTAAACGAATGAAACTTCTCGAAGGAAAAGTCGCCCTGATTACGGGCGCAGCACGCGGCATTGGCAAAGCCATTGCCCTCAAGTTCGCTGCCGAAGGTGCAGCTATCGCATTCACCGACCTCGTGATTGACGAGAACGGACAGGCGACGCAGAATGAAATTGCAGCTCTGGGTGTTCAGGCCAAGGGTTATGCCTCCAATGCGGCAGATTTTGCCGACACCGAACGTGTGGTTGCCGAGGTGAAGAACGACTTCGGACACATTGATATCCTCATCAACAATGCCGGCATCACCAAGGACGGTCTGATGCTCCGCATGACGGAGGCACAGTGGGATGCTGTCATCAACGTGAATCTCAAGTCGGCGTTCAATTTCATCCATGCCTGTCTCCCCATCATGTTGCGTCAGCGAGACGGCCGTATCATCAACATGGCTTCGGTGGTAGGTGTTCACGGTAACGCCGGTCAGGCCAACTACGCCTCTTCGAAGGCCGGTCTCATCGCCCTCGCCAAGAGTGTGGCTCAGGAGATGGGTCCCAAGGGAATCCGTGCCAATGCCATCGCTCCCGGTTTCATCGAGACGGCCATGACGGCCCAGCTCCCCGAGGAGGTACGTGCCGAGTGGATGACCAAGATTCCCGCCCGTCGCGGCGGCAAGCCCGAGGATATTGCCGATGTGGCTGTATTCCTGGCCTCCGACCTCTCCAGCTATGTCACCGGACAGGTCATCCAGGTGGACGGCGGCATGAACATGTAATGGAAATCCTATACGAAGACAATCACATCGTGGCAGTTTCGAAAAACTGCCACGAAATCGTTCAGGGGGACAAGACCGGCGACGAACCGCTCTCGGAGACGCTCAAGCGTCACATCAAGGAGCGTGACGCCAAGCCCGGGAATGTCTTCTTGGGTGTCACACACCGCTTGGACCGCCCCACGACCGGCATTGTTCTCTTTGCCAAGACATCCAAAGCGCTGGAACGCCTGAACCGCATGTTTGCCAACGGAGAGGTCCACAAGACGTACTGGGCCATTGTGCCCAATGTCCGGGCACAAAACAAAGAACTCCCGCAGGAGCAGGAGCTCAAACACTGGTTGGTGCGCCGGGAGGCCCAAAACCGGTCGTTTGCCTTTGATGCACCCCGTCCGGATGCCAAGGAGGCCCGTTTGCGCTATCAAGTGCTGGCGGCAACGGAAAGATACGCCCTTCTGGAGGTGCAGTTGTTCACGGGACGGCATCATCAGATTCGCTGTCAGCTTGCCCACATCGGTTTGCCCATCAAGGGGGATCTCAAGTACGGGGCTCCTCGCAGCAATCCCGACGGCGGCATTTCCCTCCATGCGCGCCGTGTGAATTTTGTGCACCCTGTTTCGCACGAGGAAATCACCATAGAGGCTCCTGTGCCCGACGACAATCTCTGGCAGGCGCTGACTGCGGCAATCCGGGATGAGGGTTAGTCGGGTGTGCTCAATGGGCGATACCGCCCTGTCCCCACATCAGTTTGGCCCGGAGCGTGTCGAAGAAGGTGTGTCCTTTGCGACGCACAACGCGGGTGCGGAACGGAGCCCTCGTCAGAATCAGTTCCGACCCGGTGGTGAGCGGGACAGCCACCCCATCGAGGGCCACAAGATAAAGTCCGTTGCGAGAATCCACCGAGAGATGCAGCACCGCAGAGTCTTTGATGACCAGCGGACGGGTGGTGAGCGAATGGGGGGCGATGGCCACGATTTCGAAACAATTGGAATGAGGTTCCAGAATCGGGCCGCCTGCACTCATGGCGTAGGCCGTAGAGCCGGTGGGCGTGGCCACGCAGAGGCCATCGGCATCGTAGGTATTGAGCACTTCGCCATCGACGCGCAGCGTCACCGACACCATTGAACTCTGGTCGCGTTTCAGGACGGCCACCTCGTTCAGGGCGAAGCGGTTGTAGGGTTCCGTGTAACCCGTGATTTCAGCTTGAATCAGAGCACGCTCTTCGACAGTATATTTCTTCTCGGCCAGAATGAGTGGCATGGCCGTTTCACTCTCTTCAAGCGAGATGTCGGTCAGGAAACCCAAGTGTCCGGCGTTGACACCCAGAATCGGAATCCCTTTGTCGCCGATGGCGGCAGCAGCCCGGAGGAAGGTTCCGTCGCCTCCCACGCTGATGGCCATTTCCGCCTCGTCCAACCGGTCGGACGCGAGGAGAGTAACGGAGGGTATGGCCTGCAGAATTTGCCCGATTTTGCGGGAAGCTTCGGGATTGGCAGCTCCAAAAATGGCAATTTTCATTCGCTTTATATTTTTTTTAAGAAAATAATGACGACAATGTCGCATAAATTCCTTATCTTTGCACCGAATTTTTCCGGACGCATCTTTGGAATTCAGGTTGCAAAGGTGAGAATTATTTTGGAAATATCCAAGTTTTTCAGCAGAAAACTTCACCCCTCAGGTTCAAATTTACAGGTTTTACAATAAATTACAATTCAAATATGGCATCTTTATTGACTTCTTTGTTCCTTCAGATTACCATGCCGCAGGCATCGGACAGCGTTTCCGGAGCGGCTGTGCCCACCGTTGCTCCCGAGGAATCGGGTCTGTCCCTGTGGGAGATGACGCTGAACGGCGGGTGGATTATGATACCCATTGCCCTACTTTCGGTCATCGCCGTCTATATCTTCGTCGAACGTTTCATCGCCCTGCGCAAGGCGCAGAAAGATGCGCCGTACTTCATGGACCGTATTCGCGAATACCTGGAGGACGGAAAACGGGATGCAGCCATCAAGGTCTGCCGGCAGACCCGCGCACCATACGCCGCGATGATTGAGAAAGGAATCATGCGCATCGGCCATCCGGCTTCGGAGGTGCAGGCTGCCATAGAGAATGTAGGCAACGTACAGGTGGCCCAGATGGAGAAAGGTTTCACCATGTTGGCCACAGTGGCTTCGGGAGCGCCCATGATAGGCTTCCTCGGCACGGTCACCGGTATGATTCAGGCATTCTACGACATGGCCAATGCCGGCAGCAACGTCGATATCACGCTCATCTCCGGCGGTATCTACCAAGCTCTCGTGACCACAGTGGCCGGCCTTGTGGTGGGTATTATCGCCCTGTTTGCCTACAACTATCTCAATTCACTTCTCGACCGTGTGGTCAACGAGATGGAGTCCAAGACGCTCGAGTTCATGGACCTCGTCGAAACAAACGAAAAAATCCGATAAGGTATGGCTCTCAAACGAAGAAACAAAGTGTCGGCAGCATTCTCGATGTCATCCATGACGGATGTCATCTTCTTGCTGTTGATTTTCTTCATGGTCACTTCCACCGTAGTGTTCCCCAACGCCATCAAGGTTCTTTTGCCCCAAAGTCAGAAGCAGACCTCGGCCACACCGCTGGCTCGCGTGACGATAGATGCCGAGCTCCACTATTTTGTGGCTTTCGGCAATGAACGCGAAAGTTCTGTCGTGTTTGAGGAAATCACGCCCTGGTTGCAAAGCGTGGCCGAGCAGGCACCCGAAATGTATGTGGCCCTCTATGCCGACGAAAGCGTGCCTTACAAAGAAGTGGTGCGGGTGTTGGACATTGCCACAAGAAACAATTTCCGCATGGTCTTGGCTACAAGGCCTTCGGCAGACTGAAATCTCAGAGTGACTCATGAACGACTCCAAGCGCGATAGCATCGTCAGCATCATCGTCACCGTTGCCATTCATGCAGCGGTTGTCGGCTTTTTGCTGTGGTACACCCTCGACCTTCCTCCGCAGGAAGAGGAGAGCGGTGTCCTGCTCATTCGTGTCGAAGGAACGGGCTCGGGCGAAGGCGATGCAGTCACCGACCCCGAGGCGCCTGAGGAATCGGTAGCCGCACCGGCACCTGTTCCTGCGGCTCCGGCTCCGAGTCCGCAGCAGCCGTCACCGGAACCTCCAGCCATCACGCAGAATACCGAACCTGCTCCCTCGTTGCCTTCTGCCGAACAGAAAGCCCGCGAAGAAGTTGCCCTGAAAGCCAACGCCGAGGCTCAGGCTCGTGCCGAAGCCGAGCGCAAAGCCCGGGAAGAAGCAGAACGAAAAGCCCGCGAGGAAGCCGAACGCAAACGCAAAGAGGCCGAACAGATTGCCTCCCAGGTGGGCGGTCTCTTCGGACAGGGAACCGGCGGTGCCGGCGGAGAAAGTCCCGAGGGCTCGGCTCACGGCAACAGCGACACAGGAGCCACCAAGGGAACGCCCGGGTGGGGTACGGTAGATTTGGGAGGCCGGGGTCTGAGCGGCTCCCTTCCCAAACCGGTCTTCAATGTCAATGCATCGGGTGTCGTGGTGGTGAGAATCACGGTCAATGCCATGGGCAATGTGATGCAGGCTACGGTACAGCCCAAGGGTACGACGACATCGGACAAAGCCCTGCGCGATGCTGCCTGTGATGCCGCCCGTCGTACCAAGTTTGTGCGCAAGGACGGTTCTCCAACGATGACCGGCACCATCACCTATCGTTTCGACAGCAACAATTAATGAATGAGACGGACCCCGTAAATCAGTCCGTATTTGCCTTTCAGCTTTTCCAGATTATCCTGCCGGATCTCGACCGAGAGACGGCAGGTTTCTTGTTGGAAGTCCTGGGACACAATTTCGGCACCCCCGTCTTTGGCCACACGCATGACATCGCCCATCAGTTGGTAGGGAAATTCGACGGAGAGACGTGCGGTGACGATACGTTCTTCAATCTCTGCAGCGTTGAGCGCTTCGGCGGCGGCAGTGCGATAGGCTACAATGAGTCCCGATGTGCCCAACTTGACACCTCCGAAATAGCGCACGACGCATACAACGACATTGGTGAGTTCGGCCGAGTTGATTTGTCCGAGGATGGGCTTGCCCGCTGTGCCCGACGGTTCGCCGTCGTCATTGGAACGGAATACCGAACGGTCCGAGCCTATCATATAAGCCCAGCAACAATGGCGGGCATCGAAGTACTCCTTTTTATATTTGGCGACCACAGCCATCGCTTCGTCCACCGTCTGCACAGGATGGGCAAAGGAGAGGAATTTTGACATCTTCTCCTTGTAGAGCCCTTCCGAGGGTTTCCGGATGGTGCGATAGGTGTCGGCCATCGAGTGATAAGTTTAGGGGGGGGGACAACAGAGGTCAGTCGTCGTCTCCTGCGTCCTTGGAGCCGGGTTCTATCCACTGGCCCTGAATCTCACCCACGCGTTTGAGTTGGATGGTGCAGACGAGAGGACGGTGGTCGGGATCGGTGGAAACCCAGATTTGGACCGGCGTCTGGTCGGAATCTTTGCTCTTGAACGTGAGGTTGAGAGCATAGGCCGGATAGTTTTTTCCGTTACGAAGTTTGCACGTGGTCTTTCCCTGAAATTCCACCGACATATAGTCTGCCTTGTGAAGACCCGAGAAGACGGGCAGTTTCACTTCCTGTCCTTTGGTCATCTTGCTGAAATCGAGCTGACGTATTTTGTAGAAGACAGAGAGCATGTCGTAGCCGACGTTCGGAACAGAGTGATTCACTTCATCGTAAGACATGTCTTTCCCTTTTTTGGAACGCCATCGGGTGACATGTACCCGGGTGGAATCGACATGGTTGGCCGTGCGGGAGGCGCCGACAGCATAGATATGGGTATATCGGTTGATTTCTTCGGCCACGTATTTTCCCTCGTGCGTGCCTTTGCGATACTGAATCGGCACGACATTGGGTTCATACCAGCACTCGAGAGTGTCTCTCACCCTCATGATGAACTCGATGATGGAGAGCGACTTTCCGGCGAGTTTGCCGTGATAGCGTTTTTCGCCGTTGTTCATCGTCTGTTCTTCGAGCGAGAAGATGCCGTAGCCGGCTTTCTTCCAAAGAATGCCCCAATGGTAGTAAACATTGTATTCGAGCGCTTCGATTTGTTTGTTCGATTTTTCTTTTTCGAGGGCCATGGCAGGCATTGCCATGAGGACGAGGACGAGGGATAGGATAAGTTTCTTCATCATTTCGGAATCTGTTAGTATCTGATGTTTGAATGTTTGTCCCGGAGGGTCAGTTGCCGACGCTGTGGAGCGCCGAGTTAGACCCCGAGGTTGTTGTGCCGCTGTTGGTCTGTGGCGGAGTGATGCCCATTCGGGCGTAGTACTCTGCATTCTTGGACTTCTTTTCCTGTTTCTCCTTGGGCTTGTTCTGTGTCACCTTGAGGGGCTTCTGCTTGTAGAGAGGCAACTCATTGACATCCCAGTTCTGACTGATGCTCCAATTGGCACGCAGGCTGAGTTCTCCGTTGAAATAATAGACCGGCTCGGGCTGAAGGCGCGGCATGAGCGTTCCGTGGTCCCACTCTCCGTTACCGTTGAGGTCCACGAACATACGGGCATAGTATGTGCCCGGCAAAACGTTGACGAATTTGGCCTGTCCGCCTTTGACCTCGGTACGCTGCACCACTTTGTCCTTGTCGTTGAGGAGGCAGACGAACGCTTTGCCGGTGACACCCGTGACCTGAAAGAGGAGGTGGGCGTATTCCTCGGGTTTGTGTTCTGTGAAATTGAGCTCGGTGCGCTTGACAGGATTTCCGTAGATGTCGTGCATGCAGGCAGAATCGACGGTCAGCCGGTATTTCTCGCCGGGCGAGAAGTAAGGCACGGCGTAAAGATGATAGAGGCGCAGTCTCACGGAGTCTTTTTCCCACCGGAATTTCATTTCTGTCCAAACGGAGTCGTTGACCTGTCGGGCGAGATGCAGTCCCGAGATGTCGGAGTCGGCAAGGGGAGCGGACACTTCGAAATGCGGCTTCTGTCCTATATTTAAAGTGGTGGAGCCGTTTTGCTTGATGGTCATGAAAGTAATGGGCGGTATCGTATCTTTCGGAGCCTCCTTGTCGGGCTCACGGTCTTTGCCCTTCTTTTTGTCTTTTTTCTTGTTGGCTTTGTCCTTCTTCTTGTTGTCCTTGCTGTCGGAGGTGACCTTGGGCACAGGACGCACGAAACGGAGGGTGTCGGTGCGCGGCACATCCATGCCTGCGGTGTCGGTCATCATGTAGGTGAGGCCCAGCATGAGCGTGTCGCGGTTGACCCAAGCGGTGTCGGTAATCCAGAAGGAGAGGGTGTCTTTGGTCGGATTGGCTTCGGCCAGAAGGCGGGCATTGGCATCGAGGGTGCTGTCGGCAGGATAGCTCCACACGGGCAATTCTTCCATCGGGGTGGCAAAGCGGAGGTTGATATGGCATGAGTCGGGCCGGGAATTGTCTTCGAGGTAGCGGTTGTATTTCCCCTCGTTGAAGAGGAGCATCGTAACGTTCTCGGGCTCATAGACCACTTTGTCGCGCAGCATGACGGTGTCAACTTCGGTCGAATCGCGGTCGGCCCATACAGTGTCTCTCTCAATGGCACCGTGCATCGCAGGCACAACGAGGGAGTCGCAGAAGGCAATGTCCTCGGTGCGCAAATCATAGAGGTAATTGTTGTTGCCGTCCACGATGGCGTAGAGCCGGTAACTGCCCGGAGCAATGCCTTCGATGGAATAGCATCCGTAGGCATCGGTCTTTCCGGCACGCTGGAACGATTCAAGGACAAAGATGCTGTCGGCCAGTGCCGTATCGGGATAAATACCCACGTAAGCTCCTGTGACAGGCTCCAGGTCCTCGGCGTTGAGGAGGTATCCCGAGATGCGGAGCGAATCTATATGGTCTCCTGTAGAGAAGGTGAACGACGTGTGTTCGAGCACATTGCCCTCGTTATTGTCCTGGACGGCGTCGCCCAGCGATATGGAGTAAGTCGTGTTGGGTCGCAGGGTATCCTGCAACTCGATGGTCACGGTCTTGGCATTGGACAGCACGGTGGGAGACTTCTTCTGCGGCGGCGACACGGTCATCTTGTCAAGTGCATTGTCGAGTTTGATGTTCTCGTTGAACTTGAGGGTGAACTTCTTCTTGGAGACGTTGGTTTCTCCGTCGGCCGGGTCGGACGACACAAAGACGGGAGGGGTCTCGTCGTAGAGTCCGCCGCCGGGTGTGCCGATACTTGCGCATCCCGCCAGAAGACCTGTCAACAAAACAGCAGTCTTCGCTCCCAAAACGGAGCACTTTTGGCTCAATATTTGTCGAAACATGGTGCGAAGATAAGCAAAAAGTGTCAAAAACAACAAAAAATGACCCCTAAAAAAATAAAAATAGGAGAAAAATGCCGTAGTTTCGGAAATTTTTGCTATCTTTGCGGCGCGATTTTGTGGACTTTGGGTTCTTTTCCGGTCCGAAAGTCGGGAATAAATCACGAAACGAACAAAATAAACAATAAAAATAGTTTTTACAAACAACAATGCAAAACAAAGGATTTGTAACGGTGTTCGCCGTCCTCCTCGCTTTGGTGTGTGCTTTCTACATCTCATTCACCTTCAAGGTGCGTGACGTAGAGAACGATGCAGCACAGTATGAGGCACTCACGGGTACACCCGCTAAGTACTACCTTGACAGCATGTCAACCGAGAAGGTATGGTTCGGCTACACCTTCAAGGAAGCTCAGGAGATGCAGATTGGCCTCGGCCTTGACCTCAAGGGTGGTATGAATGTTATTCTCGAGATTTCAGTAGCCGACGTGTTGAAGAGCCTTGCCGCAGAGAATGCCCAGAACCCCACATTTGTGGCCGCTTTGGAGCAGACACAGAACAGCGGTGCCGTAGTGAGCGGCAGCGACTTTATGGACGCTTTCGCCCAAAACTTCCGCAAAATCGACCCCACTGCGAAGTTGGCTGATGTCTTCAGCACCTATCAGCTCAAGGACAAAATCAAAAAGGACATGAGCGACAGCGAAGTGCTCTCCATCATCAAGAAAGAGATGGACGACGCCCTCTCCAACTCGTTCAACGTTCTCCGCAACCGTATCGACCGTTTCGGTGTCGTTGCTCCCAATATCCAGCGCCTCCAGCAGGCCGGACGCATTCTCGTGGAGCTCCCCGGTGTGAAAGAGCCCGAGCGTGTGAAGAAACTTCTCCAGGGTTCGGCCAACCTCGAATTTTGGGAGACTTACGACATCAGCGAAATCATGTCGCCCCTCCAGCAGGCCAACGCTGTGATTGCAGCCCAGCAGGGCAAGACCACAGAGGCAGCCGCCGAAGAAACTCCCGCTGAGGAGGCTTCGTCCGAGGCCGCTCCTGCAGAAGCCGCTCCCGCTGCAGAGACCGACGGTGCCGATGCCATTCTCGCCGATGCTGCCGGACAGGACTCCGCGGCACTCATCGCCCAGCAGCGTGAGGAGTTAGAGAAGCAATATCCCCTCTTCTCGAAACTTCAGGTTTACGGTCAGGGCGCAGGCCCCATCGTCGGTGCCGCACAGGCCAGCGATACAGCTGCCATCAACGCCATGTTGGCCATGAAGCAGGTGAAGGACCTCTTCCCCCGCAAGCTGAAGTTCGCCTGGGGTGTCAAGTCCGTGGACGAACGCGGCATCTGGTATCAGCTGTATGCCCTCAAGGCCCACGACAACTCCGGTCATCCTTCTCTTCCCGATGCAGCCAAGGGCGGCGACATCGTGATGGATGCCAAAGCCGACTTCCAGCAGCTCACCAACGAGTTTGAGGTTACCATGGCCATGACACCCGAGGCCGGCAAGACCTGGGCAAAACTGACGGGTGACAACATCGGCAAGTGCATCGCCATTGTGCTCGACGACGCTGTTTACAGTGCGCCCCGCGTCAACGGCCAGATTTCGGGCGGACGTTCGTCCATCACGGGCAACTTCGATTCCGACGAGGCCAACGACTTGGCCAACGTTCTCAAGAGCGGTAAGATGGCCGCCAAGGTCAACATCGTTTCCGAAGACGTTATCGGTCCTTCGCTCGGTCAGGAAGCCATCGAGGCATCTGTGATTTCGTTCGTCATTGCCATCGTGCTCCTCTTCCTTTATATGATGGCCTTCTATGGCTGGAAGGAAGGTTTGGTAGCCGACTGCTGCCTCTTGATTAACACGTTCTTCACTCTCGGCATTCTGTCTTCGTTCCATGTCGTGCTTACCCTTTCCGGTATTGCCGGTTTGGTACTTTCTCTCGGTATTGCCGTCGATGCCAACGTGCTTATCTACGAACGCGCCAAGGAAGAACTCCGTGCAGGCAAGGCTTTGCGTACGGCTGTCACGTCGGCATACGACAACGCCTTCTCGGCCATCTTCGATGCCAACTTGACCTCTTTGCTCACCGGTATCGTACTTTACATCTTCGGTACAGGTCCCATCCAGGGCTTCGCCTTCACGTTCATGGTAGGTTTGATTACCTCCTTTATCTCAGCTGTCTTCTTGAGCCGTATCTTCCTTGAGACTGCACTCAGCAAGGGTTGGATTAAGAATCTCACCTTCCAGGGCATTGCTGCCGGCCTCATCCGCAAGACCAATATCGACTGGGTTGCCAAGGGCAAGACGGGTCGCTATGTTTACGCTGTTGTCGGTGCGATTGCCATCGTCCTTCTCTTCTATCCCGGCATGCGTCAGGGCATCGACTTCACAGGCGGTCGCAACTATGTTGTTTCGTTCAACGATGTAGCCTCTGTCGATATCCAGAAACTCGACGCTCAGCTCGAGCAGAAGTTCGCAGGTCAGGATGTGACCGTCAACGTCATCCAGATTACCGATGCCAACCGTGTACGTATCTCCACCAACTATGCTCTCAATGCGCAGGACGATGCCGAGGCCAACCTCGAATTCAAGAATGCCATCTACGAGGCCGGCAAAGAACTCGGCTATGTAAATGTCGGCTTCGATGAATTCAACAACGAGGATTACATCCCTTCTACCCAGAAGGTAGGTCCTTCGGTGGCTGAAGACATCACCATCGGCGCCATTTGGGCCATCATCGTTTCGCTCATTGTCATTGCCCTCTATATCCTCTTGCGTTTCCGCGCATGGGCTTTCTCGGCAGGTGCCATTGTAGGTCTGACAGCCAACGTGCTCGTCATTCTCGGTCTCTATGCCATTCTTTGGGTAGTGATGCCCTTCTCGATGGAAATCGACCAAGCCTTCATTGCAGCCATCCTGACGGTGATAGGTTACTCCATCAACGATATCGTGGTTGTCTTCGACCGCATTCGTGAGGTGCGCGGCCTCTATCCCGACAAGAAGCTTTATGATGTGGTGAACGATGCCCTCAACGCCACCTTCGTACGTACGTTGAACACGTCCATTACGACCCTCCTCGTACTGCTGATTATCTTCTTCTTCGGCGGTGCCAGCATCCAGAGCTTCATCTTCGCCATGCTGCTCGGCATCATCATCGACCCCGTTACTACACTCTTCCTCGCCGTGCCCATCGCCTATGGCCTCATGACCGGCAAGGAGAAAAAAGCCCTCAAGGCATAATACTCCTTATTAATATATATAATCGTCTTTCCTCCATTCTGAGGGAAAGACGATTATATAGTTGCTATGAATCCGTTAAAATTTATTCCTATATTGAAATCCGTCCTTTGGGGAGGCAATAAGATTACCGCACTCAAAGGAATGGGTGAAATGGATGCCCAGATAGGGGAGAGTTGGGAAATCAGCGATGTTCCGGGACACGAGACGCTGGTGGCCGACGGTCTTTACATGAACCGGACGCTCACCCAATTGCTTTCCACCCACGGCGCGCAAATCATGGGCAATGATTGGGTGAAACGCATGGAAGAGATTCCCGCCGGCGATCCCCGCCGACGTTTCCCGTTGCTCATCAAGATTATCGATGCGGCCCGGGACCTCTCCGTCCAAGTGCATCCCAATGATGAACTTGCCTGGGAACGTCACCACTCCCTCGGAAAGACTGAGATGTGGTATGCGATGCCCGACTGTGATGCCAATGCCCATCTGCGTATAGGCTGGAAGACATTGGTTACGCCCGACGGCTATCGCAAGCTCCTCGACGACCACACCATCGCCGATGCCCTGTGCGACATCAAATGTCGTCCGGGCGATATGTTCTACCTCCCTGCCGGACGCATCCATGCCATTTGCAAGGGTACGATGGTAGCCGAAATTCAGGAGACCTCCGACATCACCTATCGTATCTATGACTACGACCGGCGTGATGCCAACGGGCAACTTCGTCCCCTCCACACCGAGGAGAGCATTGATGCCATCAATTATGCCGATGTCCAAGCCGACTATCATACCTATTACGACAAAGAGCCCAACCGCCGGAATGTGGCTGTTGAGAGTCCTTATTTCACCACATCGGTGATTCAGCTCAATGCTGCGCTCAATCTGTCGTATGCCGATGTTGACAGTTTCGTTATCCTCATCTGCACCGAGGGCCGTGTGAACCTCACCACCATCGATGCCGAAGACGGCGATGACATCAACACCCTACGTGCCGGCGAGACCATTCTCTTGCCCGCCACCATCCAGACACTGCAGTTGCAGCCCATCGGCACGGCAACGCTGTTGGAAGTGCGGGGATAAGGTTGTCCCGCACTATCCACCCCAGTTGCCTTTGAGCCTCAGGCGGACGTTGTGGAGCCGGCTCTTCACAGTGCCTTCGGGCACATGCAGTCGCTCTGCGATTTCCTTGCCGCTGTAGCCGTCGAGATAGAGCAGGAAGGTTTCCTGTTGCTCGGCGGGCATGGCGTGGATGGCGTTGAGCAAATCCTGCGAGAGCAGTTGGTTCTCGGGAGTAACGGGGTCTTCGGTCTCGAGGTCGGGAATGGCAGCGGTAGCTCCCAACACATCCCGCCGCATATCGTCCACAAAGATGTGCGACATCAGCGTATAGACCCAGCCTTTGAAATTCGACTCCTCCTTGTAACTCTTCCGTTCAGTCAGGATTTGGAGCATCGTTTCCTGTGCCAAATCCTTGGCATTGTCGGGCGAGGCGGGGTAGAATTTCCGGGCCATGGCCAGAATTTCGGCCTGCATGTTCACAAGCCGTTTCTCGAAGCCGTCGATGAGATAGTTTTCGGGCATGCTGTAGTTGAATTTTGGCAGCAAATATAAGAAAACTTTTTGAAAAACAGGTCATTAAAAGCCAAAATATTGCAATTTATGTGATATTTATGCACTTTTATGCTCCTGTCTCCGAAAAATAGCGTATCTTTGCGCGTTGAAAACAGGTACATGTCAATGAATAAGATACAAGTTTCAAGTCCCGACGGCAAGTTGGGAGTTTTGATAGTAGGATTGAGCGGAGCTGTCTCCACTACGTTTGTCATAGGCACATTGGCTGCCCGCAAAGGTTTGGCCAAACCCATTGGCTCCATCACCCAGATGTCACGTCTCCGGGTAGGCAAGGGTGCAGAAGCCCGCGAAGGGTTCATTCGAGATATGGTACCTCTCGCTTCGCTGAATCAACTCGTCTTCGGCGGTTGGGACATCTTCCCCGATTCGGTTTGGGACGGTGCTGTGCATGCTCGGGTGCTTGAGGAGAAGGATATCAATCTCGTAGCCGACGAGGCCCGGGAGATAAAACCCATGCAGGGCGTTTTCGACCCTTCGTTTATCCGTCGTCTCAACGGCACCTGGATTAAGGAGGGAGGTTCCAAGTGGGAGCTGATGCTGCGGCTCCGCCAGGATATCCGCGATTTCAAGGCTCGGAACGGCTGTGAGCGCGTGGTGGTCATCTGGGCCGCTTCCACCGAGTCTTATATCCCGCTCTCCGAGACCCATGCGAGCCTTGACAGTCTGGAGGCTGCCATGAAGGCCGACAGTCCCGAGGTGGCTCCTTCGATGTGCTACGCCTATGCCGCCATTTCCGAGGGCGCACCCTTCATTAACGGGGCTCCCGGTCTCACGGTCGATATGCCTGCGATGTTCGAATTGGCCGACCGCATGAATGTGCCCATTTGCGGCAAGGATTACAAGACCGGACAGACGATGATGAAGACGGTCCTGGCTCCCGCTTTCCATACCCGTATGCTCGGTCTCCGAGGTTGGTTCTCGACCAATATCCTCGGCAACCGCGACGGAGAGGTGCTCGACGACCCGGGGTCTTTCAAGACCAAGGAGGTCTCCAAACTTTCCGTCATCGACTCCATCCTCGAGCCGGAGAAATATCCCGATCTCTACGGCGACATCTACCACAAGGTGCGCATCAATTACTATCCTCCCCGCAACGACAACAAGGAGGGTTGGGACAATATCGACATTTTCGGGTGGATGGGCTATCCCATGCAAATCAAGGTGGATTTCCTCTGCCGCGATTCCATTCTGGCTGCCCCGCTTCTGCTCGACCTCGTCCTCTTGGCCGACCTCGCCAAGCGTTGCGGCATGAAGGGCATTCAGCGTTGGCTCTCTTTCTACTTCAAGAGCCCGATGCATGAACCCGGGGAAACGCCTGTCCACAGTCTCTTCGAACAGGATGCCATGCTGCGCAACCAACTCCGTCTCATCATCGGCGAAGAACCTTGCGATTATCTGCCTTGAAATGGCCGGTTTTCCCTCCATTTTGATGCCTCTGCGTTAAAAAATCCCTCCAAAGAGCCATTTTTCGTTAACAAATTCCTCTGAAATTTGGTTTTTTGAGCGGAAAACGCTATATTTGCAGCGCATTTTGTGCCCTTTTGGCTCGAATGCGCTGTGATTTTGGTTTTATAAACAATATGTTTCGAAAGATATATTACGTATTTGCAGCTCTCCTTCTGGCGGTAGTCGGTACCGCCTGCAGCGAGTACAACCGCATCCTCAAAAGTACCGATGTCGATGAGAAGTACGAGTATGCCAAGATGTACTACGAGAGCGGAAAATATATGAAGGCAGCCACCCTCTTGGGCGATGTCGTGCCCATCTATCGCGGCACCGAGAAGGCCGAGGAAGCGCTCTATCTCTACGCGATGAGCTACTACATGATGGAGGACTATGTTTCTTCCGGCGAGTATTTCGCCCGCTTCTGCAACAGTTATCCTTCCAGCGAGAGGACTGAGCGATGCCGTTTTCTCATGGCTGTCGGCGACTACAAGGACTCTCCCGACCCCCGTCTTGACCAGAGCACTACCCGTCGTGCCATCAAGGAGTTCGATTCCTTCCTCGAGGTTTATCCCCGTTCGCAGTATGCCGACAGTGCCACCGTGCTCCGCATGGAACTCAGCGACCGTCTTTGCTACAAGGAATACCTCTCGGCCAAACTCTATCTCAACCTGGGTTCCTACATGGGCAACAACTACGAGAGTGCTGTCATTACGGCCCGCAATGCCGTCAACGACTATCCCTACTCCAAGCATGTCGAGGACCTTTCCTACATCATTTTCAAGGCCCGCTATGAAGCAGCCGTCAACAGTATCGACGAGAAAAAAGCCGACCGCCTGCGCGAGGCTTATGACGAATATTTCACCTTCACCAACGATTTCCCGGCTTCCAAATATACCAAGGAAGTCAACTCCGACTTCAGCCACATCGAGAGGTTGATGAAGAAATATCAGGATTGATGTTCCGTCTCTTTTCACCGACAAAACAATTTTAATTTATACGTATGGATTATAAGAAAACCAATGCGCCCCTCAACACCGTGACGCGTGATGTCATTGCCCTCTGTGAGGACACCGGCAACATCTATGAAACCGTCGAGATTATTGCTCGTCGTGCCAATCAGATTTCCACCGAGATGAAGCACGACCTCGACAAGAAACTCCAGGAGTTTTCCACCAACAACGACGCCCTCGAAGAGGTGACCGAGAACCGTGAGCAGATAGAGATTTCCCGCTACTATGAGAAACTCCCCAAGCCCACGCTCATTGCCACACAGGAGTATCATGACGGCAACGTCTATTGGCGCATGAATTCTGCCCAGAACGATACTCTCTCCAGCGGCAACAGCCGTCGTGACGAAATGACGTTCTAACCCCACAACCGCCTCCTATGATACAGCGCATTCAGTCCTTGTATATGTTGGCGGGTGCGGTGGCCGTTCTGATGCTTTTTCTCTTTCCCCTGGCATCCTACAGCGTGCCTGAGGCCACCTTCCAGTTCACGGCTTTCGGACTGACGAGCCTCACGCCCGAGGTGCCGTTCGATGAGATGGGTTGGGCCATTCTGTTGGCGCTTGTCGTCATGTTTGTCCTCCCGTTAGTCACCCTCTTCCTCTACCGCAAGTTGGAACTGCAGACCCGTCTGCTGATTTACACTGCCGTCCTTGACCTCCTCTTTTACGGTCTGTTCTTCTGGCAGTCGTCGCAGTACGAGGCGATGCTGAGCGGACTTTTCTCTCAGCCGGCAGAGGTCGGCTATCAGATGGTCCTCTTCGTGATGCCTGCGCTCAGCTTCTTCTGCATGGTTATGGCCGTCCGCTATGTGCGTCGCGACAAATGGTTGCTTGAGGCAGCCGACCGTCTTCGCCCCCTGCGTCGCCGTTAATTTATTTCCCTCTATATGAAACCCTCCTCTTTGTTTTCCCTTGGGGAACGTACCTACCGTGCCCTTACGGCCGACGAAATCTCCGCACTGGAGTCGCAAGGCTGTCAGGCTGAAGATTGGACTTCTGTTCAGGTGGATCCCGGATTCGAGACCTCCCGTCTCCGTCGCGTAACCTTCTCTGGCCGTGTGAGCCTGGGGAGGTTTCGTGCTTTATGTGAACTCTCTCCCCGTGTTCGCGTTCCCAGCGGCATCTCCGATGCTGTGCTTTCCAATGTCACTGTGGGCAACGATTGTTACATCTCCGGCATCCGGCGCGGCCTTTCCGACTATGTGGTAGCCGACGGAGCCGTACTTTCCGATGTGGGTGAGATTTCCATGTCGGGCGAGAGTTCTTTCTCTGTCGGTCTCGTCATCAGCGTACTTTCCGAGACGGGTGCCCGTCCGCTGCCTGTCTTCCCCGGCCTTTTCCCGCAGTTGGCATACGTGCTCACCTATTACAGCCACCGTTCCCCGCAGTTCGACAGTCAGACCGAGGCGATGGTCAAGGCCATTGCGGCACCCTACGTTTCTTCCGTCGGTTACATCGGCGAGGGAGCCCGTGTCACAGGCTGTAAGGAGGTTCGCAATGTCTATGTCTGTGCCGGAGCCCGTTTGCAGGATGCCGGTGTTGTGAGGGATTGTTATGTCGGTTCGCGTGCCCTCGTCGGAGCAGGAGTGTTTGCCTCCGAGTGTGTCATCGACCGCGATGCCGAGGTTTTCAACCAGGTGTCGGTGCTTCGTTCCTATGTGGGACCATACGCCATTCTCGAACACGGTCTGTTGGCCCAGGAGAGTGCTTTCTTCCAGGGTTCGCATTTCGCCGCCGGCGAGACGTGTTCCCTTTTGGCAGGCCCCTTCTCGGTGTCCCACCACAAAGCCACGCTCATGATAGCCACCCAGACCTCGTTCTTCAATGCCGGTTCGGGCAGCAACCAGAGCAACCACAGCTATAAACTCGGCCCCAACAAATACGGTATGCTGGAACGCGGAGCCAAGTGCGGTTCTTCGTCCTATCTCTTCTGGCCCGCCCGCATCGGTGCTTTCTCCACCGTTCTGGGTCACCACATGTCGCACTTCGACCTCAGTCTCCTGCCCTTCTCCTACATCATCGACGGACAGGGCAAGACCATCGTTGTTCCCGGCTTGGCCCTTCGCAGTATCGGCACCGTGCGCGATGAAGCCAAGTGGAAGAAACGCTCTGCTGCATGGGGTGCCGATGCCGCTCCGCTCTCGTCGGCCACATTCAGTCCCTTCACGGCAGGACGTCTCATCGCCGGTGTCCGTCTGCTCCGGAACTTGCAGCAGGAAGAAGCCGTCCACTGGCTTTCGCCCCTCGGACATCCCTGTGAGGGTCGTCTCTATCAGGATTGCTATATCACCAACAAGAATATCCATCACGGCATCGAACTCTACACCGATGCCCTCTTCCGCTATCTCTTCGGAGCTTGGCTCCGTCGTGCCGTCGCAGGTCTCCCTGTCGAGGCCGACGAATCGGGCACGGGCGAGTGGACCGACCTCATGGGCGGCTATTATCCCCTTGCCGAGTTGAAGGCCGGCATTGAGGCGGCACTCGAAGTTTCGCCTGCGGAAGCCTGCGAAGCCTTGAGCCGGACTCTCCTGCCCGACCGCGACCTGTTGGACCGCTGGGAATGGAACTGGCAGAGCCGCGCACTGCGCGAATTCTTCGGCTTCAATCCCGTGACGGCCGGTGCCGACGACAAACGGAGCCGCCTCGAAGACCTCCGTCACCGGCTCCATCACGCTCAGTTCATGTTGCGTCTCGATGCCGACAAGGAGTTCAATCAGACCGCCCGCATGATGTACGGACTCGACGGAGACGAAGCAGCATGCACCTCCGACTTCGAGACCGGCATGGGAACGCTTGAGACCGACTCCACCTGTCTCTCCGTAATGAAAGAGACAGAGGCCGAAGAGGCCCTCATCGACGCTCTGTTGGCCAAATTATAATCCCTTTTTCGGGCGGGGGGAGACTTTCCTTCCGCCCGTTGTTCCCTTTGTCTGTTTGTCTATGGAATCCCTGATGTATTACGTCTGGCAGCAGCGGCTGTTTCTGACGCTTCGCTCCGTTGACGGGAGTGAAATTGAAGTGCTCAATCCCGGGTTGAGAAACCTTGAGACAGGCCCCGACTTCTTCAATGCCAAAGTGCGCATTGACGGCACCGTTTGGGCCGGCAATGTCGAGATGCATGTCAAGGCCAGCGATTGGTACCGTCACCGGCACGACCGCGACGTGGCTTACGACAGTGTTATTCTCCACGTTGTGCTTGAGCCTGACGTCCCGGTCACCGATGCCAACGGACATCCCCTCCATACGGTGGTGATGACCGTTCCGCAGCCTGTCATCGACAAATACAGATCTCTCACCTCCGATGGGGGCGGAGCCCTCATGTCGGTATCCTGTGCGTCCGATTTGCCTACGTTGCCGGCCATCGTGCTGCGCGATTGGGAAACCTCGTTGGCGGTTCAGCGCATGCTCGACAAGGTGAAACGTGTGCGCGACCTTATCGAAGACCGCATGGAGTCCTGGCCCTCTGCCTTTTGGGTCATCCTCTGCCGCGCCTTCGGTACCGGCACCAACAGCGATGCCTGCGAAAGGCTGGCCCGCTCGCTTCCCTACAGTTGCATCATCCATCATCTCGACAATCCCCTTCAGGTCGAAGCCTTGCTTCTCGGGCAGGGCGGTTGGCTCGACGGGGGAGGGAAGGGGAAATCGGAGTTGTCGGTGTCTTCTGAATTGTCGGAGACATCGGACTATCTTGTCTCCCTCCGTCGGGAGTATGCTTTTCTGCGGGCGAAGTTTTCTCTCACGCCGCTGCCTGCTGTGTCGTGGAAATTCTCACGTACAAGGCCGCAGGCCAATCCCCAGTCGCGCATGGCCTTGCTGGCAGCGCTGCTGTGCCACCATCCGCGTCTCTTCGAGGAAGTGTTGGAGGCTCCGAGTGTCAACGCTCTGCTCGACCTTTTCAAAGTCTCGCCTTCGCCTTATTGGCGCGAACATTTCGAACTTGAGCCTGCGGGACAAACCGGGTCCTCGGACTCCCGTACGGGTCTGCCCTCCGGATTGGGCCTCGCTACCCGTCAGTCGTTGGTCATCAATGCCACCGTGCCCATTCTCCTGGCATACGGACAATGGAAAGGGAATGAAGAGATGGTGGAACGTGCCATGATGATGCTTGAAAATATTCCGTCCGAATACAACCGTTACGTTGAGGCATGGCGTAAGGCCGGCCTTCCCGTCCAAAACGCCCTCGAATCGCAAGCCCTGCTCCATCTCTACAAGAACTACTGCCAGTTCCGCAAGTGTATGCGATGCCGCATCGGATGCTGGCTCCTCAAGAGCATCCGGCTATAAAGAAGGCGGGGCCGGGCTTCGACCCGACCCCGCCCTTGACATGATACCATGTAGAGGCACAAGTCCCGTCTGTTATCTCATCATGAACTTCTTACCGTTGATGATGTAGATGCCGGGGGAGAGGTGTTGTTTCCAGCTGCCGTCCTCCACCTCCTGCTCGCCGGCCACACAACGTCCCTGAAGGTCGTATATGCGGTCGTCGCCCTGTGCGGGCATCCAATCATCCTTCTCGTCAATCGGTCCCTCTCCGTCGTGCTCGAAACGCACGGGGATAAAGTCGATGCTGCGGGTCTGTTTACGGGCTCCGGAGCTGGTAGCACGGTAGTAGATCTTGTTGGCCAGCACATACCAGTTGTTGCGTGTCCATTCGGCTTTTGACAGTCCCTGTTCCTTGTCGGGGTTGGCATTGAGATAGAAGCCCACGTCGGTACTGCCGGATGAAGGCAGCACAGCAGTGATATTACCCGTTGTAGCGTAGTCGTCGGCGGCCTTCGACAGCGTACCGCCAAGGGGTGCACCAAAGGTGAACACGTCGTTGCCTGCTGCGAGCTTCTGCTCCAGATACTGTCCTGAGAACACACACGACAGAGGGGTCTCCGATGGTGGCGTGGTGGGCAGAGAGAGCGTGACATAGCCAGTGGTGGCGGTAGTACGGATGATGGCAGGCGTACCGGCGGGGATGAAGCAGTCGTTGCCGGCGTAGGTGCCCGTGTTGCTGTTGCCCACGGGGATGGGATGGATGATAGCGTTGTCCCACGCCTCGCAGACGTATGCCTTGTCCTTGGAGGCATCGCTCAACAGCACGTCGAAGGGCGCATAGAAGGTGGCGTAGTAGTAGCCGTCGCCACCGCTGTGGGTCGTCACCCGCAACTTCTGCGTGTTAGCCGGTTCCATGCACCACTTCGTCCTGTCAACGATGCTGTAGCTGCTACCAGCAGAATTTTTGCTGTTAAACTGTATGTCATAGACGCTGCCAGGGACATTATAACAAAGATATTGCTTGTTGGACGGGGTGCCTTCACCACCATTGATTACCACCACGGCGCCGCCGATGTCTTCGATGGTGAACTGCGTGCCGCCATCTACTGTACTCGTCATCTTGTTCTGCAAGACCTCCAAGCCCTGCGTCTTCATGTGTCTGTTACTGTCGAAGCAGAAGATGCTGGCAGGGTCATACAGTGGCTCCACAATAGGTATGTCGCCACGGGTGGCAGTGGTAATGGTGAATCCGCTTGTCAGGTCGCCAAAGGAACTCGTCACGCCTTTCCTCTCGTAGAAGTGCAGGGGGATGCCGCCGCTAATGGCCGTCTTTTCAGTCTCGTGGGTGTATCCGCTCAGATAGCGCGGCGTGGTCAAACCACCGGCATTGGGCATTGAGGACAGGCGGTAGTAGCCGGATGAATAGTCAACGATGTTGGAAGCGGTATATACCACAGCCTGCTTCTCCATTAAGTTGGTGGCATCCTCGTATGCTGTCTTGCCTGTCGTATTCAATCCTCCCACATAGCCTGCACGGTCGTAGTAGGGTTTCAGCTGCGCCTCGCTCAGTCCGAAGGACCACTCTGTGGCAGATGTTGACTGTAGCGTGACTGTACCTGAGTTGTTGTTTATATAATAAGGCGTACCACCTTGTGCGGTCAGCGTCTGCACCTTGAAGCATCCGTCGGAGGTGCCCGCTAAAAGTTCGAAGATGGCATATTCCGGATGCGAAGCGCCTGTGCTGTTCTCCAATGAGATATTAACGTTATTTGCCGGTGTAGCCTCATTCTTCGTCGTCATGATGAACGTCGTGTTTCCTCCGTTCTT
>FLNY01002346.1_pt1 | contig 28635 bp, 24 predicted proteins | sample 1140381 | NCBI WGS metagenome assembly FLNY01 (sample SAMEA3878172, study PRJEB12797) | bioreactor metagenome | biome: Moose rumen | place: Sweden | collected 2011-10 | reverse complement strand
CGCTGCCATCACCAAGGTGCTTGCAGCCAGGGTTGCCGGCAACGCAGACAAGATCAAGTCCTTCGACCAGATCGACAACGCCCCCGAAGAGAAGGAGCGCGGTATCACCATCAACTCCGCACACGTCGAGTACGAAACCGAGAAGCGCCACTACGCACACGTAGACTGCCCGGGCCACGCCGACTATGTAAAGAACATGGTTACCGGTGCCGCCCAGATGGACGGTGCAATCCTCGTGGTCGCCGCCACCGACGGCCCGATGCCCCAGACCAACGAGCACGTGCTTCTCGCAAAGCAGGTGAACGTACCCAAGATCGTCGTCTTCCTGAACAAGGTCGACCTCGTTGACGATCCCGAAATGCTCGACCTCGTCGAGATGGAAGTACGCGACCTCCTCAGCAAGTACGACTTCGACGGCGACAACGCTCCCGTCATCCGCGGTTCCGCACTCGGCGCCCTCAACGGCGAACCCGAATGGGAAGACAAGGTAATGGAACTCATGGATGCCGTTGACGAGTACATCCCCATCCCCGTACGTGAGAACGAGAAGCCTTTCCTCATGCCTATCGAGGACATCTTCTCCATCACCGGCCGCGGTACCGTAGTTACCGGCCGTATCGAGAAGGGCACCATTCACGTCAACGATCCCGTCGAGCTCGTAGGTTTCACCGAGAAGCCCAGGGCCACCGTCTGCACCGGCGTCGAGATGTTCCGCAAACTTCTCCCGCAGGGCGAGGCAGGTGACAACGTAGGTCTTCTCCTCCGCGGCGTCGACAAGAAGGACGTAAAGCGTGGTGAGGTTGTCTGCAAGCCCGGCTCCACCAAGCCGCACGAGCACTTCCTCGGCCAGATCTACGTCCTCAAGAAAGAAGAAGGCGGCCGTCATACCCCGTTCCACAACAAGTATCGTCCGCAGTTCTTCATCCGCACCCTCGACGTTACCGGCGAAATCTCCCTCCCCGAAGGAGTCGAGATGGTAATGCCCGGCGACAACGTGGAGATTGACGTCAAGCTCATCACCGCAGTCGCTCTCGACGAAGGCGTCCGTTTCGCTATCCGCGAAGGCGGCCGTACCGTCGGCGCAGGCCAGGTGATCAAGGTCCTTGACTAATTCTCCGTGCGAGAACCCGAAGGGGGGCGCATTCTAGAGGCGCCCTCCTCTTTAGGGGAATAGAACAATGGTAGTTCAGCGGTCTCCAAAACCGTCCATGTGGGTTCGATTCCTGCTTCCCCTGCCAATATCAAAGGTTACGATTTGATAGTGTTTAATTCGACGCTCCTCCAAGCTTCCAACTGGAACGTCCATTAAATGTAAAGATGAGAAAGTTTATCAATTACTTGAAAGAGTGTTATGTAGAGCTTGTCCACAAGACTACGTGGCCCAGCTGGCAGAAGCTTCAGAGCTCCGCTCTCCTTGTGCTGGTCAGCACCGTGATCCTTGCGATCGGGCTCGCCATAATCGATTTCGTCTTCCAGCATCTGATGACCTTGATCTATACTCTGTAACCTTCCTGCAATGAGCGACATGAAATGGTATGTCCTGCGAACTGCGGGCGGGAAGGAGAACAAGGCCATGGAATATCTCAAGAAAGAGATAGAACGCAGCGGAATCGGGGAGCAGGTCGGGCAGGTGCTCGTTCCTACCAAACCCGAGATTGTAACCAAGAACGGCAAGAGAAAAGCTGTCGACAAACTGCTTTTCCCGGGCTATGTCCTGATTGAGGCCGTTCTTTCCCCTCAGCTCGAGAACATAATCCGCAACAACGTACCAGGCATGTCCGGTTTCCTTTCCGAAAAGAAGGCGACCAACTCGTCGGGCACCCAGTTCGAAAGAATCCCCGTACCTCTCCGTGACGAAGAGGTGCAGCGCATTCTGGGCGGCCAGGACAAGAACGCGGACATCGCGGCCGAAACCCTCGTGAACTACGAAGTCGGCGAATCCGTAAAGATTACCGACGGCCCGTTCAGCGGTTTCAACGGCACGGTGGACGAAATTCTCGAAGACAGGAGCAAGATCAAAGTCATCGTCGTCATCTTCGGACGCAAGACACAGCTCGAACTCAGCTTTACACAAGTAACAAAAGAATAATTCAAAATGGCAAAAGAAGTTACCGGATTCATCAAGCTCCAGATCAAAGGCGGAGCAGCAAATCCCGCACCTCCGGTAGGACCGGCTCTCGGCAGCAAGGGCCTTAACATCATGGACTTCTGCAAGGCGTTCAACGCCAAGACCCAGGCCCAGGCTGGAAAGGTTCTCCCCGTAGTCATCACCGTCTACTCCGACAAGTCCTTCACCTTCGAGGTAAAGCAGCCGCCGGTGGCTGTATCGCTCAAGGAAGCCGCCAAAATCAACAAGGCTTCAGGCGAGCCCAACCGTAAGAAAGTGGCCTCCGTCACCTGGGACCAGGTGAAGGCCATAGCCCAGGACAAGATGCCCGACCTCAACTGTTTCACCCTCGCATCCGCGATGAAGATGGTTGCAGGCACTGCACGCAGCATGGGTATCACCGTCTCCGGCGAATTCCCGAAAGACATTTAAAAGAACAGGCATATGAGCAAGATTACAAAGAATCAAAAGGAAGTCAAGGCCAAGTACGACCATTCCAAGCTTTATTCTCTTTCAGAAGCCTGCGCTCTTTTGAAGGAAATATCATTCACCAAGTTCGACCCCACCGTGGAACTCTCCTGCAACCTGGGAGTTGATCCCCGCAAGGCCAACCAGATGATCCGTGGCGTCGTCACCCTGCCCCACGGCACCGGCAAGGTGGTCCGCGTCCTCGCGCTCTGCACCCCCGACAAGGAGGAGGAAGCAAAGGCCGCAGGAGCAGACTTCGTGGGTCTCGACGAGTACATCGACAAGATCAAGGGCGGATGGACCGACGTGGACGTCATCGTCTGCACTCCTTCCGTAATGGCAAAGGTCGGCGCCCTCGGACGCATCCTGGGCCCCCGCGGCCTCATGCCCAACCCCAAGACCGGCACCGTCACCATGGAAATCGGCAACGCCGTCAGGGACGTGAAGGGCGGCAAGATCGACTTCAAAGTCGACAAGGCAGGTATCGTGCACTGCGGTATCGGCAAGCTCTCCTTCACCACCGAACAGATTTATCAGAACGCCGCCGAGGTTTTGAACGCCATCTCCAAGCTCAAACCCCAGGCTCTCAAGGGCACCTACATGAAGGGCGCAGCTGTCTGCACCACCATGAGCCCCGGCGTCAAAGTGGACCTCAAGGCATTCCTCAACAATGTCGAGAAATAAACAGGAAAGGATACTATGAAAAAGGAACTCAAAGCTCAAATCATTGACAGCATAGCAGCTGAAATCAAGCAGTATCCCAACTTCTACGTTACGGACATTGCAGGACTCAACGCCGGCCAGACCTCCAAGCTGCGCCGCGAATGCTTCGGCGAAGGCATCAAGCTCGAAGTCGTGAAGAACACCCTGTTCGCACACGTGCTCAAGGCCTCCGGCAACGAGGAAATCCAGGCCCTCGAATCCACTCTCGTAGGCAACACCGCCATCATGTTCTGCGAAAATCCCAGCACTCCCGCCAAGCTCATCAAGAAGTGGCAGAAGGAAGGCAAGCCCCGTCTCAAGGGCGCCTACGTGCAGGAATGCGCATTCATCGGTGAGGACAAGCTCGAAGAGCTCGTTGCCATCAAGAGCAGGGAAGAACTCATCGCCGACATCGTCGCTCTGCTCCAGAGCCCGATGCGCAACGTCATCAGCGCCCTCCAGAGCGCTCCCCAGACCATTGCGGGCGTAGTGAAGACCCTCGAGGAAAAAGAAGAAAAATAATTACAACAAACAATAACAATTTAAAAAACTACAATTATGGCAGACGTAAAGAAACTTGCAGAAGAGTTGGTTAACCTTACTGTAAAAGACGTTCAGGAACTCGCAAAGGTCCTCAAGGAAGAGTATGGCATCGAGCCCGCAGCGGCAGCCGTTGCAGTAGCCGGTCCCGCAGTGGCCGCCGGTGACGCAGCTCCCGCAGAGCAGACTGAATTCGACGTTATCCTCACCAATGCCGGCCAGGCCAAGCTTCAGGTCATCAAGGCCGTGAAGGAAGCCCTCGGACTCGGTCTGAAGGAAGCCAAGGATCTCGTGGACGGAGCTCCCAAGGCCGTCAAGGAGAAAGTCTCCAAGGCAGAAGCCGACCAGCTCAAGGCAGCCCTTGAGGAGGCCGGTGCAGAGGTTGAAGTCAAGTAACTTCCGCCCTCCCCAGCCTTAGGGGAACACATAGGTTTAGAGCCGGGGAAAATAGGCTCTAAACCTTTTTTCCGTATTAAAAGTTTTAACATAAAAAGGCAGAATGTCAAAAAAGACCATTGTCGGCAAGCGCATAAACTTCGCGACATCGAAAATCCTTGAATACCCCGACCTCCTGGAGGTTCAGCTGAAGTCTTTCAAGGACTTTTTCCAGCTTGAGACCGCTCCCGAAAACAGGAAGGACGAAGGTCTCTACAGGGTTTTCCAGGAGGTTTTCCCCATCGAAGATACGCGCAACAGCTACAAGCTGGAGTTCATCGACTACTTCATCGATCCTCCGCAGTATTCAATTGAAGAGTGTCTTGAGAGAGGGCTGACTTACCGGGTTCCTCTGAAGGCAAAACTCCGCCTTTCGTGCACCGACCAGGACCATGAGGATTTCGATACCAAGGTACAGGACGTTTACCTGGGCGACATCCCCTACATGACTCCTGCGGGCACATTCGTAATCAACGGCTCCGAGCGCATCATAGTCTCGCAGCTGCACAGGTCCCCCGGCGTATTCTTCGACCAGAGCATGCACGCCAACGGCACCAAGCTCTATTCCGCGAGGATAATCCCGTTCAAGGGGTCCTGGATCGAGTTCGCGACCGACATCAACAATGTCATGTACGCGTACATCGACCGCAAGAAGAAACTTCCCGTGACCACTCTCCTGAGGGCCATAGGGTTCAATTCCGACAAGGATATCATCAACATCTTCAGCCTTGCCGACGAAATACCGGTAGACCGCAAGACCCTCAAGGCCAACGAAGGCCGCAAGCTCGCCGCCAAGGTCATCAAGACCTGGCAGGAAGATTTCGAGGACGAGGACACCGGAGAAATCATCCCCATCGAGCGCACCATCCCCATCGTGGAGAGGGACGCCGTCCTGGACGATGACACCATCGACGCCATCATCGATGCCTACAAGAACAAGGAGGATGCAACCATCCTTCTCCAGAAAGACGAGGCGTCCTCCAACGAATACGCCATCATCTTCAACACCCTCCAGAAAGACCCGACCAACACCGAACTCGAGGCCGTCTATTACATCTACAAGCAGCTCCGCAATTCGGAACCGCCCGATGACAGCACCGCAAGGGACGTCATCGAGAAGCTCTTCTTCAGCGAAAAGAGGTACGACCTCGGCGAGGTCGGCCGCTTCCGCCTGAACCGCAAGCTCGGTCTTTCCACCGATCCCGCCACCCGCGTGCTCGAACCGAACGACATCGTGGAAATCATAAAGTATCTGGTCAGCCTCATCAACAGCAAGGCCTCCGTCGACGACATCGACCACCTGTCCAACAGGCGCGTCCGCACCGTCGGCGAGCAGCTCGCGAACCAGTTCAGCGTGGGTCTTGCCCGCATGGCCCGCACCATCCGCGAAAAGATGAACATCCGCGACAGCGAGCAGTTCCTCCCGGTCGACCTCATAAACGCCAAGACCCTCAGCAGCGTCATCAATTCCTTCTTCGGAACCAGCCAGCTGAGCCAGTTTATGGACCAGACCAATCCTCTTGCCGAAATCACCCACAAGAGGCGTCTGAGCGCCCTTGGCCCCGGCGGTCTTTCCCGCGAACGCGCAGGCTTCGAGGTCCGCGACGTGCACTACACGCACTACGGCCGCCTCTGCCCCATCGAGTCGCCTGAAGGCCCCAACATCGGTCTCATCTCCAGCCTCTGCGTCTACGCCCGCATCGACGGTCTCGGCTTCATCGAGACCCCGTACCGCGACGTGCGCGACGGCAAGGTGGACCTCAGCGCGGCCGGCACCCATTACATGACCGCCGAGGAAGAGGAGAACAAGCTCGTCAGCCTCGCCAAGGTAAAGATGGACGATGACGGCAACATCCTCGACGACCGCATCCAGTGCCGTCTCGAGGCGGACTTCCCCGTGGTGAGCAAGGAAGAGGTGAACTACATGGACGTGGCGCCCAACCAGATGGCCTCCGTGGCAGCTTCGCTCATCCCGTTCCTCGAGCATGACGACGCGCACCGCGCCCTCATGGGAGCCAACATGATGCGCCAGGCGATTCCGCTCCTCAAGCCCGAATCCCCCATCGTGGGCACCGGCCTCGAAGAGAGGGTCTGCATCGACTCCCGCACCCAGTTCATCGCCGAGCGCAAGGGCGAAGTCACCTATGTGGACGCCAACGAAATCCGCATCAGGTACGCCCGCACCGAAGACGAGAAGTTCGTTTCCTTCTCTCCGGAGGAAACCATCTACAAGCTCCCCATCTGGCGCAGGACCAACCAGAGCACCTGCGTGAGCCTCACCCCCGTAGTCCGCAAGGGCGACAAGGTGGAGAAGGGCCAGGTCCTCACCGAAGGCTACGCCACCCAGGGCGGAGAGCTCGCGCTCGGCCGCAACCTCATGGTGGCGTTCATGCCCTGGAAGGGCTACAACTATGAGGACGCCATCGTGCTGAGCGAGGAAATGGTGAAATACGACATCATGACCTCCATCCACGTGGACGAGTACCTCACCGAGGTGCGCGACACCAAGCGCGGCGAGGAAGAGCTCACTTCCGACATTCCGAACGTCAGCGAGGACGCCACCAAGGACCTCGACCAGAACGGCATCGTGCGCATCGGCGCCCACATCGAGCCCGGTGACATCATGATAGGCAAGATCACCCCGAAGGGCGAAAGCGATCCCTCCCCCGAGGAGAAACTCCTCAAGGCCATCTTCGGCGACAACGCCGGCGATGTCAAGGACGCTTCCCTGAAGGCCAATCCGTCCCTTTCCGGTACCGTCATCAAGACCGCCCTCTACGCCAAGGCCGCGAAGTCTCCGGGCCGCAAGGGCAAGTCGAAGGAAGAGACCAAGTCCCGTTCCCAGATCCGCGAGGAGGAGTTCAAGGCCAAGGCCGAAAAGCTCCACGCCGATTTCCTGGACCGTCTCGCGACGCTCACCAGGAACAAGAAGAGCGCCGGCATATACGACCTCTACGGAGTTGAAATCCTCGGCAAGGACAAGAAGATCACCTCCGAAGTCCTCAAGGGAATCGACTACATCAACGTCAATTCCGGCAAGTGGACCACCGAGAAGGACAACACCAACACCCTGATCCGCGACCTTATAAACAACTATTGCAACACCCTCAAGGCCGAGGAAGCGATATGCAAGAGGGAGATGGACCAGCTCAAGGTCGGAGACGAACTCCCCAACGGAGTGATGCAGCTCGCCAAGGTGTACATCGCCAAGAAGCGCAAGATCACCGTGGGCGACAAGATGGCCGGACGTCACGGCAACAAGGGTATCGTGGCCAAGATAGTCCGACGCGAGGACATGCCGTTCCTTGATGACGGAACCCCCGTGGACATAGTTCTCAACCCCCTCGGCGTGCCTTCCCGAATGAACCTGGGCCAGATTTACGAGACCGTGCTCGGATGGGCCGGCCGCAAGCTCGGGCTCAAGTTCAGCACCCCCATCTTCGACGGCGCCTCCAACGAGGAGATCTGCGACTACACCGACAAGGCGGGTCTCCCCCGCTACGGCAAGACCAGGCTCCGCGACGGCGGAACCGGCGACTGGTTCGACCAGAGCGCAACCGTCGGCATAATCTACATGATCAAGCTCGACCATATGGTGGACGACAAGATGCACGCCCGTTCCATCGGCCCGTATTCCCTCATCACCCAGCAGCCTCTCGGCGGCAAGGCCCAGTTCGGCGGCCAGCGCTTCGGAGAGATGGAAGTCTGGGCCCTCGAGGCCTTCGGCGCCGCGAACGCCCTCCAGGAAATCCTCACCGTGAAGTCCGACGACGTCACCGGCAGGAGCAAGACCTACGAGGCCATCGTGAAAGGCGATCCCATGCCGCCCGCAGGCATACCCGAATCCCTCAACGTGCTCCTGCACGAACTCAGGGGTCTCGGTCTCAAGGTCACTTTGGAATAATTAACGGACAAGCAAGAACATGCCTACTTTCAACAACAAAGACAATAAGGTAAAGAGCAACTTCAGCACGATAAGCATCTCCCTTGCCTCCCCCGAAGACATCATCGAGCGCAGCTGCGGCGAGGTCCTCAAGCCCGAGACGGTGAACTACAGGACCTACAAGCCCGAGAGGGACGGCCTTTTCTGCGAGAAGATCTTCGGCCCCACCAAAGACTACGAGTGCTACTGCGGAAAATACAAGAGGATACGCTACCGCGGCATCGTCTGCGACCGCTGCGGCGTGGAGGTCACCGAAAAGAAGGTCCGCCGCGAACGCATGGGCCACATCCAGCTCACCGTTCCGGTAGCCCACATCTGGTACTTCAAGAGCGCCCCCAACAAGATTTCCGCCCTCCTCGGACTTCCCGCAAAGAAGCTCGAGAGCGTCATCTACTACGAGAAATACATAGTGGTGCAGAGCGGAGACAGCGGAGTGGAAAGGATGGAACTCCTTGCCGAGGACGAATACCTCGACGTGCTGGCGAAGCTGCCCGAGGGCAACGAGAACCTTCCCGACAGCGACGAGCACAAGTTCATCGCCAAGATGGGCGCCGAAGGCATCTATGACCTGCTCTGCAAGACGGACGCCGAAAAGCTCGGAAAGGAGCTCCGCGAAAAGATGGATTCCGAGACCTCGCAGCAGCGCAAGGTCGAGATCCTCAAGAGGCTCCAGGTCGTGAAGTGGTTCCAGGAGAGCAAGGACGTGAACAAGCCCCAGTGGATGATCATGAAGGTCATTCCGGTCATCCCGCCGGACCTCCGTCCCCTGGTGCCCCTCGACGGCGGCAGGTTCGCCACCTCCGACCTCAACGACCTCTACAGGCGCGTGATCATCCGCAACAACCGCCTCAAGAAGCTCATCGAGATAAAGGCTCCCGAGGTCATCCTCCGCAACGAGAAGCGCATGCTTCAGGAAGCGGTGGACAGCCTCTTCGACAACAGCAAGAAATCCAGCGCGGTCAAGAGCGAAAGCAACCGCGCCCTCAAGAGTCTCTCCGACTCCCTCAAGGGCAAGCAGGGCCGCTTCCGCCAGAACCTGCTCGGAAAGCGCGTGGACTATTCCGCACGAAGCGTCATCGTCGTCGGTCCGGAGCTCAAGATGCACGAGTGCGGCCTTCCGCAGAACATGGCGGCCGAACTTTACAAGCCCTTCATCATCCGCAAGCTCATCGAGCGCGGCATCGTGAAGACCGTAAAGAGCGCCAAGAAGATAGTGGACCGCAAGGACCCGGTCATCTGGGACATCCTCGAGAATGTGATGAAGGGCCATCCGGTGCTCCTCAACCGCGCACCCACCCTTCACAGGCTCGGTATCCAGGCCTTCCAGCCCAGGATGATTTCGGGAAAGGCCATCCAGCTGCACCCGCTCGCATGTACCGCCTTCAACGCCGACTTCGACGGCGACCAGATGGCAGTCCATCTCCCGCTGGGCAACGCCGCCATCATGGAGGCGCAGCTGCTCATGCTGGGAAGCCAGAACATCCTGAACCCCGCCAACGGAGCCCCTATCACCGTTCCTTCGCAGGACATGGTGCTCGGGCTGTACTACATCACCAAGATTCGTCCCGGAGCAAAGGGCGAAGGCAAGACCTTCTACGGCCCCGAAGAGGTGATCATAGCCTACAACGAGAAGGCCATCGACATGCACGCCGAAGTGAATGTCCGCATCCCGGTCGACAAGCAGGATCCCGCCAAGGGCTTCCAGATCGTAAAGACCTCCGCCGGACGCATCATCGTGAACCAGTACGTTCCCGACGAGGTGCCCTACGTGAACGAGCTTCTCGGCAAGAAGGCCCTCCGCGGCATCATCACCAATGTCATCAAGAACACGGGCGTGACCCGCACCGCACAGTTCCTCGACGACATCAAGGACCTCGGCTACAACCAGGCCTTCCGTGCCGGCATCTCCTTCAACCTCGGCGACGTCATCATCCCCAAGGAGAAGGACCAGCTCATCGAGGAAGGCTACAGGCAGGTCGCCGAAATCAAGAACAACTTCTCGATGGGCTACATCACCAACAATGAGCGTTACAACAAGGTCATCGACCTGTGGACGAGCATCGACAACAAGCTCACCGGAATAGTCACCAAGCAGATTTCGGCCGACCAGCAGGGCTTCAACCCGGTGTACATGATGCTGGATTCCGGAGCCCGCGGCTCCACCCAGCAGATCAAGCAGCTCTGCGGCATGCGAGGCCTCATGGCCAAGCCCCAGAAGAGCGGCGCGAGCGAGAACACCATCATCGAGAACCCCATCATCTCCAACCTCAAGGAGGGCATGACGGTGCTCGAGTACTTCATCAGCACGCACGGAGCCCGCAAGGGTCTGGCCGACACCGCCCTCAAGACCGCGGACGCCGGCTACCTCACCCGCCGTCTGGTGGACGTCTCGCACGACGTGATCATCACCGAGGAAGACTGCGGAACCCTCCGCGGCCTCATCGCTACAGCCATCAAGGACAAGGACACCGTGGTGGAGAGCCTCGGCGAGAGGATACTCGGCCGCACCACCGTCCACGACATCTTCAACCCGCTCACCGGAGAGCTCATCCTCCACGCCGGAGCTGAAATCCGCGAAAAGGAGGCCGAGCTCATCGACCAGCTTCCCATCGAACAGGTGGAAATCCGTTCGGTGCTCACCTGCGAGAGCCGCAAGGGCGTCTGCGCCAAGTGTTACGGACGCAACCTGGCCACCAGCAGGATGGTCGAGAAGGGCGAGGTCGTAGGCGTCATCGCCGCCCAGTCCATCGGTGAGCCCGGCACCCAGCTTACGCTCCGTACCTTCCACGTCGGCGGCACCGCCGGCGGCGCAGTGGTGGATTCCTCCATCGAGAGCAAGTACGTGGGCAAGCTCCAGTTCGAAGACCTCCGCACCATCGAAAGGATAAACGACGAGGGCGAGGCCGAGGACGTGGTGGTAAGCCGCATGACGGAACTCCGCATCGTGGACGAAAACACCGGCTACGCCTACTCCCAGTACGACATCCCCTACGGCTCCGTCCTTCACAAGAAAGACGGCGACAAGGTGGTCAAGGGCGACCTCATCTGCGAATGGGATCCCTACAACGCCATCACCCTGGTGGAGAACGCCGGCAAGATAGCCTTCGAGAACATGGTTGAAGGCGTCACCTTCCGCAAGGAATCCGCCGACGAGTTCGCAATCTCCACCGACAAGGTCATCATAGAGGCCAAGGACCGCACCAAGAACCCCACCATGCTCATCCTCGGCGAAGACGGCAGCGCCATCAGGCAGTACAATCTGCCCGTCGGCGCCCACATCTCCGTGGAAGAGGGCAAGATGGTCAAGGTCGGCGAGGTCATCATCAAGATACCCCGCGCCATCGGAAAGGCCAGCGACATCACCGGCGGTCTGCCGCGCGTCACCGAGCTTTTCGAGGCCCGCAACCCCGGCAACCCCGCCATCCTCTCCGAGATCAACGGCGAAGTCATCATGGGCAAGGTCAAGAGGGGCAACCGCGAAATCACCGTCAAGAACAAGGGCGGAGACAGCAAGAACTACCTCATTCCCCTTACCAAGCAGATACTTGTGCAGGAGAACGACTATGTGAAGGCCGGCACTCCCCTTTCCGACGGCGGCGTGGCTCCCTCCGACATCCTGAACATCCTCGGCCCGGTGAAGGCCCAGGAGTACATCGTGAACGAGGTTCAGGCCGTCTACCGCCTGCAGGGCGTGAAGATCAACGACAAGCACTTCGAGATCATCGTCCGCCAGATGATGCGCAAGGTGGAAATCACCGAGCCCGGCGACACCGAATTCCTCCAGGAGGAACTCGTTGACAAATGGACTTTCATGGACACCAACGACCGCATCTACGGCAAGTCCTACGTGGTCAACCACGGCGCCAGCGAAAAGTTCAACGACGGAGACATCATCAGCGAACGCGACCTCCACAACGAGAACTCCTCGCTTGCGCGTCAGGGCAAGCCGCTGATGGAAGTCCGTCCCGCCCAGCCCGCCACCGCGCGCCTGATACTCCAGGGCATCACCCGTGCAGCCCTCCGCACCGGCAGCTTCATCAGCGCCGCGTCCTTCCAGGAGACCACCAAGGTGCTCAGCGAAGCCGCCATCCGCGGCCGCCTGGACCACCTCGAGGGCCTCAAGGAGAACGTTATCTGCGGCCATCTGATCCCGGCCGGCACCGGTCTCAAGGAATACCAGGACATCGTCGTCGGACGCAACGACGACATGGCCGGAGAGCTCGCGGACCTGTAGCAGGGTGCAAACTGAACGAAAAAAAGCGGCAGAAATGCCGCTTTTTTTGCGTGATCCCGTTGGGACTCGAACCCAAGACCCACAGCTTAGAAGGCTGTTGCTCTATCCAACTGAGCTACGGGACCGGACAGACTGTGCATTCCTTTTTTTCATGCGGAGCATGCGCGTGACATAGGAAATTATTCCGAGCAGGAGAATGATTACCGCGTGCCCCTCGTGGTTGAGCGTGGCGAAGAGCAGACCGGTTTCGTTGCTGAAGCCGTAAAGCGATGAAAGGCAGAGCATTATCAGGTAATGATACGCTCCAATGCCCCCCGGCACCGGCACTACCGAGGCCACGTTGCCGAGCGCGCTGAGAAACAGGGCGTCGGCCATGTCGAGCCCCGACAGTTCGGGGATGGCCTGGAGGCAGAAAAAGCACATGAGCATGTACATCACCCAGATCATGGTGGTGTAGATGATGTACGGGAACTTGTTCTTCATCTTGCCGAAACTCTTGAAGCCATGGAGCACGCCGTCGATGAGGTTTGCCATGCGCTCGAAGAACCTGACCTTAGTGCGGAAGCGGTAGCATGCCCAGATGAACGCCACGGCGAGGACCACCACCGCCGAGAGTATCCACCAGAAGACGCCCGAAGAGGAAATCGGCTTTACGATGTTGTCGGCCATGAAGCCGCCGAAGGTTTCCAGCTTGAGTATCAGGGAGATGACTATCGTGATGAAGATGAACAGGAAGTCCCACGCCCGCTCCATGATCATGGTTCCGAAGACGGTCTGGAAAGGAAGCTTTTTGGTGGTGACGAGGCCTGCGCGTATGGGCTCGGAGGAGCCGGGGATGACGAGACTGCCGAGGTTGCCGATGTTGTTGGCATCCCAGCAGTCCATGAAAGTGGTGCGGCCCCCGTCGAGGGGATTCAGCAACTGGTTCCACCGCAGCGACCTGAAGACGACTGCGAGCACAGACGCGGCCAGGAAGCCGAGCATGTAGCCCCATCGGGTGGTCTTGAGCCCCTCGAGGAAGCTTCCCCACTCGATATTGCGCACCACCAGCCACACCAGCACCACGCCTAGTGAGATCGACAGCACGTACTTTATGACATTCCACAACTTTTTGCCCATGCGGATGCAAAGGTAATGAATATCTGTCAAATTTCATTAAATTTGTGCTCTAACATTATCACCCATGAAATCCATCCTTGGAATAGGCAACGCCCTCACAGACATCCTGGCAATCCTGCCGGACGACACCCTCCTCAAGCAGTATCACCTTCCCCTGGGAAGCATGCAGCACGTCGACATGGAAACCGGCGACCGCATCTGGGAGGCCCTCAAGGAAGTGGGGGTGAAATATGTGCCGGGCGGCTCGGCGGCGAACACCATCACCTGCACCTCCATCTTCGGCATGCCCTCGGGCTACATAGGCAAGATCGGAAACGACGAGCTTGGCCAGCTCTTCAAGAGCACCATGGAGCAGTTCGGCGTGAAGACCACCATGCTATCCAGCCCCAAGTCTTCCGGCAGATGCATGGTCTTCATCACCGGAGCGAACGCCGAAAGGACCTTCGCCGACTACATGGGCGCCGCCCTCGACATGGGCCCCGACGACCTCAAAGAAGAGTATTTCAAAGGCTACGACTACTTCCATATTGAGGGTTATCTAGTTCAGAATCAAGACCTTATCTCCAAAGCTGTGCAGATGGCCAAGGCAGCCGGCTGTCTCATCTCCATCGACATGGCATCCTACAACGTGGTGGAAAGCAACGACGCCTTCCTGCACAACCTGGTCGACAAATACGTCGACGTGGTCTTCGCCAACGAAAGCGAAAGCCGCGCCTTCACCAAGTGCGAAACGCCCGAAGAGGGGCTCAGGGAAATCTCGAAGATGTGCAGCATCGCGGTGGTGAAGGTGGGCAAGGACGGCAGCTGGGTGCGCAGCGGGCAGGAGGAGCACTTCATCCCCGCCTGGCCCGCCAATCCGGTGGACGGCACCGGCGCCGGCGACACCTACGCCGCGGGCTTCCTCTATGCGCTGGCCCTGGGGCTTCCCCTGAAGACCTGCGGCGAAGTGGGCAGCATCATCGCCGCAAAGGTGGTGGAGGTGGTGGGCACCAAGATAGACGTCCCCCGCTGGAGGGACGCAAAGCTCGAAATCCGCGAACTCATCGAAAGGAGCCATGCCTGATTCCTTCCTCTCCCGCACCGGACAGGCCGTAGTGCTCGTCGACGCCGACGCCCCCGACTTCGCGCAGGCCGCGCTGGAGGTGGAGACGTACTTCCGCGAGAAGGGCATCCCCATGCAGCTCAGGGCGGTGCACCGGAAGCGCTTCATATGGGCGCGCCGGAAGACCGACCTGCTCATTTCGCTTCTGCCCTCCCCCTCATGGCACCTTTCCTGGGTGGCAGTCTTCAGCAAGGCCACCATCAAGGCGGGGCGTTTCCAGCCAAGGCGGCGGCAGGTCTTCGACCTGGTGGTCAGCGATCCTCCACTCAAAACTTCCACGCAGACCGAAGTGTTCAGGCAGATCACCAAAATCCTTAGCACGATACAATGAATATTCGCAAAGCTGTCTCAGACGGCCTCAAGGGCTTCAGCATGGGCGCAGGCGTGTTCCCGGGCGTATCAGCCGGCACCATCGCCCTCATGACGGGCATATTCCAGCCCCTCATCGACTCACTCAACGCCATTCTCTCGGCAAAGAACTGGAAGATGCTCTTCAAGGGCGACGCCAAGGGCTTCTGGAAAGCCATTGGCGGGCAGTTCCTCGTGGCCGTGGGAATAGGCATGGTGCTGGGCTTCCTCATCCTCGCGAGGCTCGTCAAATGGGCGCTCGACTACTATCCCATCCCGGCATGGTCTTTCTTTTTCGGGCTCATCCTGGTGTCTACCGTGTGGCTGCTCGCCGACATCAAGGGATGGAAATTCACCGACGTGCTGTGGCTCGCGCTGGGCATAGGCATAGGGGTGTCCCTGTGCCTGGTCAAGCATCCCGACCAGAACAACCCCAACACCGCATCGTGGTACACCTTCCTCAGCGGCGCGCTGGCGGTATGCTCCATGATACTCCCCGGCATCGCGGGCAGTTTCATCCTGGTGATGATGGGCAACTTCAACTACATGCTCGACGTGCTCAACGGCACGGTCTCCCACGTGCTGGGAGGCACCGGCACCGCGCAATGGGGGGCGCTTCTCATTTTCGTGCTGGGGTGCATCGTGGGAATCGTGGCCTTCTCGAAGGTGCTGCACTGGCTGCTTGACACCCACGGCAGGCCCACGATGCTGGTCCTTTTCGGATTCGTGCTCGGCTTTCTCGTGGCCATCTGGCCCTGGGCCGACAAAGTCTCCATCGCCGCCGCGCAGCTGCGCAGGGCCGGGGACGTCGCCGGAGCCGAGGCCGTAAAGATGGCTTCCGCGGTGCCCGACGGCCTGGGCCTAGACCTCCAGATACCCTGGGCCGTGGCGTTCTTCGTGCTGGGAGCCGTGCTGGTGGCGGTGCTGGAAGTGTCGACCGCCCGCCGCAAGAAAGCGGCCTGACGCCCTCTACCTACTCTTTTTCAAGCAGTTCGGCCACTATCTTCCGCATTTCGGGATAGTTGTCCTCCATGCTGCGGAGCAGCGCCATCTGGCTGCGGGTGCGCACCAGGTTGTGCTCGGGATACTTGATTTTGTAGTAGACGTCGCCGTCGATGTAGTCCATCAGGAACCGGAGCACCTGCTCGTAGGTGATGTACAGCGGCGCAAAGGCCAGCCATTCCTTCTCGGAGGCGCTCAGGGTGGCCTTCCTTTCAGACAGGTAGCCGTCCATGTAGGCCTCGTACATGTCGAGGCGTATCCACACCTTCGAATAGTCGGGGTCGTCCTCGAGCGTGTTGTTGGCATACGAACGGATGGCGTCGCCCACGTCGTTGAGTGAGGTGCTGCTCATCACGGTGTCGAGGTCGATGGCGCAGAGCACCTTGCCGGTAGCCTTGTCGAAGAGGAAGTTGCTCAGCTTGGTATCGTTGTGGGTGACGCGCATGGGCAGCACCCCGTCTTCGACCAGCTTCCAGAAGGAGAGCATCTCCTCGCGCCGGCCCTCTATGAAGGCGATTTCCTCAGGGAGGCCGCCAATCCTGCCCGCCTTGTCGGCCCTGAGGGCCTCGTCCCACTGCACAAAGCGCCAGCGGATGTTGTGGAAGCCCTTTATGACCTCGGCGAGAGGAGTGTCGAAATCGGAGAGAAGGGCCTGGAAGCGCCCTATCCCCAGGCCGCCCTGGCGGGCCATGTCGGGAGTGGAGGCGACGTCGTGGGTGACGGTGTCTTCGATGTAAAGGCACACGGCCCAGAACTCGCCGTCGGAATCCTTGAAGAAGTAGCGGCCGTCCAGCGTCGGGATCACCGTAAGCGTCTCGCGCAGGGGATCTTGCACCTTCTTTTTGATGTGCTCCGTAACCGCCACTATGTTGTCCATCATGGCCGGCACGTCAGGGAAGACGTACTTGTTCTTGCGCTGCAGGATATATCTTTTGGGGCCGTCGGTGCTCACCACGAAGGTGTCGTTGATGAAACCGTCGCCGAGGGGCTTCACCCCGACGGCCTTGCCGTCAAGGGCGAAATGCCGGATGATTTCGAGGGTGTCCATGGCGCTACTCGGCGAAGGCGTAGGAGAAGCCCTTTATGCGGTTCCACTGGCCGCGGGTGAAGTCGGGAACTTCCACCGGCGCGCCGCCGTGTTCCATGGAGATGGCGGAAAGCTCGCCCACGCAGCACCATTCGGCAAGGTCGTACACGTCCATGTCGAGGGGAAGGCCGTTGCGCAGGCAGTAGATGAGCCTGTAGTCCATGATGAAGTCCATTCCGCCGTGGCCGCCGACCTCTTTCGCGAGAGCTTCGAGCTCGGGAGTGAGGATGGGGTTGCGGTGCTGCTGCATGAACGCGCCGAGCTCCTCGCCCATCAGGATTTTCTCGCCCTGGAGGTTCTGGTAGTCAATGGCTCCGCCGTCCATGGCCTCCTGCCTGAAGCAGAGCTGCCCCACGGGATATTTGGCGGCATAGCCGTCGGTGCCCACCAGCTGGTACATGCGGCTGTACGGGCGCGGATTCATGACGTCGTGCTCGATGAGGATGGTCTTGCCGTTCTCGGTCCTGATCATGGTGGTGGAGACGTCGCCGTTGGCGAACTGCTCGGGATTGGCTCCGCCGCGGGCGGCCACGTGCTTGGGACCGTTGAAGGCCTTGGTGTCCATGGCTACGAGGGTCTTGAGCCTGTCGCCGCGATGAATGTTCAGCACCTGGCAGACGGGGCCGAAGCCGTGGGTGGGATAGACGTCCCCGCGGTGAGCCTGGTTGAAGTCGAGCCTCCAGTTGTTCCAGTAAGCGCCCCAGAACGGGTCGAGGTTGTGGCAGTAGGAGCCTTCGGCATGGACGATTTCGCCCAGGAGGCCCTCCTGCGCCATCTGCAGGGCGGTGAGCTCGAAGAAGTCGTAGCAGCAGTTTTCGAGGATCATGCAGTGCAGGCGGGTTTTCTCTGCCATGTTCACGAGGGCCCAGCACTCCTCGAGCGAATATGCCGAGGGAACCTCTATGGCCACGTGCTTGCCGTGTTCCATCGCATACAGGGCGACCGGAACGTGATGCACCCAGTCGGTGCAGATATAGACGAGATCCACGTCGGGATCTTCGCAAAGCTTCTTGTACGCCTCTTCGTCGCCGGTGTAAGCGGTGGCGGCGGGGAATCCGCGCCCGGCGAGGTCTTTCTGGGATTCGGCCACTCTGTCGGGCTCGACGTCGCAGATGGCGGTGATTTTGACTCCGGGCACGTAGGTGTAGCGGACGACGGCGTCGCCGCCCCTCATGCCGAGACCGACGAAGCCCACGCGGACGGTGTCGAGGGCGGGAGTTACCAGACCGAGGACGTCAGTCTGGCCGGCGGGACGCGGAGGGATTTTGGTCTTGATGGGACCTTTTTCGGAACAGGCTGCGAGCACAAGCACAGCCGAGAATAAGGCAAGAAACTTTTTCATGGCATGCATACTTTGAGGATTCACAAATTTAGGCAATTATTTTATTAAATTTGCACTTCAGACCAAGAGAAACCGAACATCATGCGAAACCTTTATCTCACCAATACCCTTTCCCGCACGAAGCAGCTCTTCAAGCCCGTGAGCGAAGGCCACGTGGGCATGTACGTCTGCGGCCCTACGGTATACGGCGACGCCCATCTGGGCCACGCCCGGCCGGGCATCACCTACGACGTGCTCTTCAAGCTGCTCACTCACCTGGGCTACAAGGTGCGCTATGTCCGCAACATCACCGACGTGGGGCATCTCGAGCACGACGCCGACGAAGGGGAAGACAAGATCGCGAAGAAGGCCCGCCTGGAGCAGCTCGAGCCCATGGAGGTGGTGCAGCGCTGCACCTTCCGCTACCACGAGGCCATGCGCGCGCTCAACGTGGCCCCGCCGTCCATCGAGCCCCGCGCGACCGGCCACATCGTGGAGCAGATAGAGGCCATAAAGAAGATACTCGACGCCGGCTACGCCTACGTATCCAACGGCAGCGTGTATTTCGACGTCGAAAAATACAACAAGGACCACCGCTACGGCATCCTCAGCGGCCGCTCCCTCGACGCCACGCTGGAAGGCACACGCGCCCTCGACGGGCAGTCCGACAAGAAGGCCCCGTACGACTTCGCCCTCTGGAAGAAGGCGGAGCCGCAGCACATCATGCACTGGCCGTCACCCTGGGGCGAAGGCTTCCCGGGCTGGCATCTGGAGTGCTCGGTGATGGGCGAGAAATACCTCGGCAGGGAATTCGACATCCACGGAGGCGGAATGGACCTGATGTTCCCCCACCACGAATGCGAGATTGCCCAGAACGTGGCCGAGCGTGGCACCCAGGGCGTGCATTACTGGGTGCACAACAACATGATCACGATAAACGGCCAGAAGATGGGCAAGAGCCTCGGGAACTTCATCACCCTGCCCGAGCTCTTCAGCGGCACGCACCCGAAGCTCGACCGGGCCTACAGCCCCATGACGGTGCGTTTCTTCATCCTCCAGGCCCACTACGGCGGCACTCTCGACTTCAGCAACGAAGCCCTGCACTCCTCCGAAAAGGCATACCGGCGGGTGATGCAGGCCGCGAAGGACCTCTACTCCATGGCAGGCCGCAAAGCACCTGCGTATGTGTATGGGGAAATGCCTTCCGGAATCGCTCCCGACTCCTGCCCTCCGGGGGTTTCAGCTGAAGTGAAGGCGGTCTTCGACGGGGTCTACGACGCCCTCTGCGACGACATGAACACTCCGGTGGCCGTCTCGCAGGTCTTCGAGGCGGTGCGTCTCATCAACTCCGCCAAGGCGGGTTCATTCAAGTTCACCGAAGAGGACGTCCGCACCCTCGTTCAGATTTTCGACGACATAGTGTTCGGAGTGCTCGGCCTCGTGGACGAAGACGCCTCCGGAGGCAATTCGGGCAAAGTGGTGGAAGGCCTCATGAACATGGTCCTGGAAGAGCGGGCCAAGGCCCGCGAAGCGAAGGACTGGGCCCTCTCCGACCATATCCGCGATTCGCTCAAGGCACTGGGAATCAACGTGAAAGACACCAAAGACGGGGTGGAATGGACGGTGGAATGACAAAACTCGTCAGCTGGAACGTGAACGGCCTGCGGGCCGTGGCGGGCAAGGGTTTCGCCGACATCTTCGTGGAAATGGACGCCGATTTCTTCTGCCTGCAGGAAACCAAGCTCCAGGCCGGGCAGATAGACCTCGAATTCCCCGGATATACGTCTTATTGGAACTACGCCGAAAAGAAGGGCTACTCGGGAACGGCCATCTACACCAGGAAGCAGCCGCTTTCGGTGAGCCTCGGCCTCGGCATCTCCGAGCACGACACCGAAGGGCGGGTAATCACCCTGGAGATGCCCGACTACTATCTGGTAAACGTTTATACTCCCAATTCCCAGGACGGTCTCCGCCGGCTGGAATACCGCATGAGCTGGGAAGACGCCTTCCGTTCGCACCTCTGCGGCCTCGCTTCCCGCAAGGGCGTAATCGTATGCGGCGACATGAACGTGGCGCACGAGGAGATCGACCTCCGAAACCCCGACACCAATCACTTCAACGCCGGTTTTTCCGACGAAGAGCGCGGCAAGATGTCGGAGCTCCTTGCCGCCGGATTCGTGGATTCATGGCGAAGCACCCATCCCGGAGAGGCGAAATACTCGTGGTGGAGCTACCGCATGGCCGCACGCGAGAGGAACGTCGGGTGGCGCATCGACTACTTCCTGGTTTCAGAGGGTCTTTCAGACCGCATCGTCTCCACCGACATCCACAACGAAATCTTCGGCTCCGACCACTGCCCCGTGGAGCTGGTGATCGGCCGGTAGGCCGTGAACGACAGTGGCTCACCTGCACGGAATTAGCCAAAATGACCTCGGAAAATTTCCGAGGTCAAATGGCTTAATTTATTGGTTTTCAGATTATTGCACTCACGCAGCAACAAGGCCTGCGGCGGCCTTGCCAGGGAGGCACTTACCTTACTTGCTCTTTATGTACTCGTCGATGGCCTGGGCGGCTTTGCGGCCGGCACCCATGGCGAGGATAACCGTCGCGGCACCCGTAACGGCATCGCCTCCAGCGAAGATGCCCGGGCGGGTGGTTGCGCCGGACTCGTCGGCCACGAGACCGCCCCTGCGGGTACGCTCGAGACCGGGAGTGGTCTTGGCGATGAGGGGGTTCGGAGAGGTGCCGAGGCTCATGATGACGGTGTCGCATTCCACCACGAACTCGCTGCCGGGAACGGGAACCGGGCTGCGGCGGCCGCTGGCGTCGGGCTCGCCGAGCTCCATGCGGATGCACTTCATGCCCTTCACCCAGCCGTTCTCGTCGCCGATGATTTCGACCGGGTTGGTGAGGAGCTCGAAGTGGATGCCCTCCTCCTTGGCGTGATGGACCTCCTCCTGACGGGCGGGAAGTTCGGCCTCGCTGCGGCGGTAGACTATGGTGGTGTCGGCCCCGAGCCTGAGCGCGGTGCGCGCGGCGTCCATCGCGACATTGCCGCCTCCGACCACGCAGCAGCGCCTGCCGGCATGGATGGGAGTCATGTAGTCGTCGCGGAACGCCTTCATGAGGTTGTTGCGGGTGAGGAACTCGTTGGCGGAGAACACGCCGCTGAGGTTCTCGCCGGGAATGCCCATGAAGCGGGGCAGACCGGCGCCGGTGCCCACGAACACGGCCTCGTAGCCCTCGTTATCGAAGAGGGCGTCGATGTCGGTGGTGCGCCCGATGATGACATCGGTCTCGATCGTGACGCCGAGGGCCACGACCGCGTCGATTTCTTTCTGGAGGACTTTGTCCTTGGGAAGACGGAATTCGGGAATGCCGTAGGCGAGAACGCCGCCGGCCTTGTGAAGGGCCTCGAAGATGTGCACCTCATAACCCCACTTGGCGAGGTCGGACGCGCAGGCGAGACCGGCGGGGCCGGAGCCGATGACGGCGACCTTGTGGCCGTTGGCGGGCGCGATTTCGGGCGCCACGGCCTCGGTCTTGGCATGTTCGTAGTCGGCCACGAACCTCTCGAGCTTGCCGATGGCCACGCTCTCGCCCTTGACGCCGAGGATGCACTTGCCCTCGCACTGGGTTTCCTGCGGACATACGCGGCCGCAGACGGCGGGAAGGCTGGAATCCCTGGCGATGACGGCGGCGGCGGCATCGATGTCTCCGCTCACCACATGCTCGATGAATTCGGGAATCTGGATATTGACGGGGCAGCCGGTGACGCACATGGGCTTCTTGCAGTGAAGGCACCTTGTGGCCTCGAGCATCGCCTCTTCTTTATTGTAACCGTAAGATACTTCCTCGAAGTTGTGTGCACGAACTTTGGGATCCTGCTCACGGACAGGCACTCTTGGAATCTTGTTAGCCATTACTTCTTCTCCATTGCAGCCGTTTCTTCCGGCTTGTACTGACGGGAACGCCTCATAGCCTCATCCCAGTCGATGAGGGCGCCGTCGAATTCTGGACCGTCTACGCATGAGAACTTGGTCTCGCCGCCTACCGAAACGCGGCATGCACCGCACATGCCGGTGCCGTCGACCATGAGCGAGTTCATGCTCACGACGACGGGAATGCTGAGCTTCCCGCAGGTGAGGGCCGCGAATTTCATCATGATCATGGGACCGATGGCAACGCAGGTGGTGTACTTCTTGCCTTCCTCGTTTACGAGCTGCTCGAGCTTTGTGGTGCCGACCCCCTTGAAACCTACCGAACCGTCGTCGGTGCAGAGGTAGAGGTTGTCGCAGGCGCTGCCGAGCTCTTCGGTGTAGATGAGAAGGTCTTTCATGCGGGCGCCGATGATGACGTCCACTGCAACGCCGCGGTCATGCAGCCATTTTGCCTGGGGATACACGGGGGCCGTTCCAAGGCCTCCTGCGATGAACACGTAGTGCTGCCGGGCGAGCTCTTCGGGACTCATGTTCACAAAGTCGGAAGGATTGCCAAGGGGGCCCACTACATCCGCATAGCTGTCGCCGGCGTTGAATTCCTCAACCATCCTGTGGCTGGATGCGCCGATGAGCTGGATGACTACGGTAACCGTGCCCTTTACAGGGTCGGAGTCGCTGATGGTGAGCGGGATGCGCTCGCCGTTCTCCCCGTCGCGGATAATCAGGAACTGCCCTGGCTGGGCGGCCTTCGCAATGCGGGGAGCCTCGATCACGATTTTGGCGATGACCGGGTTCAGCATCTGTTTTTCAAGAATCTTGAACATTGTTTTGGCTTATAGTTTTTAAGTGTAAGAGCATTGAGCCTACAAATATACAACAAAAAGCGACACGTGGTTAAAAAAAAGGAAGCCCGGAGACCGGACTTCCATTCCAGATGAGGCTTTCGCGCTAGAACCTGTACCTTATGCCCAGGGCTGCGCCGTTGTACGAGAATTTTTGCAATCCGAAATAGTACACCGGCATCCAGTCGAGTGAGACGTTCAGCGGAACCTGCGGGATTTCCCATTCGACGCCGACCTGACCGGCTGCGCCAAAGTAGAACTTGCTGGCAAACAGGGCGTTGACACCGGGACCGACATAAAATGCGAACTGGTTGTTGATGGGGAAACGGAGGTCATAGATGACGCTGGCGTTGAAACCCAGACCAATCCAGAAGGAGGCGTCGGCTTCGAGGAAATTATTGCCCAGCCAGTGCTGATAGGATGCACCGTCGGCATAGCCCATGCGGACACCGAAGGCCTTGGGCTGTGCATTTGCCACTGCGGCGAAGGCCATGAGGGCAACTGCGAAAGCTAAGAGTTTTTTCATTTGCAAATGTGATTTAAGAATTAGTTTTTCAAATATACTAAACTATCCCGGAAAAACCAAGAAAAGCCATAGCCATGATGCTTACGGTAATGAGGGCGATGGGGAGGCCTTTGAAGGGTTTGGGGACGTCGTTGAGCGCAAGATGCTCGCGCAGACCGCTGAACAGCACCATGGAGAGGCCGTAGCCCAGCGAGGTGGCGAACGCATAAACCGTGGATTCGGCGAGGTTGAGCATGTGCGGAACCTGGCTGCCGAAGCTGAACTCCTTGGTGACCACGGTGATGGCCACGCCGAGCACGGCGCAGTTGGTGGTGATGAGCGGCAGGTAGATTCCGAGCGCCTGGTACAGGGAGGGAGACACCTTCTTGAGGACTATCTCCACCATCTGCACGAGGGTTGCTATCACCAGGATGAATGCTATGGTCTGCAGGAAATCGAGGCCGAACGGCACGAGCAGATAACTGTTGAGCAGATAGGTGACCACCGTGGCGAGCGTGATAACGAAGCACACGGCGAGGCTCATGCCCGTGGCGGTGGAAAGCCGGCTCGATACGCCCAGGAACGGGCAGATGCCAAGGAACTGCGCCAGAACTATGTTGTTGACGAATATCGCCGATATTATGATGAGAAAAAATTCCATAGCCCTACTTCTTTATCTTGTTGAACAGTACCATGAGATATCCGAGCACCATGAAGGCGCCGGGTGCCATCACGAAGGCGAGGATGCCGTCGCCGGGGATGAACTTCCAGCCGAAGACGGAGCCGCTGCCCAGGATTTCGCGCACGATGCCGATGACGGTGAGAGAGAGGGTGAAGCCAAGGCCTATCCCGAGCCCGTCACAGGCCGATTCGAGAGCGTTATGCTTGCTGGCGAAGGCTTCGGCGCGGCCGAGGATGATGCAGTTCACCACGATGAGGGGGATGAAGAGGCCGAGCGTGCGGTACACGTCGGGCACGAAGGCCTGCATGAGGAGCTGCAGCACGGTGACGAAGGTGGCGATGATGACGATGTACACCGGGATATGCACCTTGTCGGGCACTACCGGGGCCACCAGCGAGACCACTATATTGCTGAGTACCAGCACAAAGAGCGTCGCCAGACCCATCTCCATGCCGTTGATGGCGGAAGTGGTGGTGGCGAGCGTCGGGCACATGCCCAGCACCAGCACGAAAATCGGATTTTCCTTGAGGAGCCCCTTGGTTATGAGCGATAACTTGCTTGCCATGGCTAGTTCTCCTTGTTTTTTATGACGCTGGCGCCGGTGGTGGCGTCAGGGTCGAGGGTTTTCACGAGACTGCGGGCCTGCGACACGGCCAGCGCATAGGCGCGGGAGGTGATGGTGGAAGCCGTGATGGCATCCACGTCGCCGCCGTCCTTCCTGACGGTGAGATTGCCGTCCTTGCTGAAGCCGTACCACTGGTCCATGAACTTTTTGTCGCTGGTGCACTTGGCCCCGAGGCCGGGAGTCTCGGAGTGCGAAAGCACCTTGGTGTTGAAGATGGTGCCGTCGGGAAGCACGCCCACCATGAGGGAAAGGGTGCCGCCGAAACCGGACGTGGAGGATTTCACCGCGTAGCCGACAGTCTGGCCGCCGCCGAATTCCTCGTAGTATTCGTACTGCACGCCGTCAAGCTCGGCCGTCCTGGCCTCGGATATCTCCCCGCCTTCGGGGAGCACCTCCGCTATGGCAGCCTTGGCCTCGGCGGCGGCAGCGGCCGCAATCGGGTCTTTGGTCACCCCGTACACCACGCCGAGGATGGCAGAGCAGACGAGGCAGGTCCCGAAGAGGACCAGGGTCATGTTCAATAAATTATTCTTTACCGCCATGTCTACTTCCTCCCGTATATTTTCTGATGGAACGCCATGTTGATAAGCGGAACCGTCATGTTCATGAAAAGAATGGCGAACGACATGCCTTCGGGATACGAGCCGAAGTAGCGTATCATCATGACTATGAAGCCTATGCCGAAGCCGTAAAGGACTCCGCCCCAGGTGTTGACGGGAGAGGTTACATAGTCGGTCGCCATGAAGCAGGCGCCGAGCACGACGCCGCCGGTGAGCAGGTTGAAGAGCGGGCCCGTGTACAACTCGGGATTCACGCCGTGGAAGATGGCCGCGACGGCCGCCACGGTGGCGAAGATGCTGAGGGTGATCCACGGCTTGATGACCTTGCGGATGCACAGGTACAGCCAGCCGGCGAGCAGGGCCAGCGCCGAGATTTCACCCGCGGAACCGCCGATGTTGCAGAACAGGGTGTCCAGGCCCACGAGGGCGTCGGCCCCGGAGGCGCCGAGCAGTTTCACCTGTTCGAGAAGGGTGGCTCCGCTGAAGGCGTCGACGCCGTGGAGAAAGCCGTTGGGAACGGGCCAGGTGGTCATCTGGGCGGGGAAGCTGACCAGCAGGAACACGCGGCCGGTGATTGCGGGGTTGAACACGTTCTGCCCGAGACCGCCGAAGGTCATCTTTGCGACGCCGATGGCGACCAGCGCACCGATGAACACTATCCACAGCGGAATGCCGCTCGGCAGGTTCATGCCCAGGAGCAGGCCCGTCACCACGGCGGAAAGGTCGCCTATGGTGGAGGGCTTCTTCATGAGGAATCTGGTTATGGCCCATTCAATGAGCACGCAGGAAGCGACGCTCACGGCCAGGACCGCAAGTTCGCTCCATCCGTAGAAGAGGATGGAGACTATCACCGCAGGGCACAGCGCGATTATGACGTCCAGCATCAGCCTTTTGGTGGATACCGGAGAGTGCCAGTGCGGATTGGGGGTGATCAGGTAAGTCTCTGCCATTTCGCTTAATTTTTAGTGGCTTTTGCAGCTTCCGCGGCAGCCTTTGCCGCTGCGGCGCGGGCCTTGATGACGCCCATGACCTGCTGCTTGGCCTGGCGCACGTTGTCGAGCAGGGGGATGCCGGCCGGACAGCTGTACAGACAGCAGCCGCATTCGATGCAGTCCTGGGCGGCATACTTCTCGAGCTCGTCGAGACGGCCGCCGGCCTTGTAGAGGCGGTTGAGAAGGAAGGGTTCGAGCCCCATGGGGCAGGCGTCGGCGCAGCGTCCGCAACGGATGCAGGGGCCTTCCTGCCAGCGCTTGGTGGTCTCGTACTTAAGGTAAAGCAGTGAAGACGAGCCCTTTACGGTAGCGGCTTCGAGGTTCACCACAGCCCGGCCCATCATGGGGCCGCCGCTCACTATCTTGGCCGCTTCGGCGGGAACTCCGCCCGCACAGGACGCGACGTAGCTGAGCGGCATGCCGATGCGGAACCTGTAGTTGTGCTGCTTCTCCACCGGGAGACAGTCACCCGTGACGGTGAGGATGTTGCTGATGAGGGGTCTGTTCTTCTGGACAGCCTCGTACACCGCGAACGCGGTGGTGACGTTCTGCACCACGGCACCCACACTGATGGGGAGGGCGCCGGAACCCACCTGACGGTGCATCACGGCGTCGATGAGCTGCTTTTCACCGCCCTGCGGATATTTCTTTTTGAGGGGCTGGACGACCATGTCGGAATAGCCGAGCTCGCGGAGAGCCGCACCCATGACCTCGATGGCCTCGGGCTTGTTGTCCTCGATGCAGATGTAGCACTTGGGGCCTCCCAGCACCTTCTGCATGAGCGCGGCGCCGACGAGTATCTCCTTCGGGTTCTCCAGCATCAGGCGGAAGTCGCTGGTGAGAAAAGGCTCGCACTCGCTGCCGTTGATGAGCAGGGCTTCGGCCTTGGGGCTGCCCGGGGCGGGATTGAGCTTGACGTGGGTGGGGAAGGTGGCTCCGCCCAGACCCACCACGCCGCAGGCCTTGATGCGGTCGAGGATGAACTGGACGGTCTTCGGGAAGGGCGGTGACGAGGATGGGGGAAGTGTCGATGCCTTCGGCCCATTCGTCGCCCTCGACCTCGATGACCACGTGGGGAACCATCCTGCCGGAAAGGTCGGCATACGGGGCTATCGCCTTAACTTTGCCGGAGCAGGGCGAATGCACCGGGGCGGATATGAAGCCGCCCGCCTCGGCGATCAGGCTCCCGGTCTTTACGCTGTCGCCCACTGCCACGACGGGCTTTGCGGGAGCGCCAAGATGCTGTGCCATAGACACATACATAGTGCCGGGAAGAGGCAGCACCTCCGTTGCGCAGCCTTTGGCGAACTTATTGTCGTGCGGATGGACTCCGCCCATGCTGAATGTCAGTTTGCTCATTTCTTGCCCTCCTCTGCTGATGCTTTTTTCCTGGCTGCGATGCGCTCCTTGACCGCCTCCTTGTCGAGCGGCTTGGGGAAGTTGATGCCGTGGATGGCCCCGGTGGGACACACGGCCTCGCACTCACGGCAGAGCTTGCACTTGCCGAAGTCGATGTAAGCCAGATTGTTTTCCAATGTAATTGCCTCATGGGTGCAGGTCTTCAGGCAAAGGCCGCACCCGATGCAGGCGTTCGCGCAGGCCTTTTTGGCCGCGGGCCCTTTGTCCTGGTTGCGGCAGACCACCACCATGCGCATCCCGCGCGGCCCCTTGGCCCTCAGTTCGATGAGCCCCTTGGGACAGGTTTTCACGCAGGCGCCGCAGGCCGTGCACTTCTCTTCGTCGATGACGGGAAGGCCGGTGGCAGGATCCATGGAGAGAGCCCCGAAGCTGCACGCGTTCACGCAGTCTCCCTGGCCGAGGCAGCCGAAGGAGCACATGGTTTCGCCGCCATAGAGCGAAGATTCGGCGCGGCAGCTCTTCACGCCGTCGTAGGTGTTCACCCTGGGACGCACCTCGCACGAGCCGTTGCAGCGGAGCACCGCCACCTGGGGGGCCTTCTTCACCACCTCGTAGCCGAGGATGGCGGCCACCTTCTCCATGACGGGATTGCCGCCTACGGGGCAGTAGTGGTTGTCGAGGTTGGGGGCCGCCACCGCCGAGCTCGCGAAGTCGCGGCAGC
>FLNY01005015.1_pt1 | contig 28641 bp, 31 predicted proteins | sample 1140381 | NCBI WGS metagenome assembly FLNY01 (sample SAMEA3878172, study PRJEB12797) | bioreactor metagenome | biome: Moose rumen | place: Sweden | collected 2011-10 | reverse complement strand
TCTGAGTACTCTGATTATTCTGAGTACTCTGATTATTCTGAGTACTCTGATTATTCTGAGTATTCTGAGTACTCTGAGTACTCTGATTATTCTGAGTACTCTGATCATTCTGATTATTCTGTCTCATAGTTGTTCAATCAAATATTTTTGCCACATGCCCTGCGATAGACTGCTCCTGTTCCTCGAACTGCCTTCGCAGGATGCTGCTGTCGGTGGGTTTCCGGTACTTGTAGAAATAGCGGGTGATAAGATTTCTGTATTTGCCATTATTCTTCAAAATAATTTGAATCAATACAATGTTATGGAAGGGAAGGAAAATTACCGTTTGATTTCGTAATCGAAACGGTCGAATCGGGCCTGCCCATTTTCGCCATAACAGAAAAGCCCAATACGATAGCCTTTCCAGTAGCCGGCTTGCATTTCGAAGGGTTCACCGGCAGGACGGTAATGTTTCCCGTCGAGGCTGTAATAAAACTGCTGCCGGTTGCGGGCGGCATCCAATGCGATGCGGAGCCAAATCGCAGAGGGACGTTTGGAGCTGACAATTTCACGTTGGCCATTGGTCTCCACACAAATACCCTCTCCGCTCACACCTACGGCATGGAATTCCCGACCAATGCAGAGCATTCCGGCGAAGGCCTCCTTGCCGAGATCGCGGCAGTCCATCTGCGTCGTAGCTTCTCCCTCATAGCCCATCACTTTCTGCGTCAGCATGTTGCGGGCATTCTTGAGGTCGGGTGACGGGGAAGTCATGAGAGTGAGCCGTCCTTTGTGTTCCGTGAGGCTCCAACGGCTGCTGTCGGGGTTGTGACACCACTGCCACTGTAACCCGAGTTGCGGTCCGTTGAAATCGTCGGACGTTTGCGGCAACGAGCATTCCTTGCGGCTTTCGCCTTGGGGTTTGGTCCAGACGGCTACGGGTTCTCCGATGCCGTTGCCGTCGATATCGACCCCCGTCAGCGGCCAATCGTCCTGCCAACGGGCGGGTTGCAGATGCACCACACGCCCCAGCACGGGAGTGGATTGGAAATGGAAGAACCACCATTCGCCTTCGGGGGTATCGACAAGGGCACCCTGATGAGGACCGTTCACTGCGGTAGAGCCTTGTTCCAAGACCACGCGTTTCTCGTAGGGTCCGTAAACATTTTTGGAACGAAGGACCGTTTGCCAGCCTGTTCCGACACCGCCTTCCGGAATGACAAGGTAGTACCACCCGTTCCGTTTCAACCACTTGGTACCTTCGGCCACGGGGCCGGTATAGACCGTCACGCCGTCGTCGAGCAACGTCTTTCCGTCGGCCGACATTTTGTGGACGATGATGGGGCCGGCACCGTGCCGGCTGCGTCCCAAGTAAGCCTGGCCGTCATCATCCCACAGCGGACAGGGATCTTCCCACTTCGGGACGGCTTTCAGACAATGCAAAGGGGTCCAGGGGCCGCAGGGATTTTCAGCCGACGACATGAAGAGGCCCTCGTGGGGAGTACAGAAATAGACATAAAAACGACCCTCACGGTAACGGATGGACGGAGCCCAGGACCCACCCGCATAGCGGTTGTTTCCGTCCCATCCGGGCAGGTCGAAACGACGATAAATCTGACTGATGATGTGCCAATTCACCAAATCTTCCGACTCCAGCACCTGCATGCCGAGAAAATGGAAATCCGAAGCCACCATATAATATCGGGAGCCTACGCGAATCACGTCCGGGTCGCTGTAGTCGGCATTGAGCACAGGATTTTTGTACGTCCCGTTGCCCTGGTCGCCCCAGTCGAGACGATTCTGCGCAGAGGAATTTGTCCCCGCGTTTCCGATGCCGCAAAACATCACGGCAAGCAAGACGTACAGTTTCTTATGCATAGGACCTTTGTGAGAGCGGCTGCCTTCGGCTTATGCCTTCATTTCGACGCGTTGGGTGGCAGGCCTTTCGTTGTTGCGGCGATTGCATTGTGTGACGACGCTCTGTGCCAGTGAGAGATAGCTCTGCCCCACAGCCGAGTCGTAGTTGAGGACTGCGGGGATGCCATTGTCGCCCGACTCGCAAATGCTCTGCACCACCGGAATCTGGGCAAGCAGCGGGATATTGAGTTCTTTGGCCAGATTGGCCACACCTTCCTTTCCGAAAAGATAATAGCGATTGTCGGGAAGTTCGGCCGGTGTGAACCAAGCCATATTCTCGACCAATCCCAAAACGGGGACGTTGATTTTCTCGTTTTGGAACATGTCGATACCTTTGCGGGCATCGGACAAAGCCACCTGCTGGGGTGTGGACACAATGACAGCACCCGTAATGGCGATGGTCTGCACGAGGGTTAGATGGATGTCGGACGTTCCGGGAGGTGTGTCGATGATGAAGTAGTCGAGGTCGCCCCAGTCGGCATCGCCGATGAGTTGTTTGAGCGCCGAACCGGCCATGGAACCGCGCCATACGGTGGCATTGCCTGGCTCCACAAAGAAGCCGAGCGAGAGCACGGAGACTCCGTAATTGTGGGCCGGAATGATGAGGTCGCGGTTTTGTTCCTCGTCATGACGCATATAGACCTCTGCCGATTCGAGATGGAACATTTTGGGAGCCGAAGGACCGAAGATGTCGGCATCGAGAAATCCCACTTTATAACCCAAGGCAGCCAGTCCGACGGCGAGATTGGTGGCGACCGTGCTTTTGCCCACGCCGCCCTTGCCGGAAGCCACAGCGATGATGTTTTTCACGCCGGGCAACAGTTTTTCGGGTTCGGGGCGTGCAGCCTGTTTGGAATGGGCCGTGACATTTCCGCGCACGTGGACGGTCTCGCCGTTCTTTTGGGCCGTCATCTCGATGGCGGCCTCTGCTGCACGGACCACGCTTTTGATGAAGGGGTCGGTGGATTTTTCGAAAAGGAGAGAAAGCGAGACGCTGTGGTCCCGGTCCGAAATGACGATGTCGTCGGACACCATGCCGCTTTCCACTATATTCTTGCCTGTACCGGGATAGCGCACCTCGGCGAGGGCTTCAAGAACCTGTTCTTTGGTCATGACAATTATTTGTGAGTTTGTAAAGAAGAATTTTGGTCCCGCCCGTAACTGCGATAGGAATCGAGGGGAATTTCGATGTCCGAATCGAGCCATTCTTCGCGAGGCACAATTTTGAGTCTGAGATATTTGATGTCTATGCCACGGGCCAGCCACTGTTGCTCGTAGGCCGTCTGGATGGCCGTCAGTTCCGGCGGGAAGAGGGCGGTATCCTTTTCGGCATACAGATTGCGTGTCGAGACAAGCGTTTCCAGATGATTGACTTCTGCCACAGCTTCGGTGTAGGTGAACATGAAATTCGAATCACATTTGAGGTGGAGCAATCCTCCCTCGGGCGGCAGCATCTCGCTGTAGCGTCGCAGGAAGACGGGAGCTGTGAGACGTTTGTAGGCTTTGCGCATCTGGGGATCGGGGAAAGTGAGCCATATCTCCGACACCTCGCCGGGCGCAAAGAAGTAGGTGATGAGTTCGATGTGGGTGCGCAGGAAGGCCACGTTCCGGAGTCCTTCACGGACAGCCTGCGTCGCTCCCTTCCACATGCGGGCACCCTTGATATCGACACCGATATAGTTGCGGTCGCTGTGGGCTCGCGCGAGGCCTACGGTATATTCGCCGTGACCGCACCCCAATTCGAGAACGATGGGATGTGGATTGTGGAAAACCTCCTCATGCCATTTGCCTCGAAGACGGAATCCCTGCGGATGGACTTCTTCGAAAGTGGCCTGATAGACATTGGGATAACTCGCCATATCGGCGAACTTGGCTAATTTATTCTTGCTCACGATGATGTAATTCTACGATGATGTCAGGATATTTCTCACGCAAACGGTCGGCCAGATGCTGTGCACAATAGACCGAACGGTGTTGACCGCCCGTGCAGCCGAAGCTGACCATCAGCGATGTGAATCCCCGCCGGGAATAGGTTTCTACGGCAGGCTCCACCAGGCCGTAAACATGCTCCATGAACGGCTGAATCTCGCCCTGCTGTTCGAGGAAGTCAATCACGGGACGGTCTTTGCCTGTCAGGTGACGGTATTCGGGATAGCGTCCCGGATTGTGGGGCGCACGGCAATCGAACACGAAACCGCCTCCGTTGCCCGAGTAATCCTCGGGAATCCCCTTCTTGAACGAGAAACTCTGCACCTTGACCGTAAGCTTCTCCCCCTTCTCGGGTTGCCGCCGGAATTTGTCCATTGCCGCGGCCTCGGCAAGAAGCCGGGAGAGCGTGGGAAAAGAATTGAATTCGCCCGTCTTGAGCAGGATGGAGACCGTTTCGAGCGTCGCAGGTATCGATGTCAAGAACATGGCTTTGTGTTCCACCAAGCCCAGAAATCCATAGGCTCCCAAGACTTGCAACATCCGGAAGAAGACAAACCTGCGCAACTGCCTGTCAAAATCCTTCGGCAGGGGCATGAAGGTCTGCAAGGACGTTTTGTAGGTCTCGACGAGTTCGCGTTTGAAATCCTCGGGATAGGCCGCCCGCGACTGCCATACAAAGGAAGCCACATCGTAATAGACGGGGCCTCGGCGTCCGCCCTGAAAGTCGATATACCAGGGATGTCCGTCCTTCACCATGACATTGCGCGACTGGAAATCGCGATAGAGGAATGTCTGTGTGGTGTCGGACAGGAGCAATTGGTCGGCAAAGTGCTGAAATTCAGCCTCCAATGCAGGCTCGTCAATGTCGAGATGGGCGACTTTGAGAAAACAGTATTTGAAGTAGTAAAGATCCCACAGAACGCTCTGTCGTGTGAATTCCGGCACAGGATAACACACCGAGAAATCCAGGTCGCGGGCTGTGAGGAACTGAATACGCGGCAAGTCGCCCATCACCTCTTTCGCCAGCCTACGGGTCTCTTCGTCCCAGACACCTTCCTTCTGGCATCGTGCGATGCAGTCGTAGAGCGACCGGGAGCCGAGATCCTCCTGGATATAAGACATCTCATCGCCGGAGACTTCCATCACATGGGGAACCCTGATTCCGGCCGCCTCCATGTGGCGGTTGAGTACCAGAAAGGCGTGATTTTCAGCCCGGTTGATGCCGTCGAGACGGATATAGGTGCGTCCTTCGCTGTCGGTCAGACGCGAATAACGGCGCTTGCTGCCGGCTCCCGGCAATATCTGTTGACGGACAATATCCATGGCGTGGGGCGTTCGGTGGATGTGAGACCTGCAGGACGGCGAATCAGTTGCCGAGTGCTTTGTCGAGTTCTTCGAGCGTCAGGAGCACGTCAATCTTGCGGCCGGTCTTGCGATCCATATAGAGATAGGCAATGCCCTTCTGACACTCCACAACGGCATTGATGAAAGGTAAGGTCTCCTTACCCGATGTCATCTCATGGAGCAGATTGTCGTGGAGGGCGGCCTGATTCTTGAACATCGAGTCGAAAAGCGTATCGACCGTAGCATAGTAACGCACATAGTCACCGTCATCGACCAGCGAATCCATCGTCAGCACATTCGTCACGAGAGGCAATTCTTTGTTTGTGGAGAAAAGCACCTGTGCAAGAGACTTCTCGGGCGTCTGCGGCTCGGCGGAAGTCTTCAGGATGGACTCCAACTCGTCGGACTTGAACACCTGGGTGTACTCATACTTCCTCAGAGCATCCGTGAAACGGAACGAGAACGTGCCGTTGCGTTTGATGAGCGCGTTGAACAGGTCTTTGAAGACGGGGGCCTGGCTTGTGACCGCCTGTACCACCACTTCGTGGGCGTTGGGAGTGTTCGCCTGAATGGTCTGTACCACCGAGGGCTGAACCTCGATGGTGAGCACCACATTGTTGTCGCCCTCGAGCGTGGCGCTGACGAATTTGCCGGCATCGCCGAATTCGATGGGACATTTTGCGTTGATTTGATCCACATGATTCTGGATTGGGTTGCTGCAACTTGCGAGCACCCATGTCATGGCAAGAGCCAAGAGAATGTTTTGAATTTTCATTATTTTACTGAAATTAAATTTCAACGGAAGTCACCATGTTCATAAAGAATTTATGCACATTTTGGCTGCAAATATAACGCTTTTTGTTAACATTAGCAAGCATTGGAGCATGAAAAATGCTTTTTTAGCGCTTTTTCGGGTCAAATATTTTGTCATTTGGCAAAAAAGTGCTATCTTTGCAACTTGATATGGACAACAAAGAAGAGATTCTCAAGGTGGAACGCCAGTTCGGCATCTTCGGCAGGAGCCCGCTTCTGCTCGAAGCCATCAACACGGCTTTGCAGGCCGCGCCCTACGACGTGAGCGTTCTCGTCTCCGGTGAAAACGGTGTCGGCAAGGAGGTCTATCACAAGATACTCCACCAATACTCGCGTCGCCGTTCGGGCAAATGCATCGCCGTCAACTGCGGCGGTCTGCCCGAAGGCACCATCGACAGCGAACTCTTCGGCCACGTCAAAGGTGCCTATACAGGTGCCGTGAACGATCGCAAGGGTTACTTCGAAGAGGCCGACGGAGGGACTATTTTCCTCGACGAGGTGGGCGAGCTTCCCCTGGCCACCCAGGCCCGCCTGCTCCGCATCCTGGAGAGCGGAGAATACTACCGCATGGGGTCGAGCGAAGTGCGCAAAACGGATGTCCGCATTGTGGCAGCCACCAACGTCGATCTCCAAAAAGCCATCCGCAAGGGTACTTTCCGCGAGGATCTCTACTACCGCCTGGCCACCATCACGATACATGTGCCCTCGCTCCGCGAACGGCCGGAGGACATCTTCTCCATGTTCCGAATGTTTGCCAACGAGGTGGCGACACGATATCAGATGCCGCCCATCCTGCTCACCGATGATGCACGCCGCAAACTCTTGGCCTACCATTGGCCCGGCAATGTGCGACAGATGAAACATGTGGTGGAGGAGATTTCCATTGTCGAGGAGAAACGTGAGATTGATGTGGAAACCCTGATGAAACATCTGCCCGTGTTCGACGAGCATGTGATTCTCTCCGACGAGACCAATGACGAAAGCCAGACGTTCCGCACTGGCGAGAAACAGATGCTGTATCAGATGATTTTCCGCCTCAGCAACGAACTTGAGGAGGTTCGCAAGAAATTGGGGCTCAGCACCCCGGCCTCTGCGACCCACCGCTCCCCTGTCCAGCGAGCCCTTCCCGACGAAACCGGCGGAGTCAAACCCGATTACATGCCCGCCGTCACGATTCCCCGTAAGGAGGATGACGTCGAGGACGTGGAAGTGGAAGAGATTTCCTCGCCATATACCGATTACCGCACGGAGCCTTCTTCGCCCTCCGTCCGTCCGCTGGCCGAGATGGAGAAAGAAGCCATTCGCCGGGCGCTCGAACACAATCACGGCAACAAACGCCAGGCCGCCATCGACCTCGGCATTTCCGAACGAACCATCCACCGCAAGATACAGGAATACAATCTATGAAACGAATTCTCCTTCTTCTGTCCTGCCTCCTCGCGGGTGTGGTCTTGCCGACATCGTGCAAAATCACCTACAAGCTCAACGGTGCCTCCATCGACTATACAACGACGAAGACCATCTCGTTCGAAACCTTCCCCATCAAGGCTTCTTTGGTCTATGCGCCCCTTGCGGCCAACTTCAACGATGCGCTGCAGGCCAAATACGCCGACCAGACGAAACTGCGGCAAGTAACCCAAGACGGCGACCTCCAGCTGAGCGGAGCCATCACAGGTTACAGTCTTTCACCCCAGGCCGTCAAGAGCGACGCCTACGCCAGTGTGACACGTCTCACCATCCGCGTTAAGGTGAAATTCGTCTGCAAACCCAATTCCACCCAGGACTTCGAAAAGGAGTTCTCGGCCTATCGCGACTTCGATGCCACGATGCTCCTCACCGATGTGCAGGATGCACTTTGCGAAGAAATGATTGACGAACTGGTGGAAAGTATCTTCAACGCTACAGTGGCCAATTGGTGATGGAAACTTCGCAGTGGATCAAACACCCCGAAAGCATGGGCGCCGAAGCCGTAGCCAAGATTCCTTCGCTCATCGAGAGCCAGCCTTGGTGTCCCGCATGGAGGTTGCTCTACCTCGTGGCGTTGGGCAATGTCCACTCCACCCGGTTGCCCGACGAACTCAAGAAAGCGGCCGTGTGGATGCCCAGCCGGATGAAGATGTTCTCCCTGGTCAACAACGGAGAGTACGACTGGATTGAGCTCATGAAACAGCTCGAACAGAAGGCCGCCGACCGCGATACGCAGGAAGACTCGTTTGCTTTGGTCGATAAATATCTGTCGCAGATACACATCGGCACCGACGAAGGAACGGCCTCCTACGATCTCTCCTCCCTGACCGGCATCAGGGCCGCTGCCATCGATGACGAGGACAGGCTCCCCTCGGAGAGCGAACAGGCTGCCCTTGACGAACAGGATGCCCTCATCGACTCTTTCCTCCAAGCCGAAGAGACAGGCACGCTCTTTGTACCCAAGGCTCCCGAAGCCACAGCAGCTCCGGTGCAGGAAGAAGATACTGCCAAAATCCACGAGAAAGCTTTCCTCACCGAAAGTCTCGCCAAGATTTACATCCGGCAGCACAAGTACGAACAGGCACTCTCCATCCTGCGACAGCTCGATGCGAAATACTCCGGTCAGGTCACCTACTATGCCGACCAAATTCGGTTCATCGAGTTGATTCAAAAGTATCAGAAAGAATAAAAATTCATAAAATCAATAATTAATTCATTTATTTACAAACAATGGTCATTTTAACAGTTATCATCGTTATTATCAGCATTCTGCTCGTGGCTATCATCCTGATGCAGAAGAGCAAGGGCGGCGGTTTGGCCGCAGGTTTCCAGTCGAACAACCAAATCATGGGCGCTCCCCGTACAGCCGACTTCCTTGAGAAGGCCACTTGGGGCATGATGATTGCCATCGCTGTGCTTTGCATCGCCAGCACGCTCATCCTCTCCAACAGCACCTCCGCTACAACCTCCGGTTCGGCTATCCAGGAGCAGCAGTCAGCAGCTCCCGTAATGCCCGAATCGACAGACAACATTCCCTCTGACATTCCTTCTGCCGAGAACAACTGATGCTCTGCATGCGGATATGCAAAAACGGGGAGGCATCCGATTTGGATGTTTCCCCTGTTTTATATATAATAAGGTGTAGCTGCAAGTTCCGCAGCCTTTATTCGTAGCGGTCGCGACGCTTCTCCTGCCAACGCAGCACGACATAGAGCAGTCCGGCGAAAACGACCTCCACAACGGTCATAATCCAAAACTCACGGGTCACACCGTTGCGCTTTATCATCACATAGCCCATCACTACCGCATAAATCAGAACGGCAAGCGGCAAATAAAAAGATTTCTTACGTTTCTTCATAAGGGGTCATTGTCATCAGTTTTTCGTAAATATCCACACAGGCTATCGCATCGAGGGCAGCATAAGCCTGCTGTTTGGGCGAGAGTTCTGCGGCCTCCCAGTTGGAGAGACGCTGACGCTTCGACAGTTTCTTGCCGAAAAGGCAGGCATAAATCTTCGACAGCGAAAGCTCGTTGATGCCGTAGGCAGGCACCGTCTGCTGCAGTTCCACGAAGTTACGGGGTTCGAAATGTTCGTCGAGTTTGCGCAGGCTCCGGAAATCGTCCTTGGTCGAAAGACCGATTTTCAGCACCGTTTCATCTTCCAGCAGGCCTTTGAGGGCTTTGCTGAAGCCTCCCAGTTTTTTCAGCCGGAACAGGAATGCCGCATTGCCGGCAGAGAGCTGCACAAGGGACACATCGTAGGTCTTGCCCTTCACAAACGACGGGCGTGTCTCGGTGTCGAACCCCACGGGGCTTCCACTCTGCCTGATGGCCTCCACAGCCGCTTCGGCCTGGGTTTCGAGGGTAATTACCTCGATGTGGCAGGTGCATTCGAGCAGCGGGGCTGCATTGAACTCTTCAGCCGTTATTTTACCGTCAATCATTGTTGTCTGTATTGTAATCTGTATCGTTTTCCTCGAAGGGATGCACCCAGGCGAGGTCATGAACGGGACGCATCACCGAGACGGCTTTCTCGCCCCAAAACACCAAGAAATTGTCCTTGACTGTGCTCAGTGCTTCTTCCATTGACGGCTCGTTGCCCTGTGCATAGACGGCCACAAAGTTGCGGAGGTCCTGATAGATGTCGGCCAGTTGTTCGCTGACGGTCTTCATCTCGGGTTCGTTGCTCCAGTGCATCTGTTCGTCGTGGCTCATTTCGAGATATTCGTCATCGGCCTTGAGCAGTTGCCAAACGTTGTTCTGCACATATCGATAGTCGTCTTCCTGCACATAGTCGGGCAGGTTGACAATGCCCTGCGCCTCTGTCTCGGGCAGCAGGACGGCCTGCACATAAATCAGCGGCAAAAGCTTCGACAGTTTCTTCACGAATTCGTCGCGGGAGCCTTCTTTGCCCGCATTTTCGAGCAGTCGGCAAAACTCCGCCGTCGATGTCACGAATTCGAGCACTTTGGTGTCATATATAATTTTCTTTTTCATTTGTACAATCCTTTCTTTCGAATGTAGTCTGCCACCTTGTCGGGCACCCATCCGAAGATACTTTTGCCCGTCACGACCCGATGGCGGATTTCGGTCGAAGAGATATCCCACATCGGCGCACCCCCGGCCACCTGTACAGTCGGGAAAGCTTTTGGGTCGGGCTCCAAGGCCACACCCGGTCGGGGATAGACTATCAAGCGGAAATCGCGGAGCAGGGTCTCCCACTCCCTCCACTTGTCAAACACCGCCCAGTTGTCGCCTCCTATCACAAGATAAAACTCCCTGTCGGGATGGCGTTCGCGCAGCAGTCGCAGGGTAGTGATTGTATAGTTGGGCAAGGGCAGTCCGTCCTCTATGGCCGAGACTTTCAGCCCTTCCCTCCCCGCCACAGCCAGCTCCAGCATTTTGAGTCTTTCGCTGTCGTCCAGCAGGGGCTGTCCTGCCTTCAGGGGATTCCGGGGCGAACGTATGAGCCACATTTCATCGACCATACCTTCCCTCACGAGCCATTCGGCCAATGCTATATGTCCGCAGTGGACGGGGTTGAACGAACCGCTGTAGATGCCCGTCTTCATTCGTTGAGGAAATCGGTGACTACCTTCAGGGCCTCTGCTTTGGCGGTGTCGAGGTCGTCGTTCACAATGATGCGGTCGAAATGCTCAGCCTGCGACAGTTCGTAGGCAGCTCTCTCGATGCGTTTCCCGATGACCTCGGGGGCATCCGTGCCTCGATTCTTCAGGCGACGGCGCAACTCTTCGATGCTCGGGGGCTGGATGAAGATGCTCAGCGCCCTCTCTCCATAGTATCGCTTGATGTCCATACCTCCGTTCACGTCCACATCGAACACCACGATGTGACCCGCCCGGGAGAGACGTTCCACTTCGCTCTTCAACGTACCGTAGAACTTGTCCGTATAGACTTCTTCATACTCCAGAAACTCGTCGTTGGCGATGCGACGGCGGAATTCTTCGGGCGTGAGGAAATAGTACTCCACTCCGTTTTGTTCCTGTCCGCGGGGAGCCCGCGAGGTGCACGACACACTGAAGGCCAAATCCAGCCCCTGTTCCATCAGGTAGTTGATGATGGTCGATTTGCCGCTGCCCGAGGGTGCCGAGAAAATGATAAGCTTGTTCATAATACGTTGAGCACTTGTTCTTTGATTTGTTCGAGTTCGTCTTTCATCCTCACCACGATGCGCTGCATCTCGGCATGGTTCGACTTCGAGCCGGTCGTGTTGATTTCGCGCCCCATCTCCTGGGCGATGAATCCCAGTTTCTTGCCTGCCCCGTTGGGGTCGTTGGCCTCGAGGGTTTCGCGGAAGTATTTCAAGTGGTTGGCCAGGCGGTGCTTCTCTTCGTTGATGTCCAGTTTCTCGATGTAATAGATGAGCTCCTGTTCGAAGCGGTTTTTGTCATACTGCACCGACAGACCCTCCAGTTTGGAAAGCAAGTCCTCCTTCACCTTCCCGACACGTTCCTTTTCGTAGGGTTCTATCGAAGCCAGCAGGTCGGCGATATTGTTGATTTTTTGGGTGAAGACCCGCTCGAGCATCTCTCCCTCCTGTTTGCGGAAGGAGACGAGATTTCCGAGAGCTTCGGCCACAGTTGCTTTCACGGCCTCCAGTTCTTCCTCGTCGGCGGTCGTGGAGTCTTGACGCACGGCATTGGGCATCCTCAGCACACTGGCCACAATCTGTTCCGAAAGCCGGGGATTGGGATAGATTTCCTTCACCTGTTCCAGATAAGCTTTCACGACCTCCATATTGAGCATGGCACGCATGTCGTTGGCCTTGGCTTCCACTGTGAGCGTAAACTCTGTCTTGCCTCTCACAATTGCGCCGGCTATCATGCGGCGGATATCCATTTCGAGCTCGCGATATTGCGGGTCGATTTTCACCGAAACATCCAGTTGTTTCGAGTTGAGCGTTTTAATCTCAACCGTCACCTTTTTGTTTGCAAATTCGGTCGTTGCTTTGCCGAATCCGGTCATACTTTGTATCATTGATGCTAAATTTTCGGCAAATTTACAACTTTTTTTGCGAAATCGGACATTTTTTCAAAAAAAATTTGTAATTTTGCAACGATTTTTCATGGTTTGGGGATTTTTTAGCCCCAAGTCACGTTATATTTGGTAAGAAATGGCGAACATTTTAATGATAGAAACTTCCACCCGTCCCTGTTCGGTGGCTTTGAGTCAGGACTTCAACGTCGAGTGGCACGAAGAGACCCTCGAGGGTCCCAATCATGCCAGCGTGTTGGGCGTCTATGTCGAGCATGCCATACAGTATGCTCGCGAGCAATCGATGATGCCCGATGCGGTGGCTGTTTCGTCCGGTCCGGGTTCCTATACGGGACTGCGCATCGGCGTGAGTGAGGCCAAGGGACTGGCATTCGGGCTGGGGGTACCCCTCATCGCTGTCTCCACGCTCGAAACAATGGTATCGACCGTGATGTTCCTCCACGACCTTCCGGAGGATGCGCTTTTCTGCCCCATGATTGATGCCCGCCGCATGGAGGTTTATACGGCTCTCTACGACCGCGCGCTCCACCCCGTTGAGCCCGTGGGTGCCCGCGTCCTCGACGAACACTCCTATGACGAGGTGCTTCGCGACCGCGAAATATGGTTTTTCGGTGACGGAGCCGACAAGTGCCGCGACCTTTTCAATCATCCCCGCATGCACTACATTCCCGGCATCCGCCCCATGGCCCGCGAAATGCTCGCGTTGGCTTACAAAGCTTTCCGCAACGGAGATTTCGCCGATACCGCCTATTTCACTCCTTACTATCTGAAGGACTTTGTGGCCACCAAGCCCAATCTCGACAAGATTCTCAAGGGATAATTCATTTTTTTTCTCAATCAGCAATTATTTATTCGGATGGAAAACTATAATACCCGACTTCCGCAAATCAAACTCCCGCAATACGGCCGAAGCATCCAGCGTATGGTCGAATTCTGCCGCAACATTCCCGACCGCCACAAACGTACGGTCTATGCCGGCACCATCGTCAAGGCGATGGGCGACCTCTTCCGAGAGAACAATCCCGAGGCCGAAATCAGTCAACAGGCCCTTTGGGACCATCTCGCCGTCATTTCGGGCTACCGTCTCGACATCGACTATCCCTATCCCATCCTTTCCCGGGAGGAAATCAAGGCACGTCCCGAACATCTGCCCCTGCCGCAGCACAATATCATGATACGAACCTACGGCAAGGTCGTAGAACAGCTCGTCCAACAGGCGATGGCCACCGAAGACCCCGCCCGCCGCATCATGCTCTTCGAGCTCACGGCCAACCAGATGAAACGCATCTTTCTGGTCAACAATCCTTTGGCCGAGGAGGATGACAACAAAATCATCCACGACCTCCTCACCATCACCGACGGCAAGTTCAGCGACGACATCTATCAGGTCTATCTCCATCCCGCCGACCAACTCCGCAAGTTGACACAGTATGACCCCGCCGCCCAGGTGGTGACCAAAAAGAAAAAGAAGAAGAAAAAAAAGAAATAACCAATCGCATCAGCGCTGCGAACATCATATTTTTTAAGCAGGACCCAATTTCATGTCCTGTATTTCAGCCGATTGACAAATGTGTGGCCGGGACTCCTGCTTGACGATATGACAGTACAAATCCGAAAAACCATCCATCAGTTATGAAAAAATTGTTATTGACCCTCACTTTCGTCCTCCTCGCTCTCGGCGCAGGTCAGACCCAGGAACGCAAAGTCATCGACCACGCTTCCCACGGCGGTGCCGACGTGCAGTACCGCTACGGCTTCGTCGATGCCAACGAGCGGTGGATTATCCCTCCACGCTACGACAATGCCGAGTGGCATGCCGACCCGGGGTTTGCCATCGTCACCATATACGGCTCTCCCTACCAGCGAGGCATCATCGACAAGTACGGCGATTTCATCATCCCGCTCACCACCGAATACAAACGCATCCGTTGGAACGTCGAAAGCAAGCGTTTCCTGCTCGCCAAAAAGATTGAAGGCAATGAGCTTTGGGGCATCGCCGACCTCTCCGGCAAAATCATCGTCCCCATCAAATACCGCACCCTCGTTTGGGAGGAAGACCGATTCAAAGCCGAACTCCCCAGCGGTATCGCCATTTATATGGACCGCGACGGAAACGTTGTCAGCGCTCCCTCCTTTTAAATATATCAATGTTAATAACTAAATACCCCACACACTATGAACAAGACCAAACAAATCATGCTGGCTCTCCTCCTTGCTGTGGTGCCGGCTGCCTCGCTTCAAGCCAAGGGCAAAACCGATTTCTCCAGTTATTTCGACCAGAAGACTCTTCCCTTCAAGATGGCCGAAATCAAGCGTCCCTCCATCCCCTCTCATGAAGTCAAAATCACTGACTTTGGAGGCAAGAACGACGGACGTACCCTCAACACCGAGGCTTTTGCCAAGGCCATGCAAGCGCTCAAAGAGAAAGGCGGTGGACGGCTCATCGTACCCGCCGGCATCTGGCTCACCGGCCCCATTGAGTTCGAAAACAACGTTGAGCTCCACCTTGAGACAGGCTCCCTCCTTTTCTTCACCGACGACCGATCGCAGTATCCCCTCGTCGAGTCCTACTACGAAGGTCTCTCCTCCCGTCGTTGCAAATCGCCGCTCACGGCTTTCAACAAACACGATATCGCAATCACAGGCAACGGCTCCATCGACGGCAACGGTCAGGCTTGGCGTCCTGTCAAGAAGATGAAACTCACCGACCGCCAGTGGCAGTCCCTCACCAAGAGCGGCGGTGTCACCAACGAGAACGGCAGCATTTGGTACATCTCCAAGGAGGTGCTCAACATCTCCGAAGACCCCATGTACTTCCAGAACGCACGTATCTCCGGCACCGACGAGGCTTGGAACGTGCTCCACGACTACCTGCGTCCCGTTATGGTCAATTTCGTGGGCTGCAAGAACATCCTGCTCGAAGACGCTTCGTTCGAGAACTCGCCCGCTTGGAACATCCATCCCAACATGTGCGAGAACCTCATCATCAACAACATTCAGGTACGTAACCCCTGGTATGCCCAGAACGGCGACGGCCTCGACATCGAGAGCTGCAAAAACGTCCTCGTGGTGAACTCTTCCTTCGATGTGGGCGACGATGCCATCTGCATCAAGTCCGGACGCGACAAGGAAGGACGCGACCGAGGCATTCCCACCGAGAATGTCATCATCGACGGAAATACCGTATATCACGGACACGGCGGTTTCGTCATCGGATCCGAAATGAGCGGCGGTGCACGCAACATCCTTGTGCGCAACTGCCTCTTCACCGGCACCGACGTAGGCCTCCGCTTCAAATCGACTCGCGGACGCGGCGGTGTGGTTGAGAACATTTGGTGCGACCGCGTCAACATGACCAGCATCGAGGGCGAAGCCGTCATCTTCGACCTCTTCTATAGCGTCGCTGCCGACGATCCCATCCCCCAGGCTTCGGTCGAGACTCCCGACTTCCACAAGATTTACATCTCCAACGTCACATGCCAGAACGCCAAGAAGGCCATCAAGATGAACGGTCTCCCCGAACTCCCCCTCTACGACATCTTCTTCAAAGACTGCTACTTCCACTCCCGTCTCGGCGCTGAAATCAATCAGGTCAAGAGCGTCACCCTCGAAAACACTCTCATCGAGAACGAGAAGGGTCCCCGCCTCACCCAACGCAATACCATCAAGATTATCGAGAAATGATAGACTACTTAAAAGGTATTGTCACAGAATTAGACCCCACACACGCCGTTATCGAATGCGGCGGTGTGGGGTATGATTGTGCCATCTCCGTATTCACCTACGACAAACTGCGCGTCGGCACCGAGCAGAAACTCTGGATAGCCGAGAGCATACGCGAAGATGCCCACCTCCTCTACGGATTCATCTCCAAGCAGGAACGGCAGTGTTTCCTGCTGCTCGTCACCGTCTCGGGTGTGGGCCCCAACACCGCGCGTCTCATCCTCTCCTCCCTTGCCCCCGACGAACTTGTGGCAGTTATCTCCTCCGGAAATGACCGCCAGCTCAAGAACGTCAAAGGTATAGGCGGAAAGACCGCCCAGCGCATCATCGTCGATTTGCGCGACAAAATAGGCTCCACAGGCATCGCTGCCGCTTCTGCATCCGAATCTCCCCTCTTGGCTTCCAATGAGAATGCCGACGAGGCCGTCTCTGCCCTCGTTGCCCTCGGCTACCCGCAGGCCAACGCTTCCAAAGCCGTCGCCCAACTTCTCTCCAAAGATCCCTCAGCCTCCGTCCAGGCCCTCATCAAGCAGGCCCTCCACATGCTCTGAGTCTCGAGGCACTGCGAACAATTCATGCAAGAGCCTGTACTGCATAAGAAATCATTCCAAGAACTGACAACGGATGAACTGTACGAACTACTGAGAGTGCGTAGCGAGGTCTTCGTTGTCGAGCAAAACTGCGTCTATCAGGACCTGGACGGCGACGACCAAAAGTCCATTCACCTGTGGTTGACAGTAGCGGACAAGGTCGTTGCTTTAGCTCGTGTGTGTCCTGCCGGTACTCACATGCAGCATATTTCCATTGGCAGAGTCATCACGACAGAACGGGGCAAAGGCTATGGCAAACAGGTCATGTTACATGCCATCGATGCAGCCATCGAACATTTCGGAGCCACACTCATAGACATTGAAGCACAGGAGTATGCCAAAGGGTTCTATGAAAGCATCGGATTCAGACAATCCTCCGACCCCTTCATGCTCGACGGCATCCCCCATATCAAGATGACATTAAGGATATGTAAGTAGGGTTCACCAAATAAAACAGTACCCGCTCGGGCGGATATGCAATCCGACCGCACCGAATATAAGCATTTATAATGCGCAAAAACGCTCGTCCGAATGGGGGGGGCTCCCTTCCCTTCAGGGGAGGGCTGGGGAGAGGCTTTTTACATATCGTCCATTGACAGGCCGGCGAAAGAGACCTTATATTTTGACAATTCCCCGGCAATGACAGAAGCCTTGCGTTCCAATTCCCTGGCATTGTATTTTGTCGCCTTACGTTTCACCTCCATTACCATTGCGGTACGGTCAATATCATTAAGGGCAATGACGTCAATCTCATTTTCGCCCTTTCTGTCCCAATAACTGCCTATCATCACAGTTATCATACTCCCCGACTCAGTACGTTGCCAGTTGCGATTCAGAAGCTCCCGTTCTTCCTCTCTGTCATAGAATTTCATAAGTGCGTAATTTAACAGCCATTAAATTAATAACTAAAATCAGACACGAGCTTGCTCCTTGATTGCCATGCCATAAATTCAAGACAACCAAAAGAAATGTATATGCAAATAAGCAATCATAAAAGGTTGTCTATCGTATGGAAAGTAAATATGCCAAATAAAGATTGCAAAAGGCGTAAAAAGCAACTTTTCGACAACTTTTAGCAGTGTTTTTTCTTAAAAACAACTAAAATCACTTGCTGTTTCGATATATTTTTGTATCTTTGTGCCGAAAATTCAACATAGATATGGAAATTAAAGGTGTTATTACTGGAGACATTATAGGCTCGTCGCAAATCAAACCTGAATTTAGGGCAGATTTGCTGACGTGCCTGACTGCTATGGAAGAAGAACTTCAGTGTGTTTCTCCTTTTAGGATGGAATTGTATCGAGGAGACAGTTTCCAATTACTCATTGAAGACCCTGCAATGACCGCAAAGATAGCGATTTTACTACGAGCAGGACTTATCTGCCATACTCCCAATAAGGATGCCGGGATATGGGATGCAAAGGTCTCTATTGGCATTGGAAGCATAGACTTCATTTCCGACAACATCGTAACTTCTGACGGGGAGGCTTTCATGTACTCTGGCCGTCAGCTTGACAGCATGGGAAAGCACAGGCTGAGCATCAAAACTCCGTGGCAAGATGTCAATGAAGAACTGGAAGTTTCAACAGCTTTTGTTGATGACATCATAACTGGATGGTCAAACAAACAAGCAGGAATGATTTACTTGTCGTTAAGACAGAACAGCTCGAAAAAGGAAGTGGCCGAAATGTCTGGAACGTCCATACAAAATGTCAGAAACGTCCTTTCTGTCGCCAAAGAGTCTTTAATAAAAAAGTACATAGAACGTACGGCAGAAATCATTTCAGCCCATAGCAACATGCAGGAATCATGAATATAACATTACTGCTTCGCCTGTTGTCAGCTCATCTTTTGGCCGATTTTTTTCTTCAAAGTGACAAACTCTGTAAGGCGAAAAACGAATCTGGAAAAAAGGGAGTCATCGCCCAACTGGCACATGCATTCATCCATGCTTTGAGTGCCTATATCCTTCTGGCTGATTGGAAGATTTGGATTATTCCATTGGTTATCTTTGTCAGCCACCTCATAATAGATGTCTTAAAGAGCAGACTGCATGGGAAAGGCACTGTTGCCTTTCTTTGCGACCAATCGGTTCACATCCTTGTCATCGTACTATTGTGGTGGTGGATGTATGCAGATAATACCCCGGCGTGTGGATGGCTTGCAAATGTGATTTCATCAAAGCAACTATGGGCAACAATCGTCGCTTATCTTATCATTACGAAGCCAACATCTGTGCTTATAAGCAAGTTCATCAGGAATTGGACACCATCTAACAATATGCAGGGACAAGGTATGCCAAGGGCAGGAGAATGGATTGGCTATATTGAGAGGATTCTCATCTTGACATTTGTAATAACAGGCAACATTGAGGCTGTGGGATTTCTATTGGCCGCAAAGTCTGTTTTTCGCTTTGGCGACTTGAACAAGGCAAAGGAGATAAAGATTACGGAATATGTCCTGCTTGGGACACTTGCCAGTTTCACCATTGCGCTGATGGTTGCTTTCATATTAAAGTCCTTATAGAAAAAGATTATGATGCAAGATTTGATGTATATAGGTTGGCCCATTGTGTTACCATTCATCGTAGCGGTTATTTCGTTGTTTCTGTTATTTAACAACATGCCCCATCATAAAGGACACAAGGGTGGATATGGCAAGATACCAAAGATAACGCTATTTGTCATGCTGTTTGTATGGTCGGTCAGCTGGGGATTATATATGGCCGCTATTACGCTGAATGTCAATGCACAGACGGGAACGTTGGAGAAAATATTTCGCTCGGCTGTCTCGGCCATCGGTCTGTTTGCATTCAGTATCGACAGCAATGTTCTAGACGGCATCCCTGACAAGGATCTGCTAAAAGACAGCGTCTCTGTCGTGGCATTCTTGGCTGGTACTTGTACTATCCTTCTAGTTATCATCGTTGTATTCCGTCGCTTTTATGCGTCCCTAAAATTGTGGGCTGCATCACGCTTTGCATGTTTGCATCGTACCCAGGTCTATGTGTTCTGGGGCTGGAATCAACAAACCAAGCTGTTAGCTGAAAGCATCAGGAAACACCATGATGAGAATGGTGACTATTGGATTGTCATTGCCGAACCCAATCTATTGGCAGACACAGATGAGACGACAAGTGTGCAAGACAGCATTACAAAACTGTTCACCCACAAAAGGAGTACTTTGGAGGAGGCGAACCGAAGCCACACCCTCTTGGCTATTGCCTCTGGCGACTTGACGAGTATTACAACTGATAGGACGAAATCCTCGGCAAGTGATATACTTGGTTTGGTAGGACTGGAGGCAGTAGCAAAACTTATAACAGCCAAAGATGTCAAAGCCCATCTTTTTTTCTTGTCTGATGACGAAGAATATAATGTGGCGTGTGTGCGCAGTTTGACAGATGATGCTATCAATGCGGGCGGCAATGTGACGTACTATTGCAAGGCCAGAAAGAACGACATCTTCAAGACTATTGAAGACTTCAATTCGAAGAAGGACATGACCATAGAGCTAATAGATACTTCGCATCTGTCTGTAGAGGCACTGAAGCGAGATGTCAACCATCACCCGGTCAAATTGATAAACACCGACCCAGCTAATTCTACGACCGTAAGCGAAGACTTTGTATCGCTTATCGTGGGTTTCGACTCAACGGGTAGGGATGCCTTGCGCTTTCTTTACGAATTTGGGACTTTTGTTGATACTCGTTCCACCTATGAGAAGACGTTCAGGAGTCCATTCCACTGTACCGTGGTTGACAAAGATCTCAACTCTATATCTGCCGCCTTCAAGGTGAACTCCCCATCAGCAGTGGCTGCGCAAAATGCAGACGGCACACCGCTCATCAGTTTCGTGGAGTATGACTACAATAGCGAGGATTTCTACAGCCAGGTGCTAAAACCAATTGCTGATAAAGTAAACGCTATCTTTATCGCCGTAGGCGACGATTTAGAGGGAGCGAAGCTCAGCATACAGTTGTTCAAGTATCTCAGGCAACACCGCTCTGACATGAGCCGTCTGCGAATATATGTACGGTGCTACACAACAGAGCAGGAAGACTTGGTGCAACAGGTGGCCGACCATTACAACGAGGGCTGCGGGCTACCAGACAATCCTGTCATCATTCCCTTTGGCAAGGAGACAGATTTGTTCTCTTACAAGCAGATTGTTGATACGGAGTTCCGCGACAAAGGCAAAATATACCAAGAGGCATACGCAAGACTTAAAGATGAGCATGAACTGTGGGACTTACGCCACGACATCTTGACTGGCAAGGAAGAATATGACAAAGACGACAATGAAAAGAAGATAAAAGACAAAGTGAATGGTGGCCACAAACACCACACCGTTCCTATAAAAGAGCGTGCAGTGAAATTAGACGATCTGAGTTCCCTGCGACGCAAGGAGCATCAAGACGAATCCAATGCCCTTCATGGCCTGACAAAGATGCATCTTTTACGTCAGTCCCTTCCGAATCTGAATGTGAATGATTTCCTATTACGGTATTTCGCTCTTGATGAACAGAGACTGCCCGTTAAAGCAAAGAGTGAAGGGTTTGGTTCCTCAAGACACTACACGGAACTTTCCGACAAAGAAAACACCGTTATCCATAACTTGGCAGTATTGGAACACCTGCGCTGGAACGCCTCTCATGAACTTTTAGGATATGTCAGGGCAACAGGAGGTACACACTCCTGCGATGAGCGCACCATGCAGCACAACTGTCTGCGTGACTGGCAAGAGTTGGATGACGAATCAAGAGCAACATCAAAGGCAGAAGGCTGGGATGCTGATTACATATCCTATGACTTTGGCGTAGTTGATACTACGATATTGTTGAACCTAAAAACCACTGAGTAGCAATGAATGATTATGTACCACAACCAATAGATACCTCGGACATTCAATTGCCGGAGGAACTGCTGCCGCTACTGGAAGCGATGGCCAAGAATGTGCATGAAATATGGGCGCAGGAACGCATCAGCCAAGGTTGGTCCTATGGCGACAAACGCGACGATGAGAACAAACTCCATCCATGCCTTGTTCCTTACGAAGAACTTCCAGAAGAAGAAAAGGAGTACGATCGAAACACCTCTATTGGAACATTAAAACTAATTCTTAAACTGGGATTTGATATTACAAAATAACAATAATGAGTCCACTTATAAAAGTCTTTTTCACTAAAAACAACATCTGATAATCAATGAGTTACAAACCTAAAATTTGCAATTTTAGACTTTTTTAATTGGTCTCGTTAATTAAACTTGAATATTATGAATAAACAAAACAAGAAAGAAATAAAACAGGTCTTTAAATACGAAAACGAGTCAGTAGAACTTCCTGTCATCGAAGGAAGCAAAGATGTGTTTATCAGTTACAAGCGAGAGAATGCACCCTACGTAGCTCGTCTCTTTAAGGAGTTGAGCGAAAACCATATATATGCATGGTTTGATCTTCATGAACTTCACCATGATGTTGGCAAAGAATATACGGAGCGCATACATAAAGGAATTGACAAGTCAGAGTTTTTCCTGATGATTTATACCAAAGAAGTTGAATCATCAAAATTTATCATTAATGAGGAACTTGGATATGCGGTAAAAAAGAAGAAAACAATACTATTTTATCCCAAAGATGAAATAAATATTGGGAAGTCAAAACTAAAGAAATATGTAGAGAAAATACAATGGCTTGATACTCAAGCATCAGCTATTCATCAACAAGATACCATAGAATCGATTAAAGGCGAAAAAAAACTAGCGAGCCTTTCATCACTCATTAATGAGAAGCACGGACAGTCTGTTTATGAAGATATGAGTCTATTTCTCATACGTATTGCCTTGCAAAGAAAACTTGGTAAAAATACTATATTTGGTAACTATAGGAAACTATGTGGAACAGGTGCCAATGAATTCTATAGCAATCAGAATTTCACTCTTTGTGTTATCAATAAAGCCATGTTCATTGAAGTTCCTGAGACATTTAAGAAAAAACTTCAGGAATTAAAGTTTTTCCGTGAGGACAAGGTAAAAGAGATTCAGAAGCATCGAGAGACACTCAACCCTGAGAACAGTGAACTAATGCAGCAATTTTATTGCTTTTTGGATGCTCATAAGGACATGTACAGCATGCCGGTTCTTCATGAAAGGCTTTCAGAATACTTAAATGTGGATAAATACAAAGATATCATTCTGCCTTCGTTAGACAATTTCGATAAGAAACAGTTGGTCATCACTGTTGCCGAAATGGTAGCATGTTCTTTTATTGCTGACTTGAAAGCTGACAAGACCATGTTTAATGGTGCGGAATTAGGCGTTTACAGTATTTCTGACAATCGCACAACTGATTCAGAAGAACATTGTGTTGACATGCAACTTTACTACTCTGATTATTTCACTTTCAAGTGTATGACAGAGATGTATCATATCTTGTGTTCTATTGATGGTAGTCCATTTGTCATAAACAGTACACAAGACATAAGGCCATTGGCACCATTCTTATGCTCTTTAGGTCTTGGTGGTTTTGTGACAGCATATGTAAACGGAAGACCATCGCTGATGTGGACTAAACGCTCTGGTAATATATCGTCTGGAGACATTTGGCACTTCTCCTATGACGAAACGGTTAGTCTTCTTCTTGATGGGACTAAAGACAAGAATGGGCACCTGATTGTTGACAAGGATAAGTCCGTTCATATTGACACAAATAATCTTTTGTTCCGTGCATTGCGAGAAGAAGTTGGTGCAACACAAGCAAAAATTGAAGAAGACAACCATGGACTATTTGAGGTTGGCATCATAAAGAGCGAGCGACTTGAGATAGAACTAATATCCCAGGCTGTGCTCCACTTACAAGCTTCCCCCAGCCCGGAAGAACAAATTAAAGAAATGCATGATAGTGCTAATGATGGGTATTTGGAAATCGCAAAAGTTCAGTTCTTGCCACTCAGAGACCGCAATGAACTAATAGGGTTGCTACTTACTCCTGAATCATATGATATATATATTCGCATGCAAGAAAGGGTGCTTGATTATGTTGGAAAGAATATCAAGCGAGGTGACAATTTATTGTTAGAAGACGGATGTTTTATTGATGATGGCGCAGAAATAGGAAACAATTGCCGTATTCACAGGAATGTTTATATCGGCAAGAATGTTAAGGTAGGCAATAATGTTAAGATCCAGAATAATAATAGCATTTATGAAGGTGTAACATTGGAGGATGGGGTTTTCATAGGTACTAATGTAAGTTTTATCAATGATAGATATCCAAGAGCAATAATGAGAGATGGAAGACAGGTCGTCCCTCATGATTGGAAATTGGAAGAAACACATGTCTGCTATGGTGCTTCCATTGGTGCCGGCTCAGTAATCATGTGTGGAGTAACTATTGGCAAATGGGCTCTAGTTGCTGCTGGTTCCGTTGTACTGGAAGACGTACCAGAAGGCGCGATGGTTGCAGGAAACCCTGCAAGAATAATAAAGACGCACATCACATATTGACGAATTATGGGCAAGATAAATAGTTCGAATGCATGGGTGTTTATCTCTCACTCCAATAAAGACTTTGATAAGATTATTCATGTAAGGAACAAGCTAGAGGCGTTGCACTATAAACCTCTTCTTTTCTTCTTGAAATGTCTTGATGACGACAAAGAAATATTTGAACTCATCAAGCGCGAAATACAAGCACGAGATAGATTCATTCTATGTGACAGTAAAAATTCACGAGAGTCTGAATGGGTACAGAAAGAAAAGGATTTTATAATATCGTTGAATCGTCCATACGAGATCATTAATCTTGATGGGACGGATAATGAAATAGATGAAAGCATCGAACGCTTTAATCAACGGTCGACGATTTATATATGGTCAACAGATGACATGATAAACGAGTTGGTAGTCAAGATTTTTATTGACAAGGCATACAGAGTTGAATTGTTGTCTGACAACTATTTGAAAGAGTACTATCTGTATAAAACAGGTAGTCCAGATTTAGTTAGCAATGACTTCCACGAGGTTATAGGAAATGGCTATGTGTTGCTTATTATCTCACGAGAACTTTCAGCGAAGGAAAATTTCTACATTGACCAAGTAGCCTCGCGATTCCGTCTATATACTAATAATTGTTGCTTGTATGTTACCTCTAAAGAGTCGATGGCAAATTACGACTTGTATAATGACCTTCGCAATGCAGATGGCATACAGCCTCGAATTGTATGCCATGAAGCATTAGCCGAGAGAAATGACATAGAATGTGCAAATAAAATTGTTGCAGATTTAGTGGCATTGGATAATTATCACTATCAGATGCGGAAGAATAAAGAACTATAAGGAATTGATACATTTTCCCAAAAGGGTACAATCATCTTGCCTTTGAGGAAGTTATATATACTCTTCTTGTTCGCATCTCTCATGCTTTGCAGCTGAGGGCAATTTCCCTGCATTGTACGAGACTACGACACACCTGAATGTGCGGGCATCGGACAATGCAAGGGCAAGGAAGATGACGACGCTTCCGCCCAATACACATAGGAAATGGCAGCAAAACGAATAGGGTCGTTTTCAAACTGCTCGTATGTGAAGCCTTTCGCTGCATTTTCTACTTTGCAGATTTGCTCCAGCAAATGTTCTAAACGATTTCTATCTCTAAGAACCTCTCTCACAAATAAGCTTTTTGTCTTGTTCTGCAGTTTCCCGAGCAAATGGTAATAAAGAGCCTTCTGGTACTAAATCTACTTCGCGGCCTAACAAATCCTTGAGATCCATATACATTCCACCAAGAGTGAAAAGACTGAAATTCTGGGACATGTCTGGTACGAAAAGGAAGGAAAATAGTACCAAATAATGATGAAATCAAGCAGGCTCTCCACTTGTGTTAGATTGCAATCCAACAAAAATAAGAGGGGGATGGTGAAGAGTTGAAACACTCCGTCACCATCCCCGGTTGTTTTTTTGCCTTCGTTCAGCAGGGGTTGCAGCACTTACCCTTCCTTCTGCAAAAACGCTTACATTGCACACAGATGTCGTAGCCGAGCACGGCCCCGAGAATGAAGTCCTCCTCCGGGGTCAACTCGTTGAGCGGACGGTTCACAATCAGTCGAATGGCATCCAGACACTCCTTTCGCCCAAAATAGAGGTTCAGATTCTGTCTTCCTGCCGGTTGAATCAGATAGGGAATGCGCATGTGCTCCAGACGTTGGAGGGCAAAATCCTCGTAACGTTTGGGACAGGTGAAGAGCACCATTTGGCGCACTCCTTTTTGAAACTCATAGATGTGGTTCATAAACACCTTCAATTCGATAGGTGTGGGCGTAGAAGTTTTGTGCTGCTGCATGGCTGAACGGAAAACGGGGTTACAAACTGGGAGTAATTGCTGCTACCCAGGCATCGATACGGCTGTCGGTCTGGTCAGATTCGTTCACATCGTCAAGAGGAAGACCGATGAACTGACCGTCCACTACGGCAGCAGAATCATCGAACGAATAGCCATCGGTGCTTACACTGCCTACAAAAGTGGCTCCGCTGTCCTTGATTCCGTCGTAGAGCACTCCCATGCCTCCTACAAATGTATCACCGTAGGAACCGGCATCACCGCATCCGAAGAGTGCTACGGTCTTGCCCTGCAGGCTGGCAGACTGTAACAGCGAAAGTCCATCGTACCAGTCGTCCTGCAACTCACCGGCACCCCATGTAGAGGTTCCCAAAATCAAATTATCATTGGCAGCAATCACATCGGCTGTCAAATCCTGAACGTTCAAAACCTCAGCGCCCAATTTGGCACCAATTTTCTGTGCAATGGCCTCACATGTACCAGTAGAGGAGCCGTAAACTACAATTGTTTTCTTCATCTTTGTTTAGAATTAATAAATGTAACAATCAAATGTCGGGTGCAAAGATACGACTTTCTGACCACCGAAACAATACCTAAAAATGACGATTTTGCAATTTCCGCATTCTTCACGCTCTTAAAGGTGTTCGACAGTTTGGTCGGATTGCATGAAGAGCCTATGCTGGAGGCCATGATATGCATCAGTTCATCAAACTCAGAGCGATTGACTATCCTGTGGCGCTCAATGATGTCTGCCATATAGACGCTCTCATAGAGATTACGCAGATAGGTCGCTTTTTCTGCTCTGAATCCATCGACAGGATGATGGGCAGTCCACCGTAAGTGTAGTATTCTTTCCACGCATCCTGCTTCGCCCCTTCGTATGCCGAGAAGAATTCCGCAAACGAAAGCGGATAAAGACGTATTTCGTCTCCACGGCCACGGAATTCAGTAACAATGTCTGTAGAAAGAAAGCGTGAATTGCTTCCTGTAACATAGACATCAACATTCTTGATGTGCAACAAACTGTTGAGCACCTCTTCGAAACGGTCTGCTAACTGAATCTCGTCAAGAAGTACATAATATAGTTCGTTGTCGATGATTTGCCCCTTGATGTATTTCAAAAGGAGATGTGGATTGCGATATTGCTCATTTGACATATCATCCAGGGCTATTTCGATGATATGACTCTCGTCCGTACCATGCTCTGTCAGGTAACGGTGGAACAGTTCGAAGAGCAGGAACGATTTGCCACACCTGCGAATGCCTGTCACTATTTTAATCAGCCCGTTTTGCTGTCCGGCAATTAGCTGATTCAGATAGGTATCTCGATTGATTACTTTAACCATGCGCAACCATTTTATGTCACATCTGTCACTTTTTATCTGGGATTTAATCCCCCGTAATGTTCTTCACGACCGTGACCGCGACATTTTTGTGGTGGATGCGGAGATAAAGAGGAACAATAAAGACAAGGGAACGATTCTTTATGTACCTTAGTGGATCAAAGAGTCCACTGATTTTACTGCTCCTACGTAAAACCGAAACTAAAGGAGCGATAAGGGTCTGGATAAAAGACAATCGCGGCAAGCGAATCCTCATGCAGGGATGGCTTGCCGCGAATTAAAAGATAAGTCAGTCAATCTCTTTCTATCTACATACAGGACGTATACTACGCCCTTGATAGCGTATTGCTTGCGAACTTACATCTATTCCGTCTGAATTAAAGTATAATGCAAATACTTTGGAAGAGCCCGGTGCCCCATTGATATTTGATGACCAATACTCACCCCGTTCTCCAAGACTATATGTGTTCGCATAGACACAGCCACCCGCTGCAGGCAAGAAGATGGAATTGCCATTGGGACCAGTCATCAATGCTCCATTTACTCCGTTGGTCGTTGTCCACTTAAAAGTGCAGTATTGCACTAATTCTTCCATGTTCTCCTTAGTCGGCATGCACCATGGTTCGCTCCAATTACGAATGGCAGCATCATAAACGGAAGCACTAATATCCATTCCGAGATTCCAGTTCTCTTGGTAATCATAATTCTGCTTGGTGAAATATGATTTTGAGAACTTCTCTCCCCATGCGAAATACTTCCCATAGTCTTCTGGCAATCCGCTACCCACATTTGTTGTCGCCCACTTGGTACCACTTGGCAATCCCAAATCTACAGCCGTATGACCATTATATTCATACGTATTGTCCTGCGTCATGAAGTTACTGGTAGTGCCATAATAGGTAACCCCACCACTTATCATGTAAGCCCGATAGTAATAAACCGTTTTTGGCGAGAGATTGCTAATGGTAAGTTGATATGTGTTACCTGAGATGTTGGTTGACTGAATCTTGGATGCCTGTTTATTATCAACCGTTTGCTGATTGTCTGAGTAAATGACTCCAAGTTGATGATTGCTGATGTTGGCAGCGGAGGTGAAATTGCAAGTGATGGTCGCAGAGGACGAAGTGATTTCACTCGCTGTGCCAGTAAACACCAATTCTGTGTTTCCACCGCTGTTTCCTCCA
>FLNY01001965.1_pt1 | contig 28643 bp, 27 predicted proteins | sample 1140381 | NCBI WGS metagenome assembly FLNY01 (sample SAMEA3878172, study PRJEB12797) | bioreactor metagenome | biome: Moose rumen | place: Sweden | collected 2011-10 | reverse complement strand
ATTTTTAAGACACAGTAACAGAATAACAGAAATGTAGAACCAATATTTCTGAACATTTTTGGTAATTTCTTTCCCCGACTGTGACAGATTAGAAATTCCTGACCAGCCAGATAGCGAAGAACAAGTCACTCCCCCGTTTTGCATTTTTTTACTTTCTACAGTCACGGCTTTAGCATATTGATAGGAGCCACAAACACCCCATCCTCTCGTTTATATGCACCACCCACGGCAGTCAGCACCAACAAGAACGAAGGCGCTTTCTCATCGCTCTTCTCCACAATCTTGTTCCGAAGTGTTTTCAAGGATTCTGCACCATCATTTATCAGGTCGTCACCCCCTAACTTAATCTCTATGCCTCCCCATCTGCCATCCTCCAGATGTACGACTGCATCACATTCCAGTCCCGCATTGTCCCTATAATGCTTCAAGGAGCCGCCTAAATGACTCGCATATACCGACAAGTCCCTCACTGCGAAGTCCTCAAAGAATAATCCGAAGCTCTCTAAGTCGTGTTTCAAGTATTCCGGACTCACACCTAATGCCCTGCAAGCGATTGACGTATCAACGAAATGACGCGTAGGAGTACTCCTTATGGATGTTTTCGACCTGATGTTAGGGTTCCAGGCCTCAAGGTCCTCAATGATAAACAGGTCCTTCAGTGCTTCCATATAGTCATCGTAGGTTTTTACATCCATCGTCCGCTCATTACTCTGACGGATGTCAGATATGACAGTCGATACTGCTGCCTCCGTTGAGATGTTTCGCGCATAACTCCTCAGAATCATTCTCAGCACTTCAGGCTTTTTATTGCGGAAGCGTTCATTCTCACTGTCTTCAAATACAAACAATCCGCTATAGTAGTTTTTTGTAATCTCGAGTGCTATCTCTTTTGGTGCCAATACCGATATGGGCCATCCACCCCTGCAGAGCAGATAGGCTACGTCGTCCAGTGTAAAGTCCTCATTCATGTCCCACGGGTAGTTCTGCCCGCCATCAAATAAGTCTTTCAGCGACACCAGTCCTTTCGACTCCCTCGACTCCCAAAGCGTCATCGGACGCATCTTCAACGGCGCAATCCTTCCCACCCCGCTATGGTGAACCTCTGTCTTGTCCGCAGGCGTACTGCTGCCAGTGAGAATGTATTTCCCAAACTGGTATTCGAAGTCCAGGTCGTCCTTCACTTGATTCCAGACATCTGGCACTTTCTGCCACTCATCTATAAGTCTTGGCTTTTCACCGCTGAGAACACCTTTCGGATTCATTCGTGCCATTGTGATAGCTTGTTTCGTGTTCAGTTTCACGAAACTTTTCTGAAACAGCATGCATGTTGTCGTCTTTCCGCAGAACTTCGGTCCTGCCACAAGGACGGCTCCTGATGTCTTCAGTTTCAGTGCTATTTCCTCTTCTATGAGTCTGTTATAATACATTATGCAATTCATTAATACAGCAAATCAGCTGCAAAGATAAGAAAATTCCCGGAATTTTCAATGAAAAATTCCCAAAATTTTCATTCCTTGCCCTCTTGTTGCCGTTCTTGTTGCCGTTCCAAGTACGCTTCATGCAGATGATAGTATTTCTTCATGAAGACCACGTATGCCACTGACAGGGCCAGCCCCACCGACACCAGATAAATCCATCGGGCCATCTGTGTGTCCGGTATCACATAGATGGCAACCAGCGAGACACCAGCCTGCATCGCAGCATACAAGACGGCCACCACCCTGTGGTCCATTCCCAGCTCATTGGCCATCAGCTGGTAGGCGTGTTTGCGGTGGGCTATACTGAGATTCTCATGAAGCATAAGGCGATGGACGATGGTCAGTCCCCCGTCCACTCCGTACACCATCAACAGCATGAGCCATGTCACGTCGCCCGTCTGCCTAATCAGTCTGCTGACGGCAAACACCATGATGAAACCTATGGAGAGCGACCCCACGTCACCACCGAAACATTTAGCATTGCCTTTAGGCCGGAAGTTGAACAGGCCGAACACCAACACCCCTAAGGCACCTACCCACAAGTATGAACTTGGAATAAAGGGCACGTCAGCCCGTTTGTTCAGTATCAGCAACGAAAGCAGGACGACAAGACTATACACGGAAGTAATACCATTGATGCCGTCCATGAAGTTAACAATGTTGACAATCCCCACAAACAAAATCAAGGCAATCACGAAAACTGCCAGCCAATTGAACCAATGGTCGACATACAATCCTCCGTTTTCAGTCATCAGCTGTCCAAGCAGCATACCTGCCACCAAGAACAGGATAACCAGCCTGAGAGTAGCAGGCAGGGGGCGCACATCGTCAACGAAGCCCGTAACAGCTACTAAGAGCAGTCCAATAAGGAAAGGCCAGAAATCTATCGCCAGACTTCCTGCATTCATCAATCCTAAAAGTACCGCCCAAAGGAGCATCGACAGTGGAATAATCACACCGCCTCCCCTCAGCACCGCCGAGGAGTGTGACGACCTCACTGACGGTTTGTCAACGATGCCAAACCGTTTTGCTATCCTGAAATATGCCAGCTCCGTGACAAGCAGGACAATGAAAATCACGACATACATCCACATGTCAATCTTTTTTCTTTAGTTATTGAATGATTCTATAGTTTTTCTCAGGCCGTCCCTTGCCCTTACAGGCAGATGTTCCACGCCCAAAGCCTGTTTGATTTTTGCATTAGAGCTTACATAGTTCTCGGTCAGCTTCCTCAGCCTTTCCTCGTCGAGTGGCAGGTGCAACCACCCACCCGCCTTTGCCATTCCTCTCATCAATTGGCACGGCATTCGCCAGATGCGGGCTTTTTTCCCTGTCACTTCACAAATAAGCTGTATCAGCTCATTCGAACTCACCGCTTCATCATCGTTGATATTGTAGATGCCGCTCTCCACATCCTTCGTCAGCAGTCCATTCACGATAAAGCTCACATTGTCAATCGACGTGAATGTCCTCCGGTTCTCAAACGCCCCTAAGGGCCAGGGCATACCTTTACTCACCACACCATACAGCAGGTTCAGGTTCCCCTTGTTGCCAGGACCGTGTATCATGCAAGGCCGCAGAATGTAAGTCCTCTGTTGCCGCTGGCGGGGATTTGTAATCCCTGACTGTTGAGTATCAGGATTTTCAATCCTACTCAATATATATCGTTCCGCCGCCATCTTGCTCTCACCGTATGGACCGTGAGGTTTCGGTGTAACGTTCTCGTCAACAAAATCGCCTTCCACCATTTCTGCCGCCGCCTTGACAGAACTGAAGAACACAAACTTTTCAGCTGCCGACCCTAAGAAATAATCATAGATGGTTTCGGACAGCCCCGTGTTAATCTCAAAATATTCCTCCCTCTGTTTACTGCTGACTCCCTTCACGTCGTGAGCCTTGCCTGCCAGGTGGATGATGGCATCCGTCTCAGGCACGTTGCCCCTGTTCAGGTCATCCCATGAGTACGTCTTCACAACACCTGCCTTCTCTGGCGCTACGATGTCCAGACCGTAAATGACATGCTCACCCGACAATGCCTTCACCAGATTGGAACCCACAAACCCGTGGATGCCGGTAATCAGTATTCTCATTAATTCCGTGTATATAAAAGTTCGAACACCTTGATAAAATATTTCATAAACAGCAAAGGCAGATTGGTGTAGATGCCATTTTCCTTGCAAGCCCTCACTATTTCCTTGTTCAATAGGACGTTCGCTTTCAAACCATTAGTACTCCTGCCGCCCGTCCTCATCTTCATAAAGTCCACAGGAATATACTTCGCAGGAACCCTGTTGGTGTAAAGATGCCTGATTAGCAGCTCATAGTCTGCGGCGATGCGGTAGTCAATCTGGTAATAGCCATATCTCTCGAAGTTCTCCCTATAAGTAAAGAAAGTAGGATGAGCCGGCATGAAACCATACCTGAACCGCCACGGCTTCCAGTGCTTGCTGCTATAGTAGCGCACTGTCCTTTCCAGATTGTCGGGCTTCACAAAGCGTACATCTCCGTAGATTGCCTCTATTTCCTTATTCTGCGTAAAAGCATCGGTAACGACGGCAAAGATGTCCGTCCTGTGATAGAAGTCATCCGAGTTGATGATACCCACCACGTCACCAGTAGCCATACGAATACCCTTGTTGATGCCGTCGTACATGCCCTTGTCCTTCTCCGACACCCACCGCATCCTTCCGCCAAACTTAGGCTCATACTCTTTGATGATGTCAATAGTTCCGTCTTGAGAGCCACCGTCAATCACCAGATACTCATAGTCTGCATATTTTTGCTTCAAGACGCTTTCTATCGTGTCGCATATAGTTGCAGCACTATTAAAAGTCACAGTTACAAGTGATATTTTCATACACTGCCTACAGCTTTACGCCCAGCACATCATTCACGTATTGGCGCATTTTCTTCTTGTCATTACCGCATGCTTTTTCTGCAGCCATCACATTTGCATCCACAAGAGTCCTGTACCACCACCCCTGCAAAAACGCAAACAGGAAGCCTTCTCTACCATCCAGGAAGCCACCTCTTAGGATATATCTATAGAAGAAATAGGCAAAGGAACGCCAGAACAAGGGCAACTTATTGTAAGTGCCCTTCCTCCGATGTTTTACCAACGCCTGTTTGCCATGCCCATCCTCAGAATTGTCAATTCCCGAGAGCCCCCACTTCTCATCCAACACCTCCACAGCCTCACGCTGTGCATAATTGACATGTTTTCGACAATAATCAGAAATGCTGACAAGTGAATGGTCGCAGAAATCATTCTCAAATACTATACTCTTCCCTTTGGTAAGTATCATGTGTTCATCCATCAATCGGTTGTCGTATCTTCCGCACCCGTTTCTGCACATCCGTAGCATGATGACAGGATAGATACCATGCTTTACCCAACGCCCCATGAAGATATGGCGGCGCTTGAATTCAACACCCATAATACTGCCGTCAAGCGTCGAGAGCCTGTCACATAATTCTTGCTTCAGCTCAGGCAGTAAATACTCATCCGCATCGAGACGGAGCACCCATTCCGTTTCTATCTTAAGATTGTCTATAGCCCAGTTAAATTGCGCAGCCTGATTCCCCGGATATTGGTGTACCACGACCTCCACGTTAGGAAATTCCTTGCAAATCTCCACCGTGCGGTCGGTAGAAGGCGAGTCTATCACGTACACCTTCTTGGAAATCGGGCACACATTCTCTAAACAACGCCTGATATGCAGTTCCTCATTGTAAGTGAGGATGATGGTTGTCAAGTCTAACATCTGTGCGGATTGATTGTTTATGTATTTCATTATGCTTTTTATCACTTTCTTGCTTTGAGCAAGCTGCTCGTGCAGATGAGGTAGCCAATGGCACAGCCGAGCGTGTTGTATATCAGGTCATCCACTTCGAAGGTGCCGGTTTTGGTGATTAGCTGTGAAATCTCTATCATGAGGGATGTCAAGAAGCCCAGAAAGACAACCTTCCGAAACCTGATGCCTGTCCCGGACAAGAACGAAGGAAACCCCAACAAAAGCCCCACTGGCATCAATAGCCCGATATTCAAAACCACCTCACGGAGGATATACCGTCCATGACTATGATAGGGAACATTGAAAAACTCTGTGATTGTATTGAAAGGCTGGAGTTCCAATTTACAGTCATCCGACGGCTCCCGACTCACAACCGTGAAGTAGAACACAACCGAAAGATATACTGACAGTAATGTCCACAAGGCGACATTCACTCTTTTTATCTCCATTTATTCCTCAAGCCCTTTTACAATATAAGAGGAGTATCATTGTCAAATCTAAAGATTCATTCATAATAACCCTTGTCAAAGGTAAATCTTTGCCGGTATTTCCCTCCGTTCAGCGCACAGGCGAATGATGAACCGCTTGTCCGGCCTGCTACTAAAGCCGCACATTTCGACAGAACTATTTCCTTGACCAAGTATATCATGTTGGCTTTGGTCAAGTCGTTGTCTCTTTCAATGGTCTCTCTCAAATAGCCTCCTTCGTATGTTTGCCAATACATATCGCCCTCAATGGTCAGTACCCTGTTGCCATAAAGTGCTTTCACTTCCCTCGCAATGCTATTGTCTTCCGTGACGAGAAAGATATAAGACAGGTTCTCCTCGCTCATTATTCTTGAAATTTCTTGCTCCACATCTTTAAGCATGGGTTGTATAGGGTGTCCAAGAGGACGCATCCTCACATAATCCGTGCCTCGCAGATACAATCCCAGACACTTGTCGGGATTTATAGCCGTCAGAGCCTTTTCGCAACAGACTTTCACCTCGTCTGTGAAATCTATGTATTCGTCAAAGAGCCTGCGTTTCTCCTCATTATAATCGCAGTTCATATAGCTGCCCCAGCCCGGTGTTATCCACTCCGAGTTCCACCCGGAGAATAGCACATGCCGACTATGGTAAACCTCTTCACGGGTTAGTTCGTTTTTTACCTTGAAATATTTGTTGAACATGGAGAAATTACCCCCCCGCAGCACCATTGTCCACATCGACAAAGGGAATCATCTGGTGTCTGTGCGCATAGTCAATACGGGCCATGACATACTGGAAGATGGAAAGCAATCCGTCTTTCTGGTTTGCCTTGTTTCTCCTGATACAATAGATGGTCTTGTCAGGATTGAGATTCCCCAAGGATTTCAAATGCTCTCTGCCCTGAAAGTCCTTGATGTATAGTGCAGCATGTATAACACGTGACTTGTTTTTCTCCCCCAACAAGGATAACATCTTATATATTGATTTTACGGTATTCATGGTTTTTCCTATTATAATCAGCTTTCCATAAGCCGTTTTTTCAATACTATTGCAGGATTTCCCCCCACCACAGTCCAAGGTTCTACATCCTTAAACACTGCTGCACGAGCACCAACTACGGCACCTTCCCCGACAGTGACACCCATTCCCACGAAAGCTTCCGCTGCTATCCATGAGCGGTCTTTCATCACTATTGGCTTATGAATCTGCTCATGTGCATCACTTTGGATATTGTGGCTGGCACAGCAGATATAAGCCCGCTCACTGACATTACAATCCTTGCCAACTACGAATGGGGCGGCATTCAAGATGTGAACCTGTCCACCTATGGTTGACCAAGCGCCAATCTCAAGGTTCCACGGCATAAACACATCTGCAGAAGGGTATATCTTCGCTGTCCTATCCACCTTCGCTCCGAATGTGCAATATATCATGCGCACCCAGCCAAAACAGAACACCGGAGGCAGCCACCTCACAGTAACTGCCCTCACGACACACCAGACCATACGCCTCAGACGTTCATTTTTAGACATCGGTGCTGGAAAGTTCTGCATGTAATTCTCCTGTTCCATTATCCATAAAAAACACTTGGGGCTACAGTGTTGCTACTGCGCCGGTACTTGTATTTCAAAAAGTTTCCTGTTTTTTAATCTACACCCTGCCTCAACCTTGCTGCAACCGTCTTGGCCAGACGGAAGTCTGCCTCCTGGTTTTCCCCGTGATGCACGGTCTTGCTGCCATACAGGGCAAGATATATGGCATCTGCGTCACATTCAAAATACACCCTGACACCAGTACCCTTCTGCCTCAGCTCGTATACCTTGCTGGTCTTGTCTTTCTGGTCGGGCTTCACAATATTCATGTTATTTCCATTTGCCGGGTACAGCAACCCGCCATTCAGCGCATCCTCAAAACGACTGACAATAAGCTCCTGCACCTGCTGTCCCAACATATCCCAGTCCGCCTTGAATGACTTGCTCCAATGCACCTCACCATGCTGCCCAAGCAGTCTAAGCAGATAGTTCCATGTGTCAGTCTTGGCAGGCATTGGTGGTGTCAGCAAGGTGACTATTGCTGCTGTGTTGCCCGTATGCCAGTTGTCTATCTGATAGGTCGTGGCATCCATGGTTGTCGGATTGACATACACCAAATCCAGCCGATTTGCACACAATGCCGGTTCCACTGGCAGCGTTGCCGCCATCATATTCAGTTTCTTGGCCACCAAAAGGTTGTGGGCATCGCGTCCGCCACACAAGAATGGCAAAGTTAGTTCTGCATCCCCAGCCAGTTGCGCTTCCTCATAGCATAGTGGATTGCTGCCCGTTGTTAGGCGGAGCGCATAGGTGTACAAGTCACGTTCATTCTTCAGCTGTCCCACTATGCCCCTCAGTGTCACCCCGCACAGCATCACCTTGTCCACAGTGTCACTTGTCACCCAGCACCGGGCCAAATCTAAGGCTGCATGCCTGTGCATGTCCCTGTAGCCCGTCACCATGTCACGAAACAGCGTCACCACATTGGCGCCACCGGCTGGTTGTGTGGGCAGACAGTCGTTCAGGAAAAATGTGTTTGGCATCGTTCTCTCCTCCGTCTTGTCAGAACAACTTCTCGGCATTATCCATAAACTGGCTGAACATGTCCTTAGGCCAGTAGTTCATGCCTCCGTTCTCTTGCAGCATCGGATATTCTATCTCCGTACACTCTTCGTTGTTGAGCCTGAACCAGGCCATTGTTACTTTTCCTGCAAAGCCAGGATGCTCCTTAGCGTAGATGCGTACCCCGTCGAACACATGGTCGCTGTGCGTCTCCACCACAATCTGCGCCCCGGCCTCCACGGCTTTGCACATCAGCGTTGCCAATGCTGTCTGCCCCTTGGCATGGATATGTGCCTCAGGGTTTTCCAGCAGCACGATGCTGTTCTTATCAGCCACGCCCAACAGTACAGCCACGATGACAGGCAATGTATAGCTCAGTCCAAACCCTACGTTGGTAGGCAAAAACTCATTATAGGTAGCCGTATGAGCCTCCTGTCCTTCCACTTTGTTCATGCTGAACCGTACACCGGGGCTAATCTCCTTCAACCAACCCTGCACCACAAACTTGAAAGCCTCTCCCTCACATTCCTCCGGCAGTACCACTCTGGGCAGCACCACTCCGGCATTGCCGCACTCCTCTATGATGCGCAGCACGTTCCTGCCCTGTCCGTCCAGTCCTCCGTTCTTCTTGCTTGGGTAAATCTCCTGAGGACCTATACGGTCTGCACCTACATAGATGACCTTCGGGAAGTTGGGCTGAGCCTCCATCCGCTTCGTGTAGCATATCTGTTGCCCTCCTTCACTGCCGTAGGTGGCCGCCAGTTCCATCACCTTCTCATGCTTGTTGCGCAGGGTATCCTCGTCGCCACAATGCTCAGGCAGCACCTCTTCCTTGCGTTGTGCCACGCGGTCTAAGATGCGCAGTGCCTGTATCACACTGCTCTTGCCACTGCTGTTCAGTCCGGCCAGCACGTTCAGGGCTTTCAGCGGTATCAGCTGGTGGCGTATCGACTTATAGCCGTCTATGGTCAGTTGTTCTATCATTTGTATGCGTTTATTAGTTCAGAGACTATCCTGTATCGGTAGCCAACACTCCATTTGCTCATACTGTCGCGCGAGATGGCTATTATGAAGTCATTGTCGTAGAGATTGCCCTCGTATTCTGTCAGTAATGCCTGCTTGTTGCGAAGGACGTTTGCAAACTCCTGCTCTGTGAGTCTCGACAACAGTACCCCCCAAGTCTCGAACAGCGACTTGTTGATGGGTGAACGTCGGTTTCCGGGTAGGCTCTTTCTAAAGGCATGGATTCCAAATAGCTGACTGCCACGCACCATTGCCTTCTCGAAAGCCGCCTTGATGGCATCCCCGGTCATCAGCTGCACATCGCCCACCACCACGTTGCCTTCCCTCACCAGCTTCTTCATGTCGCGGTTATCCAGTCCGGGCATCGCGTTGTATATCATCATTGTGTCGCCCAGCCACGTGTCCACATTTACCGACTTGCCGTATTTCGTGAAGTCACGCAGCAGGAAGGCCACAAAGCGCAGCACCAGTTCCTTGTCTTCCATTCGCAGGCTCTTGACCGACCACCCTGTAGCATCCTTGAAACAGCGCATATCAGCCAAGTCGCTCAACAGTTTCGAACATTCGCCGCCATACAACGCATTACGTATCTCCTGTGGACTCAGCTGTATGCCGCCAGTATTGATGCGCTTGAAGATATTTCGTTTCACATCCTCCGGAGTCCCGGGATTGATGATGGTGAAGGTAAACTCGGTCTCCATAATACGGTTGGAGTAAAGTGTAGGCAGTCCTGCCATGTCGTGATGGTTTAGCAGGGTGCCGCAGAACTCCAGTCCAAAAAGCTTGAAGCCATGTCCTTTGTCTTCAGCCCGTCTGGATGCCAGGTATTTCTGCCCTAATACAAAGTCGCGCACGGTACTTAGCCGTTGCAAACCGTCCACAACCGTCCAGTGGTCGTTGGTGTCAGCTGACACGTAGAACATCGGGATAGGTATACGCAGCAGCAGTGACTCTATCAGCTGGCATTTGCGCGTATCATCCCATACCTCCTTGCGTTGGAAGCCGGGATTCAGCTTGATGGAATTCTGCTCCAAGCGACGGATGATGGCATCCATTGTCACGACGCGCTTTTCTATCTTGATGGATGAAGGGTCGAAAGGCTGTTTCGTCTCGTCATCATCATCCGCTGCAGCGGCCTCATCCTCTATGCCCTTTAGCTCCTCGTCTGTCAGTTTCTTTTCTAACAGCTCTATGGTATGTTGCACAGCCTCGTCTGCCGTCTGCTTTATCTGGGCGGAAGCCTTATCAAGCCTCCCGTCCACAAATTGCAGGCGTAGCGCATTTCCATCCGATGCCTTCACGAAATACACGCCTGGCGTATTTCCTGTGGAGACATCCTGCAGTTCTTCGTATGGTATGTACAACTCTTGTTCGTTCATATTGCGAAAATTACAGGCCCGCGTCCTTTGGGGGCACAAAACCTTCTGTCTTGCAAAAATACACTTTTTATGAGACAACTATGGTGTTCCTTATTGTTTTTTAAGATTATTTAAAGGCCGAACTTAATCGGAACTCGCAATCTGTGATAGTCGGACTTGTATCCTACGTCATCACGAACTCAGGCTGCCTTCCACTATTTGCAACCCACTCATAAAGATTCTTCATCATGCCCGCTACCCTGTGCTGCTCATATTTCTCCCGAATAAGCCGATGACCATTGCTGCCCATTTCGAGCAGATTCCTATCTGATTTCGAAAGAATATCCACTAAGACCCCTGCTATAGTTTCTGGCTCATTGTCTTTCCACCACCCGGCATCACAATCATTCAACTCGCTCCATGGTGTGCCTAATGATGCATATACTGGCGTTCCGCAGATAAGAGCCTCTGGTACTCTTATGCTCATGTTATGCTCCAAAAAAGGCGAATCAGCTGATGCTTACGTCCTAAATGATTTTCGTATTTTGAAAGTTCTATTATTGTTTCTTACATAAATTCATATACATTTCGATGAACTGCTTTGCAACTGCCTCACTCGTGTATTTATCCTCCACCAACTTACGTCCTCGTATTCCCATCTCATGTAAGGATTCTTCACTACAAAGAATGAATAAGCGAAGTGCGTCCACAAGTGGGGCTGTACCAACTTCTATACACCACCCACAACGTTCTGTGTTAAGTTCCCCCCAAGGCGTACCGTATGTTGTCATGACTGGTGTACCGCTGGCCAGGGCTTCAGGCACTACAATGCCAAAGTTTTCACTATAAGTGGGTAGGACAAAGAGGTCTGCTTTGCGATAGAGTGGCCATTTGGCATTGCCATAGACAGGACCAATAAAGTTGAACATCTCTGATACACCACATTTTGCAGATAGTTCCTTCAACTCCTGTATGTATGCCTCTTCCCCAGGGCCTGCAATGGTAAAGGTGTAGCCTGCCATCTCGTTCTTCAGTTGAGCAACAGCTTCAATTAGGAAGTTGACACCTTTTTTAGGATGTATGCGACTGAGGAAAAGGACATCCTTTGTTCGTTTCCATGAAGTCTTCATCTCAATCTCGTCAATCTGCACACAGTTGGCTACTACATGAACATTCTTATTCCAACCGAGTTTGATGAGATTATTCTTTTCCGTCTCAGCAGTTGCATGAATCAAGTCTGCTACCTTCAGTCCTTTCTTCTGGAAAAGCAGGATTGCAGGCAGTTTTTTTGTCCAGTAGTGGCGGTTGAGGGCGTATGGTTCCAGCATACCGTGGGGAGTATATACTACTTTGTAGCCAGCCGCCTTTGCCCATTGTGCAGTCAAGGAAGATAGGGGAGTCCAGCAACTGTTTGTTTGGAACACATTCGGATGGATCTCGTTGAGGATGCCCAGAAATTCGGCTTTACTATTATCCCAGGGCAACCATTTCTCTGAGATATAGTGGATGGTACAGTTCTCCAGCTTGCGCTCATCGTTTCCATGATGGGTAACGATATGAAGCTCGCATAGCTTACCGAGATCACGAGCAAGGAGTTGCATATAAGCCCCCACGCCACCGGATTTTTCGTCAATGGATGGTATATAATGTAATATTATCAACTTTGCAATACCTTATCTTCCCCCAACACATATTGAGTATGTCTTGGGTAATAGTTTCTGAAATAGCATGCCTACACCGATAGCAATTATCAGCATCAGTATAGGATTTATCATATAGAGTACAATAAGTGAATATTCATGTATCCCAAGAACTTTCAAACCAATCTTTTTGATGATATTGAAAGCGGGTTCGTGAAAGAGATAGATAAAAAACGTATATTTCAGTATGATATTCATTCGAACAGAGAACTTGTAATTCCTCGATACAACAAGATTATATAAGCCCCATATTGCAGCAATTGCAATCACACTCATAATCTGCACATAATACTGCCAAAATACATTACCAGAACGTACAACGCCAAAGGCAGCCATGATAACATTCAAGAAATATATGCACAACAACAGAATTGTCCTATTACGGTTCAGCAAAACTGCCAAACATTCTAAGTCGTAATGGATAGCAATAACCCCTCCAAGTGCGAAATAAAAGATGCCGAATCTAGGTATCCATCCGAATCCAATGAAAAGCAGGATGACTGTCAACCACGGGAAATATTTTATAACGATATACAAGACAGGTGACAGCAGTACAAATAGTATCAAATCTCTCAAGAACCATAAATGGAAACCAGCTGGTGCGATGAACAGGAAATTCAATGTCGAAATGGGTTCTGTTATCTGTATATTTGATAGCATATCACTATTTATAAAACTCGACACCTCTGGAGTATAAGCCATCACAACATACCAGCCTACAAAGATAAGGTTCCAGATAAAATAGGGAACGAGTAGGGATTTTGCACGTTTCTTTATCTTTGGAAAACAATCACCAACATTCCGTATACCATTGAAAAACAGCAGTCCAGAAATAGCATAAAACATAGGAACTGCAAATATTGCCAGTCCAAAATCAGCCCAAAGCCTTTGTACACTTTGTGCTATTGGATATCCAGCAGCCTCAACATAAGGTGAATGGATGTATATCACAAATAAGATTGCAACAAAACTCAAAAGCCGAATCTTATCGCTATTGTATTTTGATAATGTCATCTTTATTATTATGATTTTGAACAAGGACCATCAATTATCGAAGTTTCACGTCCTGTTTGAATATCCTCAATTAATGTCATGAGGCTCTTGGCTGCATTTTGTGGACTCCATGATTTTACCATCGATTCGCGTCCTGCCTTTGCTATTTTCTTACGTACATCAGGATTGTCAAGCAGGTATTTTACCTGCTCGTATAGCGAATCTAAGTCGCACGAACGGAATATCATTCCTGTTTCTTTATGCTTCACTAAATAGTGCGTGCTTCCAATGACGCTTCTTTGGCTTTATTTAATTCAGAGTTCCCTAACGTCTTAAACCAGGAATTGACATAATCTGATTAACAATATCCTTCCCACAGTCTTTCTGCATCTTGGCATTTTCCTCAGCGTCATCCATTTCGACATCGAAATAATGATAAGTAGGAACACTCAGATTCTCATCCATAAATATTATCAGACGTTTTCTTTTGTCATCCAAGACATACTTTCGGCGGTGATTCTTACTTCCGACAGCCCATGGAAGCATTTCTCGATATTCAGCTTCACTGTAAGTGCAAGCAGATACCGTCTTCCCATTTACGAGTTTTGTTTGCTTGCTATGTTTTGCGTAATCTGGATCAAGTGTCCTTGATGGCCGACGATTATAGACAAACCATTTGAAAATATCCTCCCTCTTGCAATTGACAACATCGAATGCTATTTGATTCCCTTCGCTATCCTCCACTTGCATGTGCTTAGCATTAAGTAAAGCCTCTTGATCAACAAGGACACTTCCTTTTCTTTCCGTATTAACAAAACAACAAACGATTCCGTGCGAGAAAGAAACATTATTGATACAAATCGACGGCATCTTTTCTGGAGTTTTGGTTAGATTGCCGAGAGAGCCTAAGAGTTGTAACGGTGATGGACGTTGACCGCTTGCCCCAATCCGGCTTTTCTTGTATAAGTCCAGGAACCGCTGATGATCATAATATAATTCGTAGGTTTCACCACTCAACCAGCTAAAAGCATTTACGAGCCTTTTCAAAAGCTCCTCGAAATAGCGTGAAGGGTCGGAGCCATCTATCACATTCAAATAGACCCTCTCAGCGTCTTCGCCATTATCATCTAAGAGGGGTAGTACTAAAAACAACCGATTCTTTTCCATATCCCCTATTCCAAGTCAAACAACACTTTCAAATCAACATTCATCTGGCCAAAGAAACGGTCGGGCGCATCCTGTATCATCCCGTTTTGCCCTATCTGCAACTGTATTGGCAAGGCATTACCATCATCGTCACGTTCAAAATAGTAAACTGACAATGAATCCTCTTTTAAAATGTGTTGTTTCCTTGCCACCAAAGCACCATTGATGATATGGTCACTGTGTGTTTCTATTACCACCTGAACACCAGCATCTGCAGCTTTGGATATTAAGCGCATCAAAGCCGACTGCCCAGCAGGATGAATATGTGCTTCAGGGTTTTCGATAAGTATGAAGGCGCCGGGCTTGGCAGACAGTATAGCTACGACAACCGACAGGACATAAGAAATGCCATAGCCTGTGTTTGTAGCAGAATGGAATATGGTCTTCTTTCCTCTTTGTTCTGTGCCGAAACGCAATTCATATTGAGAGCCGTACTGGTTAATCTGGACTTGAATCCCTTCTGAAATCTCACTCATCCAACGCATAGTCTGGGCACGTAACGTGTGACTCTGCTCTGGAGCATAGCACAAAGCCTCAATGGGAAGCGGTTCATCACCGAATCTGTTCAGATAGTAGGCTGTCATTTCACCACGGCCCATTTTGTGCGACAACTGTCGGTGAACATCCACAACATCCTTATCACTGCCATATACGCCCTGTGGACCATATCGGAAAGCGCTGAGGTATTGGAACCTGTCAGTGAAAATGGGTAAGCGTAACAGGGCATCCATGTCTCCAATCAACGCCTCCATCTTCAGTGATGAGGATTCTGCATCCTTCGAATATCGGTAGGCTATCTCTAAACGGCTATCGTCATCCAGTACAAGTCTGTAGCGGAGTCGTTCCACGTCTTCTTTACAGTTATAATTGACGGCATCAGCCGTTAGCCCTACAGAGAAGGAGTCTCCTTTTAAGTACAGCGATGACAGCTGATGGGTGCTTATGTACGTGTCACGAAGTAGAAGAATGCTTTGCATCAACGATGACTTACCGGCACCGTTCATTCCTGTCAAGATTGTCACGCCCGACAGATTCAATGCAGTGTCTGCGTGATTTTTGAAATTATGTATACAGTATTGTTTAATCATTGCTTATCATTTAGTGTTTGGAAAATAACACTTTCCATTTTCTCAAAACGGTATCTGACGGCAGGAGTCTTGCTCGTTCCTCCGGTCAGATACCTCTGCAACGTTTCGTCTTGAAACAGAGTCATGTAATACCTTTGAAAACAATCTTTTTTTTGAAGCAACAATTGGGTTTCTTCATCGTTCAATTTTGCAATACTAACGGCCAACATCTCGAACATTGCCAACGACACTGCATTCTTTCGTTCACCTTCAGCAGTCGTGTTAGGCTTACGGAAAGCGTTTACACCCAGCAGTTGGTTGCATACGGATAACGCCCTGGCAAAAACTTTACACGTCTCATCCTGTTGACTATCGGTGAAAGTCTTGTTTATATAATCTAAAGTTATATTGATAGCTCTGTCCAGATTTCCATCGTAGACGGTGTAATCATTTAAGTAAAACAGAAGGAAACGAGACACATAATCACGGTCTTTCATCCTTGCTGTAGCAATCTGTTCAGAAACCAGAGTCTTAAACCATGAGTTTTCAATCATCAACTTAATCAGATTAGTAGCAGGTCCTTGGTAAAGAGCATTTCTCATCTCTGCCGCTGTTAACTGCGTCCCCTTGGAATTAACGCGTTGGAAAATGATGTATCGGGCTTCTGCTGAAGTATTACCTGACAGGACGTTCAGGGTCACAGGATGCATCTTCATAGCGAGCCTGTCAAAATACTCAAAATCCTCAAACCGCTTGCCATATTTCTCTTCTTCCAGAAATTCGAGGCCATGAAGACATAATGTTTCGTCGACCATAAAACTCTGCAAACTGCATAGCCTCTGCAAGCCGTCAATAACCACCCATTTCTTTTGTTTCTCATCAACATAGAAATAGAAGCTCGGCAAAGGCAATCCCAAAAGAATAGATTCTATCAGTTGACTCTTGCGCTTGTCATCCCACAGGAAGCCATTCCTCTGGAATTCAGGGTTTAAGTCAATGAGGTTATTTTTCAGCATGTCTACCAATGCGCCAATAGTTGAATTCTTTACCTCTGCTTTAAGTGAAGATGGGTCAAATGGTTCCTTGACCGATGTCTTTATGATTGAGTCCATTCTTATTGGTATATCTTACAGGATAGTAATAATCTGCTATGTAGCACTGCAAAGATAGTGATTTTCGTCCAATTATAATGAATACCTTCCATTATTTTATATAAAATTAGCGAATCATAAACTCCATATTCCTCTCTATCAGGGAGCATACAAAGGTAGTCGAGCAAGCACTTACCCTCCCATGTTAACATATAGACTGTCGATGAGCAACAAGTTTTTACAGTTTATGCAATTGAACAAGGGCCTTCCACTATTGATGTCTCACGCCCTACCTGTAGATTCTCTATCAACTGAAGCAGGCTCTTGGCTGCATTTTGTGGACTCCATAATTTTACCATCGATTCGCGTCCTGCTGTTGACATTGACTTACGCAGGTTAGGATTATCAAGCAAGTATTTTACCTGCTCGTATAGCGAGTTCAAGTCGCACGAACGGAATATCATGCCAGTTTCTCTGTGTTTCACCAAATAGTGTGTGCTTCCGATTTCATCGCTTGCCACGAGCACACAACCGTTAGCCATGGACTCATTGGCTACAGCCCCCCAACCTTCATACCTGTCACTCGTGAACAAGAATATCTCATGCTGGCGCATAGCATGAAGGATGTCTTCGTTCGGAACATTCCCTTTGAATGAAACGACATCCGAGACATCCAGTCCCTCACACAGTCTCCTTGTCTTCTCCAGTTCCACCCCCTCGCCATACATGTCAATCACAAAGTCATAATGCTCTTCCTTCAGTCTTGCTGCCAGTTTTACTGCCAGCTCAGGGTGTTTCAACACCAGGAAGCGCGCACACCATAGAATGGTGGCGCGTCCTGGTGTGGAAACACCCTTGGGTGTTTCAACACCAAAATCCTCCACCTGCGTGAAGTAGCCCCATTTGTAGTGCCGCCCTCTATATGCAAATAGTCTTTCATCGTCATGCGCGGCAAATGCACTCATGCAGAGTTTATGGAAATTGCTCTTCCGATAATAACATATATAGTTGACATACCATTTAAGCAGGTTGGGAGAGAACACGTTCACCCATCCTCTCTTCAGCCAGCGTTCCCCCATCTCAAACGAAAGTCCCTGCGGATTATTCCTTGCCCTGGCGATAGCGTAAGTCTGAGAACATGCCCCGAACACACATGTTCCAGTTTCCACGGCCAGACGCAATGCCTCTTCATTTGCCCCGTCACTCTCACCCGCAAGGATGCAATAGGGGCGCGAACTGTAGTCTGTCCCCCCCTTCAGTTCCTTCTCATCGCGGGGAAGTGTGGCGACAAACCGAAAGTCATCACCAAGCAATTCATGGAATGCATCCATCAGATATACTTGATGAATATTCAGGTAGTTTGAATAAAACACTAATCGCATAGTTCCGTTTTATATTTACAATCTGTAGCAACGCCTACAGTTAGCCACAACATAAAAGCCATGAAGCTGCCGCCGGCAAACACATATCCCTCGGCAAACATGTGAACAAAGAACAAAGCCAGCACACCACAAATTACGGGGTTCAATTCTTCCTCCCCTCTATATGCCGCTATAAAAGCCCTGACGAATATAGGTATCACGATACACGCTCCAACAATCCCTAACATAGAAAGAATAATCAGCCATGAAGTACCCGATTCTAATCGTCCGGATTGCCTGTCTATAATACTGTTTTTGCTTATCTTGGCAGCACAAAACCCAACTCCATATATCGGACTTGACTTAAAATCTTTTATACGCTCTTCCCACAATTTCTGGCGTGAGTCAAAATTCAACTCTGTGGTTCCCTGATTCTTCTTTACCACCCCGGAAAGTGCCCCTTCCCATAATGAGAATGTTGAAGCGGCAATGATGAATGTCACAAGCCCCACTTTCAAAAAATTGCTGGTAGTGCCTGACTGTCTATACAACGTGACAGTGATGCCGGCAAGAGCAGCCATAGTGGCAGAACGTGAAGCCGAGAAGAAAACTGCAAAAAGCGATGCTATGGCCGATATCCACCAAAATACGTTCTTTGTTGAGAAAGCCTTACCGACAAGAAAACAAGCCCCCACACCTGCAATAGGCCCTAACAGCATGGAGTGGGGCGTTAAACCACCAAACCATCCGGCATTTTCAATAAAGTCTATTGCCGAGGACGTCATATAGTTCCACCCTTGGAACCACCCTAAGAATGAGCCGATTCCCAAGAATACACAAGCCCACATTGTACATAGAAATATATGTTCTCTAAACATCCTCAACTTTTCCCCCTGAAATATTGGACACACACACATGATAAGAGCGCTAAACAGCACATAGCGGGGCCATGACTGGAAAACGCTTGGCGGCGATGCCAAAAACAATTCAACTGGTATATACGCCAACAGAGCGAGAAACCATTTGTCGTAAGTTTCCCTATTGAAAAAACTATATGCTGCATATAGCAACGGTGCTCCATATACAACTACTTGTGGCAATGGAGTCAAGAAGCCCACAACAGGCCATATCGCCACCAGTGCATACAAGAGAGAAGGATAATGCAGCTTCCCGTTTTCGTTGTTTAATGACAACAATTCCATAAATACAGTTTCCTTTTTTGCAGAATCCCAGCTACTAATGCTGCAAAGTTTCCAAATAACCCAGATAATTCTTCACCAAAACATCAATACTATATGGATGTATCAATGTCTGTTTACTCCGGTTCTTGTAATAGTTTGTCATCAATTCTGCCAATTTAGCATCGTCATGAGGCATGATTAGCCATTTGTCCCGTTCCTCCGGGGCAATCAACTCAGCAGCTCCCTGATGATATACGCCCATGAAAGACACCCCACAAGCGTATGCCTCTGTATAGACACAACCGAAGCCCTCGAAATAAGATGGAAGGACAAAGAGGTCGAGAGAATGATAGTATTCAGGGAGTTTGTCATGTGTTACCTCTTCTGGCCACTCCAAATATGAATCTAATCCATGCTCATGAATGTATTTCTCACACATTGCTCGCGTTTCACCAGTCCCGAGCAACGACAAACGAAGTTCTTTTTTGGGCAATGCAGACCCCCAATTAATGGTCTTAATAAATAGTTCAAAAGCACGAATCAAAGTTAGATGGTCCTTTAAGTCATTAAAATTAGCAATACAGCCAATTCTGAAAGTATTATCATCTTTCAACCGCGAACTGCTATCGACAGGCTTAAACTGTCGACCATCAACCCCGTTATAGAGCACATACGTTCTTTGAGGCTTTATTCGAGGTAATCCTTCACATAGCTTTAGCGAACGTATACAGTCTTCATACACTTCAACAGGTCGAGGCTCTGGAAACGACGTCAGGCAATCACGACAAGCTTCACTGACACAGATGTGCAGGTCAACCTCATTATATAGTGCAATGGCTTTCTTGGCACGATAGCGAATATTGAAGCGATTGTTCCTCAACAAAACTCCACTACGCAAATTGAATGGGTCAAGGTCATGATGCTGGAGCAATACCTTGATTTTTGGATTCAGCTTCTTCAAGGCCAAACCACAGGCGGCATGCATTGAAACGTGACAATGTACAAAGGCGACATCTTGCGGATTGATACCAGTCTGCAAGACCTTCTTCACGAAAGATTTTGCGTTGTACCTGTTGAAAATTCCGTTCAATACGTTAGATGGCAGTTCACGAGTGTTATAGCGATAAGCTTTGATGCCGTCTATCTCATAGTCGGAATCCTTCTTACTGCCCCCCACGAAAACACGTACCTCATAATCGGAGTTACGAATGATGGCTTTCACCTGATCCAGCACGTATGCACCACGCCATGAAATGGGTGTGGGGAAAAACGGTGTTACACAGATATAGTACTTTTTACTGAACATTTATAACTTTACCAATTTTCTTAAATTGTAAAATGTTATCGTAAACAAAGCAGTTAATCCGACAAACTCCCATAGAGGGACTATCGCATAGGATTGTTTGAGCAGTATCAATGCTTTATTATGTACTAGATAGGTGTCGTAAGTCGCACCACCAATCCATTTAGGAAGAAATGGAATTTTGATATTATAAAGGGCAATCATAATAACGCCTGACGTAATCAGCATGTAGTTGATAAGGAGGTGAATCCACGCGGCATCATGTCTGAAGATAATCCCCAATGCTCCTATTATGCAGAAAATCAAAACCGGAGGATAAACTCTGCGTATCATCCCTAAGTACCATTCATCATATTCTGCAATGCTCATGCCAAGGAAAAATAGCAATACTGAGGAACCATGGACAAAGCCTGCGTCCACCCAACAAGTAGCAATAGCTGCTATACCAAATAAAAGAATATACCTGAACCACTTAGGGGAAACCGCTACAATACAAACATACACATAGAAAGTCACATATAATTTTACTATTGCTCTAACAAACCATAACACTTCGTCGTTAAAGTGCCATAGCAGGCCATTAAACCACTGAATATCAACCGTTTTGTGACTTTCTGTCAAGAAATACCCCCCCCATATGGCTGAAACTAATACTGCGGGAAGATATGTTTTCAGAAGGCGTTTCTTGAAGAAAGGAATTGGAGACAAATGGTTCTTCAAGTCACTCTTCATCAATCCATAACCGGACAGAAAGAAGAATATGGCAACACCCAACCAACCACCCTGGGTTGAGAATAGCTGGTAGATAGGATTGTGTGTTCCTGCTACCACCATTCCCTGAGAATAGTGATGTAGGGCAATCATTAAGCATGCCAAGAATTTAATCAAATCCGTAAGATTCTTGTCGAAACAAATCTCGCTTGATTGATTAATTGCAACAGCACTCATCTAATTCTACCAGATTTTTGGAGTTGATACTTATATAGAACTGATAATATTGGATACATCCAACCAACTATCCTTGTCATCTTATAACGTCTGGAATCTGTCAATTGGAAATATTTCTTTACAGATGAGTCTGAAATGTTACTCTTAAATGTATGTCTCAATTCTCTGTTTGGGTTCCATTTTCCATTACAACACAAATATAGTCTGCAATAATATAGGAACAAAACTTTCAGCTTAACATTACTATCCTCATCATACCCACAAACTTCAACAATGTCGCTTAATTTCTTGCACAAGTCTGCAAAACGTTGTGCATATTCTTGTACTGGCAAGGCTTTATTGCATGCTGACTCTTCTTGCTGAATGTAATTATATGTCACTTTCTCTACATGAATGACCTTGCGGGCACTGTGCGATATCTGAATCATTTGTAGGTAGTCCTCACAGAACTTTACTCCATAGGGCATAACCTTTATCTCATCCACAAGGGATTTTCGGATTAGCTTGCCCCATAGGAAACCAACATGCTCTCGGACAATCCAATCAAAGTGTTCACGTCCGCTCACACACCCTCTGTTGCCATATTTGATTAGTGATGACGAGCCATCAAACTCTATTTGATTGATATCGCCAATCACCATGTCAACATTGGGTTTTAGAGCATCTACAAGAATTTGCAATGCATCATTGGCTAATTCGTCATCTGCATCCATGAAGAGGAGAAATTCCCCTTTGGCAACATTTACACCTTTTTCACGCGCTTTTACCACTCCGGAGTTAGGAGTATCTACAACACAGATTCTGTGGTCATTAAGGGCATAATCCTGCATAATCTGTAGGCTGTTATCACACGAGCCATCATTCACAAGAATCAATTCAAAATTCCTATACGATTGGTTCCAGCAGGAATCTATGGCGCGAGTAATGAAAGCCTCTGCGTTATAGACAGGAATGATGATTGAAATTCTTGGCTTATCTGACATAACTTTTCAGTTTGTTGATTATCAGCAACGACCAGAAGTGATTCCAATGTAACTCCTTGAATCTTGGGGTGCGAAGGAATTGCCAGATAATCCTGAGGGATGATTTCTCAACATCGTACCTGACCTGTGTTGAAATGCTGTTTTGTATTTTTGACGATAAGCCTTTTAAGAGATATTTATCGAATTCGTTAGATGGAATCAATTCTGCTATCAACTTTCTCATACCATCCAGATGTTGCAATGATGCCTCTGCCTTCTGTATTGTATCTTTTGTGTTGGAAGATATGTTCTGTAAGGATGAGCGCCAAAAGAACAATGGCTTGTTAGAAGCACAGACACCTTTACTCTTTGCTAACTTGTACCAAGTCATTTCATCAGAGTACCATGCTTTCGGATGGTTTACGAAGCCTCCAATTTCGCGTAATGCCTCTGTTCGGCAGACAAAATCTGGAACCAACTGAGTTCTACGGTTGATGGCCCTTTGATAAATAAAATCAATATCAGTTTCATAATCTGCTAATGGTTCACCTGCATGAATTATGTCACCTTTATCGTCTATGACTGCTACTCGGCTGTGAAAAACATCGACAGCGGGATATGTATCAGCAAGGCGAACCATTTCCTCCAAAAATGTTGGGGCATAAATATCATCGTCAGATGCAAGCAGCAATAAGTCTCCCTTCGCATACTCAAGACAGAGATTCCAATTTGCCACCAAATCCTTACCACCTATATTCTTCTCATTGCGATAATAGCGAACCCTTTCATCCTTGTATTGCGATACTACTTGAAAGATATTCTCTGGAGAACAATCATCTACAATTATCAGCTCAAAGTCCTTGTATGTCTGATGTAGAAGGCTGTCTAACATCTCTGCGAGATACTTGCTTTTGTATGCTGGTAATATTATTGAGACCATTGTAATTACAAATTGAATGTGCGTTTACAAGCTTTTATTACCTCTTCTGCAATTTCATTCTGAATTTTAATGTGATTCTCGTTTAGAGTTGTCAAATTACTAAACATCTGAGAAATCTCTTCTGCTTTCGCATTATAAACATCGACAATACTATTTTCGTGTCTGATTTGTTTCATAAACGAAATGAACTTGCGTTCATTACAGAGACACAGACACTGAGACCCTTCACGCCATCCGAGAATTAGGCCATGCAAATTACGGCTGATTATATACTTATGCCCCTTTATAGTGTTCTTAGCCTCTGCAAAGTTTTTGGGCAGAACCATCTTGACATCGATTCCTGAAGATTTTAGTTTTACGTAGACTTCTTCCAAACAATTAATATCTCTGTTATACAATCGAGTTACAGTCAATACGATAGGAAGATTGGTGTTCTCTGCAATAAGTCTAATTGCTTTTACAAACTCATCGCGGACAGCTACCGGGTATTCAGCTGGAATAATGCAAATACTGTCAGAAAGTGTTTCATTACCCACATAGGACAATGCAAGGTCAGGAGCAATAATGGGAGTGCATCCCATTGCCTTCAGATCCTTTTCACTTTCCATGTCTCTTACATAAATGCCATTAACCCCCTGCAAAAAGGGCGTGATTATTTTGGTTTGCTCCTCAGTAAATGGCCCAATGGTCTGTCCACATATATAGATAGGAATGTTAGCCTCCTTTGCAAATAACAGCTCCATATATCTACTATTGAAACTGTCTTCCCAATTATTAAAATAGCCACCTCCGCTCATTACAAACATATCAGCATTTTGAAACACCTCTTGGTATTGTTTCATTGCTGATTTATTCATTTTGAATGAGTTTAGCAAAGCAGTACTCTTCGGTAAAAAAGGTTCTAAAATCCTTTCGAACTTGTTGATAATCCTCGCAATAAACTTGGGATACTTATCATAGTTCCATGATTTGCCATAGATACGTAAATATTTGAAAGCCCTTCTCCCGTAAATTGCGCTATGAAGCGACGGAACAACTTCACACCCAAGAATATTTGATTCGGAAGGGTCATAAGACATTATTGTGATTTTAGACTGTGGAAATAATACGCGTAGTATTTTGACACTTGCTTCAAGTAATGCTTCATCGCCTAGATTGCCATAGCCCCAACCACCAGAAAGGAGGATATTCATATAGTTTATTTAGAAATCCTAAATTGATTTAAAGTCCATAACAAATCCATAAAAGTTAAATAAGCATCCGCAACGCATATTGGTAAATTGATAATTGTTTTAATCTGAGTGATCTTATCTTGTCTATATTTTGGAAGATGTGGAATGCATTCTTTTAGTATGCGTATATCCTCATTGTTAAGATGTTTAAATACACCTTGAAACTGCAATTTTTCTAATACAGCACCTGCTTTGCATAGATACAATTCGGGTTGATAGTAACCATCATACAAATCGAAAATGCGACTTGAGAATTCCGTAAAGAAATGCCTAAATTGTTCTTTGTCTTTTTCTAAACCATTATTTTTCTTATGGGAAATGGAATTTGAATTAAAACGATATCTGTAAAGATTTTTTCTTATTATAGAAATATTATTGTCTTTATCAAAAAAAGTATTCACCAGAAATAGGTAATCTTCGCCAATACGAACGCTTAGAGGAAAGCGATTCTCTCCGATTACAGATTTGTGATATAGTTTCCCCCAAATCACTGGAGCCACCTTACCCCCCAGTATATGCTTTGTGTATAATTTACCATTATATGAATCTATATTTTTGCAGGTTTCTATATCTTTCATTTTTTTCCCATCTTCATCAATAAGTTCAGCATGGAAAAACATGATTTTCGTCTGATTCTTATTCTGAACGTTTACGCAATCAGATAAAGTATCGGGAAGAACCTCATCATCTGAGTCGAGAAACATAATCCATTCTCCGTTGGACACATCAAGACCGAGGTTGCGGGCTGAACTAACACCTCCATTAACTTTGTGGATGACATGGAAACGAGAATCTTTGCCTGCATATTGATCACTTATGGAGCCGCTATTATCCGAGGATCCGTCATCTACGACAATGCATTCCCAATCTTGATATGTCTGAGCAAGCACAGAATCAAGACATTCACGTAAATAGCGTTCTACATTATACACAGGAACGATAATAGAGACCATATTATCCGTGTATGATATTCATCATTCTATAAACATACCTTGCACCCAGACATATGGGAAAAAGATAGTGTATATCTCTTATTTGTCTTTTTACATTAAAGCGATTGACAAATAAGAAGAATAAGAAATGTCTTTTTATTGTCCGGCGTAATTGCGAATATGTCGTTGCATACTTGAAGTAGTCGCCAGATTTCAACGAGGCCATTACGGCTTGAGTGAACAGTTGTTGCAATAAGTTGTTTGTTTCATACATTTTATATATCCCACGTTGTTGTATAAAATGCTCGAAAAACGCAACCATTTTTACATAAGAAGTTATCCTCTCTTCCCTTTTCAAGTCTGTCATGATACTACTCCCTCGGATGGTATAGATATATGTTTTTTCTTGAATAACGTACATTGAGTGAAGTACACATGCCACACATGAACTCCATAATTCATCTTCATGGATTACACCTTCTAAAAACTTGAGTTTGTTGTCTTTGAGAAAAGCTGTTCGATAAAGCTTATTCCATGCCATTGGATACCAAGTGCATTTTAACCGGCCTAAACATATATCGTTCCTATCATAATAAGCTCCCTGGGTTAGTATCAATTTGGGGTAATTGCCAGTGGAACCACATAAATCATAGTCGGCAACAACCATATCAAACGTATCGATGGACAAGGGCTTGAGCAATTGTTCTATACAATCTGTTGTTATACTGTCATCGCTGTCGAGGAAATAAATATAATCACCTGTAGCGGCATCCATTCCAGTGTTTCGAGCTGCTGAGAGGCCACGATTGTGGTTATGTTTCAGATAGACGAAGCGGAGGTTCTTGCTCAAGTGTGACTGTTTTATATGATTACGAGCCATTTGCATACTATGGTCGGGCGAGCAGTCATCCACGAGAATAACCTCCAATTCCCGATAGGTCTGTTGCAAGACAGAGTCTATACACCGAACGATGTATGGCTCAACCTTATAGATGGGAATGATGATGGAAACTAAGATGTTCTGCATATTATAGAGGGTTACGCCGTGAGGAGGCGTAACCTAATGAGTAGGCTGTATATAATTGCATATCTTCTATCAGCACCTCAATTTTTCAATTAACGACTTGTATTCAGATGAGAATGCCTTTAGTTTGTCAGATTCCAACAGTTTGAATACTATAGGAAACTCTTTTGTCTTATGGTATGATTTCTGGTTAAGTAAATATATTTGTGAAAGCTTCTCACTGGGTTTGCTTATTGATGTAATATTGCTCACTGGCAGCCCTTTGCTTATTCCCCGTTTCTTTAGAGCTTCTGGCTGAGACAATATCCAGGCTTCCACTTCTTGTTCCATAAAGAATGTGTTATCATTTGTTGCATTCACCTTACAGTTCTTCTGGCTACACTTGTTATTAACCCTCTCCACCAGGTCGGTTCTGTCAACAATTTCCTCATCGCTATCGACAACAAGATACCGTTCCTCACCTTCTTCTAAGGGTGCTGTTCGAAATTTGCTGACCGTCTGACTTATTCCATCGCCCATAACAACCCTTGGCATAGCTCCAGCCAACTCTTTCTGCAGAAGGGCCACAAACGAAGCCCTCAGCCCGGGATTGCTCTTGCCTTCAATATATATTCGTTTCATACTGTCACTTTTATGCTAAAATCGGTTTCCTCCCAAATCTCCACTCCTCCACAGGTTACCTGTCGCATATTCTGTGGCCCATTCCTTATATTCCTCTGTACGGAATGTCTTTATGTGCGAAGCGTTATTCTCGTCCTTTTCACATACTATGACGTTGTCTACGGTTGCATGGTTCAGTATAAGTTCACTATGAGTGGTAATCACAAACTGAGTCTTGTCGCTGATGTCCTCTATGGCTTCCATTATTTCGGAAATCATATCCGGGTGAAGACCAACCTCGGGTTCTTCTATACAGACGAATTTGCCACGTTTAGGGTTGTGTATGATGGCCAGAAGGCAGAGAAACCTTAGAGTGCCGTCAGACACATGAGACACATGGACAGCACTATTCAAGTTATCCTCTTCCAACAGCAATTCTATATTAGTACCAATAGGATGAAAGTTTATATCTGTAATATTAGGATTTATAGAATTCAGTGCGCTCTTTATGTTTTTATAATCTTTTTTGAAGTTTATGTTTATCCAATTAAGTAGTTGCGGCAGGTTACTCCCGTCTGAAATCAGCTTTGTTGCCGTTGTAGGAGCAACAGGCTTGCGTATAGGACTGGTCTCGGTCGTATTAAAGTATGTGTAAATTGACATGTCTGCAATGGCTTTGCGAAGTGTAGAAATCTGCACATACCGGTCAGAGTCCTTCAATTGGCTTAGCATCGAATCAGACAAAGTGTCCAAGTGGTATCTCACAGTATGTTGCTGGTCGGTTCTTTCCCCTTCTCTTGCCCAGCCATTCCCGTTGTCTGCCGTGAAATATTGATATCCGTTCTGCCAATCTTCTTTAGTCCCGAATTTCTCCCTGATGGTGTAGTTCTGAGTGCCAGCCACCTTTTTTATTTGTATTTTGTAATAAACAGGCTCTTGAAACTTATATCCATATTCAGATAGAGCTTCGTAAGAAAATTCGTACGACACAGTAAACGAAGGAGCCTCCTCAGCATCACCACCCTTGAAAAAAACAGCATCAAAACCGCCCCATCTGTTTATAATCAACTCCTCCAGATGACCCTCGGTAAGCGTTGCTTTAAGCAAACGGAAAGCCTTTATAAGGTTCGACTTTCCTGAGCCATTGATACCGACCAGATAATTTGTATTTCCGAAGTCGATTTTTTGCTCTTTGAAACTGAAGAAATTCTTCAGATAAATACTTTTTATCATAATGTTTGCAAAAATTTCTTTTTAGCCTGTAGTGGGTAACTATTCAGCCCCTTCAAGCTGAGTGCCCCATTCGGGGCAGAAATCATACAAATCTGACCAAATCTTACAAAAAAGAAAAAGAGATTTGAAAGATTTTGAATAGATTTGTAAGAT
>FLNY01004575.1_pt1 | contig 28649 bp, 25 predicted proteins | sample 1140381 | NCBI WGS metagenome assembly FLNY01 (sample SAMEA3878172, study PRJEB12797) | bioreactor metagenome | biome: Moose rumen | place: Sweden | collected 2011-10 | reverse complement strand
TTTCAACGTAGCAAGCCTTTTGTCTTGCAGGTGTAGGGTTATTATATTTTTCTAAGCCCTATAGTATGTTTACAAATTGAAGATTAAAAGGCGCGTTATACGCCCGCCGCACTTCGTTTTTGCTTGTGACTTTAAGGCTAAGAAAACGTGAGAAAACGCGGCTGAAACTTTAACTTATACCACGTTAAACGCGAAAAACGCAGGCGGGCGAAAGATTCTTTCTTTTGCTAGGCTTTTATTTCTTCTAAAGAAAGAAAAGCCGACTTGTTAATAAAAGAAAAATTTGTAAACAACACCTAATTCAGCCAAATATTTTTTAAAGTTAATTTTAAAATCGCCAAAACGGGCTCTAATTTCAACGTAGCAAGCCTTTTGTCTTGTGGTTATAGATTTATATTAAAAAATTTTATAAGCCCTAAAAAAGGCGTTTAAAACGAAATTTGACGCTGATTAATTTTCGCTGTTCAGAATTTTTGCCAATTCAGACAAATATTTTTTTGCGGCAACAATATTTTTTCTTCTGCCGTGCCGTTAAAAGCCTTCAAAATAATTTCTTCAGTGGAAGTTTTGGCAATGATATATTCACAATTTGCAAAGAAAATTTTTTCCACAAATGCAACGTTGACAGCCTCTAAGCCGTCATTGTAAAAAATAACTTTCAACTTGCAATTTTTGATTAAATCTGTCAAATATTTTTTCGCCTCGACAAAATTTTTTTCCCTGTCACCGGCGTTAAATTCTTTCAAAGTAACTTTGTCGACGCCGTTTGAAAGTTTCGCCTCCACATAAGCCGCGTTGACATTGTGAACAGAAAATCTTTCAACGCAATCACTGTTAATAATCATTTGATTGCTCGTATGAAACAGAAATTTCATTTTGCGCCCCCGTTCAAAGTTTTAATCAGTTTTGCAAGGTAATTTTTAGCATCTTCAAAATTTTTGTCTGCATCATCAGAATTAAATTCTTTCAAAATAAAATCGTCGTCTTTGCCGGAAATTTCCGCCGCTACGTAAGCAACTTTTGAATTTTCTTTGTTAATGACGCGCTTGGCGTAAATTTTTTTCACAAATTCAACACTAACCGCCTCAACGCCGCTATTATCAAAAAGAAATTTCATTGTTTTTCCCTTCATTCAAATTTTTCATTAAATCTGCAAGATAATTTTCCGCGTCTTCAATATCTTTTTCTTCGTTACCTGAATTAAATCTCGTGAAAATAAATCCTTCGGAGTCTTCGTCATCGTCGAAAAGTCTTGCCGTAACACAAACGATATACCCGCCGTCATCGTAATGAAAAGATTCTACAAAAATTTTTCTTACAAAGGCGGCATTTACCATATCAAGCCCGCTGTCGTCAAAAATAAAATCAAATTCTTTGTTTAAATCAGCCGTTAATTTGTCAAAATATTTTTTTGCTTCCTCAAAATTTTTTTCCTCATCTTCAGAAATAAATTCTTCCAAAATTACAAGAAAATCTTCATCTACAACTTCAGCCGAAATTTTAAAATTTTTTGTGGGCTTGGGCGGCATTCCGTGATCTATGTCATAAATTCTTGAAAGAGAAAAACATCTGACAGCCTCAACATTGAAAACCTCGCCGCTTTTTTTTTTCAAAAATAAATTTCATTTTATTTTCCTCCGTTCAAAGTTAAATCAAGCAACGCCATTCTTACTGCGACGCCATTTTGAACTTGTTCCTGAATCGCCGAATATTTGCCGTAAACAACCGCGTTTGAAATTTCTAAGCCTTTGTTTTGCGGACCGGGATGCAAAATTAAAACGTCTTCCTTTGCAAGTCTCAAGCGTTCGTTATTAATTCCAAAAACTCTTGCATATTCACGCGGCGAAGGGAATAAACCCGCCTGTTGTCTTTCAAGCTGAATCCGCAAAACGTTTACCACGTCAGCATTTTTTATAGCAGCGTCAATATTTTCATGAATTGTTACGCCGTCGAAATTGAAAAATCGCGGCAACAAAGTTTTTGGTCCGGCTAAGTGAACTTCCGCGCCCATTTTTGTTAAGCCGAAAATATCCGAACGTGCAACGCGGCTATGGAGAATATCGCCGACAATCGCAACTTTTAAACCGGCAAGGCGTCCTTTGTGTCTTTCAATCGTGAATAAATCCAGCAGGGCTTGCGAAGGGTGCGCGTGGGCTCCATCTCCGGCGTTGATAATTACCGGCTTGACAATTTGCGCGGCGTATTCGGCGGCTCCTTCAGATTTATGACGAATTACAATAGCATCAACGCCCATTGCCTCAAGCGTCAAAAGTGTATCGCGCAGACTTTCGCCTTTTGTGATACTGCTTGTACCCGCGTTGATTGAGACAACGTCCGCGCCCAAATATTTTCCCGCCAATTCAAATGAAGTCCGCGTGCGTGTTGATGCCTCAAGAAATAAATTTATAATCGCCTTACCGCGCAAATTTGGAAGTTTTTTTACATCACTTTGAATAATTTTTTTCATTTCTTTTGCGGTTTTCAGTACGAGCCGAATTTCAGCGGGCGAAAAATTTTCAAGCCCTATAATATCTTTTCCAAACAAATTAAATTCGCTCCCTTCAGTCGCTATTACATTTAGTCAAAAATAAAGAGCAAAGGTAAAACCTAAGCCCTTTTGGAAAATTTTAATATTTTATTACGGCAAAGTTTTTATTTCGTCAACAGGCCAAAAAATAAAAACTGCCTTACCTTTCACTAAATCCAGCGGTACAAATCCGACGTCCGAAAAGCGGCTGTCTTCAGAATTGTTTCTGTTATCGCCCATAACAAAGATTGTACCTTCGGGAATTGTAACTTTGGGATATTCTGTGCGCGTTTTTTCCAAAATATAATCCTCGCGCAGGAGTTGATCATTGACGTAAACGTGCCCATCTTTAATTTCGATAGTATCGCCGGCGGTTGCAATAACGCGCTTAATAAAATCACGGCTGGGATCACGCGGGTAACGGAAAATTATAACTTCGCCTTTTTGCGGGTCTCTCACGTGATAAATAAATTTATTGACAACAAGCCGTTCTTCATGTTGCAAAGTTGGACGCATACTTGGACCATCAACAACGTAAAGTTCAACAATGAAAGTGCGAATAAACATTGCAACGGCAATAGCTGCGACTATTGAAAAAAACCAATCTTTTGCCTCTTCGCCCATAGATTTTTTTTCCTCACTGATTGAATTCACAAAAAAAGGACGCGTTGAATTTCTCAAAAATCCAACTGCGCCAATCACTTCCTTTCAAAAATAAAATTAATTGCTAATTCTGCGGAGGTTGTTGATAGTTTTGCTGTTGAGGTTGAGGATAATTTTGCTGTAGTGGTTGTGATTGTTGTTGTTGTGGTGGTGGTTGAGGTGGTTGCGAATAATAAACATTTTGATTCATAGCAATTTTAGCTTGATGAAGAACTTGGCGCGCTTGTTCCAAACCTGACAAGGCATTTTGGACGCCGTTAAAAGTATTTGTAACGTGAGCGATTAATTGGTCAAAAACCTGATTAGCATATTGGTTAGCATCATTTTGAAGTTGGCGCGCTTGAGCGCGGGCGTTTTCTACAATTTCGTTAGATTGTTGGTGTGCTTGACTAACTACCATTCTTGCGTTTTCACGTGCCTTTGTAACAACGTCGTTTTCGTCAACTAATCTTTCTGCGCGTTGTTCGGCTTGTTTAATGATTCTGTCAGCCTGTTCCTGTGCAGATTTAATCATATTGTCACGTTCACGAATAATTCCTTCAGCGCGATCCAATTCTTGCGGTAAAGCCTCTCTTAGTTCGTCGATTAAAGCCGACAATTCGTCTTCGTCGATTAAAGCTTTACCGGTTAAAGGTAAATGTGAAGCACCCGCGACAAGGGATTCCACTTTACTTAAAGTCTCGCGCACAGCCATATAAACAACTCCTTCACTCGTGAATTTGGGATTTTCATTTGAAATAAATCACTCCGAATTTTGTTGTTTAGCGCGCAGGGCAATTTCTACACATTCCGGCACTAATTTATGAATATCGCCGTGAAATTGTGCAAGTTCCCTTATTCCGGATGAACTTATAAATAAAAATTCCGGCGCAGTCAACAAGAAAACTGTATTTACGCCCGGCACAAGATGATTTAACATTTGCGCTTGATTATATTCGTATTCAAAATCAACTGAAGAACGCAAGCCGCGAAAAACAACATCGATATTATTTTGTTTGACGTAATCTGAAACAAGCCCTTCATAAGAATCAACCGTCAAATTATCGATATGCAAAGTTGATTCACGCAAAAGATCAACGCGCTCTTCAAGAGTAAAAAGCGGCTTTTTATGCTTATTTATAAAAACGCAAACAATCAATTCATCGACTAATTTTGCCGCACGTTCAAAAATATCTACATGCCCGTTAGTGACAGGGTCGAAACTTCCCGTGCAGAGTGCCTTTTTCATAATTCGCCTTCTTTCTTTTTATAGATATTTATATTTGTTGTAGAGCCGTAATTTATTTTTCGGATACAATTTAAGCTGTCTGTTTCAAGAATTTCATCTGCGCCGTATTCTACAATCATTAAGCCGTTTTCAGTCAACAAATTAAATTCTGCCACAAGGTTAATTGACGCAACGGCAAGATTTTTTTTGTAAGGCGGGTCGCTGAAAATTAAATCGAATTGTAGATTTTGACTGGAAATTTTTTTTAGCATTTTGGAAAAATCGCCGTGCAAGACTTTACAATTTTGAAATTTGGCGCGTTGAATATTTTCAGAAATTAAATTTGCTGTAGAAAAATCTATAAAGGTTGCAAATTTTGCGCCGCGTGAAACGGATTCAAGTCCGAGTGCGCCTGTACCTGCAAAAATATCCAGTACGGCGTCAACTTCAGAAAAATCAACTAAGCCGTTTAAAATACTGAAAAGCGATTCTTTGACGCGGTCGCCCGTAGGTCTTGTTTCAAATCCTTTGGGCGTTTTAAGATTAAGCCCTTTAGCAGTACCTGTGATAATTCGCATAAATTTTCCTGTTCAATAATTCTTGTCCATTTCTAGTTGTGGTTATTCTTCAATTCTAAAAATTTTCCTGCAAATAATTTTATTGATGAAATTTAAACTGCAGTAAAAAAAAATCCCGCTATAGCAAAAAAAGTGCGGGAAATTTTTATAAAATGCAAAGAAAAAATTAACGTTTTGAGAATTGAGACGCTTTTCTTGCTTTCTTGAGACCATATTTGCGGCGTTCTTTTTCACGCGGATCACGTGTAACGAAACCGGCTTTTTTAAGTGCGGGGCGAAGACCGCTGTCTAATTCCATAAGTGCGCGGGTAATTCCGTGACGAATTGCGCCGGCTTGACCGGTAGTGCCGCCGCCTTTAACGCTTGCGACTACGTCATATTTATCCTGCATTTCGGTTAAAACCAATGGTTGACGTACAATCAATTCAAGGGTTTTCAAGCCAAAATATTCTTCCATTTCACGCCCGTTTATAGTAACTTTGCCGTTGCCGGGGATAAGGCGAACACGAGCGATTGAACTTTTGCGGCGACCTGTGCCGTAATAACTTACATCTGCCATTTTATCACCTCAAAATTAGCGAGTTTCTTCGATTTTCAATTCTTCAGGTTTTTGTGCGGCGTAAGGGTGTTTATTGCCGGTAAAGACGTGAAGTTTTCTGAATAAATCTGCGCCGAGTTTATTTTTTGGGAGCATACCTTTGACGGCGTGTTCAATGACGCGCTCGGGATATTTTTGCATCCATTCTCCGGCAGTAGCGAATTTTGCGCCGCCGGGATAACCGGTATGATGATAATAAACTTTTTTACGAAGTTTTTTGCCTGTAAAAACTGCTTTTTCAGCGTTGATAACAATGACATAATCGCCTGTATCGACGTGAGGGGTAAATTCGGGTTTATTTTTGCCGCGCAGGACTTTAGCAATTTCAGCAGCAAGACGACCGACGATTTTGCCTTCAGCGTCTACAACATACCATTTTTTTTCGACGCTGCCCGCCTTTGCCATAAAAGTATCTTTCATTTGATTTTCCTCCGAAGTTACGAAATCTGTTTAGGCGTTTCAAAACGTCCGGGGCATTGGAAACATTTTCTATCGCCATGCCGAAATATAATAAACAAAACGCGCCGCCTTGTCAAGAAAAAGGTTGCTAATTTTTTTATTGTCATTTAGAATTTTGGGCAGTAATTTTTATTTTTTATTAACAATTCGGAATTTCTTTTTTTCAAAGACGAAGTGTGGCAGGCGGTTTAATTTTTTTTCAAAAAATTAGGCACATCCTGTGCTGGAGTGCGGCGCGCGTCCGTGCGCGCCTCTTTGATTTTTAAAAAAAATTTTTTTGATTGAGAGTGAAAAGTATGACAATAAAAGTACCGAACGACATTTTACAAAAAGTAAAAAAACCTGCGCGATACACCGGCGGCGAATTTAACAGCATTTTAAAAAATTGGGATTATGTAAGTTGCAGAATGGTTTTAGCATTGCCGGACGTTTATGAAGTTGGAATGTCAAATTTGGGGCTTGCGATTTTGTACGGGATTATGAATAAGCGCGGCGATACTTTGTTCGAAAGAGTTTACGCGCCGTGGATTGATTTTGAAAATGAAATGCGCACAAAAAATATTCCGCTGTTTTCGCTTGAAAGTAAACACGCCGTGAAAGATTTTGATATTTTGGGATTTTCGCTCCAGTACGAAATGATTTTTTCAAATGTGCTGAATATGTTGGATTTGGCGGGAATAAATTTGCACGCGGCGGAGCGTTCGGAAAATGAACCGTTCGTAATTGGCGGCGGTCCTTGCGTCTACAATGTGGAGCCAATGGCAGATTTTTTTGATTTCTTTGTAATTGGCGAAGGCGAAGAAATTTTAAATGAAGTTGCAGAAAAATTTATTGAATGGAAAAACGGCGGCAAAATTGGCGGGCGGCGCGGTTTTCTGAAAAAAATTTTAAGCGTGTCGGGAATTTATGTACCGAGTTTTTATCAGCCGATTTATGACGGCGAAAATTTTATTGGCTTAAAAACTTTGGAAAATGCTCCCAAAAAAATTTACAAGCGCGTTTGCAAAGATATGAATGAAATTGCAACGGTTGAAAAGCCGCTTGTACCGTTCATTGACATTGTACACAACCGCGCAATGTTGGAAATTTTCAGAGGTTGCACGCGCGGCTGTAGATTTTGTCAAGCGGGTATGTGTTATCGTCCTGCGCGAGAGCGTACGGTTGAGAATCTGAAAGAAACTGCGCGGCGTTTAATCGACGTCAGCGGCTACGATGAAATGAGTTTGACAAGTTTAAGCAGTGCGGATTATTCTTGCTTGAATCGACTTGTTGCAGAATTGCAGGAAGATTTTAAAAATGAAAAAATTGGCTTTTCCCTGCCGAGTTTAAGAATTGACAGCTTTTCTATTGAACTTGCAGACAAATTGCAAGCCGTGCGGAAAAGCGGTTTGACATTTGCGCCGGAGGCAGGTACTCAACGCCTGCGCGACGTTATCAATAAAAATGTTACTGAAGAAAATTTATTGGAGGCGTGCGGCGCGGCGTTTGAAAAAGGCTGGAAGACTATCAAGCTTTACTTCATGATGGGCTTGCCTACTGAAACTGATGACGATATAGCGGGAATTGCAGACCTCGCGCAGAAAGTTGCAAATTTGTACAGGCAAATAAAAAAACGCCGTGATGTCAAAGTTACTGTAAGTGTAAGTTGTTTTGTACCGAAACCTTTTACGCCGTTTCAATGGTACGGGCAAATTTCGCTTGAAGAATTTGAACGCCGCCAAAAACTTTTGAAAAGTTTAATAACAGACAAGGCGATAACTTACAATTACCACGACGCAAAACTTTCGGTACTTGAAGGAGCGATAGCACGCGGCGACAGAAAACTTTGCAAAGTGATTGAGACTGCGTGGCGTAACGGCGCAAAATTTGACGGCTGGAGCGATTTATTTAAATTTGAAATTTGGGCGGCGGCGTTTGAAAGTTGCGGCGTCGATATGAAATATTATAGTGAGCGCACGCGCAATATTTATGAGCCGTTGGCGTGGGAACATACAACGCCCGGCGTCAATAAAAATTTTTTAATCAGCGAACTTGAAAAATCACAGCGCGGCGAAACTACCGCAGATTGTCGGCGCACTTTTTGCACGGGTTGCGGAGTTTGTATGAATTTGGGCGTTAATGTTATCGACTTTGCAAAAGACGCTGAAAAAATTTCAACTGAAAAAAAATCCCTAGCCCTTAGACCTTATCCCTTAGCCCTTACAAAATACCGCGCCCAAATTAGAAAAGGCTCTGAAATAGCTTTCTTGTCGCACTTGGAATATATGAACGTTTTTATGAGTGCGCTCCTTCGTTCAAAACTTCCTGCCGCCTATTCTGAAGGATTTAACCCACATTTGAAAGTTTCGTTTGCAACGGCGTTGGGCGTCGGCGTTACCAGTGATTGTGAATATGTTGACTTTGAACTTTCGCAAAATATTAAAAGCAATGAAGTTATGACGCGCTTAAATGCACATTTGCCAAAGGGCGCGGAAATTGTAAGAATCAGAAAAATTGCCGGCAAAGTTCCCGCGTTGACTGCCGCCATTGATTTTTCACGCTACGAAATTTTGATTGACGCAGATTTTGAAGAAACTGCAACCGCCGTAAAAAATTTTAACGCCGCAAAAGAAATTAATTTTACCCGTGTAACGCCAAAACATACGCGGGAAATTGAAATTAAATCGTACATTGCCGAGCCGCTGAAAATTTCAAAAGTTGACGGCGAAATTTTGTTGACATTCGGTACAAAAATTAATCTGGACGGCACAATTAAACCTTCTGAAGTTTTAGCCGCGTTGAATTTGCCGATAGAAATTACAGCCGCCAAAATTAATCGAACTGCGCTTTTAAGCCGCGGAAAAAATTTATTGGACGTGATTTAAACTAACAACTAACCATCTAACAACTAACCATCTAACAAGGAGGCGAATTTATTTTGAGTAGGACGGAACCAGAATTTTCAGCTTATATCAGAGATATATTGAGAACACGCGGGATTAACGCACGCCTTGAAGATAATATTGACGACATCGAAATTATCACGGCGTTAAAAACTGCCTCAAAAAATTTCACGGGCGGCGCGGGTTATCCTGATATTTTGGCAGTTGTCAAAGATTTTGTTTTGGTTATGGAAAGTAAATCTGATTATCTGAAACTTGAGAAAAAAGACGGCACAAATTTTGCTGACGATAAAAAATCCATTCAAGACTACGCAGTCAACGGCGCGATTTTCTACGCAAGAAAAATTCTTGAAGGCACGCACTACACCAAAATTTTTGCATTTGGCAACGCCGGCGACGAAGTTCATCACACTTATAAACCTGTGTATATTCTCGACAATGAAAGAGTTAAGGAACTTCCGCCTGTTGATACTTTTAGAGAGTTTACGCCTGAAAATATCGAAGAATACTACAAGCAAGCAGTTTTGGGCGAAGAATTACAGGAAAATATTGAACAAGACGAAATTAACGAAATTGCAAAAACTTTACACGAACATTTGAGAAATTACGGGCAACTGGGCGAAACTGAAAAACCACTCGTTGTTTCGGCTATTATCCTTGCATTAGATGAAGGATTGAACCTTGATGATTTAACGCATGAATCAGACGAAATTCAAAATGACGGCGCAAAAATTCTTGTTTGTGTCGAAAATAAATTGAAACGCGCCAAAGTCAGCCCTGAAGTTAAAAGGGAACGTGTCCTTGCGCAGTTTCAACTTATTAAAAATCGTCCGCTGTTAAATGCTGTCAATCCTCAACTTAACAAAACGCCGCTTAAATTTTTTGCCCAATACATTCACGATAACGTCTACGAAAAAATTAAAAATTCTTTCTCAAAAGATTATCTTGGCGTTTTCTACCGCGAATTTGTAAGCTACAGCGGCGGCGACGGGCAAACTTTGGGCGTTGTACTCACTCCGCCTCACATTACAGATTTATTTTGTGATCTTGTAGATTTAAAAGCTGATGACGTGGTACTGGATCCTTGCTGCGGGACGGGCGGCTTTTTGCTTGCCGCTATGAATCGTATGCTTGCACTTGCAGAAAACGACAATCAACGCAACAAAATTAAAGCTAAACAACTTCACGGCATCGAAGTCCGCGACGATATGTTTTCAATCGCTACAACAAGTATGATTCTGCGCGGCGACGGCAAAAGTAATTTAATTTGCGATGATTTTTTTGCTAAAGACGCACGTAATTTACAGCTACTCGGTGAAGGAGTGACCGTAGGTTTTATGAATCCGCCGTATTCTCAAGCCAAAAATGACGCCACCAAACATTTATCTGAATTGCGCTTTATCGAAAATTTGCTTAATTCTGTAACGCCAGGCGGGCGCGTGGCGGTTATCGTTCCTGTTTCGGCTATGATTGGCAAAACTAAAGACGATAAAAAATTAAAGCGTGAAATTTTGAAAAACCACACTTTGCAAGGCGTTATCAGTCTCAACAAAAATACTTTTTATCAAATTGGTACTGTGCCTTGTATCGCTGTTTTTAAGGCAGGGTATCCTCACAATTTCTCCGAAGATAAAGTTAAATTTATTAATTTTGAAGATGACGGCTACGAACTTCGCAAGCACAAAGGCTATCAAAAAACTTATAGAGCCGCCGGTCGCAGAGAATATCTTTTAAAATGTTGGCGCAAAAAAGATGACAACAAAAAAGATGCCGACAAAGAAATATTTTATCCCTCAAGTTTTATGGTTGAAACGAAAATTGACGCCGACGACGAATGGCTCCATTCTTTCTACTACTACAACGACGAAAAGCCCGCCGAAGAAGATTTTATCAATACCATTGCTGACTACTTAACTTTTGAATTTAATATGATTACGCACGGGCGCGCCTACCTTTTCGACGGCGTAAAAAAAAAATTAGTCAACCTTGAAAACGTCCCGCCGCTTGAAAATAAAATTTGGAAAGTTTTTAATTTGGCTGATATTTTTTCAATTCGTGCAACGGCAAGCGGCATTGACAAAAATAAACTGAAATTGATAGCGGGCGAAATTCCATATATTACACGCACTGACAGAAACAACGGCATTCAAGATTTTATCTGCGAGCAAGAAAATTCTAAAGTTGACAGAAAAAATTGTATAACTGTTGGATTAGATACTCAAACTGCTTTTTATCAACCAACAGAATTTTACACAGGGCAAAATATCCAAATTTTAAAAAACGAAAAATTAAATGCTACAAACGCCCAATTTTTTTTGACAATGATTAAAAATACTTTGTCAATTTTTAGTTGGGGCGGCAACGGTGCAACTCTTACAAGATTAAAACGCAGTAAAATTTTATTGCCGGTAAATGAATTGGGCGAACCAGATTTTGAGTATATGGAAAAATATATTGCCCTGCGCGAGCAAAAACTAATTCAGCAATACCTTGATAGAATTTGCCCGCCGAATGTTGCAGAAATTCCGCCGCTTGAAAATAAAATCTGGCAAAAATTTAGACTGCTTGATTATTTTGATTTTATCAAAGGCGACCAAAATAATATGCAAGATTTAAAGGCGGGAAAAATTCCGCTTGTTTCAGCGAAAAATACAAACAACGGCTACAAAGATTTTGTTTCAATGAACGGCAAAAAAATTTTTAATGCAAATTGTTTAACGATAAACAACGACGGCGACGGCGGCGCGGGAATTTCATATTATCAGCCGACAGATTTTTTGTTAGATACGCACGTTACGGCTTTATTTCCAAAAATTGAAATGAGCGGCGAAATTTTACTTTTTATTTCCAGATGTGTAACAATTCAGCGTGAAAAATTTGGACACGGCTACTCTTTGAATAATCAGCGGCTGAAAGTTTTTAATATAATGTTGCCTGTAACAGAAACGGGCGCACCGGATTTTGAATATATGGAGGCGTACAGCAAAAATTTATTCGCGCAGATTCTGAAAAAATATTTGGACGTGATAACTTGAGAATACATTTAAGCGAGCATTTTACCTACCCAAAACTTTTGCGCTTTGTGCTGCCGTCAATCGCAATGGTAATTTTTACGTCGCTGTACAATATTGTAGACGGGCTTTTTGTTTCAAGATTTGTAGGAAAAGTTTCATTTGCGGCGGTGAACTTAGATTTTCCAATTTTTATGATACTGGGCGCGTTCGGCGGAATGATAGGCACGGGCGGCGCGGCGATAGTAGGAAAAACTTTAGGCGAAGGCAACGGCGATAAAGCCAACAAAATTTTTTCAATGCTGATATATTCAATGCTGACGATAGGCGCGGTATTTGCGGCGGCGGGATTTTTCGTACTGCCGGAAGTTTTAAAAATGCTGGGCGCGGCGGGCGATTTATTGAATTACGGCGTTTTGTACGGGCGAATAATTTTAGTGGCGTTGCCGTTTTTCATTGTGGAATTTGCATTTCAATCTTTTTTCGTGACGGCGGAAAAGCCGCAACTCGGCTTGTACGTAACGATAATTGGCGGCGTAACAAATATTTTGGCTGACGCGCTTTTTATAGTTGTATTTGGCTGGGGATTAACGGGCGCGGCGGTTGCAACGGTTTTAAGTCAAACAATTTGCGTTGCGCTGGAAATTTTTTACTTTGCCCACAAAAATGACAGCCTCCTAAATTTGACGCTGAAAACAAAATTTGACGTTGGAATATTTTTAAAATCCTGCGCGAACGGCTCTTCGGAAATGGTCAATACTTCGGCAATGTCAATAGTTGCAATGCTGTACAATTTTCAGCTGATAAAATATTTGGGCGAAAACGGCGTTGCGGCTTACGGCGTGATTGAATATGTGGGCTTTATATTTGCGGCGATATTTTTTGGCTATGAATTGGGAGTATCGCCGGCGGTAAGTTTCCAATTTGGGGCGAAAGGTTACGACGAACTGAAAAATTTATTGCGCAAAAGTTTAACGCTTGTAGGAATTGCGGGCGTTTCAATGTTTGCCCTCGCGCAGATTTTAGCCGTGCCCTTTGCAAATATTTTTGTCGGCTATGACAGAGAACTTTTTGAGTTGACAGTGCACGCCTTCAGAATACAGGCAGTTTCATTTTTGTTTTTGGGATTTGCAAGTTTCGGCTCGGCGTTTTTTACCGCGCTAAATAACGGCGTTTTGTCGGCGGTAATTTCATTTGTGCGCACATTTATTTTTGAAATTGGTTGCGTACTGTTACTGCCGCTGATTTTCGGCGTGGACGGTATCTGGTATTCAATCATAGCGGCTGAAATGGCGGCTTGTATCGTTACGGCAATAATTTTTGTTAAGTACAGAAAAAAATATCGTTATTTGTAAATTGCAATACAGATGAAGTGGGAAAAATGCGTATTTCAAAAAAATAAAAATTTTAAAAACGCAATAAAAAAAAACGGACAAAATGCCCGCGCAATTTTAATGTTAAAAAATTTACTGCCGTTGATTGAAGGTATCTGGTATTCAATCATTGTTGCTGAAGTGGCGGCTTGTATCGTTACGGCGATAATTTTTGTTCGCAACAGAAAAAAATATCGCTATGCATAAGGCGGGATTTTTAAATTCATAACTCCTAGATTTTTTTTATTAAAGCAGTATAATTATCAGAAGATGTAAACGCAGTAAAATAGGAGGGCTAACTATGAAAAATATTTTTGATGCAATAGAAATGAAAAATTTGAAATTGAAAAATCGGCTGATACGCTCGGCGACGTGGGAAGGAATTGCAAAGTTAGATGGCAGCATTGACAATGAAACTTATAAAATTTATTCTGAACTTGCAAAAGGCGGCGTTGGAGCGATTATCACGGGCTTTACCAGCGTTGCGATTGACGATTTTTATTTTGGCGGAATGATGCGCCTTGCTGACGATAGATTAATTTCTCAATATAAAAAACTTGTCGAAATTGTTCACGCGGAAAATTGTCCGGTAATTGCGCAGTTAGCGTTGGGCGCGTATTACAGAAAATTTGACGAAATTGATACAAACGAAGTTGAACCCTCTGAAGTTGGAGTTGTGATTCAAAGATTTATTGACGCGGCAAGACGCGCCGAAATTGCAGGATTTGACGGCGTACAAATTCACGCGGCGCACTTTTTCTTTTTGAGCAAATTTATCAGCCCGCTTTACAATCAGCGCGGCGATAATTACGGCGGCAACTCTGAAAAACGTACAAAAATTTTATTTGACATTTTGCGCGGCATTAAAAATAATTGCCCAAAACTTCACGTATCGATAAAAATAAATTGCAGTGATTTTGCAGGCGGCGGACTTACTGAAGTTGAAAGTTTTGAAATTTGTAAAAATTTGGCGGCAGCGGGAATTGATTCAATCGAAGTTAGCGGCAATAAAACTTCAGTTCGTGGAATTAAGGCGGGTGTCAATGAAGGATATTTTTCAGAATTTGCGGCGCGGCTTGCTGAAGAAGTTGAAACTCCTATAATTTGCGTCGGCGGCTGGCGCAGTAAAAATTTTATGGAAAAAGTTTTGAACGAAACAAAAATTGCGGCGTTGTCAATGTCAAGACCGCTAATTTGCGAGCCGGATTTTCCAAACAAATTACAGCGCGGCGAATCTGAAATTTCAAAATGTGTATCCTGTAACACTTGCTACACTACGCCCGAACACCGTTGCATTTTAAGAAAATGAAAAAAATTTTAGTAAGCCGTCGAAAGGGCGAAACTCAAGCAATTATTTTGAAGGACGACGAATTGGAAAGTTATTTTATTCGCCGCTTTTTGTTTTAAGCATTTTAAAAACTTGTCAAAATTTAAAATTGAAATTATACTTTCTGCGGTGATACTATGAAAAAAATTTTGGTAAGCCGTCGAAAGGGCGAAACTCAAGCAATTATTTTGAAGGACGGCGAATTGGAAAGTTATTTTATTGAACGTGATAACGAGCCGCCGCGTTTTGTTGGAAGTATTTTTTTAGCACGGGTAGAAAATATTTTGCCGGGCATGCAAGCGGCGTTTGTAGATATTGGCAGGGAGCAAAATGCTTTTCTGCAGTACGAAAATAAAAACCTGCGCGACGGACAAAAAATTTTAGTGCAGATAGCAAAAGACGCTGAACATTACAAAGCGGCGCGTGCAACTTTAAATATTTCGTTGTCGTCGAGAAAAATAATTTTGTTGCCGAATACAGACAAAATTAATATTTCAAAAAAAATTTCCGGAAATGAAAAAGTTCGCCTTAAAAATTTGGTAAAAAATTTTCTTCCTGCAAATTGCGGTGTCATCATTCGTACGGCGGCTAAAAATTCCACTGAATCTGAATTGGCGGCTGAATTTGAAAAACTCTTCAAACTGTGGCAAGAAATTTTAAGCGTTGCCGAAAAAAAGAAAAAGCCGTCCCTGATTTACGGAGACAGCGATTTAGTTGCGCGGCTTGTACGTGAAGATTTTTTTGACTGCGAAATTTTTATTACCGATAATTTAAAAGTTTTTAAGCGCGTTGCAGAATTGACTGGCAAAAGTTCAAAAATTCAATTTTACGACGGCGAAGAACTTTTTAAAAATTTCGGCGTCGATACTGAAATTAAAAGTTTACAACTAAAAGAATTGGAATTGCCTTCCGGCGGCTTTATAGTCATTGAAAAAACAGAGGCTTTAACCGTTGTTGACGTGAACACCGGAAAATTTTTTGGCGGAGAAAATCTTTCAGCTACGGTTTATCAAACTAATCTTGAGGCGGCTGAACTTTTGATGAAACAAATTCGCCTTCGCAATATCGGCGGGATTATCATTGTAGATTTTGTAAATATGAAAGACGACACCAATAAAAAAAATCTACTTGAGCACTTAAGGACACTCGCGCAGATTGACAGGGGCAAAGTTATAATTGTCGATATGACGCCGCTTGGACTTGTTGAAATTACAAGAAATCCTTACTAAAGAAATAATATACTGGTTGTAACTTCAGCCCGTCATTGGTTTTTATTTGTGAATACGAATTGCGAAAACGTGAGAAAACGCGGCTTGAACCTTTAAATTATTTTTTGTTTGACGCGAAAAACCCTGACGGGCGTTAAGCGTCTTTCTTTTGATACTTTTCTTTGACAAGACAAAGAAAAGTATATCTAAATAAAAAATTAATTTACATAAACAGAAATAAAATCGCTCCGCAAAATAAAACAATGCTGAAAGTATGAAGTGCATTTTGAACGGCGGCTGAATGTTTGCCAAATAAAACACCGACGGGCGAGCCCAAAAAATGTACAAACAATGACAACGCCAAAAAGAATAACGGCTTGTCAAAATTTGCGAAGGCGTAAACCAACATTACAACCGAAATTATAACGCCGAATTTTTCTGCGTGTGACATTTTGCGCGGCTGTTCAGTTTTTTGCATTTCTGAAACTTTTGGCGAAAAATTTTTTTCTTCCTGTTCCTCTTCCCACTTTTGCAACGCCTTGCTGTGATAAATTGACTTTCGCATTTTTTTTTCAGTTGAAAAATTTTTTTCTACAGATTTTTCTTCAAAAAAATTGTTATCTGCCTCTTTTAAAATTCGCTCTTCCAATTTTGTTTCCGGTTTTACCTCAACATTTGGCGGCACTTCAATTTCTTCAACTGTAATTTTTTCTGCCGTTTCAACCTGTGCGACGGGAATTTTTTCAACTTCGACAGATTTTTCAAGCGTCACAGTTTTTTGAAAAATTTCTTCTGCAGGTTGTATTTTTTCAACAATTTTTCGCTCCGAAATTTCCTCTTGCAAAGCGTCAGTAAAATTATTGCGCAGGGGAGATTTTTTTTTGCGTTTACTCATAAGACTTCCTTAATATTTTTAATAAGTTGCGGCAGATATGGATAAAATTTATCGCCGGGACAAGACGTGGCGTTTAAATCCCTGTGTCCAAAAATTGTAGTGCAACTCGGCTTAATTCTGTACTTTTTACAAATTGCGGCTGTAAGTTGTTCAAGAGCCATCGTCTGTTCAAACGGCGGGTAATTTAAATTATAATTTCCGGTCATACAAATTCCGACGGTGTACTTGTTATTTTGGTAGGCGTGCGCTCCAACATATTTAAGCGGGCGCGCCTGTTCAATAAAGCCGTCCTTGTGTACCACAAAATGATAACCAATTCCCGCCCAACCGTTTCCTAAATGCATATCGTGAATCGAGGGAACGTCAATATCTACATCTTTACTCAAGCCCGCGTGATGAATCACAACCGCGCCGGTACTTTCCCTAATATCCATATCATTTGTAAATTCTAAATTCAGCTTGCCAATTTCCAATTCGTCCAAAGTTTTTAAATCAATAAGCGGCGGCATTTCAAATTCAGGCTTTTTTTCAACTTCCTTATTTTTTTTCTTTTTATCTTTGCGCGCCGCCTCTGCAAAATCCGGAAAAAGTCCAAATGTTGCAGTTGCCGCCAAAATTTTTGCTGTCATAGTTATAAAACTTCTTCTATTAAAATTTTTTTCAAAATTATTTTCCACGTGATACACCACCTTTTCAGAATTATATCAGAATTCAAAACTGAATACAATCGACTAAACAAAAAACCCGTGCTATAATTTTTTATGGGAGGTTTTAATTTTGGAGAAAAAAAATTTAATACGTGGATTCTGGACGCTTTTTAAATCGTATTGGAATTCGGAGGAAAAATGGAAGGCGCGGGGGCTTTTAGCCTTTGTCATAGCTTTAAATTTGGCTATGGTCTGGCTTTTAGTTCAATTAAACACGTGGTACAATGAATTTTATAACGCCCTGCAAGAATATCAATCTGAATCTTTTTGGCCTTTGATAGGGCAATTTACGGGAATTGCGTTTATTTACATATTCATTGCGGTTTACGCGGTTTACTTGCGACAACTTTTAGAAATTCGCTGGCGTACGTGGATGACGAAAAATTATTTAAATTCGTGGTTATCTAAGCAAACATATTACCATTTGCAAGGCGGAACTGACAACCCGGATCAGCGTATTTCTGAAGATATAAATTCTTTCGTAAGTTTGACTTTGCAATTAATTATAGGATTTTTGCGGCAACTTACAACTTTAGCGGCGTTTAGCGTAGTTTTATGGGAATTGTCGGGCGAATTTAAATTAAATTTGGGCGGCACTGAAATTATAATTTACGGCTATATGTTTTGGTTTTCTGTGGTTTATTCCGGTATTGGTACATTTTTAGTTCATAAAGTTGGACGAAAATTAATCAGCTTAGAATTTGATCAGCAAAAATACGAGGCAGATTTTCGTTTTAGTATGATGCGCGTTCGTGAAAATGCAGAAAGTATAGCTTTTTATCGCGGCGAAAGTGCAGAACTTGAAGGTTTCACTGCGCGTTTTAAAAATGTTATCGAAAATTTTCGCCGGCTTATGACTAAAACTAAGCATTTAAATTTTTACATTAACGGCTATTCACAACTTGCAGTAATTGTACCGTTGATACTTGCCGCGCCGCGCTATTTCAGCAAAGAAATTCAACTTGGCGGCTTAATGCAAACAATTTCGGCGTTTGGCAGAGTTCAAGACGCTTTAAGTTATTTTGTCGATTCTTACGGCACTATCGCAAGTTTGGCGGCGGTTATAAATCGTCTTGCCGGTTTTACTGAACACGTTGAAAAAGTTCAAGGTGTAAAAAGCCGCGTTGAAAAATCTACAGCGGATGAACTTACAATTTCAAATTTAAATATTTCACTTCCAACGGGCAGGGAACTTTTGAAAAAACTTTCCTTGAGTCTTGAAAATTCAAAATCTCTGTTGGTAACGGGGGCTAGCGGCTGTGGAAAATCTACACTGCTTAGAACATTGGCGGGAATTTGGGCTTATGCGCAGGGAAAAATTTCCTTGCCGCAAAATTCAAAAATAATGTTCCTGCCGCAAAAACCGTACTTGCCGCTTGGAACATTGCGTCGCGCTTTAATTTATCCGCTTGCCGAAAAAGACGCGCCGTCAGATGAAAAACTTATCGAAACTTTAAAAATTGTAGACTTGCCAAATTTAGCGGACAAACTTGACGTGGCTGACGATTGGACAAGAATTTTGTCGGGCGGCGAACAACAACGCCTGGCATTTGCGCGGGTACTTTTAACCGCGCCAAATTATATTTTCCTGGACGAGGCAACCAGCGCACTTGATGAGCCGCGTGAATTGGAAATGTACAAACTTTTGAAAGAAAAATTACCCGCCGTAACGATTGTAAGCGTTGGGCATCGTTCGACGCTTTATCAAGTTCACAATACAGAATTAAAACTTGACGGCACGGGAAATTGGCTGATTCAGGCAATACCCCAAAAAGAATAATGAAAATTTTTTTCTTTTTTATATTTAACAAGTCGGCATTTCTTTCTTTGAAATAATCACAAGCAAAAACGGAGTGCGGTGGCTTTTTAATTTTTTTCAAAAATTTTTAGCACGTCCTTTGCGCCTTTATAATTTGAATTTTTTATGGGAGTTTTTTATGGAACGTTTACAAAAATTAATCGCTCGCGCAGGTATAACTTCCCGCCGCAATGCTGAAAATTTAATTCTTGCCGGTAAAGTTACTGTGGACGGCAAAATTATTAAAGAATTGGGCGCAAAATTTGACGCTACAAAAAATAAAATCTGCGTTGACGGCAAAATTTTAACCTTCGACGCAGAAAAAATTTATATTTTGTTAAATAAGCCGCGTGGCTACGTTTGCACGGCGAAAGATGAACGCGGGCGAAAAACTGTCTTAGATTTAATTGACATTAGCGAAAGAATTTTTCCTGTCGGCAGACTTGATTTAAATTCTGAAGGGCTTTTACTCTTGACTAATGACGGCGATTTAATGAACGCGCTGATTCATCCAAAATTTAAAATCGATAAAACTTACCGCGCCACTATTTCCGGCGATATTACCGAAGAAAAACTTGATAAACTTCGCACAGGGATTGAACTTGAAGACGGCTTAACCGCGCCCGCAGAAATTTTTTTGCTTGATAAAAATACAGTTGAAATTACAATTCACGAAGGACGCAACCGCCAAATTCGCCGAATGTTTGCCGCTATTGGTTGTGATGTAAAAAGATTAAAGCGCGTAAGTTTTGCCGGCTTAACTTTGGAAGGTTTAAAAGTTGGAAAATTTCGTCCGTTGACTGCTGCCGAAATAAATTATCTTAAAAATCTAACTCAAAATCCTTGAAAAAATCTATAAAGAAAAAATACCCGCCAATAAAACCGTTCGGCGGGTTTCCTTTTATATTTAAGGTACGTGTAGTATTTTTTAGGAGAGCTTAACGAAAAGCTTGTATGAAGTTTAACACAAATGATAATAATTGTCAAATTTTAAAAATTCCTGTGGAAAAAAAATATTTTTCAGATATAATTTCATTAACAAAATTAGAGTAAAAAATTTTGATAGGGGTGCTGAAAATGCGGAAAAAATTACTTTGGGTAGCGATATTATTTTTACCGGGCGGCATCATTATCTTAATTTTTCATTTATGGCGGCGCGGGATAAAAAATATTTCAAGTTTTTTTTCCAGAATAAAGAAAAAATTTCTATCTTAGCCGAATGATTGTAATTTTAGGTTCAGTTTGAGGTTTTAATTCCATAATTATGAAAGAACCGCGGTTATCGTCGCGGGGGCGGGCAGCACTGCCGGGATTTAAAAGCAAAGGCGGACCAATTCTATAATCGACAATATGAGTATGTCCGTAAAGCGCAATATCTGCGCCTTGATTTTCTGCCGCCTCCATAACATATTCTTGAGTGTAACGGACGCCGTAATTATGCCCGTGCGTCATAAAAATTCTATGTCCTTCAGCCTCAACAACTTTTTCGTAACAAGTGCTTTTCATTGGCCAATCACAATTACCCGCCACGCCGTGAACGGGGACTTCTACTAAGGATTGAAGGTATTCGGCGTCGGGGGTACAATCGCCCAAATGTAACCACATATCCATTTTTGGCGCAATGCTTACCGCTTTTTCAACAGAATCGTAATTGCCGTGCGTGTCGCTGATTATCCCAATGAACACGACAACCACTCCTTTAATTTTGGCACTAATTCCCTTATTGCCGCGCCTCTGTGGCTGATTAAATCCTTTTCTTCAGTTGTAAGTTCCGCCATTGTTTTATTTTCTTCAATGTAAAAGTACGGATCGTAACCAAAGCCGCCTTCGCCTTTAGCAGTGGTTTTAATCGTACCTTTTACAGTTCCGGTTGTACAAATTTTGGTACCGTCAACATCAACAAAACACAAGGCGCAATGATAAGCGGCTGGCGATTCTGTAGCATTAATTTTCGCCATTTCTTCAAGCAATTTTTGATTATTGGTAACGTCGTGCGCGTGATAACCGGCAAATCGTGCAGAATAGACGCCCGGTTTTCCATCAAGTGCATCAACTTCCAAACCTGAATCATCTGCAAGACAAGGCAAGCCTGTTTTTTCGCTGAAAAATTTTGCTTTAATTTCTGCATTTTCTTCAAAAGTTTTGCCGTCTTCAATGGCGTCCGGAAAATCATCAATATCTGCCAGCGATAAAATTTCTACAGGCAAGCCGTCAAATGCAATTTCTAATTCCCTAAGCTTGTCCAAATTTTTTGTTGCAATAACAATTTGTTTTGTCATTCAACTACCCTCCCTACTCGCCAAACTAAAATTTTTGCCGAGCATTTATATATCATTAATTTTTGATATTCAGTTTGAAAATTGAAAGTTTTAGCCAATACGCCCAACGCGCCAAACTAAATCCCTGCCGAGTGCGTCTTTTTGCATTTCAATCAAATTTTTTATTCCACTTTCAGCAATATCAAGAATTTCATTTAAATCTGCGCGAGTGAAAGATTTTTTTTCGCCGGTAATTTGAATTTCTACAAATTCGCCCGCGCCGGTCATAACAACGTTACAATCGGCAAGCGCGCTTGAATCTTCCTCATAACATAAATCTAAAAATTTTTCGCCGTCAGCAGAAATACCCGCCGAAATTGCCGCCACAAAATCTTTCACAGGAAAAACATTGCCAACTTCGTAAATAGTTTCGCAAGCCTCAACAAGTGCAACAAACGCGCCGGTAATTGCTGCCGTGCGTGTGCCGCCGTCCGCCTGTATCACGTCACAATCAATATTTATGGTACGTTCGCCGAGTGCAGATAAATCAGTAACGGCGCGTAAACTGCGTCCGATTAACCTTTGAATTTCTGCAGTTCTGCCGCTAACTTTTTTGACTTCACGCGGGGCACGCAGAATTGGAGCTGAAGGCAACATTGAATATTCAGCAGTTATCCAGCCACTGCCCGTGCCTTTGGCAAAAGTTGGAACTCTATCTTCAACGGTTGCCGCGCAAATAACTTTAGTGTTTCCAATTTCAATATAGGCGGAGCCGTGCGGGTACATTTGAAAACGGCGTTGTAAGATAACGGGGCGCATTTCATTTGATTTACGGTTGCATTGTCTCAACAAAAAAATTTCCTCCTTGACTGCGCTATTTTATGCACATTGTACACAAAAAAAATTATATCTGCAATGTTTCAACAAAATTTTCTTGACAAAATTAAAATAAACTAATATAATACGCCCTGTCAGTTGACGAAAGGTCAGCTAACAAGCGGAAGTAGCTCAGTGGTAGAGCATCACCTTGCCAAGGTGGGGGTCGCGAGTTCGAGCCTCGTTTTCCGCTCCAAATAAATCTTGCGGAAGTAGCTCAGTGGTAGAGCACAACCTTGCCAAGGTTGGGGTCGCGAGTTCGAGCCTCGTTTTCCGCTCCAATTTTTTTGACAACAAGTTGGTAACCTTGCCGGTTAATGAGGACCTATAGCTCAGTTGGTTAGAGCAACCGGCTCATAACCGGTCGGTCCTAGGTTCAAGTCCTAGTGGGTCCACCAACTTTACATAAATTTTGGCCTTGTAGCTCAGCTGGATTAGAGTATTTGACTACGAATCAAAGGGTCGGGGGTTCAAGTCCCTCCAAGGTCACCACTAAAAATTTTGGGTAGGTGCCCGAGTGGCTAAAGGGGGCGGACTGTAAATCCGTTGCATTTGCTACGATGGTTCGAATCCATCCCTGCCCACCATTTGAAATTTACACGTCGCTTGCAACAGCGGCGTTTTTTAGTTGTTGAATAATTTTTTATTAAACTGAAAAAAGACGCCGCCCAAGGACGGGCGGCAGTTCGCGTAAATCGCGTGATGCGATTTCAGCGAACGAGCTTTTCTTTGGTACTTTCTTTTGTCGGCACAAAAGAAAGTACATATCAAAATAATCCATTACGGAATTAAACTTTAGCTTAATAAAAAAAAATTCAAAAAAAATTTAAGTAAGTTTTCTGATTGAACGTGAACGAATTGCAGAAAGTTCCACTTCCTCAAGAGTTTTGCCGAGTTGCGATTCAACCGCCGCCACAAATGTACCTTCGGCAAGCGGGCAATCTATAATTTTTAAATTTGAACGTTTCAAAATTTCAACAGCCATTTCAGCAGTTAAAATCGAACTGCCAATATCAGCAATTAACGCCACGCCGTCTTCAGAATAAACTTTTTTAACCGCGCCGATAATTTTTCGACAACTTGTACCCATGCTGCCGTCGTCCATACCGCCCGCCGCTATTATTGGCACGTCCGGAGCCATCATTTTTGCAACTTCAACAACGCCTTCAGCTAATCTGCTTGAGTGCGACGCAACCACAATTCCAACCATTTGGAAATTCCCCCGCCAATTTAGGGATTAGGGACTAGGGATTTTTGCCAGTCATTAATCCTTACACCTAACCATAAACACCTTAATTTTAAAAAATTATAATGTTAAAAAAAAATTGTGTCAATTACGCCAGCCGCGCAAAAATTTTTGTAACTTAAAAAAAATTAAATAGACATTGAGAAATTTTTTAGCTATAATTTTTGCATTGATGAATAAAAAAGTTGTCGTTTAAATTTTTTCAAGGAGGCTTTTTAATGAAAGGCACTGCAAAACCTATTTATGTAATTGGGCACAGAAACCCCGACACAGATTCAATTTGCTCGGCTATTGGTTATGCTCATTTGAAACAAGCACTCGGCGTCAATGCCGTCCCTGCGCGTTGCGGTAAAATTAACAATGAAACTAAATACGCGCTTGAATATTTCAAAATGGAGCAACCTTTTCTTGTAACAGATTTATATCCCCGCGTCAAAGACGTTACGCTGGAATGTAAAACCGTCGTCCGTCAACATGATACACTGCGTCATTTGGGCGAAGTTATGCGCAAAAGTGAATTAAAATCTGTACCTGTAACTGACAGCAACGGCGAACTTGTCGGTATTGTTACTGTTGGCGATTTAGCCAAAAGATATTTTCTTGAATTGGGCTTACAAAGTTTGGTAGATATGCGCGTTCGCTATCGTGATATTATTCAAGCTACGGAGTCAAAAGTTTTGGTTGCCGGCGATGAAAATGAATTTATTGAAGGTAGCATTAAAATTGCGGCTGGAAGTGTTGAAACAACGCTTGCAAGTCTTCACCCGAAAGATATTGTACTTGTTGGCGATAGAAGTATTGACACTTTAAGAAAAATTATTCATTGTGGTATTTCGTGTATGATTGTAACGGGCGGTTGCAGGGTTGCAGCTGAGGCATTGGCAGAGGCGGCTACTGAAAAAATTTTCGTACTTGCCACGCCTTACGACACTTACACAGTAGGACGCCTTTTGAATCAGTGCGTACCAATTCGCCGCATTATGCATTCAGAGCCTATTTGTTTCCGCCCGATGGATTTACTTTCTGATATTAAGGGCGTAATGGACGAAAACAGATTCAGAAGTTATCCCGTTGTTGAAAATAATAAACTTGTCGGAATTGTCAGCGCGGATGAAATTATGTTGCCGGAACGTGAGAAAGTTATTCTTGTTGACCACAACGAGCGCGGACAAGCCGTTGAAGGTATTGAAGATGCAAAAATAGTTGAAATTATCGACCACCACAGATTAGGCGGCGTTCAAACTTCTGAGCCGATTTATATTCGTCAAGAGCCGGTAGGTTGCACTTGTACAATCGTTGCGAATATGCATTGGGATGCTGATATTGAAATTCCGCCGTCAATCGCAGGGCTTTTACTTTCGGCGATTATTTCTGATACAGTTTTATTTAAGTCTCCAACTTGCACGAATAAAGACAGAAAAACCGCTGAAAAATTGGCAGAAATTGCGGGCGTTGACTTAAAAGAATACGGACTTGCAATGCTTCGCGCAGGCGCAGGAATTGGCGGCAAAACTCCTACCGAAATTGCGAAAAATGACTTGAAAGAATTTAAAATTGGCGATTACAGAATTATTGTCAGTCAAATTTCTGTTATGGATCCTAAAGAAGTTCTTGACATTGAAGAAAAAATTATTGACGTTATGGCGGATAACTGCGAACGTGAAGGTTTCGATATGCACTTGTTGATGGTTACAGATATTTTGGAAGAATCAACGTATTTGCTTTACGCCGGTTCGCCCAAAACTTTGATTGGCGAGGCGTTCAAGAAAGATGCAAGCGGTACTCACGTTTATTTGCCGGGCGTTATGAGCCGCAAGAAACAAATTATCCCGCCACTTTCAGAGGCTGTAAAAAGAATTAAGCCGCAGTGATTTTTAAAAGCTAGGGATTAAAGACTAAAGACTAGGGAATTTTTCTCTAGTCTTTTTTGTTGTAAAAAAAATTTGTACTATACCTTGACAAGTACAAGGCGGGGGGGGTATTATATATTTGAAAAGTTTATAGAAATGTTTTGAGTTAAGGAGGTAGATTGTTATGAAGGATTTAAATTTTAATATCCAGCGTTTTGGATTTACCAATGGTGATGATAAAGTTGAAAATTACTATAAGAATACAATCATAAGCGCGTTGGGCGGAAATGATACTGTTCGTAACTATGGTGCCAACACTACAATAAACGGCGGAGAGGGTAAAGATTGGCTTTTTAATTTTGTTTCTAAATCTGTAGTTATTGGCGGTGCAGGTGATGATACCATAGCAAATCTTAGCGTCGAATGCAATAACGCCAATTATAACGGAGAAACTACAACTATAAAAGAATATGTATGGATTAAATATACAGGGAGCGGTATACCGCTTGCTTATCCTGATAGATATTTTGACAATGGTTATCAAGCATGGATGATACGCGTTGCAAATTCGGTTAATTACACTGTCAATAAGTACAGTACGATAATTGGCGGCGCGGGCAACGATTCCATCAATTTATATAGTCTTTATGCAAAAAACAATGCAAGTAATGCGGTTGTTCAGTATAATGTTGGCGACGGCAACGATACTATTTACGGTTTCCATGCGAATGATACTTTGCAAATAATCGGCGCAAGCTATACTACAATGAAGAGTGGCGCGGATTTAAAAGTTAATGTTGGTAGCGGTTCCATTTTACTTCAAGGTGCTGCAAATACGGCTGTTAATATTGTTACAATGAGCGGCGGTAGTGGCGGCGATACAACTCCTGCAGATACATTGCCTGTTGGTCTTTCAATTAGCAATTCAGTTTTAACGGCGTCCAATAAATTTACAGGCAACGAAATAAATGTTGAAGATTATAAAAGTAAAAACGTAACAAAAGTAGATGCAACCGCACTTTCTAAATCTGTAACAATTAACGGTAGCGATTATGTGAACAATTCCATAAAAGGCGGCTCCGGCGCAGATGACATTAACGGAAGTATTAATAAAGATACAATTTATGGCGGTGGTGGTGACGATATACTTTATGGTGACGCAGGTGAAGATACAATTTATGGTGGTAGCGGTAATGATAAAGTGATGGGTGGACTTGACAATGATGAACTTTACGGCGACGCGGGCAATGATAAACTTTTTGGCGGTCCCGGCAACGATTTAATTTATGGTGGTGCGGATAATGATGAGCTTTACGGCAACGCAGAATCAGATACCTTGAATGGCGGAGCAGGAACTAACACACTTAACGGCGGCGACGGCGCAGATGTTTTTGTAAACAACGGCGGCAACGATTATATTTACGATTATAAAGCCGGTGAAGATAAAGTATCACTAACAAGCGGTTCAATCACTTCAGCGCAACTTTCAAATTCTGACGTTGTTCTAACTATAAGCACGGGCAAAAAAATAACAGTCAAAGGCGGCAAAAATCAAGAAATTACAGTTGTTGACTCTAAAGGCAATACAACTAAAAAAGTTTATCCTGAAACTGTAATTACAGGTAAACATATAAACACCACTGTAGATAACACGATACTTTCAGGCGGTTCAAATAATGATACTATCGAATCTTACGGCAACAAAGTTAAAATTTATGGATATGACGGCAATGATATTATTCAAAACGGCAAAAAACAAATCTTTTTCTCTGGCGGCGGAAACAACAGTACAATAAGTGGTGGCGCAGGTAATGACTCAATCACAAATTTTGGTTCCAATGCAACAATTTCCGGCGATGCAGGGAATGATACAATTTCAAATAATGGTGACAATGTGACAATTTCAGGTGGTGCAGACAAAGACTCAATTTCCAATATTAGTAATAATGTTTCAATCAATGGCGGCGACGGCGACGACACTTTATACAGCAAAATAGATACAAGTAACTCACTTAGTTTGCAGATTTTGCAACTTCAAAAAAAATCAGCGACCGTTACAATTATTGGTGGTAAAGGCAATGATAATATCAGCGGTTATACTGCCGCTAATTTGTACCAATACGCAAACGGCGACGGTAACGATACTATTTATGGTTTTGATGCTGACGATACATTAAAAATTACCGGCGCAAAATATTCTACTACTAAAAGTGGTAGTGATTTAAAAGTGAACGTCGGCACAGGTTCAATTTTACTCAAAAATGCCGCAAATATCGCAGTTAATATTGACGGTACGCTTGACAGCGGTAATACTTCATTGCCAACAGGTCTTTCAATTAAAAATTCAGTTTTGACGGCTGCAAAAACTTTCACCGGCAACAAAATTGACTTAGCAGATTACCCGACTGCAACAAAAGTAAATGCCTCTGCACTTACAAAATCTGTAAGCATTATTGGAAGTTCGGCTACTAATTCACTTAAAGGCGGAAGTAATGCAGATACAATCAATGGCAATGCAGGCAACGATACAATTTATGGCGGCTCAGGAAATGATAAAATCTACGGCGGCAATGACAACGATATACTTTATGGCGAGGCAGGAAACGATACGATTTACGGCGACGCAGGGGCAGATACGTTGAATGGCGGAGCAGGAACTAACACACTTAACGGCGGCGACGGCGCAGATGTTTTTGTAAACAACGGCGGCAACGATTATATTTACGATTATAAAGCCGGTGAAGATAAAGTATCACTAACAAGCGGCTCAATTACTTCAGCGCAACTTTCAAATTCCGACGTTATTTTAACTATAAGCACGGGCAAAAAAATAACAGTTAAAGGCGGTAAAAATCAAGAAATTACAGTTACGGACTCCAAAGGTAGTACAAGTAAAAAAGTTTATCCTGAAACAGTAACGCCTGTAAATAGCTTGCCGAGCGGTTGGAAATATGGAACTTCTGCGGCGTCAAATAAAACAGCGTCGATAATGACTGCAACACTTACTTCAGCGGCAAACGTAGATTTAACTCAAAGTTACGGCGCAAATGTAACAAAAGTAGACGGCACCAAAGTAACAAGGGCAATAAGCATAACAGGCAAAGCAACGTCAGATTCACTCAAAGGCGGAAGTAATGCAGATACAATCAATGGCAACGCCGGTAACGATACAATTTATGGCGGCTC
>FLNY01003897.1_pt1 | contig 28657 bp, 21 predicted proteins | sample 1140381 | NCBI WGS metagenome assembly FLNY01 (sample SAMEA3878172, study PRJEB12797) | bioreactor metagenome | biome: Moose rumen | place: Sweden | collected 2011-10 | reverse complement strand
ATCATTGGTACATTTAGACATGACTGCGATACATCTGATGAGTACTACACCAAAGAAAATGATTATCTGGATGAAATTAGTCCTTTGATTAGTAAGCTGGAGAATGATTATAAGAAGGTACTTTTTAATTCTCCGTATAGAAAGGAATTAGAGGAGAAGATTAGCAAGGTCGCTTTTAAAAATATAGAGCTTGCCAATAATTCCATCAATGAAAAAATTCTTCCTTTGATGCAGGAGGAGAATGCGCTGGTTAGTCGTTATGACAAGCTCATCGCCTCAGCCAAGATTCCTTTTGATGGCGATGAATATAATCTATCATTGCTTCGCAAATTTTTGACTTCAGAGGATAGAGATACAAGAAAGCGTGCTTGGCGTGCATATTCAGATTATTTTATGACTATCACAGACGAAATCGATGAGATTTTTGACAAGCTCGTAAAGAATCGTACGGCTCAGGCAAAGGAATTGGGCTACGATAATTTCGTTGAGCTTGGCTACAATAGGATGAATAGAAATGCATACCGCAGAGCAGAGGTGGAGAATTTTAGAAAACAGGTAAGAGAAAGCTTCGTGCCATTTGTCAGTGAGATTCAGGAAATCAGACGCAGGCAGATTGGCGTAGATGCGTTGAAATACTATGATAATGAGGTATTCTATCCAAATGGAAATCCTGCTCCTACCGGCACACCCGAAGAAATCCTAAAGAGTGGCCAAGAGATGTATCGTGAGCTTTCACCTGAGACAGCAGAGTTCTTTGATTTCATGACCGAAAACGAGCTCTTTGATGTGCTTGGCCGCAAGACAAAGAAGCAGGGTGGATATATGGATTTTCTTCCTGAATACAAGGCACCGATTATTTTTGCCAATTTTAATGGTACAAGTGGCGATGTTGATGTCATTACACATGAGTGTGGACATGCATTCCAGGGGTTTATTACCAGAGATGATGAGATTCTTGAGCATAATGAATTGACAATGGAGACAGCCGAGATTCATTCGATGTCTATGGAGTATTTCACATACGGATGGATGGACAAATTCTTTGGGGACAGAGCAGATGAATATCGCAGAATGCATTACATGGATTCTATCACATTTGTTCCATACGGATGTATGGTTGATGAGTTTCAGCACATTATCTATGACAAGCCTGAGCTGACACCGGCTGAGAGAAAGGCTGTATGGGCAGATCTCGAGAAGCAGTATCGTCCATGGCTTGATTATGAGGATAATGAATTCTTTGTCAATGGCGGTTTCTGGCAAAAGCAGGGTCATATATTCTGGAATCCTTTCTATTATATTGATTATGTGCTCGCCAGTGTCGTTGCTATGGAATTCAAGGTATGGATGGATAAGGATTTTGACGATGCATGGAAGCATTACTTGCAGCTGTGCAAGCTTTCTGCAAAGGATTTCTATGAGAATGAGCTTTCAGATGTAGGATTAGATAGTCCGTTTACTGACGGAACAATAAGTAATCTTGTTGCAGAACTAAAAAAGAAACTATAATACAACAAGGAGCAGGCAGGACTTTAAATAAAGGTCCTGCATATAGTTATGGACAATTTATTTAATTCACCGGAGCAGGTGATAGAGACTAATATTGCAGGAGGAGTGAGGAAGGTCAATCTGCCAATTGTTAAAATGATTGTGCTTGGAATAATGGCAGGAGCGATGATTGCGCTAGGTGCAGCGACCAGCTCGACGGCGGCGCATGCAATTGATAATGTAGGCTTGGCGCGATTGGTAGCGGGAGTAATATTCCCGGTTGGATTGATGCTTATTACATTTATAGGCGGCGAGCTTTTTACCGGCAATTGTCTGACAGCTATGGGAGCGATGGATGGCAGATTTTCCTGGAGCAAGGTAGTGCGAGACCTTTGCATTATATGGGTGTCGAATCTTATTGGTGCGCTGATAATCGCTTTGCTCACCTATTATTCCGGCAATTTAGATTATTCGGCAGGTTTGCTTGGAGCATATTCAATCAAGGTTGCTCTTGGCAAGGCTACTATTTCACCAATTAAGGGAATTACATCCGGTATTCTTTGCAATATCCTTGTATGCGCTGCAATTCTTATGGCAACAGCAGCCAAGGATATCGGAGGTAAGGTATGGGCAATATTTTTCCCGATAATGGCTTTTGTTGTTGGCGGATTTGAGCACTGCGTTGCTAATATGTTTTATATCCCCATCGGAATCATTGCATCTACAAACGATGCCTATGTAGCCAAGGCACAGGAAGTATACGGAATTACTGCAGAGCAATTGTCAAATCTTAGCATTGCCGGATTTTTTACAAATCAGATTCCGGTTACAATTGGAAATATTATTGGTGGAATGATTTTTGTGGGATTGCCGTGTTATTATGTACACGTTAGAGCAAATAAAAAGGCTGATTAGCACTTGATAGGAGATTGTATGTACGAAAAGATTTCGCAATTGCTTATGTATGGAGACCTGACAGAAAAGAGTATTCTCTATCAGTTGGGTCGGGCTATCGATAGAATTAATTCATCTGATTGTAACAAGACTGAGCTGATTAAAGATATTCATGCTATTTCCAAAAGACTGCTAATGCTGGCGACAGATTATGGATTTGATGATAATCTTTGGCATAATTATATTGCCTATTACATTATTACAAACGAGAATCCGTTTTCTCTTGTGACAGAAAAGACCGAGGTCCATCCGGGCTCGGTAAATTATCTTGTGGAAAATGACTTTAGGATTCTGAAAGAACTGTTTGATTATGATTTCAGCACGGTAGAAAAGGCTCTTGGTATAAATTGCTTTACAATTTTTACCAACTATCAGTCTGTCGAAAAGAATAAGCAAATGTACAATCGTAATGTCAGTGAGAAGGTGAGACGCCTCTCTAAGGACTTAGAAAAGGCGGTTGATGAAAAAGCTTTTTTTGAGGTCGTGACTGATTTCTATAGGGCATATGGTGTCGGAATGTTTGGACTGAATAAGGCATTTCGACTGGATGAGAATACTGACAACGGCATCCGCCTCCTTCCTATCAATAATATGGAAGAGGTGGTATTGGATGATCTCATTGGGTATGAATACCAAAAGCAGCAGCTGGTAGAAAATACCAGGGCATTTGTCGAGGGCAAGCCTGCCAATAATGTCCTGCTTTTTGGCGACAGCGGTACGGGTAAGTCCACCAGCGTCAAGGCCATCGTCAATCAATATTATGATGATGGTATCAGGATGATTGAGATTTATAAGCATCAGTTCAGATACTTATCTACCATCATCTCCATGATTAAAAATCGCAATTATCGATTTATTATATATATGGATGATCTGTCATTTGAAGAACATGAGATAGAGTACAAGTTCCTCAAGGCAGTAATTGAGGGCGGTGTGGAGACCAAGCCTGATAATATCCTAATCTATGCCACATCCAATCGTAGACATCTTATCAAGGAGACCTGGAACGATAGGAATGATCAGGACAATAGCAATGACAGACATCATTCTGACACGGTGGAAGAGAAGCTTTCGCTTGTCAATCGCTTTGGCGTTACAATCAGTTTCGTTAAGCCAATGCAAAAGGAATATGTTAATATTGTTGTAGAGCTTGCCAAAAGAGCAGGTATTACCCTACCTGAGGATGAGCTTGTCTCGCAGGCAAAGATATGGGAAATGGAGCATGGCGGCCTTAGTGGTCGTACGGCTCAGCAGTTTATCAATCACATTTTGGGACAATAGGTAGACAAGTGGGAGGTTAGTATGATTAAAGACGGTAAAATATGGCTGGCTAATACAGAGTCAGGGGAACAGGTATATCTACTTCCAAAGATGGCGAATCGTCATGGACTTATTGCAGGTGCGACAGGTACAGGCAAGACTGTTACGCTGAAAGTCCTTGCAGAATCTTTTTCAGATATGGGTGTGCCGGTTTTTCTGGCTGACGTAAAGGGGGATATTGCTGGTATCCTTTCAGAGGGTGTGGATAGCCCACAGATGCAGGAGAGAATCCGTGGATTTGGACTTGATACGGCAGGATTTAAGTATCAGTCATATCCGACGACACTATGGGATGTGTTTGGACAAAATGGCATTCCAATCAGAACCACCATTACGGAGATGGGACCGCTTTTATTATCTCATATACTTGATCTCAACGAGTTACAGTCTAATGTATTGACTATTGTTTTTAAAATTGCTGATGACAATAACTTAGCATTGATTGATACCAAGGATTTGAAATCGATGCTTAACTATGTCTCTGAAAATAATGCAGATCTTGCAGCAGATTATGGCAAGATAAGCCCTAATACTTTAGGCGCAATTCAGCGATCTATTGTAGCTCTTGAGACTGCCGGCGGAGAGCAGTTCTTTGGTGAGCCGGCAATTGATATCAGAGACTGGTTTACCACAGGTACCGATGGCCGAGGTATGATTCATGTTTTGGACAGTACCAGCCTTATTAATAATGGTACTCTTTACTCGATGTTTTTGCTGTATATGCTGTCTGAGCTCTTCGAGATAATGCCTGAGGTGGGCGATATGGAAAAGCCTAAGATGGTATTTTTCTTTGATGAGGCGCATTTACTTTTCAAGGGGACGTCTAAGTCATTATTAGAAAAAATCGAGCAGGTGGTCAAGCTGATTCGATCAAAGGGAATCGGAGTATATTTTGTCACACAAAATCCTAGGGATATCCCTGATGGAGTGTTGGCTCAGCTGGGTAATAAAATCCAGCATGCTCTTCATGCATACACACCTACAGAGCAGAAGGCATTAAAGGCGGCGGCAGATTCGTTTAGAGAGAATCCTGATTTTAAAACGGCTGAGGTCATAGAGGCACTGGGAGTTGGCGAGGCAATCGTTTCGTTCTTGCGGGAGGATGGCGTACCATCTGTTGTCCAAAAGGTAAAGATATTACCACCACAGTCATACATGGGAGGAATTGATACAGCCACTCGAGATAATGCAATCAAATCCAGTATGCTATACAGCAAATATGCCACCGCTGTGGATAATGATTCTGCCTATGAGCTATTACAACGCATGGGAATAGAAAAGGAAGAAGCAGAAAAACTTGCCAAGGAAGAGGCAGCGGAGGCAAAGGCAAAGGCAAAAGAAGAAGCGGCCGAGGCAAAGGCTGCGGAGAAAGCAGCACAGAAGGAGGCCAATGCCAAGAAACGTGCAGTCAAATCCGTAGGGACAACAATGGCTGGTACGGTTGGCCGCGAGGTGGGCAAACAGGTGGGCAAGAATTTTGGATCCTTTGGAAAGACGCTTGGAGGTAATGTAGGTGCCCAGCTTGCACGAGGAATTCTAAACACTTTGTTTAAGAGCTGATTTCGTGGAAGGAATTACATTATTTGGACAGCTGGAAGTAATTTTTGTCCGAGTTTGATTATATGATATATGAGTGATAAAATTGTTCTTGAGTATTTGTCGAGTATTTAGACTCAGTGGCCCAATATTTATGGAGGGCAAATAACTCAGGAGAGATTTTGTCATGAAAAGCAAAAAGAGAATACGCAAAAGAAATAATAGGCGTTCTGTTGTGATTTTAGGGACAGTATTAGTGCTCTCGATTGCAGCAGGAGCCTATTTTTATTATGACTATAACAGCCGCGTGTATGGCACTCTTGTTGTGGAGGCAGGGAGCCTGGTAGAGGCGGATGATTTTTCAAAAGGGCGCGGTAATGATGTGACTTTTTCCGAGGATACCAGTTTTGATTTGACTACTCCCGGTGAATATAATGTAGAGCTCAAATCAGGTTTGTATAGCTATGATGCCATTTTACAGGTCGAGGACACTACATCTCCTACACTGGAGCTTACATCTCTTGTCAGGACCATGTCTGATTTGCCTTCTGCCGAGGATTTTGTCGTCGCCTGTAATGATTTAACTGCGGTTACAGTCTCATTTTACGGTTCTCCGGATTTTTCGTCATTGGGAGAAAAGCAGGTAGATATAGTAGCAAGAGATACATCCGGAAATGAGACTGTAGATTCTGCAACACTATACTTGCTTGATGAATATGATACTGAGGCGCCTACAATCGAGGGAGAGCTTGATAAAACCGTATATACCGGCTCATCAATAAGCTTCAAATCAAATATTACTGTCGCTGATAATGTAGACGAGAGTCCCGAGCTTTCCGTAGATTCTTCGTCAGTAGATTTGAATGCTGAGGGAGAATACACTGTAGTATATACTGCTACGGATTTTTCCGGAAATTCCACATCTGAGGAGGGGACGATTACTGTAATCAAGGCGACCTATACCGAGGATGAGGTATATGCATTGTGCGATGAGGTTTTAGCCGAGATCATCACAGATGATATGTCGGATTACGACAAGGCTCATGCAATATATGTATGGGTTCAGGGTAATATTGGCTATGGAGAGAGTGATGATGCAGGCGATTGGCTGAAGGGGGCTTATGATGCTTTGGTCAATCGGCATGGAGATTGCTATAATTATTTTGCTGTGAGCAAGGCTCTACTTACACGAGCAGGCATCAAAAATGCAGATATTGAGATTATTCCGACTGCGACTCGCCATCACTATTGGAATGTAATAGATTGTGGCGAGGGCTGGAGACATTTCGATACGACCCCTCGAACAGATAAAACATTCAAGGGATTCTATGTGACGGATGAAGAGCTGATGGAGTATTCGAATGCTCATTATCATTCTCATAATTACGATAGGACAGTTTACACTTATTTTAATGACGAAAGCGAAGACACATCTGAAGAATAGTTTATGAAAAAGTTAGGAATTATTGGAGGCCTTGGCCCCATGGCAACTGCATATTTTATGCGTCGTATAATAGAGATGACTGATGCTGCCACAGACCAGGAGAATATCGAGATGATTATTTATAATTGTCCAGCCATTCCTGATAGGACTGGATTTATATTGGGGCAATCTACTGATAGTCCTCTACCTGCCATTACAGATATAGCATGTAGCCTGGAGGCGCAGGGAGCTGACTATATTGCCATCCCCTGTGTGACAGCACATTTTTTTCATAGGCAGATTTCCGATAGCGTATCGATACCGGTTAGCAATGGTATACGGGAGGCAGCAGAGTATCTTGCGGGAGAAGGAGTGGAGTCTGTTGGGATAATGGCTACAGATGGTACCGTGTCTACCCGTTTGTTTGATGATATGCTTGGCGATGTTGGCATTAGATGTATATATCCTGAGGCAGAATGTCAAAAGCTTGTCATGTCGATTATTTATGATGATGTGAAAGCCGGACGCCCAGTGCGGATGGATGAGTTTAATCTAGTGAAAAGACAGTTAATAGAAAATGGAGCTGAGGTTGTAATACTTGGATGTACCGAGCTTTCCATCGTAAAGCGAGATAATGATGTGGGTGAACATGTACTGGATATTATTGATGTGCTTGCTCAGGATTGTGTCAAAAAATGCGCGAAACTACGACCTGAATATCAGGATTTGATTGGAGAAATATAAATGCAAAATAATGTACTTGATTATATAGACGAGAGCCTGAGAAGGGTACCACAGAAGGTGGCATATGCAGATGATGAGGTTGAGCTCACATTTGCCGATGTAAAGAGAATAATGGATAGTGTGGGCAGTGGACTTTTGAATAGAGGGTGCAGCAGAGAGCCTGTCATTGTATTCATGAAAAAGAGCCCCAATACTATTGCTACATTTTTTGGCGTTATAAATGCCGGGTGCTACTATGTCCCTATCGATAGCGAGATGCCGGCTACCAGAATCAATCTGATTCTCGACAATTGCATGCCTCGTGTGATTATTTGTGATGATACTACAGTTGAGATTGCAAGGAATTTTGATTATAAGGCTGATATAGTATTATTCGATGAGATTTCTGCTACTGCAGCAGATGACGAGGCTTTATCTTTGGTGAGGGTGAGAGCTATCGATACCGATCCTATATATATTGTTTTTACATCGGGCTCTACCGGAGTACCTAAAGGCGTGGTCGCATGCCATAGGTCCGTCATTGATTATATTGAGCAATTGTCAGAGACGCTCGGGTTTAATGAGGATACTATTTTTGGAAATCAGACTCCGCTATATTTTGACGCATGCCTGAAGGAGCTATATCCGACACTTAAATTCGGAGCGACGACATATCTGATTCCCCATAGCTATTTTATGTTTCCGATTAAGCTTGTGGAATATATCAATGAGCACAGTATTAATACGATATGTTGGGTTGTTTCGGCACTTACCATGATTAGTGCATTTTCAACCTTTGATACAATAAAGCCTGATACGCTACGAACCATTGCATTTGGCAGTGAGGTATTTCCAATCAAGCAGTTTAGATTGTGGAAAGAGGCTTGTCCTAATGCCAGATTCTTTAATCTTTACGGCCCTACCGAGGGCACAGGTATGTGTTGCTATTATCCTGTGACAAGAGATTTTGCTGATGACGAAATTATTCCTGTGGGATTCCCGTTTAAGAATACTGAGATATTGCTTTTAAAGGATGATAATACCAGAGCTTTGGATGGTGAGGAGGGAGAGATATGTATTCGCGGCACCTCGGTTACACTGGGATATTATAATAATCCTGCCAAGACTTCTGAAGCATATGTGCAGAATCCTTTGAATACTGCCTATCCCGAAATTATTTATCGTACCGGAGATATCGGTCATATTAATCAATATGGAGAGCTGGTTTTTCATTCCAGAAAGGATTTCCAGATTAAGCATATGGGACACAGAATTGAGCTGGGCGAGATAGAGGCAAATGTAAATCTTGTACCCGAAATCAAGCTGTCCGGATGCATATACGCCAGTGAGCAGGGCAAGATAGTTCTCTACTATGTAGGTGATATAGCTGAGGGCGATTTGATAAAGGCACTGAAAAAGAAATTGCCGCGCTACATGCTCCCCAATAAGGTCAATCGATTGGACGAGATGCCTTTTACAGCCAATGGCAAAATAGACAGGGTTGCGCTTAAGAAGATGTATTCTAAATAATGGTTTAGTTTTACAAGGAATACTAAAATAGATTTCAAGAAAATTATAGTGGAGGAAAAATGGAAGAATTATTGGAGATTTTAGGAGATTTACATCCGGAGGTGGATTTCACCACAGAGAAAAACTTGGTAGCAGGAGGAATACTCGATTCATTTGATATCGTATCATTGATTTCGGAGATTAACGAGGCGTATGATGTGACAATCGGTGCAGCAGAGCTCACGCCTGAGAATTTTGATTCTGCAGAATCAATCTATGCTCTCATAAAAGAAAAGTTGGACGACGAGGACTAAAAGATGCTGTTTACATCCTATGAGTTTATAGGCTTTTTGCTGGCGGTATTTGTGATTTATTACTTGCTTCCCGGCAGATTTCAATGGCCTTTTTTACTGTTGGCAAGCTATGCTTTTTATTTTATAGCCGATCCGAGATATTTGATTTTTATTGCGATTACAACAGTGACTACATTTTATGCGGCTAGATTGATATCAAGTAAAAAGAAATCTTTTGATTCTTGGTTCAAGGAACATAAAAAAGAATACGAAAAGGAAGAGCGCAAGTCGTTAAAGGCTAGAGAGCATTCAGTTGAAAAACGAATTTTTCTAATTTGCCTTCTATTTAATGTAGGAATACTTGCAGTCACCAAATATACTAATTTTACCATTTCAAATATCAACTCTTTGTTGAGTGCATTTGGCAGAGCTGATGGAATATCTTTTGTTGATCTTGTTATTCCAATGGGAATTTCGTTTTATACATTTCAGTCAATGGGATATTTGATAGATGTATATAATGGCAAGCATGAGGCGCAGGACAATCTGTTCAAATTCGCCCTTTTTGTATCCTTCTTCCCACAGTTAGTTCAGGGACCTATCAGTCGCTATAGCGATTTGAGTGCTACACTCTTCGAGGAACACAGAGCAGATCTTAAGGTAATCAGCTTTGGATTGCAGCGCATTCTATGGGGCTTTTTCAAAAAGCTTGTTATCGCTGATAGGATTCTTGTTGCGGTGCAGACCATAATTGCCGATACAGACACTTATAATGGTTTCTATGCTTTTGTCGGTGCGATGTTTTATGCATTAGAGTTATATGCTGACTTCACCGGTGGGATTGATATTACCATTGGTGTGGCCGAGACCATGGGAATAAGGGTTACCGAGAATTTTATTCGACCATATTTTTCAAAGAATATCAAGGAATATTGGAATCGCTGGCATATTACGATGGGTACATGGTTTACAGACTATATTTTCTATCCGATAAGTGCCAGTCAGTTTATGATGCGACTTTCCAAAAAGTCCAGAGCAAAGCTTGGCAATAATTTAGGAAAGAGAATCCCTGTTTACCTATCAAGTTTTATTGTATGGTTTACAACTGGAATCTGGCATGGGGCCAGTTGGAATTTTATTGTTTGGGGACTGGGCAATTTTGTTGTGATAATGATATCGCAGGAGCTGGAACCATTTTACAGATGGTTTCACTCAAGGGTACATGTAGCTGGCACAACCGGATGGAAGGCATTTCAGATTATCAGAACAGTGCTTATTATGTCATCCCTTAGAATGTTTGATTGCTATAGAGATGTGCCTCTTACATTCAAAATGTTTGGCAGTATATTCACCAAAACAACTCTTAGCCAATTCAACCCGCAGGCTTTTATCGACATGGGATTAACAGGCCTTGATTACTGTGTGGTATTTATTGGTATGCTGATACTTTTTGCAGTCAGCATGATTCAAAGAAGTGGCAGTGTTAGAGAAAAAATATGGAAGCTGGCTTTCCCAACGCAGTTTGTGATTTGGTATGGTTTATTTATGATTACATTGGTTTTTGGAGCATACGGAATCGGCTATACCGCCAGTCAGTTTATTTATAATCAATTCTAGAATGGAGAGCAGATGTCTAAAGGAATAAAAAGGGGATTGGCTGTTTTACTTACAATCCTTGTTGCAATATCCGGTCTTTGGTTTGTCACCAGATTACTTGAGCCTAAATACATGTCGGGGATTTTGGAAGGTGCGATGATAGGAGAATACTATGATGATCCTACGGATCACAATGTCGTATTTATAGGAGATTGCGAGCTTTACGAGAATATCAGCCCTGTATATTTGTGGGAGAATTACGGCATTAATTCTTATGTGCGAGGCAGTGCGCAGCAGTTGATATGGCAGTCCTACTATCTTGCAGAGGAAACAATCAATCTGGAGCATCCGGATATCATTGTATTCAATGTCTTATCCATGAAATATAATGAGCCGCAAAACGAGGCATACAATCGTATGACTCTCGATGGAATGAAATGGTCGCCAAGCAAGGTTAAATCAATTATGGCCTCAATGACCGAGGATGAACATTTTATTGAATATCTTATTCCTGTTCTCAGATATCATTCCCGCTGGAGCGATTTGAATTCTGATGATTTCGAATATTTACTTGAGCGAGATAAGGTCTCATTTAACGGATATTACATGCGAGTCGATGTGAAGGCAGCAGAGGATGTGCCTGAGGGCAAGCCACTAGCCGATTATGAGTTTGGAGATAATGCATATTACTACCTAAACAAGCTGACAGAGCTTTGCAAGGATAATGATGTACAGCTTATTCTGGTTAAGGCGCCGACTCTCTATCCATATTGGTACGATGAATGGGATGAACAGATAGAAGAATATGCAGATGCTAATGATTTGCCATATATTAATTTCCTGGATTATCAGGATGAAATAGGGATAGATTGGAGCGAGGATACATACGATGGTGGCTTGCATCTAAATCTGTCAGGAGCCGAGAAGCTTTCCGATTATTTTGGAAATATTCTTTCGACAGAGTATAATGTACCTGATCGCCGGTCAGAATCAGATTTGCAAACATATTGGAATGATGTAATCGACAGATATAATGCTGAGATTGAAAGACAGACCACCAATTTAGAGCTATATGGTTCCGTCCATGGACAGGATGAAGAGTAATTATTTAGTAGCCGCATTTGTCTTTTAGAAAGTAGAGATATTTAGTATGAAAATTAAGAAGCCTATCAACATAAAGAAGATATGTTTAATCGTTCTGATTATATTATTAGTAGTTATAGCAGTCGCTGCTGCGGTGATAGGCTACTATTATAAAAAAAGTATTACTGCGTTAGATACAATTGCTAATCAAAACACAGAAATTACTACCTATGGGGTTTATGTTTTGACAGAATCTGATATTCAGGACGTGGAGTCACTATTCGGACGGGATGTCGCTCTTGCAAATGATAATTTCTATTCAGACGTAGTTGAAAGTATTTCGGATTATAATTTTGAGTTGAAACAATACGATGATTATTATTCCGTAGTTACTAGTCTCTATGACGAGGAGGTCGAGGGAATAGTTTTAAACACAGCATATATCAGCCTGTTAGAAGATGATGAGCTTTTTGACTCATTCGAGGATGAGACGCGATTAATTACAACCATCGATGTTTCTACTGTAGTAGATTCTGTTGAGAGTATTGAGCCAATGTCTCCGTTTATAGTTTATATTAGTGGTAAGGATACCTGGGGACATATTTCTGTTACAAGCAGATCGGATGTAAATATTCTTGCTGTTATCAATCCTCAGACAAAGCATATACTTCTTGTTTCGACACCGCGAGATTATTATGTGCCACTTTCTATTGCTGATGGAGCGATGGACAAGCTGACTCATGCAGGTGTATATGGGACAGAGGTTTCCGAGGAAACATTAGAGGCGTTATATGATATTCAAATTGACCGGTATTTTAAATTGAATTTTAGTGGTTTTGAGGGACTTATAAATGCCATGGGAGGAATTACGGTATGGTCAGACTATGATTTCGATGTAGAAAATATCGGTCATTTTTCAAAGGGAGAAAATACTCTAAACGGGTTAGAAGCATTAGCTTTTGTACGAGAAAGACATTCATTTGCCTCTGGCGATAGACAAAGAGGCGTTAATCAGATGAACGTGATACAATCTGTAGTACAAAAGATGTGCTCGAAAGATATACTCCTTAACTATTCCGAGATTTTAGAGGAATGCGATGGAACTTTTGCGACAGATTTGACTACAGAGGAGATAGCAAATCTTGCAAAGTATCAATTGACCAGTTCGGGAGATTGGAACATCGAAAAAATCAGTGTCAGCGGAACGGGTTCTCATGAATATGTTTATTCATTAAATAACAAAGCTTATGTTATGATTCCTGATCAGGATGACGTCGATAATGCAAAAGAACGAATTCAAGAAGTGTTAACAGAATGTGAATAAGACCACACAAAAAGCAATCTGCCGTTATAAAAATAACGGCAGATTGCTTTTTGTTAACAAACTGTAAAATGTTCTTGAAACATGTATGAAGTACACAAAATAGTCAGAATTCGGTTGATATACTAATACCATCAAACAGAAATCAGCTTCGTGGCGAAGAAAGAAAAGGTGGTATTATGAAAAAGAAAAGATTTGCTTTTTTAGCGGTGTTGACGATTTTATGTTTCGAAATTCTTGGCGTTGAAAACGCAACTAAGGCGCCTCTTGTGGTGGAGTCTCAGGCACCACACATTGTGGAGAATGTAGGTGGTCCGCCTGAGACAACTCGCAAGGAAGTCAAGCTAGACAGTGAGTTAAAAAATGTTTACAAATACTGTCCGACTTCTTTAAATGGGAATGTTTTGTACTGTTCTAATGAGGAGACTCCTGGTGAGGTAAAAGATGGAATCTACCTCAATGATAAAAAGGTTTTAGGCACGACAAAGGGTTCTTGGGATTCCGTTCAGGTTTGTGACCCGAGTGTTGTAGCAGGGGAATTTACATATCAATGTAATTCTTATAAATATCTGATGGCTTATCTAGGCTGTTCCACATATGATTGCACTGTAAATGAAATAGGCTTTGCACTTTCAAATGATCTGTATAACTGGACAAAGACAGGCAAGGTTGTTTCTGCCGTGAGAGATGGTTGTTGGGGTGTAGGACAACCTTCATTATTAAACTATGAAGGGGATATCTTTCTGTTTTACACTAGTGGTACGGCAGCAGAGACAACTACTTATGTTGAAAAGTTAGACTGCTCTGATTTAGGAAATATCACTCGACTTGGCAAGCAAAAAATCACATGCAGTTATGATTTTATAAGTAATGCAGATTTTGCCTACGCAAATGGAACTTTATATATGACATGTGATACGCATCCTTTCCCGGCCGGCGCACAGAACTTTATATCAGCTGTTCAGTCGGTTTATAGTGCAAGCTGGGATGGAAGTATTGAATCTCTTGGAAATATGAACTGGCAAAAGGTTGCATCTATAGGTAGTAGTGTTACCGGTCATGAAAGAAATCATAATGGATGTTTCGTGAGAGATGAATATGGTGGGTTAACATCAAATACCATATATGTTACTACAGCGGATGCAGTTGGAAGCTGGAGTGATAATCTTTATACATATAGATTTACAGCTGTAAATTTTTAAGTAATAGTCACTAAAAAGGCTCTAAAAGTCGTAAGATTTTTAGAGCCTTTTTTAAATTTTATTATAAAAACAAAAGTGTGTTGAAATATTAAAAAATCTGTGATAGCATTTTTAATGAAAAGTGAAGAAATTGTGAACAGTCCATGGCGGTATAAAAAACAGGACCTATAATAGGACTAGGGAGAATTATATGTTATCTCCAACTTGAATCTACATTTCTGAAGTGGTTGTTGCCACACATATAATCCATTCTCACAATTAATTTAATAGAGAGATATACACGGCTGAAATTCTTATTAATTTAAAATGGTGTTGTTTTAATTGTAATATGAGTTATTTCGGTATGTAAGCGTAATATTTATGAAGAAGATTTTATTTATTACGGTAATTAGCGGTTTTCTTCCTCAATTTGAGCTTAATGATGTAAGGACCTTGAAGGAAATGGGATGTGAAATACATTATGCATCCAATTTTAAGAATCCGGTATATGCATTTGACAAAGATGTTTTAACGGATTTAGGTATAGTTTTGCATCAGATTGATATTGAGAAAAATCCGGCGAATCTATCAAATTATCGGGCTATAGGCCAGGTAAGGAGGCTGATCGACAGTTGTGATATTGATGCCATTAGTTGTCACAATCCGATGGGTGGTGTTGTTGGTAGATTAGCGGCTAGATTGAGCAAGCGCAATCCATATGTTATATACACAGCACATGGATTTCATTTTTATGAGGGTGCGCCTGCGCTTAATTGGATACTTTATTACAACGCAGAAAAGTATCTTGCCAGATACACAGATGAATTAATTACCATAAACGAAGAAGATTACAAGAGAGCTCTTAATTTCAAACTGAAAGAGGGAGGGCATGTTGATAAAATCCACGGGGTTGGCGTGGATGATATTAAATTTGTTCCTAACAAAGAAGTAGGAACAGAAATTAGAAAAGAATTGGGAATTAGTGATTCAGCTTTTGTTATGCTTACGGCAGCAGAATTACGAGATAATAAGAATCACATGGTCGTATTTAGAGCCATTAAAAAGATAATGGTAGATTTACGGCTAGGGGATGGTCAGCTTTATTATTTACTTTGCGGAAAGGGCCCTAATCAGCCCGAGTTAGAAAAATACGTGAAGGACAACGGCCTTGAGAAGATAGTGAAGTTTCTGGGATTTCGCACAGATATGGCCAATATGCTTCAGACGGCAGATTGTTTTGTATTTCCTTCAATTAGAGAGGGACTTGGAGTTGCTGCAGTAGAGGCTCTTTTATGTGGAGTACCACTTGTGGTAGCGGATAATAGAGGCACCAAGGAATATGCCGTTGATGGGGTCAATAGCTTTGTCTGTGATGCAAATTCATCATCAGATTTTAAGCGTTCTATCATTAGATTGATAAAGGACAAAGAACAAAAGCAGTACATGGCAGAGCACTGCCGTGAGTCGGCACAGGTTTTTACAGTTCACGAAGTACAAAAAACAATGAAGAAGGTATACGAGGAATGGATCAGCCATTAGTATCAGTCATCATGGGTGTTTATAACCAGATGGATGACCTGATAATGAAAACAGCGGTTAATTCCATATTGAATCAGACCTATAGGAATATCGAGTTTCTTATTTGGGATGATGGCTCTTGCCGGGAGGCGGCAATGAGGGTAAAGGCATTAGAGGTGCTTGATGACAGGATTCATGTCATCTGTAGCGGAACCAATAATGGCTTGGCCTATTCTTTGAATGAGTGCATCCTTAGAGCAAATGGCAAGTACATTGCAAGAATGGATGCTGATGATTTCTCGCTTAGCAATAGAATAGAGAAACAAGTAGCTTTTTTGGAGTCCCATCCTGAGTATGCTTGGTGTGGTACCAATGCTGAGCTCTTTGACGAATCAGGAGTGTGGGGCAGGCGCCCTTATCCGGAGATTCCTGTAGAGAAGGATTACTACAAGTTCTCGCCATTTGTTCACCCATCTGTAGTTTTTAGAGCAGAGATTTTTGATGAGGGTAGAGGATATCTTGCGACAGAGGAGACGCTTCGCTGCGAGGATTACGAGATATTTATGCGCCTGATGCAAAGAGGCCTTCAGGGATATAATCTACAGGAATATTTATTTAGATACCGTGAGACCAGGGATTCATACAGCAAGCGTAGGGTTAGGTATCGTATAAATGAGGCGAGGATTAGATATACATTATATAAGGACATGGGAATATTGTTTCCGGCTGGATGGTTGTTTGTTTTGCGGCCAATAGTTGCATGTTTTATACCATCAGCGCTCATTGCAGCGATAAAGCGCACAGAGGGAATAATTAATAGATTGAATGAAAAGGGATCGTCTGAAGATATACAACTCAATAATGAGACAGAGTCAGAATCACTTGCAGGCATTGCATCGATGTCAGGAGGCTACAAATAACACAGCAGACATATTGGATGATTATGATCAGATTTATCTGCATGTGTATGCTCCTACTATTGTTGAATATACCAAATGGGTGCTTAGATCAGCAAGGAGCCGGGGGATAGATAGGTTGTATTTTTTAGCTCGAGATAGCTGGTTGCCATATAGATGCGCCGGGTATATCAACGAGGTGCTTGGACTAGGGCTTGATATCAGATACATCTATGTATCCAGATATACTCTTAGGAATGCTCAGTATTCGTTTATAGGAAAGGAAGCGCTTGAAACAATTTGTGTAGGTGGAATTGATATCACCTTTAGGAAGCTGATGCGTAGAGCTAATCTTACCGACGAGGAGATCATGGCTGTTGCCGAGGATATTTCTTTTTGTGATAGAGTGGATGAATGTCTCTCGTATTCGCAGGTGATGGATATCAAGAGCAGGTTGTATCAGACGAGAAGAGTTTTTGAATATATAAGCAATCATTCCGGGGAATATTATTCTGATATACGGGATTACTTCTTGCAGGAGGGGCTCTGTGATGAGGCGCGGTACGCTATAGTCGACAGCGGTTGGCTGGGTACTACACAGATGAGCATGCAGCAGATTCTGTCTCATATATGTAATCACCACGTCGAGCTCACAGGTTTTTACTTTGGCTTATATCAGCTGCCCGCAGGTGCAAATGTAGACAGCTATCATAGTTATTTTCTTAGGCCGAATGTAGACTTTGACAGAAAGATACATTTTTCTATATGTTTATACGAGACGCTTTTCTCAGAGCCGTGTGGTATGACGCTTGGGTACGAGAGTAATGACGATAGGATAGAACCTGTGCTTAATCCTATAGGCAATCCAAATTCGGATAAGATAAAACGCAATGCAATATTGCTTACATTTTATCTTGAAAATATGCAATTTGACTCAGAGTTCCTTGAAAGGAATGAGGAGTTAATGATAGAGCAGCTTTTGAAACTTTCCATGGGTCGACCCACAATCACAGAAGCAAAGGTCATGGGGGATTTAAAATTCTGTGATGATGTGTTGGAATCGGGTATGCAGAATGTGGCGCGTACCTGGAGCAGGAGGGAGCTGGTTAAGCAGAGCTTTTTTATGAAGGTTTTGTTTAAATTTGTTAATAGCAAGGTCAAGCTTCACGAAAGCGGATGGCCTGAGGGGAGTATTGTGAATTTATGTGGAGAGGGGCTTACTAGTAAAATAGCTTTATTAAATGAGCGCGGATACAAAAGGGGAATGTATCTAAGAAAAGCCATGGAGCTCATGTATAGAAATGGTAGTAGAGTGCAATGTTAAACAAAATAGAAAAACTAAGTAAAATAGAGGGCATATCATCGTTTTTTTGTGATAATGCCCTCATTATTGAGTCCATTATTGCTGTAATCTGCCTTACCATACTATTGGTATTTTTGGTCAAGGCTCTTATTTTAAACATAAGACGAGGCAGACTGCCGGAGTACAAAAGCTTCGATGAAAAAGTTGACGAAAATCTCTCTGTGATGGATTTGGATGAGGAATCACTCGAAGACGATGAGATAGGTACTGTGACTGAGCCGGAGCATGCCGAGGATGAGGTGGTGATTGATGTGCAGGATGTAACCATGGAATTCAAGGTGGCCAGCACTCAGACAAATGGTATCAAGGATTATATTATTCACCTTCTTAAACGTCAGATTTCTTATAGAAAGTTTCATGCGCTTGAGCATGTGAGCTTTTCTGTAAAGAAGGGTGAGGTAGTAGGTATCATCGGAACAAATGGTTCTGGAAAATCAACACTGCTTAAAATCGTATCGGGAGCTCTTCATCCAACTAGCGGTAATGTAGAGGTAGACAGACGCAAGGTACAGTTGCTTACACTTGGAACTGGTTTTGATATGGAACTTACCGGTCGAGAGAATGTATATTTGAACGGAGCTATTATCGGCTATTCCAAGAAATTCTTAGATGAGCATTATGATGAAATAGTAGAGTTTGCTGAGCTTCAGGATTTTATGGATGAGAAGGTAAAAAATTATTCAAGTGGTATGGTAAGCCGTTTAGGATTTGCTATTGCTACAGCAGGTGATGCAGCAGAAATACTCATCCTTGATGAGGTTCTTTCCGTAGGTGATGAGTTCTTCAGGAAGAAGTCTCTAAAGCGTGTAAAGGAAATGATCCACGGCGGAAGCACAGTACTTCTTGTATCTCATGGCATGGGCACTATTCGTGAAAACTGCTCAAAGGTAGTTTGGATTGAAAAGGGCGTGCTTAGAATGGTCGGCGAACCCGATGAAGTATGCAAAGCATATCAACATATGCAGGAGACAGATCTAGTAGAGCAACCAAAGAAGGCGAGTGAGGTAGGTTAAGATGCAATATGGAATAAAACAGTACATCTTTGTAATCAGAGAGCTCACTGCCAGAGAGATAAAGCGAAAGTATTCAAGAAGTGTGCTGGGAATAGTGTGGAGTGTGTTGCAACCGTTTTTATATATGTGTGTTATGACAATGGTTTTTAGTGGATTTACATTAAATATAAGCTCATATCCTGCTTATTATATTATAGGATATACTCTATGGACAATGTTTCTTACATCTACAAATACTTCTATGACATCTTTTGTAGATAATAGAAGCTTATTCCAAAAATCAAAAGTACCAAGCGAGGTATTTGTGCTATCTAGAGTTTATACAGCATTTGTAAACTTGTTATTTTCATGTGTAACAATATTTATTGTTATACTTTTTTTTAGAATAAAAATTAAATGGACTATATTGTTATTTTTTGTTGATGTTATATTTGAACTGTTATTTACTATTGGAATATCTTTTATATTTGCCACTGTATATGTTTTCAATAAGGATATTAAGTTTTTATGGAAGAATTTTTCAATAATTTTACTGCATATGATTGCTGTGTTAATTCCAATTGAACGATATCCTGAAGATATTCAGGTATATACAAAATATAATCCGTTATACATATATCCGAATATTGCAAGAGATGCAATTCTAAATGGAACCTATAATGTAGAAGACTTAAAGAACATGGTTTTTTGGGCTGTTGCCACAATGGCTATTGGGTTAATTAGTTTTCGATTAAAAAAGAATGATATACATATGAAGCTATGAAGAGTTTATTATGATTAGAAGATTACATGATTACTATTTTGTTATAAATCAAATAAGTTTAAAAGAACATAAAAAGCGTGTTAGCGAAACAAATTTAGGTTTTTTATGGAATGTGTTAAGTCCACTATTATATATGCTGTTGATGTCTAATTATTATTGTAATATTGTTACTCATGATATAGCGAATTATCCTATTTTTATATTTACAGGTGTTAATATGGTAGGGTTTTATAGAACGGCAACCGTGGGTGCTATGCGTTCTCTAGTTGAAAATAAAAAGCTTATTATTCGAACCAAATGGAGATTAGAGTTGTTTGTTTATCAAAAAGTCTTTTCTGCTTTTAAAGATTTATTATATGCGTCTATAGCATTAATGCCGTTATTTTACTATTATAAAATTAAAATTACACTTAGATGTTTTATAATCTTTCCAGTACTTCTCCTAACTTTTATGGTGATAATTGGTATAGGAAAAATCTTAGCGGTCTTATATGTAAAATTTGCCGATATTGATTATCTGTATTCCCTTGTAATGTCAATGCTGCCATTTGTATCAGCAATGTTCATCCCATTAGAACATTTTCCAGAAAATGTTCAATTTATACTTACTTATAATCCTGTTTTTTTATCATTATATTTAGCAAGAAACTGTATTGTATATGGAGTGCCATCTTTCTACACAGCGTGGTTAAAACTTATTATCTGGGCTGTTGGTACTTATACATTTGGGACACTTGTCTTTAATAAAAATAAGAACTATTTAGCATCTGAACTATAGAAAAAAGATATGGAAAAATTAGTTGATATAATAAAAGAACATGATAATGGAACAACATCAATAGAGACAATTCGGAGACAGCTTTCTAGATTTGAAGATAATGAAATAATTGATTGTATTGGTATGGCCGAAATGCCAAAAATAGTTTATTACTTAGAAACAAAGCATAATGATAATTATAAATTAACGGCTATAGAAAATGATGTTATTATTTCTGTTAATAATTTTAATATTGCTAATATAAGTTATCTGCCAGTGTATGTTCATTTCATAGAGTTGAACGATCAGTTCATTGAAATTGAAGGAAATATATCTATGCTACCTCGTTGTGAGTCTTATAATTTTGTTGTCAAGGCCAATAATTCTGAACAAGAATGTCAATTTAGTAGTTACAATATGGACTATACTATAGGCGACAATACTGTTGAAAGAAAAGATGTTTTTAAGGTTAAAATTAAGCTGGAAGATTTGCCGTTAAAAATAGATTTTTATAATTGTGTTAATGAAATATATTGTAGTATTAATAGATTGAATTTCTATAGATTTGCTCCTATAAATGACGCTTTTAAATCTCAATATTGTGTGCGCGGCGATTATTTGCTTCATACGGACAGTAAATCAATTTATGTCGAAAAAGTTAATAAAAAGCAAGCTGAAGAAAAAGAACATATATTTCGGAAGGAGTTGGCTGTATTAGATACATCTGCAAGTAGGAAAGCAATAAAAATCCGTGAACAATATTTTTGTCGATTAAAGCAGAAAAATAAACCGATTTGGGTTGTTATGGACAGACCAAATCGAGCTGATGATAATGGGGAGTTTTTCTTCAGATATATCCAGTCAAAGAAAGATATTGATTCATTTTTCATAATAAGCGATTCATGTGAGGATTTTGAAAAAATAAAAAAAATAGGAAAGACGGTACCTATTTATAGTGATGAGCATTTGGTGTTGATTATGTTAGCTGATTTTGTAATATCGTCTCAGTGTAATGGTGTCGTTGAAAATCCTTTTTGGGACGACGCAGAATTCTATCGTGACTTATATCATCAGGCGAGAATTGTTTTTTTACAGCACGGAGTAATTAAAGATGATATGAGCAAAACTCTTAATAGATTTCATACAAATTTTACTGGATTTATTACAAGCACAAATGATGAATATAAGTCGATAATTGAATATCCATATTTTTATGAGGAAAAGAATGTTTGGTTAACAGGTTTACCTGTTATGGACGTTTTAAAAAACTGTCCATGTAGATTAATCGTGTTTGCCCCAACATGGAGGATGAATTTGATGCATCAGGAAAGGGATGATATCAAAAACGAGATGAAGTGGGTCCCTTCATGTGATATTAGACATAGCGAATATTATAAACGTTTAAGATTTATTTTTCAAAATGAAAAGCTAAGAAAGTATTGTAAGCGACATAGGTATAAGTTGGCATTCAAACCACATCCTCTTATGGAGGAATATTTAACGGATGTAACTAGTGATACTGAGGTGCTTTTTTTGTCACAAAATTATTCATATAAAGATGTTTTATGTAAGGCAAAATTGTTAATATCCGATTATAGTAGTTTACAGTTTGAATTTGCATACTTAGGAAAAAGTACGATTTATTATCAATATGATGAGGATGAATTTTTTGAAAATCATACATATAAAAAGGGGTACTTTGATTATGAAAAAAATGGATTTGGACCAATTGAAAAGAACGAAGAAGACTTAATTGAACAAATATGCAAATATATAAAACATTGGTGTCATCCGGAGGTAATTTATAAAAAGCGTATTAAATCTGTTTGTAAACATAATGGTCATTCATGTGAAAAAATATATAAAAAAATATTGAACAGTTAATGGAGAAATAGGAAAATGATTTATTCGGAGAATTTTTATAGACTTGAGGAAGTACATGTAAATAAACAAATGTTGTGTTTTAAAATATCGTTAAATGCACAGCCTGAGGTAAGAAAACTATATTTTGACAATTATTTTGACGGTTTGTTGTTTGGTAATAATAATGAGAAATATACGATTTCATCAACCGTAGATGGAAATTATATAGTTGGAAGTATAATGTATGATACATATAAAAATTATAAAGATCGACCTAGTAGACTGTGGGTTAAAAATCGTATTGGGGATATGTATGTAGAACAATCAGTTATCATTAATACAAAGCAGGTGGAGATTGTTTTTGGTCATAAGAATAGAGGGTTGTTTTCTACAGAAAATAGTATGGAATTTGTCTTTAAAGATATTATTGTTAAGCCTGAACTTAACAACCCATTTGCTGAAGAGACTGTTGTGGATAATGAAGAAATAGATAAATGGGAAGTGCTTGTGGACACAATTTGCCTTAATAATGTGAATTTAAAGATTAAAGGAGTATTTTCTGATAGAATAATTGGCAATATCGAAAAAATGAGAGATCCAGCATATTGCTTGATGTGGCGTGATAATAAAACTAAGCAAAAATACTATTTCCACGCAGAAGAAATCAAATCTAAGAATTTCTGTTATGAGTTATTTTTATCTGAAATGGATGAAATAGGAAAAAACGAATATAATGATGCTAGATTTTCGTGGTTTATCGTGGATGGAAATGGAAAAGAACATTCTATTTTTTTATCTGAGGATTTACTAAATAATCCTATAGAACTTCCGGCTAGGGATATAAATGCTATTTTATATAAGAAAAATGACTCAACAATTAGTATGTTGGTTAATACTATTATTATGTTTACATATTCAGAAAATACAGCCGATGGTAGAAGTATTATTCTTGGATTTAAGAAAAATTCATATGATAGTAGAGTTAGAAGATTTATTATTCAAAGGGTTAATACAAATATCGAGTCTAATCTTCCATTTAAAATATATAAAGAAACAGATAAATATATATATTATGAAGTATGTATAACTTGGGAAAATATAGAAAAAGACTTTAAGCCAGGGGTTAGGCAACTATTTTTTGAAATTGAAAATGGCATAGATATAGAAAGGCATAATTTAAAGTTAAAACGTTTTACTCAGCTAAGAGAAAACTATTATATAATTGCGCCTCATCCATTTGTACTTGTAAATGGGTATGCACATAGTTGTTTATTCTATTTAGATTCTTCAAATAATTTAAAATGCAATGTGCGTAATAATGTTTTAAAGATGCGATTAGAGAATACAGAAATAATGGACGATAATATTTCTATGGTGTTATCGTGGAAAAAAGAACCATATTTCGAAAAACCGAAAAAAATGATTGCTATCAAGGAAACAGGTGAAGAAATAGAAGAGCAGCTTATAGGCGCGTGGGATAAGGCAATTGCAAATATAAATATTAAGCAATTTCTTAATTGTGACGAAAACATAATATTGAAATTGGAGTTACATTTTGAAAATAATGTCAGAGTAAAAGTTGAGAATAATTTCAATAGACCTGTTGTTAATAATAGAGAAACGATGAGTTTTTCTGAAATTGTGCCAGTTGATTTGAATAAGTACAAAAGAATATGGGGAGATTATATTTCAAAATCATATTCTATAGGTATAACAGAAGATGCCAATTTATTTAAGTATATGGGAATGTGGCTGTATGAGGAGAATAGATTATGTTTAAAAATCGACTGGATTGATGATGAAAAAAGAGATTATATAGATGACACTTTTTCTGTTGTACTAAAGGATAAAGTTTCTGATAAAACAATTATTATGAATCGCGAATTATTGGTGGAAAATGAATACATTTTTTATGTTGATTTGAAAGATTTACCAAAGAGAAATTATTTGCTATGTGTTCAGTTAAATAATGGAATGCTTTCATATATTGAAATGGGAGAGGGGCCCTTTTCATTAAAATCATCAATCTCAAAAACGAAAGTTAATGTATACAAGGTGGACAATAAAATTTCTTTGTTAGTAGAAAATTTACTCTTATATGAAGATGATGAGTGTAGTGAACGAGTCTTTGATATAGTAAAAAAGGCACGAGAAGAGCGGACTAAAAACTCTAAAAAAATATGGTTAATTGGAGAAAATTTAGGATTATCCGCTAGAGATAATGGATTAGCATTCTTTGAATACTGTATGAAAAATAAAGAAGATGTAGATGCAGAGTTCTATTTTGTTACAAAAGAAGAAAATGAAGATATTGATGCTTTAGCAGACTATATGGACAATGTGGTATTTTATGATTCGGACAGACATATTTATCTTGATGAATTGTCTGAGTTCTACATTGTATCTCATGGAGTTAGAGATGTAATGCCTTCTTTGTATCATGATAAAACCGGTAAGTATAGAAAGCCTATTATTTATTTACAACACGGTATAGCTGGTATGAAGATATTTGACATTAGTAATAAGTCCTATGGTGGCAGTATTAGAAAGTTTATTGTTTCATCAGAAAATGAAAAAGAATTATTTATAGATAATTCACAGTTTTGGGAGGATGAAATGGTATCAACTGGCTTGGCGAGATATGATAAGTTGACTGTAACTGAGAAAAATGATGGTAAGTATATTTGGATAATGCCAACTTGGAGGGATTGGCTCGTTAAATCAGAAAGTGATTTTATGAAATCAGACTTTTACTTATATTACAGTAAGGTTTTATCAGATGAGTTGTTGATTAATGCATTGAGAGATGCTGGACAGAAGGTGATATTTAGTTTACATATAGAATTTGAAAAATACAAACCACTTTTTGATAAGTTTGAAAATGATGTAATTCATATTACTGATATGCATGAAGTTAAAATTTCAAAACGTGTTAAAGATTGCAGTATGATAGCAACAGATTATAGTAGTATTATTTTTGATGTAGTTTATTCTAATAAACCAGCAGTTTTCTTTCAATTTGACTATGAATTATATAATAAATATCGAGGAAGTTATGTTGATATGAAAACAGAACTTCCAGGTGTAGTGACATATACTCCAGAATCATTCATAGAAGAATTAATAAAGAATATTAATACCAAGTTTGAATTAACAGAGATACATAAGAAAAATGTAAAACGATATTTTGATTATTGTGATAAAGAGAATTCGAGGAGAATATATGAGAGTATAATTGAATGTAGGGAGGAAATGGCTTATGAATACTAAAATAAGATTTATGGTATATAATGCATTTGGAATTGGCGGAACGGTAAAAACTATTTTTAATTTTGCAGATTATTTTTATGATACAGGGAAATATGATGTAGAGATTATCAGTATAAAAAAGACAAAGGATACTCCTACGTTGCATTTGAATCCTAAAATAAAAATAACTGTTATTCAGGATGCAAGACGTGGAACCAAGTACTCAAAAGAGGATATGGCATTATTATCCCAACCAAGTGAACTTATTGATAAAAGTGAGGATTTATATTCTATGTTTAATGCTTATACCGATAAGAGAATGAGAGAATTGCTTGGTAGTCTTGAGGGTGGTGTATTAGTAACTACTATGCCTTCTTTTAATATGTTATCAACAGAATTAGTTGATAATTCTGTTCTTAAGATTGGGCAGGAGCATAAATCGTATTCAGATCACTCTCTTGAAATTCAGAAAATTATAAGAGAATCCTATGGTAAATTAGATTGCCTGACGATTTTAACAGAAAGAAACAGACATATATATGAGAAAAAAATTCATGGAGATTTACCCATCTATGTGTTGGGAAATGGAACGGAACGATTAAAGTTTAGAGCTGATTTAAATAGCCATATCATCATAGCAGCTGGTAGATATGCTTATCAAAAAGGGTATGACATGTTAATTGAGGCATTTGCTATTATTGCTGATAAATATCCTGATTGGACATTAAAAATATATGGAGAAGGATCGCTTGCAAAAGATTATATAAGATTAATAACTAAGCATAAATTAGGAAATCGTGTTGTGCTAGAAAGTGGTAATGATAAGATGAATGAAAGGTATTCAGAAGCTTCAATTAATATATGTTCATCAAATTATGAACCATTTGGAATGACAATAATTGAGGGATTTGCGATGGGATTACCTTGTGTTTCTTTTGCTTGCGATGGACCTAGAGAAATCATAACAGATGGATATGATGGAGTTTTGGTTCATAAAAAAGATGTTGAAGGTTTTGCAGCTGCTTTAGAGAGGGTAATGTCTGACGATGAGTTTAGGTTTGAGTTGGGCACAAATGCATATGAAACATCAAAGAAATACGATATTACTGCTATCGGCCAAATGTTTAAGAAGATTGTTGAAACTGAGTTGGATAAAAAGAAAAAAAATAATAATCTTAAAATTGTATCATTGTCTAACGATGATGGAAATAGTACTACGTTAATAAATATAAAAAATAGCGAAGAACAGGGGGGTGTTACACCAATTATAGAACATGTTGATTATTCTAAAATGATAAAAGCATCTAATGAAGGCCGTGTAGGTATTAAGACAATTATAAAAATGGGGAAAGGATGGGCGAAATATAAGTTCAGTGGAGCGAAGAATTGAAAAGAATTAATATTGGAATAATTGGAGCTTGTGCATCAAGAGATGCATTTAATAGGCGAATCACACCGAATTATAAAGATATTTTTAATGTTTCGTGTTATGACTTTCAAATGTCTTTTCCATCATTAATGTCACCGATAATTGAATACGATTCTGTAGAATATTATAGAACAATTAAGAATCTAGAATATATAGAAAGGCAACATTTATACGAAGACTTTAATAAAAGTTTTTTAAATGAATTAGCCGTGAAACAACCGGACGTGTTAATAATTGATTTTTATACTGATGTTAACTTTGGGTTTGTAGAGTTATCCAATTCTTTTATTACAAATAAATTATTCAAATATGAAAAATCAGAGTATATTTCTAAGCTGTCATTTGGTAATCGTTATTGTGGAAGAGATAATTTTGATTCCTTCTTCCCTATATGGAAAGAATCCGTTGATAGGTTTATGAAATATTGTAAAAAATATATACCTAATACGTTGATATTGTTAAATGATTTTAGATTAGCCACATATTATCACGACATAACTAATAGCCAGAAAAAACTTATAAAAGAAAACCATTGTCCTCAATTTATATGTAATATTAACAGGGTAATTGAAAAATGTAATAATTGGTTTAAGGATAAATATGTTGTTGATAGTATAGATTTGACTGAAAAAGAATACTTTGGAAATCCAAAACATATATGGGGACTAGATCATCTTCATTTAATGCCTGATTATTATAGTGATTTCTTATGGAAATTAGTATGCATATGTATGGAAAAGGTAAATTCCGCTAGAACAAGCAATCTGCTTAATGCGCAACTGTTGCAAAATGGAAATTTTAGTAGAAAGTTTGCTTGTTGGGATACGAAGAATATTGGTTGGGAAATATTGAGTGAGAAAGATTATTCATATTTATCGATTTGCAAGAGTGGTTATATGGAAATTAAAAACTGGCAGATTTGGTCGGAACCATATGAAATTCCTAATGGTATGAATGATAATGAAATAACTGTTTCATTTGAAGTTCGATCTAATAATTGGAATAGTATAGATGAAGGAGTGTTTTTTTGCATAAGGTCTTTTGATAAAAGGGAAGAGTATAATCGCAATGTTTCAAAAGATGAAATACTTTTTGATACGCATGATTATACATTTGAGTCTAATGGATGGAAGCGTTTTGCGTATAGTTTTAATCCTGCTGGGAGATTTGTTAGACTTGCACCATATTTGAAGAAAAATGGTTTCATTCAATATCGAAATATAAGTCTTGTATATGGAGGGCAGCCACTTAAAGAATGGAAACCTTGTTTAAATGAAATTTTATCTGCAGGAGTACAAATAGAAGAAAAATTAAGAAAATAAAAGCCTCAATCGGTATTATATTTTTATGTGGGCCGTCATATCATTATTGTATATAAT
>FLNY01001604.1_pt1 | contig 28710 bp, 22 predicted proteins | sample 1140381 | NCBI WGS metagenome assembly FLNY01 (sample SAMEA3878172, study PRJEB12797) | bioreactor metagenome | biome: Moose rumen | place: Sweden | collected 2011-10 | reverse complement strand
CCGAGGAGTTCGGTACCTTCTTCCATAATGGTAAGGTCGGCACTCCAATCGGTGTCGTAGACTTGGTCGAAACCAAGACGACGGAGAGCGGCGGCCATTTTGCCGGTGACGATTTCGCCGGGTTTCATGCCAAACTCTTCGCCAAGGGCAACACGTACGGCAGGAGCGGTCTGGACGACGACTTTCTTGGTCGGGTCAGCGATAGCCTTGAGGACATCGTTGATGTTGTCGACGAGGGTGAGAGCACCGACAGGGCATACTTGTACGCATTGTCCGCAGTTGATGCAGCTGCTGTCGCCGAGGTTTTGTTCGAAAGCTGGAGCGACAACTGCCTGGAATCCGCGGTTGACGCCGCTGAGAGCACCTGCGGTTTGGAATTTGTTGCACATGGTTTCGCAGCGGCGGCACATGACGCACTTGTCCATATCGCGATAAACGCTGAGGGTAGAGTCTTTGCGGTAGGTAGATGTTTCGCCCTTGAAGGGTATTTCTTTGATACCTAAACGTTTGGTTAGGCTTTGCAGTTCGCAGTCGCCGTTTTTCTCGCATTGTAAGCAGTCGTTAGGATGGTCGCTGAGGATCAGTTCGACGACTGTTTTGCGGGCGTTGATGACGCGTGCGCTGTGGGTTAGTACTTCCATACCTTCCATTACGTCGGTGGCGCAAGCAGGGGCGAGGTTGCGGCGTCCTTTGACTTCGACGACGCATACGCGGCATCCGCCGGGTTTGTTTTCAAAATTCATCCCGTCGAGCTCGAAGTGGCAGAGCGTGGGGATATCGATACCGTTCATGCGGGCGGCTTTGAGGATAGTGGTGCCTTCCGGAACTTGGATCGCTTTATTATCTATTGTTAGATTAATCATTGTTTCTTTAATTATTTTTACTAGTCGGGCTAGGTTTTCTAGATTTATTATATTGTTAGATTTTCTGGATTATCTAGACTGACTATGTTAAACAGTTGTTATTGAATAGATATGGCACCGAATTTGCAGTTGTTGATGCATGCTCCGCATTTGATGCACTTGGTGCTGTCAATAATCATGGAAGCCAGTTTGTGACCAGGAGCTGTGTAGTCGGTACGGCTGATAGCTTCGACGGGGCAACCCTTGGCACACTTGCCGCAGCCGATACATTTTTCGCGGTCGATGACGTAACTCATGAGTTTCTTGCAAACGCCGGCACGGCATTTTTTGTCGACGACGTGTTCGACATATTCGTCCCAGAAGTTGTCAAGTGTCGAGAGGACGGGGTTCGGTGAGGTCTGACCGAGTCCGCAGAGTGCGGTGTCCTTGATGACGGCAGCGAGGTTACGCAGGTCTGTGAGGTCTTCCATAGTACCGCGACCGTCTGTGATTTTCTCGAGGATTTCGCAGAGACGTTTGTTACCGATGCGGCATGGCGAGCATTTTCCGCAGCTTTCTTCGCATGTGAATTCGAGGTAGAATTTAGCGATAGCCGGCATGCAGCTGGTCTCGTCCATAACGACCATACCGCCGGAGCCCATCATGGAGCCGGCAGCCACGAGGCTGTCGTAATCGATAGCGGTGTCAAGGTGTTTAGCTGTCAGGCAGCCGCCGGAAGGTCCACCAGTTTGGACTGCTTTGAATTGTCGTCCGCCTTTGATGCCGCCGCCGATTTCGTATATGATTTCGCGTAGGGTGATGCCCATTGGAACTTCGATGAGTCCGACGTTATTGATTTGTCCTGCGAGTGCAAATACCTTGGTACCTTTAGATTTCTCGGTTCCGATGCTGCTGAACCATTCAGCACCTTTGGTGATGATGATAGGCACGTTGGCGAAGGTCTCGACGTTGTTGACGTTAGAGGGTTTGCCCATGTATCCGCTTACGGCCGGGAAGGGAGGTTTGAGAGTTGGTTCGCCGCGTTGTCCTTCCATGGAGTGGATTAGGGCGGTTTCTTCGCCGCAGACGAAGGCACCTGCTCCGTAGCGGAGTTCGATGTCGAAATTGAATCCGGTTCCGAGGATATCGTCACCAAGGAGTCCGTATTCGCGAGCTTGGTTGATAGCTATTTTGAGTCGTTCGATAGCGAGTGGGTATTCAGCGCGGATATAGACGAGACCTTTACTGGCACCGATAGCGTAGCCGCAGATGGCCATGGCTTCAACGATGCTGTTGGGGTCGCCCTCGAGGATAGAACGGTCCATAAAGGCTCCTGGGTCTCCTTCGTCGGCGTTGCAGATGACGTATTTCTGGTCAGCTTTGTTTTTTGCGCAGAGTTCCCATTTGAGTCCTGTCGGGAAGCCGGCTCCGCCGCGTCCGCGAAGTCCTGAAGCTTTCATTTCGGCGATAACCTCTTCTGGGGTCATTTCTGTAAGGCATTTAGCGAGAGCTTCATAGCCACCACGCGAGATGCTTTCCTCGATATTTTCCGGGTCTACGAAACCGCAGTTGCGTAGGGCGATACGTATTTGTTTACGATAGAAGTCCATGTGCCTCGAGTCGCTGACATGCTCTTTGTTTTCGGGGTTAGTATAGAGCAGGTCGGGTACTTTACGTCCTTTAATGATGTGTTCGTTGACGATACGTTCTGCGTCTTCAGGTTTGACCTGAGTGTAGAAAGTGTTGTCGGGCATAATCTTGACGATAGGGCCTCGTTCGCAGAAGCCGAAGCAGCCGGTTTTGATGACTTGAACGTCATCGGTCAACCCCTTTTCGGCAAGGATTTTGGTGAAGTTTTCGATAATCTCGAGGCTGTTGGAACTTTTACATCCTGTACCGCCACAGATTAGGATATGCATTTTATATTTTGCCATATTACTCTTAAATTTGGGTGATTAGTGATTTGAGATTGGTGATTAGATAGGGACGGTGGCTTCCGTCCTCAAATCACACATCGCTATTCAATCGTCACTGTTTATTTATCGATTGTTTCGTAATTGACGGGGATAATGCCCTCGACGAGTTCTCCTTGTTGAACATACTTGGAGAGGATTTCGTCGGCACGGTCGTTGTCAACATGTCCGAAGACGATGGGGTCTTTGCCTGGGACTCGTACCTCAAGGGTAGGTTCGGCGTGACAGTAGCCCATGCAACCGGTCTGAGTGAAGACGGCAGGGATACCGAGTTCATCAGCTTTTTGCATCATGTGTTCCATTACTTTCTTGGCACCGGCGGCGATACCGCACGTAGCCATAGCGACTTTGATTTGCACAAGCGATTCAGGATTTTCAGCTTTTTCGCGAACATCCAGATTCGACTGAAGCTTTTCTCTCATGGCCTTAAGGTCGGCCAGTGATTTAACTTTTGTCATGTGTAAACTCCTTTAGTTGATTAGTTTGGATTAATATTAATTATTTATAATTAAATACATTACGGTGAAATATACAATAATATTTCACGATGCAAAAATATATAATTTTTGTAATAATGCAAGACTTTTGTGAAATAATTTGTGACAAGAAATAAGGCTATGGGTAAGCTTTGGTGTGATGAGAGGAACTGCTTGATATGGAAATGAATGAAAATCTGTACTTTACCAACGATATTCTGCGGAGAGCATAAGTCTCAGATTTCCAATGCCTCCATTAGAGTCGTGTTGGTAAAAGTATGTGTTTGTCACACTGATGTCGTATTTTTTTGTAAGATACTGAGCGTAAGTGTATTCAACTTCGGCATAGATATTGAATACCGAGTTGGGATGCCAACCGATGCGAGGTTGTATGCGCCAGAGGTATTCTATGTTGCGTCCCCGTCCCAAGAAAAACGTTTCCGAGTTGTTGTCGTTGTACTGTTCAGAAGGGGCAGTCATATTTTTTCCGAAACCTAAGAAGAGTCCTGGTCGCCAAAATCCTGATGTGCGTCCAAAATCAAGCCATGCGGTATTGAAGTGCCAGGGTTTGTAGATGGCTGCAATGCTACCTGTCGCGGAGTGGTGAATAGTGGTGTTGTATCCGCCCATGGAGCAGATTTCATATAGACTGTTGTTGATGAGAGTTTGGAAGGAAAGAGTCCATTGCTGACCGCGATATTTGAGAAAAAGCGAGTAGCTGAACGAGGAAAGGGTTTTGCGGTTAATGGGTCTGAAATCGAATTGATTGTCGCAGAAAATGTTGGTAGTTGGAGATGTGTATATGTGAGGTTGGATTGTCAGCATGTTTGCTGCTGCGCCAAAGAAGATTTTTTTGCCGTTGTAGCGCAGCTGCAGGTGAAGTTCAGGAATGGCGGCACGTCGTTGAAAATGAGTGCTTGATGTGATTACATCGTCGATAAATCCTTGGCTCATGTTGTCTTGTTGGAAGAGCAATACGGCGAGTGCTTCGAGGTTATTTGCGTGCGCGAAATAGCGTATCTGGTTGTAGCGAGCGTATGGGTGGAATGGAGCTCCCATATTGAGTGGTCGTGTGTTTGGCATGATTTCTTGAACGACCATAGGATGCCAGAATTGACCTGCGAGCAGTTGATGGTGGCTCCAATCGAGTTTGATGTAGGCGTGTCGGAGACGCAGGTCGTTGTTGGATGCGTTTGTCGAGCCGGTAAAGTCGCCTTCGATGAATGCCATAGAGCGAGCGCCGAGCAAGTCGGGTCCATATACGGCGAGATTGAGTCGGGCGGTGATACTCAGTAGATTCATGTTCCATCCGTCGTTGACGTCATATCCGGAATTGAGTTCAGAGAGGACTTGCGGTTTCGGGTAGAAAAGCATCATTTCCTCACGTCCTCCGACTACTTGGCGACTGTCGGCGTAGATGTGCGGGTTTACAAAACCGTGGAAGTCGAATCGGAGAGTTTTCGTCGAATCGTTTTGAGCCGAAATGTGATTCAGGAGAAGTGCAAGGAACAGTAGTATGAGGCTATGATGAATTGAGAAAAGGTTGGATTTTATGTGGAAGTTTTTTTTATGCATAGGATATGTGTTGCAAGGTGGATAAATATTTTAAAATAAAAATGTTATTCCAAGGTTGACAGATTTCATTCTTTTGCAAAGTTATAGTTTTTTTTGTCATTTGTGAGAGAAAGTGTGTATTTTTGCATTTGAAAAGAGAGATAGAGAAGATGAATAGTATAGCACATTTGCAGACAGTTGACGAGTTGTTGAATCAAGAAGAGACGTTTGAACGCGAAGTATATAGCCGTTCTTTAAGTGCAGGCAATATAAGCGGGCGGACCAATGAAGCAGACTGCAAGTATCCTGTTACCATCAGTGGGTGGGGTTACAATGCCCTTAACCAATTAATATTGACGGTTACGTATGAGACAGACGGTGAGGATATTGAAAATGATTTCGAGCCGGGGCATCCAGTGTCATTTTTCAAGTTGGACAGTCGAGAAGAATCGGTGACAGAGGTACCATATATGTGCTATGTAGATACTTATAAGTCAGGAGTTTTGCAGATACAGTTGCCCAATAAGGGAGCGTTGTCGTCGTTGCAAGATATTGCCAGTCATTCGTTGTTAGGGATAAGAGTATCGATAGATGACACATCCTATAGAGTGATGCATGAGACGATAAGAGCGTTGATTCGGAGTGATGACGAAAAGAGAGTCCATTTACGAGAAACTCTTTTGGGGAAATTGCGTCCCCAGTTCAGGGCTTTGCCTTCGATAAGAATCCCATGGCTCAACGAGAGTCAGAACGAGTCGGTTCGAAAGGTTATTGCAGCAATGGATGTTGCTGTGGTTCATGGTCCTCCCGGGACTGGGAAGACTACGACATTGGTGGAGGCGATAATCGAGACGTTGCAGCGTGAAACGCAGGTATTGGTATGTGCACCGAGCAATGTCGCTGTTGACTGGATAAGCGAGCAATTGTCGAAGCGTGGATTGAATGTCCTACGGATAGGCAACCCACTGAAGATGAGTGATGAAATGCTTGAGTGCAGCTATGAGCGTCGTTATGCGGATCATCCTGATTATCCCGAGTTGTGGAATATCCGTAGAATTCTTAGAGATGTGCAAGATGGAAAACAATCGAAGTCGCGTCACGAACAATTGCGAAGAATGCGAAAGCGTCAAACAGAGTTGGAGATAAAGATAAATGCTGATCTTTTTGAGCAGGCCAGTGTGGTGAGTTGCACATTGATAGGCAGTGCCTACCACATTATGGAGCATCGTTGTTTCGGCACGGTATTTATTGACGAAGCGGCCCAGTCATTGGAGCCCGCGTGCTGGACACCGATTATGAAAGCCGACAGAGTCATCTTGTGTGGAGACCACTGCCAGTTGCCGCCCACAGTGAAGAGTCCCGATGCAGCTCGTGGTGGTTTGTCGGATACTCTTATGCGTCATATTGTAAAGACGAAGCCGGAATGTGTGAGCCTTTTAACCACACAGTACCGGATGCATCGTGATATTATGGATTTCCCATCCCGTTGGTTCTATCATGGTGCTCTTACTGCGGCTCCTGAAGTTGCAAACAGGATGGTTCATATCATGGATACTCCGTTGATATGGATAGACACATTACGATGTGGGTTCGGTGAGCAGCAGAACAGGCTGAAGAGTCGGATGAATACAGATGAGGCCCGGCTTGTGGTTCACACATTGCGTGATTATGTCGAGATGATAGGAGTGGAGCGGATAGTAAGCGAGCGAATTGATTTTGGAATAATATCACCCTATAGGGCTCAAGTCAGAATGATACGTCGCTTGCTCAAGATGCAGCGATTCTATCGTCGTTTGCACGGTCAGGTGAGTGTCAATACGGTTGATGGATTTCAAGGTCAGGAGCGTGATGTGATTATAGTCAGCATGGTGCGAGACAATGAAGGTGGTGAAATAGGTTTTCTTGGGGACTTGCGGCGCATGAATGTTGCCATTACCCGTGCGAGGATGAAACTTATTGTTATCGGCAACAGTGAAACATTGTCCAAGCATAAGTTTTACAATGCCCTGTACGAGTATTTCAGACAGCGTGGAGATGTTGTCGAGATCTCTCCGGCAGAAGACTGTCGAGAAAAAGAATAGAGAGGAGTGTCAGGATTCTTCTTTCATGCGGTCGTTGCCCCATACGGCGTTCATAGCGGCGATGCATTCTTGGCGTGTGATGTCGTTTTTGCGTTCCAGGTGTCGTTGGTAGAAGATGCATCGGGATAGTCCTATTCGGTTGATTACCACGTCGCCGGCGAAAGATTCACAAGTGGGAGCGCCGCAGAGTCCGCAGTCGATTTGTGGGAGTCTGGCTTTAAGTTTGTTGATACGTTCCATTTTTTCGAAGGCCTTAGATCGGTCCTTGTCGAGTACGAACATGGAACGAGGTTGTGGGGCTTCGACGCGGCTGTTTGCGAGCAGATAATCTTTCATCTTGTCCATTTCGCGTTCGCGAGGCACTTCGCCGTTGCGTTCCCGTTCAGCGGCTTTGCGGGCGCGAGCGTACATTCGGGCACCGCAGAGAAAACGGTTTTCGTAGCTGAGGAGAGCACCGGCACAGCTTTGGTCGCAAGCACGAAGTTCAAGAAATTCGACATCTTCGACTTCGTCGTTTTCCAGTTTGTCGAGGAAGTCCATGACGTTTTGTATGCCGTCGATGGAATAGCTTTGCTTAGCGAGGCAGATGCGTCGTTCGCCATTTGTGAGAGTGCTGAGGATGGCGTCGCTCGAAAGGTTGATAGTTCGATTTTGTTTTGGGATGTAGTTTTTGCCTTGTTCTTTGATTTTGCGGTAGGTGCGGTTGAATAGCGAGTCCATATTGATTACGCCGTCAATGATGGAACGTTTTTCACCAACGGGAGCCTTAACTGCCGAGATTTTTGCGGCGCAGGGAGTAACGTAGAAGAGACCTATTTCTTCGCGCGGTATACCTCTGTTTTGAAGTTCTTTGAGGCAATAGATGGCCGAGATGTCGAGAGGAGCCTTAACGGGAGTGATGTTTTCGACCAGGGAGGGGTATTTGATTTGAATCAGTCGGACGATTGCAGGGCAGAAGCTGGAAATCATGGGTCTGATATCAGTTTTTTCGCGGGCGTAGTTTTCTTTGGCGGTGGCGAAGATATTAGCAGCCGATTCGACTTCGAAAACGTGGCGGAAGCCGAGGTCTTCGAGTGCGTTGTAAATGCGGGACACGCGGATTTCTTCGGGGAACTGACCGAGGAAGACGGCGGGGATAAGAGCGACAGAGTGGGGGAATTCGTGTACCATTTGGAAGTCGTCCTCGTTGATGTAAATAGCTTTGACGGGGCAAGCTTCGTGGCATTTGCCGCAGTCGATGCATCGGTGTTCCTGGATGTATGCAGTGCCTTCGCTGATGCGTATAGCTTCGGTGGGGCAGGCTTTCAGGCAGCGCATGCAGCCGATGCATTTTTTGTCGTCAATTTTGATCGCGTGTACGAACATGATTATAAAGATGGTTAAAAGTTTACTTCCATTTCGATGGTAGTGCCTACGCCGACTTCACTAGTGACATTAAGTTTGTCTACATTTTTTTGCATGTTGGGCAAGCCCATACCGGCACCAAATCCCATGTCGCGAACTTCGGGTCGAGCTGTAGAGTAGCCTTCCTGCATAGCGAGTGCAATGTCGGGGATGCCAGGTCCTTTGTCGGCTACGATCATACGGATTTTGTCGCTATCGATATCGACTAGTACTTTCCCGCCATAAGCGTGAGCGATAGCGTTGACTTCGGCTTCGTAGAGTGCCACTACGACGCGTTTGACTTTAGAAGGGTCGACATTCAGTTGCTTCAGTGTCTTTTTTACGGAGCTGGAGGCTTTCCCGGCATTGACGAAATCGCCTTCGATAACGGTGTATTCTTGATGCATATAGTGAGGGTAAAGTTTTATGTTTAAAGGTTAAAGCTTAAAGAATTAATAGAGAGGTTTGATTCCGGCTTGGTAGAGAATGCCACAAACACGGAACATAGAGTAGGCAGAGCTGAGGATTACCATGTCGTTGTCTTCGGCGAGTTCAATCATGTCATCTGTAACTTTTTTGTTGCGGACGACTACAACTATGTCGAGAGTGGCCATATCGCAGGTTCGGATGGTCTGTACGTTGCAGAGACCAGTTATAAGCATGGGGGTATCTTTAAGAGTAAGCACGTCGCTCATAAGGTCGGAGGCAAAAGCGTGTTCGACTTCTTCGTCTAGGCGATTTTCTCCGATGCAAACGGTTGCGTCAAGCAGTTTGGCTATTTCGCGGATTGTCATTGTTCTATTGGTTTTAAAAAGGTTGAAATCTGGATTTAATGGATTATTTTTAAAATGCAAATATACGTTAATTTTTTTGAATTTCGGAAAAAAAGACAAAAAATAAATCACTTGATTTGTTTATTGCTGATTTATAATATGTTGTGTTTATATGCAATAAAACCCGATTCTGGTCGTTTCAGACAAAAAAACGATATGATTCCGATGCGATTAACGACGGGAGACAAAGTCGCTCTTGTTGCCACTGCCAGAAAAATAGAATATAACGAGGTTTTACCTGCAATAGAGTTGTTTGAATCATGGGGTCTTAATGTAGTTATTCCTGAAGGGCTTTTTGATGGAGACAACCAGTTTGCGGGTTCCGACGGTCATCGGGCTACGATATTTCAAAGGATGCTTGATGATAGAGAAGTGAAGGCTGTTTTTTGTGTCAGAGGAGGTTATGGAACGGTTCGAATAGTAGACCGACTCGATTTCTCGTGTTTTAAACGGTATCCGAAATGGATTGTAGGATATAGCGATGTTACAGTTCTCCATAGTCATATAGCCCGACAGTGCGGAGTGGCTACGCTACATGCCATTATGCCGATCAACATTCCCGAACATGCGGTAGAGTTGAAAAGTCCGGCTATAGAGAGTCTGCATCGTTGCTTGTTTGATGGAACCGTTGAGTATAGATTCAGAACCGATGCGGAGTGTTTGGTGAAGAATAGAATGGGAGAGTGCAAGGGTTCGATAATTGGTGGAAACTTGTCGGTGTTGTACAGTCTACTTGGTTCATCGTCGGATATCGATACAGAAGGTAAGATACTGTTGATTGAGGATTTAGATGAATATTTATATCATATAGACCGAATGATGATGGCAATGAAGCGAGCCGGTAAGCTGGCAAGGCTTAAAGGCTTGATAGTTGGAGCATTGACTGATATGCATGACAACAATGTGCCGTTTGGCCGAACTGCCGAGGAGATTGTGCGAGATACAGTTTCCGAATATGGATATCCAGTTGTTTATTATTGTCCATTTGGCCATATTGGTGTAGAAAATATGGCGTTGCCGCTTGGAGTAGAGTTGAAGATGGAAGTTGGTGAAAAGTATGTGATTATCGAGTAATAGGCCATTAAGAGAAAAAGAATGGTTTGTCATTATAAAAAAAGTTGTATTTTTGCATTTTCATTCCGATATACAAAACCGATGTTGTTAATCCATGTACCTCGACTGACCAACCGGCTAGGATATACGCTGAATGTGTTGTTCCGCTATATTCTACGGAAAGATTTCGAGATTACTACCGATATAAGCATATTCAAGAGACATGAAGGTGCCAAGTTATGTTATGGTCCCAATGAGATAGGTGAGGGTGTTTTTCTGCGTTCGTGCGACTTATTGTTTCAGACAACCATAGAGGAACAGAATCCCCGTCCGTTTATGCATGAAGGCACTGCTGCTATTTTCCCGGTGTACAATCGTTCCAGTGCGTTGCCGTTTGATCCGTTTGCCGCTACGTTCTATTGTGTTTCAAGGTATGAAGAATATCTGCCGTTTGTATCGGATATGCATGGTCGTTTTCCTGCAAAAGAGAGTTTAGCGTATAAGAACCATTTTCTTACGGTAGCGGTAGTCGATCGTTGGGCTCTGATGGTAGCTTCAGTCATTAAGGAGGCGTATCCTAACGAGAGTTTTCCGTTACGCAATTTTGACTATGAGGACACCTTCGATATTGATGCAGCATACTGTTATAAGCATAAAGGACTGATACGTACTTTTAGTGGATTGGGAAGAGATTTGTTTGCGAGAAGACCCGACGAGGTGAGGAAACGGTTCAGAGTGCTGTTGCACAAAGAGAAAGATCCATTTGATGTTTTCGATTACATTTTGGATGTTCATAAAAAACACCATGGAATTTCCCTCAAGTTTTTCCCGTTGATGGCTGATTATAATGTATATGATAAGCCCATTTCATATCAGAACAAGGAATTCCAGCAGTTGTTGCAGCATTTGGGTGATTATGCTAAGATGGGACTTCATGGGTCATACGACTCTTTCCATGACGAGAACAAAATGTCCATTGAATTAGAACGTCTTGAATCTGTAATCCATCGTAAGACTGTACGAAACAGATTCCATTTTCTGCGGATGACGTTACCAAAAGCATACGAGACACTTCTTGCCAACGGTATAACACATGACTACTCTATGGGATTTGCCGACGAACCCGGTTATCGTGCTGGTACTGGCAATCCATACCATTTCTTCGATTTGGAGAGCGATTATGAGACACAGTTGACAATCCATCCTTTTGTGATAATGGATTCTACGCTATATTATTACAAGAAGACTTCGGTGGAAGTGGCCGAGAGAATCTATTATCAGCTCATCAATGAGGCGAAATCCGTCGGGGGTAGGTTCTGTGCATTATGGCATAACCAAAGTATATGCGAAGATTTCGGTTGGCAAGGATGGCGCGATTTGTACGAACGAGTTATTGACTACGTAGACGAATCTATCAAAATAAGGAACCAATAAACCATTGTGATATGAATTATAAATCAAAATTACACGACATAAAGGCCTTTGTGTTTGATTTCGATGGAGTTATGACTGATGGTAGTGTCTGGATGTATGCTGATAAGGAAACTGTAAGATGTGGCAATATAAAAGATGGATTTGCAATACAATACGCGGTAAAGAAAGGATATATAATTGCCGTTATTTCAGGAGCTACTTCGTTGAGTATCAATAATCGAATGGAATCATTAGGAGTCACGCAGATTTATACCGGCTGTTCCAAAAAAATTGACACATATCGTAAGTTTCTTGCGGATAATGAGTTGAAAGAGGAGGAGGTTCTTTGTATGGGTGATGATATTCCCGATTATGAAATCATGTTGCATTGCGGAGTTGCAGCTTGTCCAGCGGATGCTTCTGTAGAAATTAAAGAGATATCAGACTACATATCGTTTTGCAAAGGAGGGGAAGGATGCGTCCGTGATGTGATAGAACAAGTGTTGCGGTTGCAGGGAAAATGGTTCCATTCAGATGCTTTGACTTGGTGATGCGTAGATTCGCAACATACAAGTTGATTATTGCCTGTCTCTTATTAGAGGCTTCGTCTCCGCATCTTTTAGCCCAGAGTATTACAGCCTCTGACACAATGGAGACATTTACTATACACGGCACATATTATAGTGACCGTTTTGTTGGTCGGAAGACAAGCAGTGGTGAGGTGTTCTCGCAGCAGAAATATACGGCAGCACACCATACTCTGCCGTTCGGGACTCTGCTACTTGTCACCAATCCTGCCAATGGACGTCAGGCAATAGTACGAATCAACGACCGTTGTCCTAAGCCTAATATCCTTGATATGAGTAGGAAAGCGGCAAAACAGATAGGCATAGGGTCATTCAATATTCAAGTCACTGTCTTGCCACAGCGATACTATCCTTATTGGGAAAATCAGGAGCAGTTTTTAGATGTCATGTATTCCGGAGATTTTTGGGAATATGCAAAAACATCACCGCTTCCTGTTGCGAATCTTGTCGCAAAGGCAACGCCGAAACAGCAAGATGTATCGATATCAAAATCGGTATGCAAATCCTCATCGAAAGCACCTGTAAACAGTACTCCAAAGCCATCGTCGCAGCCCACGAATAAGACAATCCACAACGAAGATGAGTATCATGATGCAGAAATACCGCTATACGATATAGAATTGTGTCATTGCAAAAGTCGCAATACTGCAAGAAAAAAAGTGATGCAAATGCCCATTTATTATCAGGACAAGGTAGACTACAGGACAAATGTCAACACTAACGAAGTGATTATCATTCTTTCCCTCTCGTTGAGAGAAGACAAAACACAGTCCATAATGCAAGAGTTATCGGGGCTTTTCCCCGATGCAAAAATAGTCAAATCGAACCTTGTGTTTTAATTATTTGATAATTAAACTGTTGAAATATTTTCGATAATTTTTTTTAAAAAAGGGCTTTTATAAAGATAATTCTTTTTATCTTTGCAAGTCAAAATTTGCTTTGTCTTGTTGGAATCAAGCAAGGTGTATTTTGCCGCATAGTGTTGAAAATAAAAATATTATATTATATAAACTAATTAAACAACATGAAAATCGAAATCAAAAAAAACATATCAATTCTGCTTTTGATATTGGGATTTTCATGTGTTGGTCATGCTCAGCAGGAGATACAATTCACTCAGTACATGTTCAACCGTTTGGCCATAAATCCGGCATACGCCGGCAGTTCAGGGTCGATGTGTGGATCTTTGATGTATAGAGGACAATGGTTGGGACTGCGATTGGATGCACCAACACCGGGTGCCAAAGCTGGCTCGCTGCCTACCGACTACTTGTTTTCGTTTGACTCGCCTGTCAAGATTCTTCACGGGGGTCTTGGATTAACACTTTTTGCCGACAAAATTGGATACAACTCAACTGTCAGCGGGTCGGTGGATTATGCATTCCGTATCTACTGGGGACCGGGCAACCTTTCGGCTGGTATTGAGGGTAATTTCTACAGCATTACCCGTGATGGCGGACTTCTTGGTTCGGATGACCTTCCGGGTAATCCCAATGATATACCCACATCATCGTCTGATCCTTTGATTAATAGTGAAGAGATTAGCGATTTTCTAATTGATGCATCAATAGGTGTATATTATCAGGTGCCTGGTACATACTTTTTTGGTGTCGCTATGAAGAACATATTCGGTGTGCACAGCGACGATCTGAATTTCGGGACCAGCCGTATTATGAATCTGCTTGGCGGATATGAGTTCGTAATTCCATCAAACCCATCATTTCGTCTGAAACCGTCTGCACTTATCCGCACTGCCGATTTCTCAGTGTTCCAAGTAGATCTTTCTTGTTTGCTTGAATATCAGAGTTTGTTCTGGGGAGGTATCAACTATCGTCTCCAGGATGCCGTATCATTTTTGGCCGGTGTCAATTGGAACAAGATGAAAATAGGTCTTGCTTACGACATTACTACAAGCAAACTGGGTGTTTATAAGAGCGGATTCAGTTTTGGATCGCTTGAAGCATATTTGCGTTATTGCTTCAAGATTATCATACCTCCCAAGTTGCCTTCAGTATACCAGAACACACGTTATCTGTTATAAATTGCTATGTAAAATGAAACATTTTGAAACGGATTACGTAAAAAACATCCATAACGAATAATAGTACTAAAAATCTATTAATATATAAAGAAATTAAAATCATTAATTATATGAAAAAATTGTTTTTCGCACTCGCAGGAGTGGTTTTATTGTGGAGCTGTGGCTCGTCAGAGAAGGGCGAGCTGATAGGCGTTCAAGACCGTCCCATTTTTGAGGATATAGACCTTAAGGGAATGGTGTTCATAAACCAAGGTAACTTCAGCATGGGAGCCGGTACACAGAATGTCACCTACGGCAAGCCTCAACAACCTCGCACCATGCAGGTAGGTTCATATTTCATGGATGAGACGGAAATCACCAACAACGAATATCGCCAGTTTGTTAATTGGGTTATCGATTCCGTTGCACGTCGTATGCTTGGTGAGGCCGGTATTGACGGTTTTCTGATTGAAGAGGATGAGTACGGTGAGCCACTCGAACCTGCTATCTTGAACAAAAAAGAGAAAATTCGTTGGGCCGAACAGGAAACTCGTGAAGCCCTCGAGGACTTATATCTGCCAGAGAAGGACCGTTTCTATCGTCGTCGTACGATTGATCCTGCAAAATTAAACTACGAGTATTATTGGATTGACTATGCCGAAGCTTCAAAGAAGGAGTCTGGCGCCACAGTTAAAGATGAATATAAAGGTACGATGTTTGCCCCACGTCCCAAAGGGCTGAACAACCGTTCCTCGCTTATCAAACGCGAAGTAGTGAATGTCTATCCTGACACTTTGTGCTGGGTGCATGACTATACCTATAGCATGAATGAAGATTTCACGCGCCAGTACTTCACATCTCCTGCATACGACAACTATCCTGTTGTCGGTATCAGTTGGGTTCAAGCCAAAGCCTTCTGTGTATGGCGTTCCAATTTCCTTAACCAGTATCTTGAATCGATAGACTACACCCAAATGAATGATTTCCGACTGCCCACAGAGGCTGAATGGGAATTTGCAGCTCGTGGTGGTATTGCTGGCGAGTCATATCCTTGGGGTGGTCCGTATGTACGCAATCCGAATGGATGTTTTCTGGCGAACTATGAACCTTTAAAGGGTGCATACGATGACGATGGTGGTGTGAAAACCCTCATGGTCGGTCACTATGCTCCTAACGACTACGGTCTATACGATATGTCGGGCAATGTCTCGGAATGGTGTCTGGATGCTTACAATGCTTCGACCTATGTCATGGCCAATGCTCTTTCACCCTACTACAACTACAATGCCAGCGACAATGATGCTCCGGCAATGAAGATGAAAGTTGTTCGTGGTGGGTCGTGGAAGGATCAGAAATACTTTATCCAGGTTCAGACCCGTGACTTCGAGTTTCAGGACACAGCCAAGTGCTATATTGGATTCCGTTGTGTGCAGCCATATCTTGGACGTGTTAAAGGTGACAACCTGAAATCAGCCTCGAATGTCGCCAAATAAGAAAAGTTGAGGCTTTTTTAATCAATAAAATCATTCTTTTAAAAGGCATTCTTTAAATAAGTAAACACTAATAAATAATAACAATTATGAGTAAAATAGACAACATTGTTCGGAGTAAAGGTTACAAGAACTTCATGAGCAAACTGTATGGATGGGGTGCATCGGCTGTTATTATCGGCGCTCTGTTCAAAATCAACCACTGGCCTGGAGCCGTACCTATGTTGATTCTTGGTATGGGTACCGAGGCGGTCATCTTCTTCCTTTCTGCATTCGAGCCACTTCACATTGAGTGGGATTGGAGCCTTGTTTATCCTGAATTGGCAGGTATGAAAGACAATATTGATGTTAGTCCAACCGACAAGCAGTCCATTACTCAAGAACTCGACAAGATGTTGGAAGATGCTAAGATTGGTCCGGAATTAGTCCAACGCTTAGGCGAAGGGATGGCAAATCTTGCTGATTCGGCCAATTCACTCAACAATATGACAACGGCTGTAGCTGCTACCGACAAGTTTGTCACCAATATGGATGTTGCTGCTGAGGCTGCCAACGACCTCAGTGTTGCATACAAACGCACTACCGAATCTATCAATCGTGACCACGAGGCTTCGTCATCGTATTCTGAGAGCCTAAAGGATGCTACCGCAGCCGTATCTAGTCTGTCGGCCATCTACCAGGAAACCGCTCAGACTTTACGTACTGGCGATACTTCCTATGTCGACGAACTCAAAAAAATGGCTTCGAGCCTATCATCTATCAATGCCATGTACGAAATCCAAATGCAGAATTCTTCTTCGCAGCTTGAGGCCACGAAAGAGGTTCAGGAGAGGATGCAGACCATGGTTGCCAATTTTGCAGACTCTGCAGAAGGCGTGTTGAAATACAAAGAACAGGTGGACGCCCTCACACGGAAGATCGCCGAACTCAACCAGGTCTACGGCAATATGCTTGCCGCTATGCAGACCCGCATTTGAGCTTGAGACATAAAAACATCTCAAGATCTTTAAACAACAAATATGGTAGAATTAATAAAAAGATAGAATATGGGTGCTACAAATTGCCCGGAGACCCCGCGGCAAAAGATGATTGCAATGATGTACCTCGTGTACACCGCCCTTCTTGCACTGAACGTTTCGGTGGAAATCCTAAACGGTTTTGTGACGGTGGGCGATGCTATGAACGAGTCCAATAAAAATATCGAGACACAGATAGCAGAAGCCTACGACCTGTTCGACCAAGCATTTGCCAATGACTCATCAAAGACGGTGAAGTTTTATGAGGCGGCACAGACAATCAAGTCCTATACCGATTCGTTGAAAAACCTTATCGATGAGGGACGTTACGGATTCCTGTGTTATATGCAGAAAGAGGCTCAGGTTGTTAGACACACTGACGGTAACACTATCAAAAGAAAAATACCGCTACGAGACGGTAGTGGCAATTTCTTGCTAGACAGTGCAAGGGTTGCCTTAGACCTTGGCGGTCTTACTATCATCGACAAAAAAGATAATACAGATATGGGTACTCATTTCTTCTATGATGAAGGAAAGGGTAAGGCTATTGATATTAAAAACGCCATTATCGAATACAAAGAGAAGGTCTCGAAGGTCTTTTTGGATACTAATATCACATCTGACACAATCGATGTTAACTTTGGTATGGATGTCGAAAGCCAGTTCTGGAGTTCTCACGCCGGACGTATGGTCAGCTGGGAGGAATACAACTTTGACGGAGCCATTTCTGTTGCCGATATCGTATGCCTGTCGCGTATGAAATCGGAGCTTATGAACGCTGAATACGATGCCATCAAGAAACTCTTCGGAATGATTGGAAAAGAAGACTTCAAATTCGACCAAGTGGCTGCTATCTGCCGTCCTACTTCAAGTTATGTTATCCAGGGTGGCAAATTCGAAATGAAGGTCAACGTAGGAGCATACGACTCGAAGCGTGAATTCCGTGCCGTTATCAATGGTACTGAATACAAGAGTGGTCCTGACGGTTCGGTAACATATTCGGCAGGTGCTGCTGCCCCCGGCGAGCGTAAGGTGCATGGTGTTGTGTATATGATGAAAGATGGTGTTGAGGAAGAATATCCGTTCGATGAAAGTTACTTTGTTGCACAGCCTGTTGCCGTTGTGGAACTCGTCAAGATGAATGTGGTATATGCCGGTATTGATAACCCTGTATCGATTGGTGTTCCCGGTGTTGCCTCGAAGGATGTTATACCGTCAATTACCACAGGCAATGCCACTATAGTAAAGGATGCTGGTGACGGCAACTACATCATCAAGCCTACAAAGATAGGTAAGATGACCTTGAATGTCACTGCAAAAGTTGATGGACAAACCAAGAATATGGGTTCTAAAGAAATACGTATCAAGCGTATACCTAAACCCTCATTGCGTATAGGCAGTTTCAAGAGTGGTGATCAAGTGTCAAAAGCTGAGATTACCGCAAATCCTGTACTTCGTGTTTCAATGGAAGATTTCGACTTCCAGTTGCCCGCACTGAAAGTGAATACTTTCACATTCAACGTTCAGGGCTCAGGAGCTCTTGATCTCAACGGAACCGGAAGCAGATTAACTCCGGAAATGATAAGCCGCATCAACAACGCCAAGCGTGGTCAGAAAATCTATATCACTGACGTGACGGTGAAGACACCTGACGGTGCAACACACTCGCTTGACTGTACCCTGAGATTGAAGTAAACAATAAAATTATACATACAATGAAGAAAATACTGTTTTGTTTAGGACTTCTCGTCTTTATGGCAGGCGGAATCAGTAGTAATGCTCAAAGCGTTATAGATGCTGAGGAAGACCATAATTTCAACGACTTCTACAAGAAGGACTTGTCGAAAGGCAAGCAAGCGATGCCTTATGCCTATGTCCGTGGAACTGATGTTGTGTGGGAACACATTGTCTGGAGGACAATTGATTTCCGTGAGAAGTTCAATCAGTTCTTCTATTTCCCAACCGACCCATCAAAAAATACTCAAGGTCGTGTCAATTTAGCTAATGCTATCATGGATGCGTTAAGGAATGGTGATATTGAAGTGTTTAAAGAAGATGATTTGACTACACCATACACTTACGAGGAAATGATGAGCCAGTTGACTCGCAGTTATTCATTCCATATTGCAGAGTATGACGACTGGGGTGATGAGACAGAAGGACGAGACACTATGATTACCGAGGAATTCCGTCCGGAAGAGGTCTATTCGGCCCGTATCAAGGAGTCGTGGTATATCGACAAACAAGACACGCGCCAGAAAGTCCGTATTCTGGGTCTGTCGTTGATATACAATTATTGCAGAGACCGTGATGGAGAGCGTACTTGCGATAATGTTGAAATGTTCTGGGTGCCGATGGATGACATGCGTGTCCGCAACGCTCTTGTGAAGGTGCTTGCCTATGATGAGAACAACGCACATTCAGTCCGTTCTTATGATGATGTGTTTATAGAACGCTTCTTTGATAGTTTCTGCTATCGTGAGTCGAACACATACAACCGTCCTATCTCAGCCTATTTGACCGGTACCGACGCTATCCTTGCTTCTCAAGCTGTCGAAAACAAGATTTTCGAAATTGAATCGGATATGTGGGAATACTAAATATCAGAAACATATAGGAATTAAGAGTTAAGGATTGTGCAGGTTCTTAACTCTTAATTTTTTAATTCATGACATATCGCAAGATTTTCATATTGATAATGTTGGTTGCCGCTACTGTCGCAAGGTTGCAGGGGCAGGCTGTAGTGTCGGGCAGTGGTACGTTTTACGAACGAACATGGGTAAAAGAAAAAGAAGCATTGAGACTGCCATTTGTGCGAGAGAATGATGTTGTATGGGAACATATTATATGGCGAACAATTGATTTGCGTGAAAAATTCAACCAGTTTTTTTTCTATCCGGTGGAGCATAAAGGAGTCGGAGGTCGTCGTAATTTTGCATACGTAATATGGGATGCCGTAGTGAATGAAGAGATTCCTATTTATGCTGATGACGAGTTGAAGATTCCTTTGGACAATGCTTTGTTTGTCAATCAGTTCACAAAACCGGATACTATAATATTAGAGATTGTGGACGATGACGAGAACTATGAATACAAAACTGTATTGGTACCCAAAGAATTTGATTCCGAAGAGATGTTACAGGTTAGGATGAAGGAATCATGGTACATAGAGAAGCAAACTACAGATCAATATGTACGTGTTCTTTCACTTTGCTTAACTAAGGAATTGTATAAAGAACATGATGGTGATTTGGACTATATAGGTACTGCGGAAATGTTCTGGATACCAATGATGTCACCGTCAGTTCGCAGACTGATGGCTCGTAACGAGGCTGTGGTAGAAGAGAATGATGCTCATCAGCCTTCGTGGGAGCATGTTTTTGTTACAAGGATGTTCAATAGTTATGTTACTCGCGAAACTAATACGTATAATCGAACTATATTTGATTATCTGACAGGTTCGGAGGCGTTGTGGGAGTCGGAACGGATAGAATCGCTCCTGTTGGATATCAGCCAAGACATGTGGGAGTATTGAATGTCTATAGGACTGTACGTATTATAGTTTTCTACGGTTTATCTGTCAGAATGCCATTAGCATTGAAGACTTATGGTGTGTCTTTTTGTGCTGATTGTGCGTAGCTACGCCATTTATTAATAACAGTTGTCATGTCGTCTGGCATTGGCAGTTCGAAATGCATCTGTTGGTGAGTCATGGGGTGTTCGAACCCGAGAATGGCGGCGTGTAGAGCTTGTCGAGATAGGGTTTGAAAACAGTTTTCAATGAATTGTTTGTATTTTGAGAATGTGGTACCTTTAAGTATTTGGTTTCCTCCGTACATTGCATCGTTGAAAAGCGGGTGTCCTATATGCTTCATGTGTGCTCGTATCTGATGAGTGCGTCCTGTCTCCAACACACATTCAACGAGAGTTACGTAGCCAAAGCGTTCCACGACATGCCAGTGGGTTATGGCATGTTTGCCTATATCGGGATTGTCGTATACAGCCATGATGCGGCGGTCTTTCTGTGAACGTGCCAAGTTGCCGACGATTGTGCCGTCGTCTTTGTCAAAGTCGCCCCATACTAATGCATAGTATTTCCGTTCGATGGTATGATAAAAGAACTGTTTTGCGAGGCCGGCCTGAGCGTCTTCTGTTTTTGCAATAACAAGCAGACCAGAAGTGTCTTTGTCGATACGGTGGACTAGATAAGGTGTTGCCGGTTGAAGGTAAAATGTTATGGCATTAAGCAGGGTGCCTGTGAAATTGGCATAGCCGGGATGCACTACCATGCCAGCATCTTTGTTGACTACAAGCAAATCGTGGTCTTCATAGACAATATTAAAAGGTATATCTTCTGGGATGACCTCTGTATCGTTTGGAGGAGTGGGGAGCAGTATGGATATGACATCAAGTGGTTTGATTTTGTAGTTCGACTTTGTAGCTTTGTCGTTTACCAGAATACATGATGCCTTTGCTGCTGCTTGAATCTTGGTTCGTGAGACTCCGCCCATGCGCATCTGCAGGTATTTGTCCATGCGCAGTGGCTCCTGCCCTTTGTCGACGGTGAAGCGGTAGTGTTCGAAAAGAGGAGATTCTTCGCTGTCGGGTGTTATTATGGGTTCGGTGTCATTTCCGGTCATTTGACGATAAGTTTTTTGATGACAGAACTGCCGTTTGTGCCGATAGAAATGTGAAGGATGTAAATTCCTTTTGAAAATGGTAGAAGTTGTATGTTTTTTGATGTGGGCATTCCGATACAGTCGTCTGTATAGACTTGTCTGCCGTGCATGTCATATACTCTGATGTTGGAGAGACCGTCGGAGGCCGAGATTGTAATATGACTGTTGGCTGGGTTCGGGAATACTGTAACGGTGGAATGTGAGTCAGGAGAGGGGCTTATTCCGACAATGGCAGAATTGCCGAATGCCGGTCTCATCATGACAGAACCGCGGAGGATGCTTTGTTGCCAGTCGTTACCTGTACGATAGAAGAGACGTTGGCATGAATTGTTGTTTCGGTCAAATCCTATGTTTATATAGTCGTTTGACAGTTGTTCGAATCCTACAAAGATGCTGTCCCTTACAAGGATTGGCTTGGAGAGCCGGTATCGATGGTAGCAGTTCATGCCGTCGAATAATGTTTCCATGCGGATACTGTCCTTATAGATTAAGGTGCCGGGGAGTCTGTTTTCGCACTGCCATACGCAAATATAGAACTGCAAGCCGTCGTTTTCGTTGTTGCGTGTGCGGTTGAAATAAAGGTCTACGGCAGTCAGGGTGTCGGGTACGTTCATGTCGAACCTCAGAGCTAGATACTGGTGGCTTCCATTGGCGGTTAGTCCATATCCGTTTTCAGGAACCCCGTCGTCGTAAGCATAGAAATTATCGAATGATTGTACAAAAACAGTAGTGTCGTTGCAGGAATGTATGTCACCACTGACACCTTCTGTGACTATGTGTGTAATTGTGTAATATGCCGGGCTTTGTGTTGAGGGGAACGAAAATTCGACCGGTGGTTGTGCATGGACTGGCATGTCTTGGTAATAGCCGGAAGGGAAAAAAGGCCGTATGTTTTCCATTCCACCGTTGTATGAAGCAATTTCTATACCATTTTCGTCAGTCACTTTGTATGAGTAGTTGGATGAGAGCGTTTGATTGTAGCGATTGGTAATTCTCATGTTCAGGTGTGTAGCCATCTCATCAGTAGTGAATTGTTTTGACGGCATTGCGTAATAGTTACTCAACATAGATGGAGCCTTATCGACAAAAGCAATGTCGCGGAAAATGGAGTCACCTTTGTTTCTGTTGTAGTTAAGATAGATATAGTCTAGATTCCACTGGTCGCAGTTGCCGGCGATGCCGCTTTTGGGATTTACGTCAAGGCTGGCGAAGTTGTGGAATCGGAATCGGAAGTCTTTATGGAAGAATCGAAGGTCATCGATAGGTATGCTTACGAATTTCCATGGCCATCGGGCCGTGATGCCAGTGGTGTCGGGAGTGTAGCCTGGCGACGACCAAATGTTAACCCATTGACTGTCGATAGGAGAGTAAAAATCGAGAAATAAAGAATCCTGCATTGATGGTGAGTCTCCCACCAACTCCCATGCGTTGCCATACCATCCACCAGGTAATACAAAGAAACTGATATAGACAGAATCGGAGGGCTCAAGTTTTCGCTGTGCTGTCCCTGTTATTGAGTCGAGTCTGATAGTTTGTGATTCGATAGTGTCGGCAGGGAAGAGGTTAGTGGAAGCTTGAGGATAGAGGTCTCCGTATTGGTTGAGAGCGTCGAGGGTGACGACACCTATAGTTGGAGGCTGTGGAGCATAGCCATCGTTGACAAATGCCTGCGATGATGTCCAGCGTTTTGGGTTGGGAGTGCCTGAGCAGTCAGAGAAATCGTCGAAAAAAGGCAGTTGAAGTATTGTGGTGTCGTTGCTTTTATGAGTGGAAAGAGTATTGCATGAAGAGAGAGGTGCCAATATTTCTTGGGCAGAGGCCAATGAGATGGCTGTGAGAGCAAGAACAGCTGTAAAAACAATAGGCTTCATGACACTAAGGATTAGAATTCGTCAAGCCCAATAAGGTCATAGTTGCTATTGTCGCGTGAGTCTCCGTTGTGGAATTCATATAGTGAACGGATGGAATCTTCTATCTGCCGTTGTTTCATGCGTTCCAACTCTTCCATAGCCACAACCGATTTGTCGCAGTACCACAGTTCGATAGGAGTTCCGAACGAGGTTTCAGGTCGTCCTGAATATTCTGGACTTTGCTTATATACTATAGCACGGCTCATGTCGTTGATGTCATCATAGTGTTCTGTGCCGACGTTGAGCGAGGCAGAAAGCAGACTGCGTCGAGCCTTAAGTGGTGCCATTCCGACAAGGTAAGGGACAATAGTTTGGTCGGAGCCGCTGCCGCGTCCCACAACTAAATCTATCATGGCACCTTTTTCCAGTTGACGTCCTTCAGCGACGTTGCGTCCTTTGTATTTTTGTTCCAGAACCACGTGGTGCGGATCATCGACAAAGATGAGTTTTCCACCATGTAGTCCCACATTTTCAAGTTGTGAGATGGCATGTCGTACTGATAGTGAACGCAAATCGGGGATGATTGCATTGTCGGGACTGTAAGAGGTGATAGTTAGATAAATTTTACGTCCTTTCTTGATGAGGGCACCCGAATCGGGATCTTGTCTAAGAATAAAACCTCCACGGTGATTCTGTTGATATACAGAATCGATGACAATATATTGCAATTCAAGATCGTTGGTCTCTAAATCGTCTATGTATTGTCCCACGAAGTATGGTGTTTTGTATTCTTGTCCCACACGTCCATAGTGCTTGAGAATAATGAAGGTGACAATGACAATAAAAAGAGATACGCCTAAGGCTATGATGACGTGGAGAATCCATTGATGGTTGTGAAGGAAACCTTTTCTGCTCATTTGATTTGTGTGTTTGGGATTATTGGATAGATGGATTTCAGTGACCTGCGGTGGATTACGAATTATACAACAGCTTCACCTATAAGTGTTGCGGAGGTACAGCGTATGACTTTGACGTGTGTGTATTGTCCTGGTTGCAGATTGCCTCTATCGAAGACGATAACTTTGTTTTGGCTGTTGCGTCCAAACAGTTGCTGATCAGAGCGGTGCGAGACGCCTTCGATTAGTACTTCATACGTTTTGCCTATTTCTTTTTGGTTGTTTTCAAGTGCTATTTCTCCTTGAAGGGCTATGATTTCTTCAAGCCGTCGTGTTTTGACGTTGTCTGGAACGTCGTCTTTTAAGTGTTTTTCAGCGTAGGTGTTAGGGCGCATAGAGAATTTAAACATATAAGCATAATCGTAGCGCACCTTGCGGAACATTTCGAGCGTGGCTTGATGATCTTCTTCGGTCTCGGAGCAGAATCCTGCGATGACGTCGGTGGTGATGCTGCAGCTGGGTAAGTAGCGACGAATGGCATCGATGCGGTCAAGATACCATTGAGGAGTATAGCGGCGGTTCATGAGTTTGAGTATACGTTCGCTGCCCGATTGTACGGGGAGATGGATGCATTTGCAAATGTTGTCGTAGCGTGCCATAGTTTGCAACAGGTCGTCGCTGAGATCTTTAGGATGAGATGTGGCGAAACGCACTCGCAATAGAGGGTTGATTTGGGCTACCATAGCCATGAGTTGAGGGAAGCTGGTATCCTCGTAATGATAGCTATTGACGTTTTGACCAAGCAGTGTAACCTCACGATATCCGTTATCGAAGAGGTTACGAGCCTCGTCAATAATGGTCTTTGGGTCACGGCTGCGTTCACGTCCTCGAGTATAAGGTACCACACAGTAAGCACAGTAGTTCTGACATCCGCGCATGATGCTGATATAGGCGGAGATACCGTTAGTGTCGTAACGTACGGGTTCAATGTCGTCGTATGTCTCGCAGTCGCTGAGGAGGGTCTCTGCTAGTTTTTCGCCGTCGTGTAAGTGTGAGAGCATGTCAGGAAGTCTGCGATAGGCATCAGGACCGACAATAAAAGATACATTGTCTTCTTCTGTCATCAACTGTTCCTTGAGTCTTTCAGCCATACAGCCGAGGATGCCTATTTTCAACCAAGGACGTTGCTTTTGCAAGGCTTTGAGTTCGTGAAGGCGTTTGCGAATGCGTTGTTCTGCGTTGTCGCGAATGGCACAAGTGTTGATTAAGACAAAGTCGGCGTTGTCGATAGATTTGGTCAGGATATAGTTAGCTTTTATAAGGATAGCACCAACCACTTCGCTGTCAGCGAAGTTCATTTGGCACCCGTAAGTTTCTATATAGATGTTGTTTTTCAATGCGTTGTTTTTTGGGAAGTGATAAAAACCAAATTGCAAATTTACACAAAAAAAATTAATAGAGATTAGTAATGGGTGATAAGTGAATATATTGGGCGTAATATTGCCGATATGATAAAAAAAAGCATCCCTTGAAGGATGCTTTTGTTGTCCTACCAGGATTCGAACCTAGACAAGCAGAACCAAAATCTGATGTGCTACCATTACACCATAGGACAATAATTGAAGATTGTATTTTTATTTTTTGTTTAGGAGGCTTTGCTTAAAAACGGGTGCAAAAGTACTATTTTTTTATAATGTGAACAAAATTTTTTTAAGAATAATGTTTTATTATCTGGTTATCAGTTGTTCTAATTACGCATAGGTAGTTTTATTGTGGGCAATTCTATGTTGCGGAACGAGGAGAAAAGTCCGGATTTGGTGTCATCCTGTTTTCCGAAGATGTCAATGATGAGGTCTTTGTATTTGTCTTGAAGAAGGTTGCGACGCAATTTAAGTGTCGGTGAAAGAAGCCCGTTCGTGGTGGTCCATTCCTCGCTAACGAGTCTGAATTTCTTGATTTGCTCGTGTGGTGCGAATTCTTTGTTATATAGGTCGATGACTTCCTGCATTTTCTTGTTGACATCAGGTAGTCGGATTAGTTCGTTGTTGTCTCGGTAGTGTTGGTGATGTTTTAGGGCCCAGTAGTGAAGTGTGTTGAAATTTGGGGAAATAATGGCGGCTGCGATTTTTTGGTGTTCACCTATGACCATGACTTGGTCTATGTATTCCGATTCACGGAGTTTGTTTTCGATGACTTGTGGTGCGACATACTTTCCTGCGGAGAGTTTGAAAATGTCTTTTTTGCGGTCGGTGATTTTCAGGTAGTGGTTTCCGATGAATTTCCCGATGTCACCAGTATGGAACCAACCTTCCTGGTCGATAACCTGAGCGGTGTATTCGGGGTCTTTGTAGTAGCCTATCATGACATGTGGTCCACGGGTGAGTATTTCGCCATCGTCGGCGAGTTGTAGTTCGGTGCCTTTAAGTGGTTGTCCGACAGTGCCAAATCTGACAAATCCGTCGACGGGATTGTTGACAGCGATGACAGGGGATGTCTCGGAGAGTCCGTAGCCTTCGTAGATGCATAGTCCGGCAGCAGTAAAGAGTCTGACGAGTCGTTCGGGGATGCTGCTGCCTCCACTGATGATAATCATGTGCTTTCCGCCGAATTTTTCTCTCCAATGGCGATAGACCATGTAGTCGTAGAAACGTTGCATAATTTGGTACCAAAGAGAGACTTTCTTGATGATTCCGTTGTCGTAGCGCATGCCGTGCTTGAATGCCCGAAAGTAAATGGCTTTTTTTATGGAAGGGAAGTCTTTGCCTGCTGCATAGAGTTTGTCGTAAAACATTTCAAGTACTCTGGGAACGGCGCAGAAGCCTCCACACTGGATATCGAACATATCACGTTGAAGAGTACCCATGTTTTCAGCATAGTAGATGCTGCAACCGTGGTGTTGAAAGTGGTAGTTCATGCTACGTTCGAACACGTGATTGAGTGGAAGGAAAGAGAGGACTCGGGTGTCCTCTGTCATTGGGTTGACGGTTGAGTGGGCTAGGAAGTTGGAGCAGATGTTGCGGTGGGAGAGCATTACACCTTTGGGGTCACCGGTGGTTCCGCTGGTGTATATGAGTGTGAGCCAGTCGTCTGGTTTTGTTTGCTCTTTGCGTTTTTCAAGTTCAGCCAGATGTTTATCGCGACTGGCAATACCGAGTTTGAGTATTTCTAGAGTACGGTGATAACCGTCGATATTGGCGAGAGTATATATATCGGGCTTGTTTTCGAGTTGTTGAATGGCAGGGTTTATACGGTTTAGTAGCAGTTTTGAGCTTACGAGGATGAGTCGTGCCTCGCTATGTCGGAATATGTGAAGGTAGTTCTCGGTGGAGAGGGTAGGGTAGACTGGTACGTGAATGGCACCGATGAGTGCGAGAGCCATGTCGATAAAGTTCCATTCAGGGCAGTTGTTGGAGATGGTGATGACGCGGTCGCCTGGTTGAATGCCGAGTTCCATGAGTCCATAAGCCATGAAGTGGGCGTATTTATAGTAGTCGTGTGAACTGTATCGAACCCATTCGCCATTGACTTTCCCTGCCAGTATGTCATCTTTGGGATGGTTAACAACAAGATGGTCAAGTAAATCGAATAGTCTTGTAATCTCTATATCCATATTTAATGATTGGTTTTAATCTTATTTTATGTTAACTATAACATTAATAGTTTTTTGCTCGTTTTTTGTAATATTATCTAATTTGCAAAAATACAAAAAAATATTAATTATTGAATAGTGAAGAGTGATTATGTAGACTCAACATCATAATGCAACACCGTTGTGCAAAGATAGTAAGAAAATCTGTTTCGGAGAGAAAAAGTTCAAAAGTTTTCTAGGTCGTAAGTTCAGTTTGGTCTGTACGAATAGGATGTAGATATCTGAAATTGAGGAGAAATTGGTTTTTTTAGGGATGTATTGTCGGATGAGTTTGTTGGTGTTTTCGATAAGCCGAGCGCAGAGGGCAAACCACGCAGTGTTGCACTATGCCGAGGCGTGAAAACGAATCATGAGATGGAATCTTTGCAAAACAGTGTCGCACCTCGAGGTTAAATCTACACGCATCGTCACGCAACTGAGCAACAAGCAATAAAACAAGAAAAAAAGCGTTATTGGAAAATGAATACAGGAAATAGTACAAGTCGGCCAATGGCGGCCAATTTAAAATATATGCTTTATGATAGACCAGATTTTAGACTATAACAAGGACTTTGTGGCTCGGAAGGGCTACGAGAAGTATCTGACCAGCAAGTACCCCGACAAGAAGTTGGCGGTACTTTCGTGCATGGACACCAGACTGACCGAACTTCTCCCCGCTGCCCTGGGTTTGAAGAACGGTGATGCGAAGATTATCAAGAACGCAGGAGGACTGGTGATTTCGGCTTTCGACTCGGCCATGCGCAGCCTCATTGTCGCCATCTATGAGTTGGGGGTAGAGGAAATCATGGTGGTGGCACACTCTCATTGCGGAGCCTGTCACATGAGCTTCGACCACTTCCACCACGAAATGATAGCCCGTGGCGTGACGGACGAGACGCTTGATACCATCCAGAAGTGCGGCATTGACCTGCATCA
>FLNY01004310.1_pt1 | contig 28837 bp, 19 predicted proteins | sample 1140381 | NCBI WGS metagenome assembly FLNY01 (sample SAMEA3878172, study PRJEB12797) | bioreactor metagenome | biome: Moose rumen | place: Sweden | collected 2011-10 | reverse complement strand
TGCCGCCACCGCCTCCGGGCGGGGTTCCGCCGCCTCCGCCGCCTGTCCCTCCGTTGCCGGACGAGGACGAAGCGGTGAGCGTCGCGGCGCCGCTGCCTCCGGTGTAATTGTACCCGAAGCGCGGAAAATCAGGATCCGCGAGCGTGATTCCGCTCACGCCCGTATAGACGGTGTAAGTGGAGCCGGCTTGCATCGACGGATCGCTTACCAGGGTGACGGTGCCTCCGCTGGAGGGCGCCTGGTACGCCACGAGCTGGGTATCGCCGGAGTTGATGCCTATGGTCGCCCCCGAGGACAGGTTCATGGTCACGAAGGCCTTGCCGGAAGTGGTGGTGAAAGGATTGACGGAACCGCCGCGGGAGATTACATATCCTCCGTTGATGGTAACGTAAGTGCCTTCAACTGAATCTATTCCGCATTCAGGCGCACCGGCTCCCTCCCCGATCACTACTCCGCCGTTGATTGTGATGGAGCTGTTGGCGTCGATGCCGTCGTTGCCGCTGGAGGTGCCGCGCAGGTATCCTCCGCTGACGGTGAGGTTGCTGGCGCTGTTCACCGCATCGTCCTTGCCGGTAACGATCACTACGCCGCCGCTCTGGTTCCAGCTGCCGTCGGTTGTCATGCCTTCATGGGCGGCGGAAGATGCGTTCACAAGTCCGCCGGATACGTCTATGCTGCCGTCGCACTTGATGGCCTTGGCGTAAGAATGATAGCCTCCCGTCTGGAAATTGCTGCCGGAAGCCTTCACGTCCACCGCGCCTCCGCAGAAGAAAGCGGCGCCGTCCACGGAAACCGCCTTGGCGCCCTTCCCCGAAGCGACGCAGCTGAGAGTTCCCGCGTTCATCACGAAATTGCCGTCCACCTTCATGCAGGGTGCACCCGTCACGTCTCCCTCGGAGCTGTCGTAGGCGGCGTTCCCGGTAGTGGAAAGGCTCACCGTCCCCCCGTCCTGCTGATAGAAGCCGTCGCTGCTCACGGCCTTCTTCATGTCTGCCGAAGAGCTGGCCGATATCGTGCCCGAGCTGACGATGACGGCGTCCTTGCCGCGCAGCGCATGCCCTGCGGAACTGCTTGCAGTGACGGTCCCGCCCATGAAACGCAGGTAATCGTCGGACGTGATGCCCGCCTTTCCGGTGGCCGTGACCTGCAGGCTGCCCTTGCCGCTGAAGCAGAGCTGGCCTTCGCTGAAGAATGCGGCCTTCTCGTCCTCGCCGGAAGGGGTAAGGGTGTAATCGGGGCCGTCCGCGAGCTTGTTCGTGCCCGTGAGCACCACGAACGTGCGCTTCTTGCTCTGGTTGTTGATGGCCGCGCCGTACTGGTTGCGCAGGTCCAGGCCGTCCAGCTCCAGAAGCTGCTTACGGCCGCTGTAGAGCTTGAAGTAACCATTTGAAGACGAGCCGGAAAGCACATATTTTATGGAAAGCGAGTCGGGGTTGGTGACGGTAACGCCCGCTCCCGAAACGGAACAGGATACGAGACCGGTGTCGCCCCCGAGGCTGACGCTTCCGCCGGAGAACGTCACGGTGACGGTGCCGTCGGGGCTGAAGGTGGACACCTCGTCGCTTGCGTTGTACGGATCTACGCCGGAGCCGTCCTGGGAGGACGAATTCTTGACGGTAACCCTGCAGTTGGCCGATGCGGCGGTGAATCCGCTCACCGCGGCCACGCTGGCCGTGATGGTGGCGTAGCCTTCGGATACGGCGGTGACCCAGCCCTCGGAAGTGACGCTGGCCACGGAAGCGTCGGAAGTTTCGTAAGTGACGGTTGCGCCGGAAGACGCCACGGCCGGATTGCAGGCGGTGCCGTCCACCTTCAGGCTCAGGCTCTCGTACTCGAATTCCAGGGTGGTGACCTCGGTACCCGCCGGAAGAGGCTCCACAACAACCTTGTAGGAAGCGTAAGCCGAAGCGTATTCGTCCGTTGCCGCGCAGGTGGCGGTGATATTGGCGGTCCCTTCCGATACGCCCGTGACCGTGCCGGTGGACTTGTTCACCGTGGCCACCGACTCGTTGTCGGAAGAATATGTAAGCTGTGCGCCCGAGGAAACCGAGGCGGGATTGGCGCCGGTGCTCCCGACCGACACCGCAAGACTAGAGGACGCGAAGGAGATGGTGGTTTCCTTGAGTTCCGTGGCGGTGAAGTCGTCGCTCCGGCAGGAGGGCAGCAGCACCGCGGCGGCGAGCGCCGCGAAAGCGGACAAATATTTAAAACTTCTCATGAGCTTGCGAGTTTTGATTACGAAGCGCTCAAAGGCAAAGCCTGTGCCAAAAAAATAGTATCTTTGCAACAATGGAAATGAAGTACACCCGCAACTTTTGCATCATAGCGCATATAGACCATGGCAAGAGCACCCTGGCAGACCGCCTGCTGGAGCTTACCGGCACCATTCCCCAGCGCGAAATGGAGAACCAAGTCCTGGACGACATGAGCCTGGAGAAGGAAAAAGGCATAACCATAAAGAGCCATGCCATCCAGATGCAGTACAAGGGCTACACCCTCAACCTCATCGACACTCCGGGCCATGTGGATTTCAGCTACGAGGTGTCGCGCAGCATAGCCTCCTGCGAAGGCGCCCTGCTGGTAGTGGACGCTTCGCAGGGCGTGCAGGCCCAGACCATCGCCAACCTCTACCATGCAATCGACCACAACCTGGAAATCATTCCCATCCTCAACAAGATAGACATGGATTCCGCCCAGCCCGACGTGGTGGCGGACCAGATAACGGACCTCATCGGCTGCAAGCCGGAGGACATCTTCCGCATTTCAGCGCGCACCGGCGAAGGGGTGGCCCCCATCCTGGACGCCATCATAGACAGGATACCGGCGCCGGAAGGAGACCCGCAGGCGCCGCTGCAGGCCCTTATCTTCGACAGCGTCTTCAACCCCTTCCGCGGCGTCATCGCCTACTTCAAAATCAAGAACGGCACGCTCACGCGGGGGCAGAAGGTGCGCTTCATGGCCACAGGGGAGGAATATGACGCGGAAGAGACCGGCATCCTCCGGATGAAACTGGTCCCGACCGGGCAGATAGACTGCGGCGGGGTGGGATACGCCATCTGCGGAATAAAGAGCGCGGCGGAAGTGAAGGTGGGAGACACCATCACCGGCGCCGAAAACCCTGCGGCGGAGGCCATAGCGGGTTTCGAGGAGGTGAAGCCCATGGTGTTCGCCGGCATGTATCCCGTGCAGGCCGACAAGTTTGAGGAACTGCGCGCCGTGCTGGAGAAATTCCAGCTCAACGACGCGTCCTTCGTATATGAACCCGAGAGTTCCCTGGCACTCGGAAGCGGATTCCGCTGCGGCTTCCTTGGCCTGCTGCACCTCGAGATAGTGCAGGAGCGCCTCTTCCGCGAATTCGACATGGACGTCATCACCACCGTGCCCAACGTGTCGTACAAGGTGTACACCACACAGCACGAAGTAATAGACGTGCACAATCCCAGCGGACTCCCCGCCCCCACGATGATAGACCACATCGAAGAGCCCTACATACGCGCGCAGATAATTTCCAAGGCCGATTTCTTCGGCCCCGTGATGAAACTCTGCCTGGACAAGCGGGGAACCCTCATCGGGCAGCATTACATAACGTCCGACCGCGTGGAGCTCACCTACGACCTGCCCCTGAGCGAGATAGTATTCGATTTCTACGACAAGCTCAAGAGCATCAGCAAGGGCTATGCATCGTTCGACTACCACCTGACGGACTACCGGCCGGCGCGGCTCGTGAAGCTGGACATACTCCTGAACGGGGAGCCGGCGGACGCGCTCTCCACGCTCATCCACGAGGACAACGCGTACGAGTTCGGCCGCAAGATGTGCGTAAAGCTCAAGGATCTGATCCCGCGCCAGCAGTTCGACATCCCGGTGCAGGCGGCGATAGGCGCGAAGATCATCGCCCGCGAAACCGTGAAGCAGGTACGCAAGGACGTCACCGCCAAATGCTACGGCGGTGACGTCACGCGCAAGCGCAAACTGCTGGAGAAGCAGAAGGAAGGCAAGAAGCGAATGCGGCAGATAGGTAAGGTCCAGGTGCCCCAGAGCGCCTTCATGGCCGTGCTCAAGCTCGACTAGATTCTTCGCTTCGCTCAGAATGACAGGTTGAGACTGCGGGAAAGGTATCCCGCAGTTTATTTGCGGGCGATGGCCTTCCTGGCGGCGGCGGCGATATGGGCGGCGTCCATGCCGTAAGCAGCCATGAGCTCCGCCGGAGTGCCGGACTCGCCGAAGCGGTCCCCGCCGTTTATGAACTCTACGGGAGCGGGCTTGTTCGCCGCGAGAACGCCGGCGACGCACTCTCCGAGACCTCCCTGGGCGTTATGCTCCTCGGCCACGACTGCGCAGCCGGTCTTTGCGAGCGACTCGAGAAGGGCCGCGGAGTCGAAGGGCTTCACGGTGGCCACGTTCAGCACCTCGGCGCTGATTCCTTCGGCCTCGAGAGCCTCGGCGGCCAGGAGGGCTTCCCACACGAGGTGTCCCATGGTGACGATGGTGACGTCCGTACCCGGGTTCATGTTGTATATCTTCCCTATTACGAAGGGCTCGTCGGGATCGGTGAAATTGGGCACCGAGGGACGGCCGAAACGCAGATAAACCGGGCCCTCGTACCTTGCGGCGGCGAGGGTGGCCTGTACGGTCTGGTTGTAGTCGCACGGGGTGAGTACCACCATGCCGGGGAGGGCGCGCATGAGGGCGACATCCTCCATGGTCTGATGGGTGGCGCCGTCTTCGCCGAGGGTGATGCCCGCATGGGAGGACGCGAGCTTGACGTTGGTGCCTCCGTAGGCGACCTCCTGGCGGATCTGGTCGTACACGCGCCCTGTCACGAACTCTGCGAAGGAGCCGCAGAAGGGCACCATGCCGGTGAGGGCGAGACCGCTGGCGACGCCTATCATGTTGGCCTCGGCGATGCCGCATTCAACGAACCTGTCGGGGAATTCCTCCGCGAACGCCTCCATCTTGAGGGAGGGCTTGAGGTCTGCCGTGAGGGCAAGCACCTTGGGATTCTCCCTGCCTGCCAGTACGAGCCCGGCGCCGAAGCCGCTGCGGGTGTCTTTCTTGCCTGAATCTGTATATTTTTTCATGTTAGTAGTCTCCTAAGGTTTCTTTAAGTTGTGCAAGGGCGGCTTCGCATTGCTCGGCGTTGGGAGCCTTGCCGTGCCATTTGTGGGTGCCGGCCATGAAATCCACTCCGTGACCCATTTCGGTGCGGAAAAGTATCATCTTGGGTTTGCCGTTCTGTTCGCGGGCCTGGACGAACGCATCCTTTATGCTGTCGAAATCGTGCCCGTCGGCCACTATGACCTGCCAGCCGAAAGCCTCCCACTTGGCGTGGAGGTCTTCGACGGCGGTGACGGAGGTGGTGGGGCCGTCGATCTGCTGGCCGTTCCAGTCGGTCATGGCCACGAGGTTGTCCAGCTTGTGGTGAGCCGCCCACATGGCGCTCTCCCAGATTTCCCCTTCTTCGCTCTCGCCGTCTCCAAGGAGGGCGAACGCCCTTTCACTCTGCCCCTGGAGCTTCTTGCCCTTGGCGATGCCCGCCGCAGCTGCAAGCCCCTGGCCGAGCGAGCCCGAAGGCTGGAAGATGCCCTTGACGTGGCCGACAGTGGGATGGCCCTGAAGGTCGGAGCCGAATTTGCGGAGAGTTCCGAGCTTGGCCGGATCGAAGTAGCCGGCACGGGCGAGCACCGCGTAGTACACGGGTGCGAGATGGCCGGCCGAGGGGATGAAAGCGTCCTGCCCCTTGGCGTCGCGGGTCCAGGTGGCAGGATCATGCTTCATTTCATTGAAGAACAGCGTGACGAGAATGTCGGTGCTGCTTAGGGAGCCTCCCGGGTGGCCGGATTTTGCCGCCGTCACCATGCGGACGATGTCTCTCCGCACCTGGGAAGCGATGTCTGATAATTCCTGAGTGGTTTTCATACTGGTTATATTGGTATCTTTGTTTCGCAATTTTACAAAGATACAAATTTTCAGTATGAAAGAAAATACGGAACTTGCGAAGGGCCTTATTTTTCTTCGCGCCCGCCGCGCATGCGCTGGAACGCGTTGCGGTTATTCTCGCCCTGGGCCTTGAAGAGCTCGTCGAATTCGGGATTCTGCCCGGCGATGCGGCGTATCTGCCTGTTGCGGAAACCTTCTTCGGAAAGATAGAGTTTGGCCGTCTTGGCTTCCCCCAACACCTTCACGAAGTCCGCATTGTGTTCCACGAGACTGTAGCTCTGGGCTTTCCTTGCGGCCACCCATGCATCCAGCAGGGGCTTTATCTCCGCGTCGGACTTGCCCTCCCTTACCGCGGCGCGGAGGGCGTCCTGCTTTTCGCGCACGGCCTTGAGCTGTCCGGCCTGCTCCTTCTGGACTTCGTTGTAGAGGGGCCAGAACTTTTCGGCTTCCGAGGGGCTGAGGTCGAGTTCCTGGGTGATGTAGGCTATTTTTTCCGCCTGTATGCGCTCACGGTCCTTCTCCGGACCTTTCTGGGCGAAAACGCTGAACGAAACTGCCAGCGCGAGCAGTGCAGTGACAAATCTTTTCATGCCGGTTCTATTCTGAAAAATAAATGGCCTCTTCCAGCTGTGCGAGGGAGATGTCGGAATTCATGAGGTATTCTATGACTTCCTCGCTTGTAGCCTGAGGCACCGTGGTTTTGCTGACCAGGAAGTTCCCTGCGATGAAAGCCGCCGCAAAGACCGCTGCAAGTGCAAGATAGGGAGTGACCTTCTGCCAGGCGGACGGCTGCTGCTCCTTCCCGGGAATGGCGGACAGACGCTGCTGCAAATCTTCGAAGTAGCCCTCCGGGGCCCTGTATGGAACTTGCCTTTTCATGACGAAACCGACTATTTAGATTCAAAACCTTCCGCAAGGTTTAATTTTTCCTTGATTTTCTGGGTTGCGTGGTAGTAAGAAGCCTTGAGCGCGCCGACGGAAGTGCCGGTTATCTCGGATATCTGCTCATACCCGAGATCTTCGAAATAACGCATGCCGAAAACGGTGCGCTGCTTTTCCGGCAGGGTGGCGATCGCCTTGAAAAGCTCCCTCTGCGCCGCGTCCCCGTTGAAGTAGGGGTCGTTGTCGATGATGCGTTCCGCGCGGGCGTCCATGCTCTGGAACTGCAGCGCCGCGCGTACTTTCTTCTTGCGGAGATAACCCAGCACCTCGTTGGTGGCGATGCGCCACACCCAGGTGAAAATGCCGGACTCGCCGCGGAAAGACGGCAGGGCCTTCCATATCTTGAGGAAGATGTCCTGCAGCAGGTCGTCGGTATCTTCGTGGCTGTCGGGGAGCATGCCGCGCACATGCCAGTACAGCGGCTCGCTGTACTTCTCCACGATTTCCTTGAAAACGGCTTCCGGGTTTTCCATGCCTGAAAAAGACTGCACAATACGTGCCGAACAGAAATAAAGGGGAGTGGCCTTCACAGGCTGCTCCCCTTTCAGCTTCCGTATGGATACCCAAACTACTTATCGGGGAAGAATCCCCTGGTGTCCGAAGGAAGCTCAGAGTGTTTTGCAGATTAATCGTCGGCGACGAGACCGGTGTAACGGAAGCCGTGGACATAAAAATCATCCCAATATCCGGCAGCGGCATACGGATCGTCCGAGAACAGGATATGGAACTCGATGTAGTCGGCGGGCTGTCCACTGGGCGTGGTGGCGCCGTTCTTGACGATTTTGCCTCCGGTTACCGTCACGGTGCAGTCCTCATAGGAGAAATTCTCCGAGTCGGTTGCAGAGAAAGTCATCGCGGAGGGGTTCGCGGCAATCTTGCACCTGAAATCCCAGAAGGAACCGTCGTTCTTGTCTGCAAGAATCATTTCGGTGGCCACATTGGCTGCGGAGTTGGCGGTGAGGATGATGAAGTGTTCGAGGCCGAACGGATCCTCCCAGACTTCGCTGCCGTCGTTGTAAAAACCGTCACAGGTTACATACCATTCGCCGGCCATGTCAACGCACGCTGTGTTCTCTACGGGGTCTTTCTGGCAGGAAACGGCGAATATGGCCAATGCTGCCGTGAGTATAGTGAATATCTTTTTCATGACTCTTAGTTTTTAACGATGGTTATGCTGAAAGTCCATGTGTCGTAAGCATAGACGACATCCCAGTGAAGGGTGCCTCCACCATATGTGCCGTTATCGAAACCGAGCGCGGCGTCCGCCCAGCCGATGAGGTAGCTGGAGACGAGGCTCAGCTCTCCGCCTTCCGCATGGACGGTTCCGACGAGTTCATAGTTGCTTCCGTATCCGGCACGCTGGCCATACCAGCCGCCGAGCAGGTCGTTTACTACATATTCGTGGGATTTGCCTGAGGGATATATAAGTACCTGATAGGCTCCGCCCATCCTGAGCGTGCTGGAGGGTGTCACCCTGTAGCTGTTGGGATCGGTCGTGTACCATCCGGGGAGATCATCGCCCGCTTCGCTTACGATGACGTACCTGGAAGCGGTGGCGGCGATGCCGTCGGAGTTCACAAGGGAGTAAAGGACAGTGTACATTCCCGGCTTGGAAGAGTCTATGTTGCTCGTGATGTCCACCTGGTCGGAAACATCCTCCCCGTTCATTACTGCCGTAAATCCGGGATCGGTAAAGCTTGAACCAGTGTTCATGAACACATATTGATCTCCCTCGAGGGTAAGGGTAGGATAGTAGGTTATCCTGGTGACGCCCTCAGAGGTCTTTTCGCAGCTGACGGCAATGAGCGACAGCGCAGCGGCAAGTATGAGTATAATATTCTTTTTCATGACATTGATCTTTATTTAGCCCAGAATACCTTCTCGGTCGGCGACTTGACAGCGGGGCAGTTGGAGTTGTAGAGAATGGACGCCTGCGCATACGGGAAACGCTGCACGAGGGTGTTGCTGCCTACCTGACTGTCAACCTGATACGGAGTGTAGAGGTCGCCCGGGGTGAGGACGTTCGAATCGAGGTTGTCGGAGGAGAAGTCGTAGATGTCTTCGGCTCTCTTTCCGCCGAAGGTGGGATAACCGAGACGGCGCATTTCGCACCATGCCTCGAAGTTGTTGATGCCGCTGAGAGCAATCCACTTCTGGACGCCGAGAGTCTTGTCGGTGCCGTCATAAGGCCACGCTTCGATGGCGGCATCGGCCCCGCTTACGCCTGCAGTGGCGAAGGAAGCCTTGATGGCGGCCTCGTAGTAAGCCTTTGCCTGGGCGGCATCGCCTGCCACCTTCTGGTAGTACTCGGAGAGGTAGAAGTAGATTTCAGCCATGGAGATGAGGTAAACCGGAGTGTTGTACGACATGTTCGGACGGCAGAAGGAGGCATCCTTGTAGCTGTCGGAGGTGCTCATGTTGTATCCGGAAATGCTGCCCCAGTACTTGCCGTTGCCGTTCGGGCTGAAGAAAGCCTGCAGACGGGCGTCGCCGTAGTCCGACATCACCCTGTAAAGGGCGACGTTGAGGGCGACGTTGATCTGGGTGGAGCCGAAGTAAGTGGCGAATTCCTCCTGATAGAAGGGGTTGGCCTTGCCGGAAGCATTCTCCACGAAGCACTTGAAAGCGACGTCGGAAGTCGGGAAATTGCCTTCGTTGACAAGGGCGGTGAGTGCGGAATCCACGCTCACGGCAGCACGCTCCCTCATGAGAAGCTTGAGCTTGAGTGCGTTGGCGAACTTGATCCAGTTGGTGGCATCCTCGCCGGCGTAAAGCATGTTGGTGGCGACGGCGGGGTTCTGGCTCACTTTGGAGAGCGCTTCGTCAAGTTCGGCTACGAGGCCGGCGTAAACGGTGGCGCCGTCGTCATAGGCAGGATTAAGATTGTCCTTGCCAGCCTGGGCTTCGGTATAGGCTGCTTCGCCATAGGCGTCCACAAGGGCCTGATAGGCGAACACCCTGATGCAGGTGGCGGCAAGATACGTTCCCCATGCCTCTTCCTCGGCGGCCTTGCCGCATACGAAGGTAGCGTTGCCTATAGCCGCACGGTTAAGGTCGGTGTAAGCTGCGCTGGTACTGTTCGACGCAATCTTGAACTGGCTGTAAGTGACATAGTTGCTGGTTCCGAAGAAGTGTGCGTATTGCTCGGAAAGATATCCGCCGATGATACGGAACACGTCGCCGTAACGTGCGCTAAGGGCCATTTCCGCTGCCGGAAGAGCCATGTCGGTAGTAGCCTCATCCTCGCCCGGCAAATTGGGGCTGTGGTTGATGTCGAGGTAGTCAGTGCACGAAGATATCGAGAGGGCTGCTGCTGCAGCGAGTACATAAAGTATCTTTTTCATGATCTGTCCTCCTTAGAATTTGATGTTGAGATTGAAACCGTAGATACGGCAGGAAGGATTGACATAGGTCTCACCGAACAGACCGCTGACATCGGTGCCCTCGTTGGTGGATTCAGGATCGATGTAGTAGTTGTCCTTTGCGGTCCAGGTGAAGGCGTTGTTTACGAATGCCGACAGGGAGATGCCCTCGAACGGGCCTATCCACTTCTTGGGAAGGTTGTAGGAAAGGGCGACGTTGCGAAGCTTGACGAAAGAACGGTCCACAAAATAGAACAGACGTCCTTCGACTCCGCCGTAATCGTCGAAATAATCCTGGTAGGAACCGTCGTTCGTGAAGATGGGGACGGTATTCTCGGAATAGGTGCCGTCGCCGTTGGAAACCACGGAATTGGGAATAACGAAAGGATAACGGTTGTTGTAGGTGGTGATGAAGCCGTTGCCGGTGAACTCCATGATGTTCTTTGAGCGCGAGAACATCTTGCCGCCCTTGCGGACGTCGAGAGCGGCGCTCAGGGAGAGGTTCTTGTAGGTAAGGCTGGTGGTGACACCGCCCGTCCAGTCGTAGTTGGCATCGAAGCCTGTGGGCTGAAGTTCGTCGGTCATGACGATCTGGCCGTACTGGTCAACGATAATTTTGCCGTAATCGGGGCTGGAGGCGTCTTCTACGTAAGTGGGAAGGTAGGTCCAGTAAGTACCGAAGGGCTTGCCGACCTCTGCGTACATGTAAACTGCATCCTTGACAGCGGAAGTGGAGAAGCCGTCGAGCTGGAGTTTTTCACCGATCTCGGAAGGCAGCGACTCCACAAGGCTCCAGTTCTTTGCCCAGTTCACGGACAGATCCCAGCGGAAGTCCCTGGTCTGTACGGGAATGAAGTCGAAAAGGAGCTCTACGCCCTTGTTGCGGACGTCACCGGCATTTGCCACCATCGAAGAATAACCGATTGCGGGCTCGGTGCTGATCGAGAAGATCTGGTCCGAGGTGAGACGGTTGTAGTAGGCGGCGTCGATGCCGAAGCGGCCGTTGAAGAACTGCAGGTTGGTACCCACTTCGAACTCGGTGGTCATTTCAGGCTTCAGGCTCGGGCTCGCGATGGAGTAGCCGCGGCGGAATGCGTTGACGGAGTTCATCGGGAACGAAGCTACGCCGCTGCCGTAGGTACCGGAGAAGGATGCCTGGGCGAAGGTCGGGTAGGTCTGGTAAACACCGGCATCGTTACCGGTACGGCCGTATGCGAGACGGACCTTGCCGAACGACAGGACGTTGTTCTTGGGAAGCCAGTTGGTGAATATCGCACTGAGGGTGGCTCCGGGATAGAAGTAGTTGTTGTTGTCCAGCGGAAGGGTGGAAGACCAGTCGTTACGGGCGGTCAGTTCCAGATATACGGTGTCGTCCCATCCGAGGGTGACGTCGCCGAAGAGGCCGATGAGACGGCGCAGGCTCTGGGAGTCGGAGATGGTGGTCTTGCTGGAGCCGTTGGAGAGGTTCCAGAACCCGGAATAAATGGTGAGGCCGTCAGTCTGGCCGGTGATGCTGGTGCCGTAGCGCTCGTTGATATTGGCTCCGAGGACGGCGTTTACGCTGAGCTTGTCTTCCAGGAAATTGTTGTTGTAGGTTGCCAGGAAGTCGTGGTTGACTTCGTATCCGCGATAATAGTATGCATATACGTAACCGTCGGAATTCATGTTTGAGGGGGCATAACCCATATTGTCCCAGATAAGCGCATCGTCAAGCGCGATCTGCGGCTCGCCGAACTTGTAGTCGTAATCGCTGTAGTTGAAACCGTAGCGGTATGTGAGGGTAACATGCTTGATGGGCATTACATCCAGCTGTATCTTGCCGAAAATCTGCTTGCTGTCGGTGTTGTTGTAGCGGTTCTCGATTGCCCAGTAGGGGCTGGTGATGCCATAGGGAGTGAAGTATGCTTCGGGCGAGTTGAACGCTGCGGGAAGTTTCTGCAGGTCAACCAGGGAAACGTCGCGCGGGAACTCATAGAGGCCGTCGATAACGGAAGTACCCTGGAACATGCCGAGAGACTTGGTGTTGGAGGTGGCGAAGTTCACCTGCGAGCTGAGCTTGAGCCACTCCGTCGGAGCGTAGCTGCTGCGGAAAGCGATGGAGTTGCGCTTGTAAACATCCTTGTCGCCGGGCATGATACCGTTGTCGTCCGCAAGGGAGTAGGACAGGTAGTAGGTCATGCTCTGGTCCTTGGAAGCGCCGCTGAGAGATATGGAGTGCTTCTGGTTCACGCCGACTTCAAAGAAGTCCTTGATGTTGTCGGGCTTCGCGGAGAACTCGTGTATGAGCTGCTGGCCATTCCAGATAGGACCGTAAACCTGGGTGGAACCGTCGAGCCTGGGACCCCAGGAACCGTTCTCGATGAAGGTCTGGGCGCCGTTCCAGCCCTGGCCGAACTCATTCTGGAAAATGGGAAGAAGCGATACCTGACGGGCTTCGACGCCGCCGCTGTACTCGATTGTAAAGTTGCGGTCGGTTCCCCTCCTGCCCTGCTTGGTAGTGATGACGATCACACCGTTGGCGGCGCGGGAGCCGTAGAGTGCGGTTGCGGCCGCGCCCTTGAGGACGGTGAGGCTTTCGATGTCTTCATTGGAAAGGCTGCCCATGCCTCCGACGACGATGCCGTCGATTACATAGAGAGGCTGGTTGTTTCCGTTGATGGAGCTGTAGCCGCGGATGATCACGTTCACGGAGGCGCCCGGGTCGGTCGTGGTTGCAGAAATCTGCAGACCGGCGACCTTGCCCGCAAGGGCGTTGGTGACGTTGGTGGCGTGCTGGCCGACAATCTCCTCGTTCTTCACGGTCGTTGCAGCATAGCCGAGGGATTTCTCCGACCTGGTGATGCCCATGGCGGTAACGACGGCCTCGTCAAGTGCGAGGGCGTCATCTTCCATGACCACGTCAATGACGGAACCGGCCACTTCCTGCTTCAGGCTCTTCATGCCGAAGAGATAGAAAGACAGGGTCTGTCCCGGCCTTGCATTGATGGAGAATCGTCCGTCGGCGCCTGTCACAACGCCGGTTGTAGTGCCGTCCACGACTACGGAGACACCGGGAAGCGGCTCACCTTTGGTGTCGGTGATTGTACCGGTAACCTGTTGTCCCTGAGCGTATGCTGCAGCCGATACGGCCAGCAGCAGGCACACGAAAAGCAGTTTGATTCTTTTCATCTGTTGAAAGGTTAAATTGAACAATAAAATATAGTGATTCCTTTACTTTCCGGCAATGCTTTTAGGTACTACTGGCAAATAAAAAAACAAAATATTAAACTACTAACCAACCAAAACCGTGCTCTGTCAGAAGAGCTGTAGTTTGGGTTCCGGGTCAAATGTAGGCATTATTTTTTTAAAAAACAAAGAAGCGGAAAGCGCGTAATCTGAACAAAATCAATGAATCCGGAAAAAATGATTTCCGGATTCACGAATTTTTCCTGCTTTCAATTACAGATTGAAATTCGGACGGGCCTTTGGACTGACAGAATGAATTTTTAAAAAATTTTATTTTTAGAAGGCGTAGCCCAGCCCGGCGGAAAGGGTGTTGCCCAGTGTCCCCCCAAGCAGGAATGCGACGTCAACGTGCACTCCGGCAAACTTCGCGCCCACTCCGACGGAGGCGAAGGACGGCAGCACGGCGCCGGCGCTCCCATAATGATAGCCGGCGCGGGCGAATACCATGTCGTTGTAGGAGTACTGCACCCCCACCGCCGCGGCAAGCCCCCCGGAGAAGAAGTAATCGACGTCCAGGGCCGCCGTCACGGCGCCGGCTTCGTAGGCTCCGGCGACGCGGGCGGATGTCGGAAGGCTGTAGGCGGAAGCCACCTTCGTGCCTATGTTGTGCACGCCGGCAGACGCCGAGAGGGCATCTTTCCGGTACAGGACGTCGGCGTCGGCGGCTATCCCGGTATAGGACGTTTTGGCGCTGAGCTTCTGGCTGCCGAGGCGCGCGTTCACGCCCAGCGACAGGAAGTCGGTGACGGCGAAGCCCACGCCCAGGTTCACCAGCATGTCGCTCGGCTTGAAACTGCCGCCCGGAGTGCCGGATTCGGAATATATGGTATATTCGTTGCCCATCTGATATGCGGCGCCGACGCTCACGCCCGCCTTGCCGGAGAACTTCATGGCCGCGCCGGCTCCGATGTTGGAGGATTTCACGCCCTTGGGGGCCCAGTTCTGCCAGGAAGCGGCCGCGTCTCCCCTGCCGGAAAGGAACGGAAGCACTGCGGAATTGTCGAAGGCCGACCATGCCGCGCCTATGCCGGTGGCGCTTCCCGCACCGGCCATCGCCAGGGTGGCCGGACTGCGGTCTATAACCATGAAAGGCATGGCGTCCCTGCCGCCCTGCGCCAGGGCGCTGAAGGAAACCGATGCCGACAATATGATAGTGTAGATTGTTTTTTTCATGACCTTACTGCTTGATTACTGTCTGGGTTGCACTTACCGAACCGTACTTCACGGACACGCTGTAGGTTCCGGGCGCACAGGCGCTCATGTCCACCGTGACGGGATTGAACGCGCTTGCCGTGGTGGTGCCGCTGTAAACCACCGAACCGGTGGAAGAAGCCACGAGCACCGAAGCCTGGCCTTCATCTTCGCCGGTGCCCACGTAGAGGGTGGTGGAAACGGGGTTGGGATATACCGAGATGTCGGTGCCCTGCTGACGCACCAGCACCTTCAGGCCCCCGCTGACGGACGCTCCGCGCGGGTCCGAGGCGGTGACGTCTATGGCTGCGAGGCCGTACCCCAGCGATGTGATGTGCAGCACGCCCTCCGACACTACGGAGTGCACTGCGGAGGAGCCGGAGTTGGCGAGGGTATAGACAAGCGCATCGCCGTCGGGGTCGGAGAAATAATCCGAAAGCTTTATCGCCTCCGTGCCGCCCGTTCCCGACATGAGAATGTTGTCGAGGGCCCTGGAAACGACGGGGGCATGGTTCTCGAGCAGGGTATATTCAAGCTCGAAGGTTGCGGTGAGGCCGTATGCGTCCGTGGCCGTTATCAACGACTTGTAGGTGCCCGGCTCGGCGTTGGCGGACACTATCTTGAGCGTGTAGGTATTCCTGGCGTTGAGGTTCTTTCCCCAACTTTCCGCAGCGGAGCCGGACTCGTGGCCTACCGTGAACTCATGGCCGTCGGGCTCGGAGAACTCGAAATCTATCTCGACCACTTCGGAAGCCTTGAGCGCAAGGTTCTTGTAATTGCCCTTCGGGGTGATTACCGGGGCGCGGTTGGCTGCAGTAACGACGCTCTTGACGGGGGATTTCGCGGCGAAGTTCGTGCGATAGGCGTAAGGCACGAGGGTGAAATAATAGGTGGTCTCGAAATCCAGGCCGGAGATGCCGGCCGTGGCGGTGTCGCCCTCTTCGAGGTCTCCGGTGAGCACCCTCCTGGTCTTGACTTTGTTCCCGGGGGAGGAAGGGTCGGCGGCGGAGACCGCATCCTTGTCCGTGCCGTATATTATGAGAGTGCCGTACGATGCGGTGCCGTTCTCTTCGGCGGTCACTTTCCAGCTGAGATTGATGTCGTTGCTGGAAACTTCGGCGGTGAAGTCAGCAAGCGCGGCCGGCGCGGAGGTGCTGTAGAGCGATACCGAGCCGAGCGGATCCACGAACGGGCCTATTATGCGGTTTGAACCGAAGTGGCTGTAGTCCGCCCCGTCGATGAGGCGGCTGCGGAGCTCTTCCGAGGTGAAACCTTCTCCCTGCAGGGCTGAGACCACGAGCGCCGCGACGCCTGAAACCATCGGGCAGGCCATGGAGGTGCCGTCCATGTAGCCGTACTTGTCGTCGGGGATGGTGCTTAAGATGGAACTGCCGGGGGCGGCTATGTCCACCCAGTCGCCGAAATTGGAGTAGTAGGCACGCATGCCGTCGGATGCGGTGGCTCCTACCGCCACGATGGGGGGATAGCATGCGGGGGGCCCGAAGGACTGCCCGTCGTTGCCCGCCGCGAACACCACGAGGCCGCCCTTCATGGGGCCGGTCTGGTTGCCGTACGCGTCCGTACCGGCATATTCGATGAAGTAGTCTATGGCGCTCTTCAGGGAGCTGGAATACTCCCCTTCATTCGGCTGCAGGAAAAACTCCTGGTCGGTTTTGGCCGAGTCGTAATCGTAGGAGCCGTCAGCTTTCTCGTAAACGTATCCCCAGCTGTTGGAGCAGATGACCGCGCCGTGGTCGGCCGCGTACTTGATGGCGGTGGCCCCGTCGGCCCATTTCTGGCTGGATTCCCCCTTGTCGTTGACGTATGTCTCGGCAATCTCGAGGCCCAGGATGCGCACTCCGCCTATGCCTGCGGCAGCGTCGCCTCCGGCCACGCTGGAAACGCCTATGCCGTTGTTGTTCACGGCGGAAACGATTCCTGCGCAGTGCGTGCCGTGCGCGCCGGGCACGACGGTGGGATTCCCGCCGACGAAGTTATAGCTGCCGGCGCCCTTGTCCGGGATGCAGTTGGCGGCCAGGTCTTCATGGTACAGATCGACCCCGAGGTCCACTATCGCCACAATCACGTTGTCGCTTCCCTTGGAGACATCTTTCCACATGCGGCCTACGTTTATGCCGTTGTTGCCGGAGAACTGCCACTGGTCCCCGAACGAGGGGTCGTTGAACGTATCGTTGACCTTCACCCTGCGCACGGGGTTGGCGGCGAGCACGCCATCCACGGCGCGGAGATTGTCAAGCGCCCTGGTGACCGGCTGCGCATCGCTGTAAGTAACGCGGTACCAGCGGTGAAGGCCGGCCTTGCGGCTGCGCTCCTCGAACTCTCCAGCATCGGGGAATATGCGCTCATACGACGTGATGCCCAGTTCGTCCAGGGCCTGGTTCAGCCCCATCGACCTGGTGACCAGTTTCCCCGCCTGAAGGTCCTCTTCCACGAGGGCCGCCAGTTCTTCCGAGAAGAACATTTCTGCGGCGCCCCCGGCCTGAGAGGGGGCGGCAGTCTCTTCCGGGACCGTCAGCGAAAGTTCCTGCTTGCTGCATGCCAGCAGCGAAGCCAGGAGGGTCAGAAGCAAAAGATTCCTTTTCATTTTTCGTTTTTGAGTGTATGCAGAAATTCGACGAGGCTTGCCAGGTCGTCCACATTGTTGAATTTGACTTTGTTCTTCTTGATGTATTCCTTGACGGCGGCGGGATTTCCGGAGGGAAAGCCCAGCACGTCCTTCCGGAACGCCTTTACGGAGAAACCGTCCACAACGAGGTAGCGGGTTTCGCGCAGCGGAAGTTCGCTCCCGCTGTATTTGTCCGCGTCGGAAGCGCTGAGGCTCCTGCCGACGATTCCCGTGTTGAAGCTGCCGGCCTCCTCGAGGGCGGCGCCGGAAACATTCTGGGTGGAGGCAATCGCGGATTTCCCGTAGCCTATGCTCACCTTGTTGAGCTCCTCGACATCCACTTCGGTGGAAAGGAGCACTCCGCCATGGTCGGTTTCCCGGAGCACGCGCATGAGGCGGCCCTGCACGTTGGCGAACAGGTCCTGCCCTATCGTGACGTAGCGAACGGAGCCCATGTCGGCCACCATGATGTCGTCGTTCCGGACATAGTGGAGTTTGCCGTCGGCAACGTTCACGTTCATCCTGTCGTATTTGACGGCCTCGCCCCGGAACGTGACGGCCGCGCCCTCCGTGAAAGACTCATAGAGATACGGCCAGGATTCCAGCGGCTTGAACCCGTACTGCGCCGGGGCCGGCACCGCAAGGGCCAGGGCCAGCGCTATCGTTAAAAATCGTTTCATGAAGGTAAATTTACAAATATAACAAAAAAAAGAACCCGTTCCATCACGGGACGGGTTCATAAGGAAGATTCAGGAACCTACGGCCTGAAGGTAGGAGGATTGAGGAAGAGATACCACCATCCGCCATGCTCGTCGTCAAGTTCGTAGAAGCCGAATCCGCTGTCGGGAACGAGGTTTCCTTCAGCATCCAGGCTGAGCGTAAGGGCTCCGTCCATGGAAGCGCCGTCGGCTCCGTAGGTCACGAGGATGATGGGACCGTAGTTCTCGAGGACAACCTGCCCGCAAGGGATGGAGATGGCGGTACGCTCCTCGTTCATCGTAGCGGAGAGGATGTTGAACCCGTTGCTCATGGTGATTCCATAGACAACCAGAGGATAGCACATGTTGCCGACAAGGAGCTTGCTGTAGGTGTCGTCATCGGGATCCACCACGATATCGATGACCGCTCCGGCCTGTCCCCAGTAGTCGGTGGCATCGGCGGTGAACGTTCCGAGGAACGCGGAACGCGGGTCGTCGAGGTCCTTGATGGTGACGGAAGCGGAGTAGTAAGCACCTATGGTGTAGCCGTTCGTCGCACCGGTCAGATTGACGGTGAAGCTCTTGTTGCCGGTGAATACGCCGGACTGGTCGGCAATGGTGATTACGATGTTCTCGGTGTCGTTGCCGGAGAAGTTGAGCACGCCTCCTGCGGGAGATACGGTGAAGTCCGTACCTTCAACCGCTGAATCGGAAATCACCTCGAAGGTGATGGCGGTGTTGAGGCTGCCGCCCTCGGCATTGATCGTGACGGGGATGTTGAGCGTGCCGGCCGTTTCCTCCACGGTGTAGGAGTAGGTCTGCAACCTCGCAAAGGGATAAGACTTGAACTCAGCCTTGTTCTGGCAGGCCGCCACGGAAAGCAGGGCGGCTGCACCCAATATGATTTTACTGATGTTTTTCATGACGGTAAAGTATTATTCAGTATCGGCATAGCCGGGATTCTGGACCATGTTGTCGTTTACCTGGAGTTCGTAGGTGGGAACAGGCCACTGCCAGTGGAAGTCGTCGGCGGACATGCTCTTTCCTTCGTATGCCGCACCTTCCATGAGCAGGCCTGCTGCGCCCGGCTGGGCGGCGCGGTTGCTGAAACCTTCACCCCAGCGCTTGAGGCAGCTCATGCGGAGGCCTTCGCCGACCGTTTCCTTGTACCACTCGTTCTTCACGTTGGACATGGCACCCGAAGTGGTGCTGGCCCCGCGGGCGGACTGGAGGGCATTCAGATAGGTCGCAGCGTTGCTTTCATTGCCGGACTGGGCATATGCCTCGGCGGCGATGAGGTACATTTCGCTGATGAGGAAGGGCTTGATGGCATGACCGGTGGTGTGGTTGTTGCCGGTAGTAAGGGCCATGTTGCCGGGATATTTCAGGAATACATAGAACTTGTCGTTGCTCCAGTCGTCGTTGAGTTCGGTGTAGTTCGCACCCTTGCTGAACCAGTAGGCAAGACGGAGGTCGCCTTCTTCATAGGCGTCCACGAGCTTTGCGCAGGGCAGGTAGTAAGGCTGATAGTACTGTCCGTAAGTATTGTCTTTGGACTCCGAAGGGCATACGTAGCTGTGGCCGCCGATTCCGCCTTCCGCTATGCTGGCATAGAACTGGAGGATGGGCTCGGTGCCTTCGTCATTGAAGAACTCGTCCTCGAAGGTCTCCGCGCTGTTGGCAAGCGCATACTTTCCGGTGCCTATGACGGCCGTAGCCTTGGCTGCCGCGTTGGCATAGTCGGCCACATCCAGATAGTAACGTGCATAGAGCGCGTTGACAGCATCCACGGTGGGCTTTTCGGCGCGGACGGAGCCCTGTACGCCGGAAAGGAGCTCGTAAGCGGCGTCGAGGTCGGACTTGATCTGTGCATATACCTCCTTTACGGTGGCACGGGCGGGAAGCTCGTTCATGTCGTACTCGGTGATGATGGGCACGCAAAGATCGCTGTCGCTGGCCTTCGCATAGGCTTTGCCGAAGCACCTTGCCATGTGCAGATAGCTGAACGCCCTTCCGAAGTAAGCTTCGCCGCGGGCCTGGTTTGCAAGGTCGGTGAGGCTCTCGCGGAGTTCCTCCGGGAGCTTGTCAACGGTGCAGCCGTCAATCACGAGGTTGAAATTCTTGATGGCATAGTAGAAATACTGCCAGTTGTCCTCGGTGTTGTAGTCGCCGGCCGTGAAAGTTTCGTCGGTACGATGTATTGCGCCGTAGTTGTTGCCATAGTCGATGGTGGCGTTGAAGTAGTCCACCATGATATCGGAAGTCTGGTCGAACGTACCGTACTCGAGCCCCCTGAGCTGGGCCACCATGTCGGTCTCGAGGCCGACAAGGTCCGTCTTGGAGGTTACGAAGGCGTCGGGGTCGTACACGATGCTTCCGGCGGGAACGAGGTCCAGATTGCAGGCTGCAATGGAGAGCATCACAGCGGCGGAAGCGAAAATGTTGAATATCTTTTTCATTGCAATATCCTCCTGAGATTATTGTTTTTCAACGATTACGCACCTGTTGAATTCGGGAGTGTCGAAAATGTCCTCGACGCTGGAAGTCACGGTGAACTTGTCGGGGGAGACACCCACCTCCTTCATGAGGTTGTAAACGGTATTGGCGCGCTCGGCGGCGAGTTTCTCGTTGATCGCCCTGGTGCCGGTTCCGGAGTCAGCATGGCCCGCGATGGTGAACTTCACCTTGTCGCCGTGGGCGAGGATGTTCTTTGCAGCCTCGATCACATGCTGTTTCTCAGTCTCGGAAAGAACGCTCTTTCCAATCTTGAAGTAAGCCACGAAAGGCTCGTTGAAGTAGTCGTCACACACCTTGAGCTCAGGCTTCGGGGCGTTCTTGAGAGCCTCGTTCTCTTCCATGAGAGACTTGTTCCTGGCTTCGGCCGCATTGAGGGCAGCCTTGGCCTTCTCGGCCTCTGCGAGAGCGGCCCTGGCCCTTGCCTCCGCCTGCTCGAGAGCCTCGATGTTGGCATAGTTCACGGGCAGCTGCAGAGTCTGCGGCTTGTCTTCGGAACCGCCGAAGGTGACCTCGATACCGCCAAGGATCTGCTTGGACTGACCGGCTACACCGTAGGAGAGGTTGGAGTTGATTTCCGGGTCGATACCGGAGTAGTTGGTGAAGGTGAGAAGGTTGCGTCCGGTGAAGGTGATCTTGAAGTCCTTGACCACGTTCTGCCACCCAAGGAGGAGCTTGGGAAGACTGTATGCCACCTGCAGGTTCTTGAGCCTCAGGAAGGAAGCGTCCTCGAGAAGGTGGGAGTCGAACTGCATGACGGCGCCCGACGACCAGTCGGGATATTCGGCGTCGGTGTTGGTCGGGGTCCAGAAATCGCTCACGCGCTTGTGGGTGTTCATGGTGTTGAAGTTGGCCGGGTTGCCGTAGAAGTAACCGTCGTTGCTGATGAGCGTCTTGCCGAGTACGTAAGACCAGTCCATCTGGAAGGAGAGCCCCTTCCATCCTCCGGAGAGGCTGAAACCGCCGTTGATCGGAGCGTAACGGGACTTGCCGGTGCTCTGCAGGAGGGCGTCGGAGTCGAAGGTCTTGGTAACCCTGTCAGGATCCATGGTGGGCTCGTTCTTGTCCTCGCCGGGGAGATACCACATCATCTTGCCGTCCGCGGGATCCACGCCTGCGTAGAGAGGATAGTAGAAGGAGACGGGCTTGCCTACGACATAGGTGATGCCGGTGTTGGCGATGGTCCACTCGCTGCGGCCCTGGAAGAGTTCGGTCACCTTCTGGCTGTTGTAGTTGAAAATGGTGCTTGCACGCAGGAATGCGTCGCGGCTGCGGATGATGTCGAAGCCGAGGGTAAGGTCAACACCCATGTTCTGGAGGCTGCCTACGTTCTTGTTGATGTTGATGTTGTCCTGGTTGAAACCTGCGGTGTAAGGCAGAGGAACGTCCATGAGCATGTTGCTGGTGACCCTGTCATAGAACTCCACGTCGAAGTCGAACCTGTTCCACATGCGGCCGTAAAGGGCCACGGTGAGAAGCTTCTGCTTCTCCCATGTGAGAAGGTCGTTGGCGGGGGAGGTCATGTTGATGGCCTTCACGTCGTGATATGTGCTGGTAGTGCCGACGAGACCGAGTGCGGTGTAGTCGCCGATGGCGGCGTTGCCCTGGGTACCGTAGCTAACCTTGAGGTTGAGGTCGTTGACGGCGCCGGAGTGCCTGAGGAAGTCTTCCCTCTTGATGTTCCACTTTGCGCCGGCGGACCAGAATGTAGCCCACCTCGTATCCTTGCCGAAACGGCTGGAGGCATCGCGGCGTACGGTTCCGTCGATGATGTACTTGTCCATGAAGGAGTAGTCCGCATGGCCGAAGAAAGAAAGGAACGCGGACTGCGTCATGCTTTCACTAATCGACCTGGACGCGGTCGTGCCGTCCTGGATGCGGAGCAAGCGGTCGTCCGTCTGGCCCTCAGACTGGGCGTAGAAGTAAGTGTAGTCGTTCTTCACGCCTTCGTGGCCGAGCAGCAGGCTTATCTTGTGGTTGTTCTGGATGTCGATGGAGTATTCGACCGTGTTGGTTATGTTGGCCTGATAATCAAATGCGGAGCTCTTGCCTGCCAGGCCGGAGCCGTTGTTGGGAAGATAGGAAGGATTGCTGTACCAGTCGTTGAGCCTGAAGTAGGAGTCTGCACCCGCGCGGCTCACGAACTTGAGGTTGCGGACGGGCTCGATCTCCACGAACAGGTTGGCGTTGATACCGTAGCGCTTGTAAACGTCGATGTTGTTGTCCATGTAGTAAACGGGGTCGATACGGTTCTGGCCGACATACCTGTGGCTCTCGTTGATTTCGGCGGGATACATAGGTATGAGCAGGTAGGAGAGACCGCCGCTGGTGTAGTTGCTCATGCCGTTTGCCGCGGAGCCCCAGTAGGGGTTCTGCTGGGTGCGGTCGATGGAGAGGCCGATGTTGGCACCCGTCTTGAGCCAGTTCAGGGGATGGGACTGGAGGTTGGTGCGGAGGGTGTACCTGTTGTAGTAGTTGCCGATGGTGAAGCCCTCCTGGGAGAATTCGGAAGCGGAAATGAGATAGGACACCTTCCTGCCGCCGCCCTCGATGGCGATGTCCGCCTGGTGCTGCGGGGTGTTGAAGTTCATGAAGTACTCATACCACTTGGTGTTGCTGGTGTAGCCCTTGTCCACGTAGTTGGTCTTCACCCAGTCGGCGGTGTGGATACCGGACCTTATCCAGAAGTCCATCAGTTCGTCGCCGGACATCATGTTCTCGTAAAGGGTCATGCTTGCCAGGGTGGAGATACCGTACTGGCCGCGGACGACGACGGAAGCCTTCTCGTTGTAGGAACCGGTCTTGGTGGTGACGTAAACGACACCGTTGGCCGCACGGGAACCGTAGATGGAGGTGGCGGAAGCATCCTTGAGGACGCTGACGCTCTCGATATCGTTCGGGTTCATGGCCATGACGGAACGGGCGCTCGACGGAATACCGTCGATCACGTAGAGAGGAGTGCTGCTGGAGCCGAGGGAGCCGACGCCGTGAAGGCTCATGCTCACCGCGTTGTCGCCGGCGACACCGGAATAGGAAAGGACGGACAGACCTGCCACCTGGCCCTGCAGTGCGTCGAGGGCCGAGGAAGAAGGAGCGTTCTTGAGAGTTTCGGAGTTGACCGTCTGCACGGAACCCACGAGGGATGTAACCTTCTTGGCGGAACCGTAGCCCACGACGACGGTGCCTTCAAGAGTCTCGTTGTCCTCGACCAGGACGACGGTGGGAATCTGCGTCCTGCCCCTCACGGGAACGGCTACTTCGACGTAGCCTACACAAGAGAACACGAGTATTCCGTCTGAAGGGACCCTGTCGAGCGTAAAGGCGCCGGAGCCGTCGGTGTTGGTGCCGATGGACGTACCCTGAACCAATACTGTCGCCCCGGGAATGGGGAAATCGCCCTGGTCCATTACGGAGCCCGACACGGTGATGTTCTGCGCATAGGCTGCAGTGCCCAGCAGAAGCATCAACGCTGCTGATAAGAGCTTAATTTTTTTCATAAGCTTTTTAGGATTAATTAAACAATATGTTCTGACTTTCGTGCCGCCCGCCGCTTTGCAGTACGGGCGATGTACATATATTCAATGCAAAATTGAGGAAAATTATCCACAATTGCAAGTTTTCGGACCGGCCCGGACTACAATTTTTAAAATTTTTTATGAATTTTGCCGCGTATGTCTCCGCCATGAGGCTCCGCTGCGGAGAAATCTTCGTGAAAAAAACAGAGGACAGGGAGAAATTATTTTAAATTTTTATTGCAAATCAATAAATATTTATTAAATTTGCGAAAACATAAATCGTTTCGCAGTATGATAGCCAATTGGTGGGCGGGGCTCGATCCCGCAATGAAAGTCCTCTGGGGCATAACCCTGGCGGCTTCGCTCATTTTCATCATCCAAACCGTCCTGACCTTCCTCGGGGCGGATGCCGACACCACCGGGCTCGACGCCCCCGACATCTCCGACTTCCCGGGAGACGCCGACATCTCCGTGGGCGGGACCGGCAGCAATCTCTACACCTTCCGCAACCTAATCAACTTCCTGCTCGGCTTCGGCTGGAGCGCCATCCTCCTGAAGGACACCGTTCCGTCCACCGGGTGGAGGATAGTCATCGCCGCCGCAGTGGGGATTGCCCTGGTGGCGCTGGTGATGTATCTGTTCAGCCTGCTCGGGAAAATGCAGCAGAGCGGCAACATCAACGTGTATAAATCCGCGGTGGGCTGCGAAGGCACCGCCTACCTCACCATTCCGGCCGCGCGCGCCGGGGAGGGAAAAGTGCAGATAAGCATAGGCGGTGCGGTGCGGGAGTACAACGCGCAGACGGAAGAGTCGTCCCCCATCGCCACCGGCACGCCGATAAAGGTCTCAGACGTCATCAATCCAAGCACCCTGCTGGTGGAAACGCTCGACAACACTATAATCTAATCACATAAAACATGGAAATTTACCTCATTCTCATCATCGTGTTCGTGGTGATCGTGACGATTGCCGCGATCCTCCGCCGCTACCGCCGCTGCCCCTCCGACAAGATTCTCGTGATTTACGGAAAAACGGGCAGGCAGTCCTCGGCAAAGTGCATCCACGGGGGCGCCGCCTTCATCTGGCCCGTATTCCAGAACTACTCCTACCTGGACCTCAAGCCTATCAGCATCGAGTGCAACCTCACCAACGCCCTTTCCAAGCAGAACATCCGCGTCGATGTGCCCTGCCGCTTCACCGTGGGCATATCCACCGAGTCGGACGTCATGACCAACGCCGCCGAAAGGCTTCTCGGCCTGAGCACCGAGAACATCCAGAGCATCGCCACCGACATCCTCTTCGGCCAGCTGAGGCTCGTTATCGCCACCATGGACATCGAGGAAATCAACGCCGACAGGGACAAGTTCCTGGCCAGCGTATCCGCGAACGTGGAGGCCGAGCTCCGCAAGATAGGCCTCAAGCTCATCAACGTGAACGTCACCGACATCCGCGACGAGTCCGGCTACATCGAGGCCCTCGGCAAGGAAGCCGCCGCCAAGGCCATCAACGACGCGAAGAAGAGCGTGGCGGAGCAGAACCGCTACGGTGAAACCGGCAAGGCCATAGCCGACAAGGACACCCGCATCAACGTGGCCGCCGCCGACGCCGACGCCGTGAAGGGCGAGAACTCCGCGAAGATAGAGATTGCCAACTCCGACGCCCTGCGCCGCCAGAAGACGGCGGAAGCGGACCGCATAGCGGTGGCGGCCGAGAAGGTGCAGGCCGCGAAAGCCCTGGAGGAAGCCTACCAGAGCGAGCGCGACGCCGAACTCGCCCGCGCCGAACGCGAAAAGGCCACCCAGCAGGCCAACATCGTGGTGGCGGCCGAAATCGACAAGCAGAAGAAAATCATCGAGGCCGAAGCGGAGGCCGAACAGGCACGCCGCATCGCCAAGGGTGAAGCCGACGCCATCTACGCTAAAATGGAAGCGCAGGCCCGCGGCACCATGGAAATCCTCACCAAGCAGGCCGCCGGTTTTGCGGAAACCGTGCACGCCGCAGGCGACGATCCGCAGAAGGCCGTGCTCATGATGATTGCCGACCGTCTGCCCGAACTCGTCAGGACGCAGGTGGAAGCCATCAAGGGCATCAAGATAGACAAGGTCACCGTGTGGGACGGCGGCAAGGGCAAGGGCGGGAAAACCGCTACCGCCGACTTCCTGAGCGGACTCGCCGGCAGCATCCCCCCGCTGGAAGACCTCTTCAGGATGGCAGGGATGCAGCTCCCCGAATACCTGAAGGGAAAAGCCGCGGAAGAGGGGGAAAACCCCGCAAAGGACGGCGCCCCCGATGACGGGACGGCCAAAAAGGAGAAGTAGCCGTGGCTATCATCGTAAACATCGACGTCATGCTGGCCCGCCGGAAAATGTCTTCCGGCGAGCTGGCGGAGAAAATGGGAATTACGCCGGCGAATCTGTCGATTCTCAAGCACGGGAAGGCGAAGGCGCTGCGTATAACCACCCTGGACGCGCTGTGCCGCTGCCTGGACTGCCAGCCGGGAGACCTGCTGGAGTTCCGGGACGACGGCACCTGACGCCGCCCGTCCCCGCAGGGACAAGCATCGCTTTACCGGGTTACCGTCGCCGACGCCGCCTCCAGGCCTTCGCCGGAAACGGTAACCTTCACTTTCCTGGAGGGACCGGCCTTCACCATGGCCTGGGCCTTGCCGTAATGGGTGGTGTAGGAACCGCTCTGGAAGCGCTCCTCGCTGCGGGGCCGGGAGCTGCCGAATCCCAGCAGGGTTCCGCCTTCCACGCTCACCGTCAGCTTGGCGTCGCGGTTGGCCCAGATTTCGCCGGAGGCGTCCACCAGGTCGATGTCGAAGTATAAGACATCGTCACCGGAGCGCTTGGGCTCCGCGGCGACGCGGATGCGGACATCCCCTTCGGCGCTCTTGAGCGAGGCGGTACCCACGGACTTGCCGTCCTTGAAGGCTTCGGCCGTCAGGGTGCCGGGGGCATAAGGGACGGTGAAGCAGGCAGTGTTCTTCCGGACTTCCTGCTCGCCCAGCACCTCTCCGTTCAGGCTCAGGACCACTTTGTCGGCCCTGGTATAGACTTCCACGGCAGCTTCCCGGCCTTCGCTGCCGTACCAGCTCCAGGACGGGATGGCATTGGTTCCACGCCAGGCGGCTTTGATGAGTTCGCCGTCAACTATGGGGCGGACCGCCATGGAAAGCCTGCCCGTCCAGGTGGCGTCGGCAAGAAGGGCCTCGCCGTTGGGATCGCCCAGGATGTCGAGGGCGCCGGTGTCGGCCAGAAGCCAGGGATAAGGCTTGGAGAAGCTCATCGCGTCGGCGCTGTAACCCCAGCCGCCGATGCCCACTTCGCCCAGATAATCCCAGGCCGTCCACATGAAGTCGCCCACCAGGTAAGGGATGCGTTCCACCATTTCCCAGTTGCCGGGGATGTCGATGGGCATGGTTTCGCTGCCCACGACGATACGGCCGGGATGGGCCTCCCCTTCCGCTTCGTAGCGTCCCTTGCCGTAGTTGTAACCCGCAATGTCCAAGGCGTCGAGGATGGGACTCGTTATCCGGTCGATTTGCGGATTCAGCAGGAACGGACCGGACATTCTTTCACCTATCATGGAAACCATCTCGTTGTACACGGTGCTGTTCATCTCTCCGCCGCCGAAGGGAGAACCGGAGCCCTGTGAACCGCCGCCTGCGAAAATATCGTTGCCCGCAGCGGCGGCGGAGAGGATCATGAGGTTGATGCCGCCGGTGACGGGACGGGACGCATCCAGGCGATGCAGTTCGTCGATGATGCTCAGGCCCACTTCCATGCCGCCGGGCATGGCGGGCTCGCTTATCTCGTTGCCGATGGAGTACATGACCACGGAAGGATGGTTGAAATCGCGGCGCACCATGGCTGCGATATCGCTCTTGTAATTGTCCATGAACTGGAAGGAGTAGTCGTGGGCGGTCTTGTTGTGGAACCACATGTCCCAAAGTTCGTCCATCACGTACATGCCCAGGGCGTCGCAGGCCCTCAGCATGTTCTCGGACATGGGGTTGTGGGCGCTGCGGATGGCGTTGAAGCCGTACTGCTTCAGCATGGCCACGCGGCGGTAGGCGCTTTCCTCATAATCGGCCGAGCCGACGATGCCGTTGTCGTGATGGATGCAGCCGCCCCTGAGGAGCACGCTTTCCCCGTTCACGAAAAAGCCGTCCTTGCTCCAGGCAAGCTGGCGGATGCCGAAGGTTTCTTCCCGCACGTCCCCGTTGGCAAGGCTGACTCGCACCTTGTACAGATAGGGCGTTTCGGCCGTCCAGAGCCTGGCATCCGGAATTTCGAAGCGGCCGGGAGCACCCCTGGCCACGACGCGCTTTCCGTCCAGGATTTCCACGGAGGCGGTGCCTGCGGAGGGGGTAAGGTCGGCCTCCACCTCAACGACGGCGGGCGAGAAGGAAATGGTTTTCACGCGGACGGCCTCGATGTGCTCTTTCGGAGAGACCGAGAGTTTTACAGGCCGGTAAATGCCGCCTCCCGGATACCACCGGGAGTTGGGATGGGCCGAATTGTCCACCACCACGCGGAGGCTGTTGGCTCCTTCGTGAAGCAGGCCGTCCAGAGCGGCGCTGAACGGCAGATAGCCATAGGCGCATTCGGCGGCCAGCCGGTCGTTCACATAGACTTTCGTATTGCGGTAGGCGCCGTCAAAGCTGAGGGCGACACTTGCGTCCAGCCAGGCGGAGGGCACATCCAGGGTCCTGGAATACTCATATACGCCGCCCTGGAAATAGGCCTCGCCGCTCCCTCCGGGGGCGTCGGCGCTGCGGGCCGCGCCCAGCATGGCGTCGTGGGGCAGGTCCACCACGGC
>FLNY01003896.1_pt1 | contig 28885 bp, 22 predicted proteins | sample 1140381 | NCBI WGS metagenome assembly FLNY01 (sample SAMEA3878172, study PRJEB12797) | bioreactor metagenome | biome: Moose rumen | place: Sweden | collected 2011-10 | reverse complement strand
TAGCCAGTCATTTATCTCATTGAGCTGGTTCAATTCATTGTATGCAAAAGCGACGCTTCTGCCATCTGAGTAACTTACATTTGTTACAACACCAAGCGCATTATATGTGTAAGTTGTGGCATAGTTATCTCTATCTGTCTTTGTCTTAAGGCGACCATACTGGTCATACTCGTATTTCTCTTCCTGACCAAAGGCATCTGTCACCTTTGTAAGCTGACCTGAAAGGTTGTAGGAATACAGGGTCACATGGCCATCTTTTCCTACCTGTGGGAAATAGTCTGAATCCGTATTTACAATTCTTCCTTCTGCTCTATGTACACTCTTTAAGTTATCAATGGTATCGTAAGTGTAAGCTGTCTCATTACCAAGGGCATCAACTACACTTTTAAGACGACCTGTTGGAGTATATGTGTAAAGTGTAGTGCTTCTTCCATCCACTACTTTTGTGGCCCTGCCCATTGCATCATACTCATATGATACTGTGCGACCATCTGAGCCTTTTACCTTTGAGACACGACTAAGAACATCGTAGCAGTAATTAATCTTGTAACCATCAGCGAAGCTTCTCTCTATAATTCGCCCTACGTTATCATAATCTATTTCCTGCTCTAATCTATCGCAAAAATAAATTGCCTTAAGCTTGCCACCATCTGTATATTCAAATTTACGTGTTCTTCCTGCAGCATCAGTAATGCTGTCCATATCACCAAGCTTACTATAAGTGTAGCTTGTAACATTTCTAAGTGGATCTGTTTCCTTTGTTACTCGACCAAGTAGGTCATACTCTCTTGTATATTTATTCCCGAGAGTATCTGTCATTTCTATGAGGTTACCTGATTCATCATAAGCGTAAGTCTTCTCATGACCTAAGGCATCTATTTCCTTGGTCACTCTATTTAAGACATCATACTTCAGGCTTCTTACCCTGATATCACCAAGATACTCTGCTGTAACGTTACCGTTCTTGTCGTATTCGTATCCGGTAGTTCTTCCCTCAGGGTCAGTAACCTTTGTGAGACGCATAAGTGGGTCATACTCATATTTAATGGTACCACCATTAGGCAGGAGTACTTTCTCTTGCTTACCCATTACGTTATAAGTGATTTTTGTTACTCGACCTGCTTCATCAACTACCTTTGACACACGACCCATGATGTTGGTTTTAAATGATTTTACTGTTCCATCAGCTTCTTTTACTGATGTAACCTTACCCATCTCATCATAGGTGTACTCTCTGGTGTTACCAAGGGCGTCTATAGTTTTTACGATACGGTCTGCTTTATCATACTCATACTTAGTGGTAGCACCATCTGCTGTTTTGGTTTCGATTACACGATTTAGGCTATCATAGCTGTATTCTGTTACAACTCCATCAGGATCCTTTATCGCACTTACATTACCTCTCTCATCGTATGTAAAGTAAGTAAGAGCCCCGGCAGCATTTCTTGTCTTCTCTAAATTTCCATCTCGATAATAAAATCTATTTGTTTCATTAAGTGGATTTCTAAGCTCAAAGAGCTTACCGTTAAAATCATAGAAATACTTATAGATTTCTCCTTTGGCGCCCTTTATAGCCATTGGCTTGCCATCTGCTCTATAAGTAATAAATGTCTTATTTCCAAGTGCATCTACTATCTTTGTCAGATGTCCCTTATTGTCATAACTGAAACGAGTTGTATTGCCTCTCTTATCTGTAAAGCTGGTCTTTTGATTTCTTACATTATAGGTGTAGCGCTCAATTCCATCGTAATACTCTGTGGCTATATGACGCTCTAAATTATCATGAGTGTAGACAACCTTATTTCCATTCTGCTCTGTGGCTGTAGTGGTTTTATTTACATCATCATACTCGTAGGTCATTACTGAATTATCTGGAAAGCTCTGCTTTATGGTGCGACCTAATCTATCGTACTCATTTGTTATAGCAATCACTGCCTTTGGATTTATTACATCCTTAATCTTTCCATTCCCAGCATATGTAAAACGTCTTACAGCTCCATCTAACTCTGTTATCTCTGTTAAACGACCGGCTTCATCATAAGCATAACAAACAGACCTACCTGCCTGGTCGGTCACTTTTTCTATCAGTCTTTTGTTTTCATCTTTTAAATATGTGAATGTGAGGCTGTTTTTGTTCTTCGCCTTTACTTTTGATAAAAATCTGATTCCGCTTTCAGATTTTTCATAAGATAGAGATACACTGTCTCCATCATTATCTCCCTTTGCTACAAGATATCCCTCTTCATCGAATCTCTCGTAGCTTCCGTCATCCTGAGTGATTACAAATCCATCATCAATCCTGGTCAGGATTCCAGGCTCGCCATGCTCTTCTACATAGTAATCTTTTTCCGGCTTAAACGAGCCCACGCTGCCATCAGCGTATAGAATCTTTATCCTATCGGTTGCAGCATCTTCATATAAATGCACTTCAAAGCTATGGGTCCAGCCCATTCCAAGAGACCTCAAATCTGAGGAGATGGCATTATAGAATCTCTTAAACTCTAATGTATATCTTCCGCCTAGCTTTATATCTGTATGCTCATTTATGTAATTGCCATTGCACATGTTTACAGGGTCATACTTATAAACTTCGCAGCGCTCTTTCTTTCCCTTCAAATATGCATGCATGTCTTTTACATACTGCTTATACTCTTCAAGCGCAGCTCCTTGCAAAACATCTAGCGGATTCACCCAATTTAGGTTATTTTTAGTCTCGTTAAAGCTTGTGATATCATAGTATCTTCCATCACCAAGGCCATTTATAAATGCCTCAATATTTGCAACAATTGTCTCATAAAGAGTCTGGTATGAACTCAGACTGATATCTGTACTATGAGCACTATCAAAATCATCTAATTTCTTTTTAGTCTCCGGTGCAATTCCGCTTAAGCCATCGTTTGAAGCAATCGCCTCCATAGCGGTATACAGATTTGTGTACGATGGCCTGGTGTAGCTTCCCATTTCATAACAGGTCGCATTTAATGTATCCGCAAGGTCTGCTATTAAATCGCCCGTCTCCTTTAGGCTATCCTCATACTCTCCAAAATCTAATGTTACTTTCTTTAAATATTCGTCCGATAATTTGGCTTTATCTGACGAATCAACATCTGTGGCAAACGCAGTCATAAGTGCTTCCTGCAAATCCTCCAGCTGCTGAATCGCATCTACTATATCTATAATTAAAGGAATCTGTCTTTCTGTGACAAATGCCTTGGAACTCTCTGCTTCTGTACCTGTATGTGTGTCATCATCGACAAATGCCTGAAAGGCCTTGATCAGCGAATCAGACATTTCCAGAAATGAATTATATGTCTGCTGGCATGAGTCGAAGTATTCCCTTAACTTCGCCACATTCCACACGATATTTTCCATTACTTTATTTCCCTTTTCTATCAAAATTTTTATTGTATGACTTCTTGCGGGGGAAATATGAAATTTCCCGCAAGAAGTCATAGTATCTTTCACCGCTAATAAATATACCAATAAATAAAGGGCCAATGCAACATGCATTGACCCAAATCACACTATTTTATTAAACCTGTTCGGCAACGGCTCTAACCTTGGCCCTGCAAAACAGAGTTTCTTTTGTAGATATCCATTTATCAGCTAAGCACACTATCCACGCCTCCCGACTAACAGGAATCTTGGACATATTAAGTGGCCACATATGTTTCTCAATGACCTCCTGTGTACGCTTACCGATATTAAAATGTTTCTTAGCATTTTCACAAGCTATTTTTGCATGTGTAAAACCATGCATTTTATTACTATCACTTTTCTTATGCCAATCATACAAATAATAATCGTGCAAAAAAGCTCCAATACTAAGGACTCGCTCGTCCGCTCCCAAATGCAATCTGCAATTAAGCCAATAGCTAAGTCGTGTGACATTTTCAACATGCTGATATGTGCTTATACTTCCATGCTGAATATAGTTCTTCATGCGCTGCACCCTCTCATCATTTCTAATAGGTGCAAGAATACGATTTAATCTCTCTTCTTCCTCTGGTTTCAGTCTCATAAATAACCTCTCAATGAATAAACTGCATTCATCTCCCTGAACCTGAGGAAATATTATCAGCATTTTATGATGATGTTGTGAACAATATATGACTATTTTATAGATTATTGAAAAACTGTGATGGTAATTATCATCATCGATAACGATAAAAAGAATCTGTCTTTCTGCCATCGTTAAACTGTCCCATCACAATGATATGTCCATCTGCATTAATCTCTGCCATACCTATCTTTGATGAAATATCATCCAAATATGAAATATAAAATACATAGACATCCTCTTTTAGGAAATAATCATATCTCTCCTCATCTGTCAGATCTGCCTCAACCTCGTCACACGATTCACCCACATCTATAAGAAATCTACCAACATATTCTGTATCGGTACGGGCAAATGTAATGGTATAACCCTCTGACTCAGGAAAATCCAATTCAAGCTGAGCATACGCATCCTCTTTACTATCTATCGAGGCGATTTCATTTTGAGAGACTACAGCTTTAACCTTAGGATTTCTAGTTGGAATAGAATACCAAAGACAAAGAAAAGCGATTTGAATAATCATTAATATAGAAAGAAATATCACAAATATTTTACTAACGACAGACCATACATTAGACTTTAAATCCTTGGTATTTGAAGTGACAGCTTTTTGAGGAGACTCCTTACTTTTTGCATAGGCACTGTCCGAAATACTTTCCATGCAATTATCGCAGATGACTCCATTTAAAGCCTGTTTACCGCAGATAACGCAAGTGTCATCATGAGTCTGTCCGTAGGCAATATCAAAAATACGCGCTTTAAATCGCTTACCAAAAACAGATGTTAAGATTTGTCTCTCATTTTCTAATCTGAGAATCTCTTCTACAACCTCTTGCCTTGTAAAATCATATTTTGCTGTGAGCTTTACCATGTAGAAAAGCTCTTGTCTAAGCTTGTCGTTATCCATTTACTTTTGCATCCATCCCCTTGAAGCAAAGATAAGCTAATAACTTTTTATCTCCATCTAATATTTTGCCTGCATATAAAACATCATCACCCTTGGCCTCCACTCTGACTAATCTGATATTAATCCCTAGACTAAAAGGAGAACCATGTGCTACATCATCAAACTCCACCAATACCTGATCGCCTATGGTTGCGCGAGTATCGCGACATATAAAGGAAACCCCTGCATCACTAATGTCCATGACCGTTATAGGAAAATCTCCTATCCCATCCAATATAGCTTTGCCCTGTGATTTGACATCGACTCTTGCATCCTCTCTACGCTCAGATGATGCTGCAATTGAGCCAAAAGCCTTGGTATCAATAGCGTAATAATCAACACCTTTAAAATTAACAAGACTGACAGTAATTGCCTTCCAGACAACGCGTCCTCCGGTCTTAGAATCAATACAATGTAATGCAAACGACAGACTCCGTGGAGATCCCTTTGTAAAATCCACAACCTGGCCATTGTAAATATATGGTCTAAGTAGAGCTCCCGTGCCCATATTAGTCCCTAAAACCTCTGTCTTGATCTCAAATGATGATTCACCCACAATCACTTCCAGGGTCACTTCCTGCCCTGAATTCAGCTGTTCTATTGTCATAGCATTCTCCCCAAACTTTCAAAACCTCTTTATATCATTATATCTATCTATTCGACATTTTTCATTAATTATTTAGTTTGCCGGACGTGCCTTACCATAATTTGTTCGAAGAATAGGACTCTTCGCGCCTGATACAGCATGACTTTTGCCTACAATTGCATCCTTTGGCTTTTGCATTCCAAACAATTCTCGTGAAAACTGACTGGTAGTATCATAGTCGAAAGTAAAAATATAAAGTTCTTTTCTTGCTCTTGTCATTGCAACATAAAACAAACGACGCTCTTCCTCAAATGCGTCTATCTCCTCTTTGGATGCGTATCTACCCGGTTTTTTGCAACAAGGTAGAACATTCTCCACCATATCCATCATGTAGACTATGTCAAACTCAAGTCCTTTTGCAGAATGTACAGTCGATAAAATAATCCTTGCATCAGAACTATCACTTCCATTCATCATAATTCCTTGTAAAATATCAAGTCTGGCTACAAGTTCATCGAGATTCTTGACCTGCAAAGCAAGCATTTTTAATATTTCAAGCTTTCCGGTGTCCATACACCTATTTTCCATAAACTTGCCATAACCCATTTTGCCTACAATTCTATCTAAGGCAACTTTTGCATTTTCCTTGCCTAACATATGAAAAGACGATGATAGAGATTTGCACCTCTTTTTTATTCCTGAATTAACCGAATCCATCTGTCCGATGTATTCAAGCATTCCCTCGCTACCACAATTATAAACTGCTCCCTGTGCAACAATCTTGCTAATGCCAACATTCATCTTATAATAAATTCTCATGAACGCCTCATCATCACAAGGATTCTTCGCCAATCTGATAAAATCTCTAATATCGTTTATCACAGGATGTGAGAAAAATGTGGCATCGCTATTTTTGAGTCTGTAATTTATCCCGTATCTTTCCAACATGTCAATCAGAGGCAATGCGCTCTCATTATTGCGATATAATATAGCAACTCTCTTATCAGAATTAATTGCATGCTCTGCGATATATTTATATTGATTCTTGCGAAGACTGGTATCTAATCTGGATACCTTACCCGAAAATTCTTTTGATGCGACAAGCTGTTTATTGAATCTCTGAGTATTTTGGGAAATAATCATATTGGCGGCGGCAACTATATCCTTGCCACTCCGATAATTTGTTTCCATCAAATGTATATTGGCATCCTGATATTTCTTTGGAAAATCAATTAAAGCCTCCGGATAAGCTGCTCTAAATCCATAAATACTCTGATCCTCATCACCAACCATAAATAAATTTCTGGATTTGGACGCCAAAAGAGCTATTATCTCGTGCTGAATTTTGGATGTATCCTGTGCCTCATCAACAAGAATATATTTATAGCAATTCTGAAAATACTCTAATACCTGAGGTACGCTACTTAGAATCTTTAATGCATATACCATCTGGTCATCATAGTCAATCATACTTCTGCTACGCAAAATCTCATTATATTTTTTGTATATCGCATAAAAATTATCTACATCCACCTTTTGTTTCTGAATCTGAGAATCAGTTAATCCCATATTTTTAGCATAACCAATGGCAGTCAGGATGTTACTGACATCATTGTCCGTAGGAAAGCTCTGATTAACATTTTTAAACGCTTCCCTAACAATGGAATTAACCTCTTTATCCGCCACTGCAAAAGGTGTCTTGCCCGTACAAATCCCATAATAGGTAAGTATCTTTTGTGAAATACCATTTATTGTACGAAACTCCAGCCTATCAGCATATTCCGGCCCAAAAAACTGCTGATAACGCTCTCTCATATCTCTTGTAGCAGCAACAGTATATGTAACCGTCAAAATTGATTCCGGACTAATATCCATTCCATAAATCATATATCCAAGACGACTGACAAGAACTGTTGTCTTTCCGCTTCCCGGAACAGCCAAAATTAATTGGGGACCGTTTATCTGACGAACCGCCTCATCCTGTTGCCTATCCAATTGTAATTTATATTTTTCTTTAAATTTATCGTAACTAATCGACATCTGCCTAAATATTTCCTAATCTTCGTTTTGCTGATTCAACAACATGTCTGACAAGGACACTTGTAGTTACAGCCCCCACACCTCCCGGAACGGGTGTAATACCTGCGACCAAATCACATACTTCATCGTATTTCACATCGCCACAAAGCTTGCCTTTGACATCGTTGTAGCTAATACCCACATCAATTACAATCTGGCCCTCTCGCAAATACTCTTCTCCAACAGATTCCATCTGTCCGGATGCCACAACCACAATATCTGCCTCTCGTGTAATAGAGGCAACATCCTGTGTTTTGGTATGGCAAATTGTAACTGTTGCATTTTCATGCATTAAAAGCATTGCAACAGGTCTTCCAATAACCAGACTACGCCCTATGACTGCAACTCTATGTCCTTGTATTGGAATGTTATAGTATTTTAAAATTTCCATCGCTGCCTCTGCCGTACATGGACTAAACCCAAGATTAGTTCCTGTAAATACTCCCGCAAGAGACAAATCTGTACACCCATCCACATCCTTATCTGCCGCCAAAAGCTTTCTTGCTTTTTCTCCATCGATATGCCTAGGCAATGGACGAAACATTAAAATACCATGAATATTATTATCATCATTTAATCCCTGCAATACGTCAAAAAAATCTTTTTCCGATACATCCGCGTCAAGTACAACCTGTTTTACAGATACTCCAACGGAATCGCACCTTTTCATTGCGCCTCTCTCATATGAAAGATCATCCGCTCTTTCTCCGACTCTAAGAATCGCAAGTGTAGGAGTAATACCATTTTCCTTTAAATTCCTTACATCCTCTGCAATCTGATTATTGATGGCATCCGCAACCGGTTTGCCCTTTAATATTTCTGCCATATCATTCTCCTAATAACTACCATAAATACTATAAAAAATTTCATCCGCAAGAGCTGAATACTTCTCAAGCATGAAGTCTGTCTTTTTATTTATGCGCTCAGCAAATTCTCTATCCTTCATGGATTTAGTGTTAATTTTGACATTAACTGCTGCACCCTTAATTGCGCCCTCAAGTAAAGCTGCACCGGTAGCAGCATCACTTATCATTATAACTGAACCCTTTTTAGCAAATTCACCCTGAAGTTCTATAGCCGCCGTAGCAAGCTCCATTATCCTAAGAGGAACCATCGCGGCACTTCTAAGACAATTTTCCATTATTTCATCTCTGTCAGGCTGATCCTTTGGAATGGCATAGGCCTTTGATAATGGTTCAAATGCTTTGGCATCATCCGAAATACATTCAAGCAAATCCTCTCTAAGCGCCTGAGCTTTCGCCATTAGTAATTGAATATCTTCCTCAACAGAAGCATATTTCTTCTTTCCTATGGTAAACTCGCCAACCATATCACCTAACGCAATGCCTATAGCAGCAGCCAAAGCACTGGCACCTCCGCCTCCCGGTACCGACGTCTTGGATGCTAATGCTTCTGTAAAATCTTTAATACTCATATCTGTCATAACAAATCCTCCTAAAAAACTCCAGGATAAAAATCCTGGAGTCTACTATTCACCAAAATAATCAAATATTGTCATCTGATTGGCATCGGCAACCAAAATATTATAGTTTTCCTGCTCCTCGGGAGTCATCTCTCTATGATATACATAGGTCTCCTGCCTGATATTGCCATCCAAGTCAAAAAACATCTGTCTATATCTATTATCATCTCTGTCCATTATCTAAGTCCATCCATGTCTGCCGGAATCGCCGGCACAAATTTGTGTGCTGAAACATTCCACTCACAGTATCTAATAATAACAGATATACTACCTAATTAAAACCTTATATCGTCACTTTGTTAAAAAAATGCTATCAACTAATATTATCACCATATTAATAATATAAATAACACTAGCATACAAATGATAAACATATTTCTCATTAGGCTAACCGCTCTGCGAACGTCATTAAATTCCACCGTTTTGTCAGCATCTCCGACAGCTCCACTATTCAAGCTGATATCCAAAGCACCGGCAAACGCCGCCGGTGTTTTCAATCCGCTTATATTCGCATCAGTATAAGAATCTCTCCTATAGATATATCTGGCGTTTTTGCTGTTGTAATCCCCAAAAATAAGCCCCGATGTAATAACAGCAAGTCTGCCAGAAAGACGGCTTGGAATATAATTCAGAATGCTATTTGTTCTAGAAGGATAATATCCAAAATACTCATATCTTTTGGTGTGATATCCGACCTGTTCATCCACAAGATCAATCACCCTATACAAAACCCCTCCAACAGGCCCAAACAAAAACAATACAAGTAGTGGACCTATAACATAATCATTCGCTCTTTTTGAAACAGTAAAAATCGTATCATCTAAAAGTGTATAAATATCCTTGTGATTGCTGTTGCAATCGACAAATGTACTATATGCTATATTTGCGCCATCCATTCCGGAATCAAAATAATAATCAAGAACATCCAAAGCGCCATAATAGACCTGGTAAAAGCTAATGCAATAGTAGCTCATGATAATTTCAAAAATTATACCTACAATAATTCCTATCTCCCAGCAAAAAATATCAAAAAACAATACCACCACAAAGGCAGGCAACATCGCTAAAATCAAAAGCCATATCCCCATGCTTTTTTGCTTCTCGGGTTCAAGTAGGATAATCTCATTACCAAGCAATGCTCTATCCAAATATTTTATCCATCTTTTAATCGCCGTTAAAGGATTATATATATTAGGCAATTTACCTACAAAAAAATCTAATATTGCACCTATTAATAATGCAAAGACATGATATTTAAACATTATTACGCCCCTTTACGTTTATGATAAAACTGAAGCTGCTGTATATAGCCCTGAAATCCATGATAATTACTATTAATATAGTTCATGTATTCTTCTTTTGAGTACTGGTTATAATCCTCGGATATTATCTTTTTCATCCATGTATCAATGGGATAGCTCTCCATAAAATGAAAGCCATAGAGCATAATGCAATTGGCAACCTTGGGCCCTATTCCCTTGATAGAAAGCAATGTATGATATGCACTATCGTAATCCATCCGGCTAATAGCCTCTATATCAAGGCTTCCCGCCATGACAGCCCTTGATATATTGATAATATAATCAGCCCTATATCCTAATGCAGTACCATTCATTAATTCATCCTCGGGCACACTTGCTAAAACGTCTGCCTTGGGGAAATGTATCCCATCTGAATATCTGTCGCTGAGAATCTGTATAGACTTTTTGATTTTGGGGATATTATTATTCTGAGAGATAACATAAGAAATAAAAACCTCCCATAAATCCTGTCTGAGAATTCTCATTCCAAAGGAATCCTTCAAGGCGTCCTTTAAGAAAATATCCTTAGAAGCCCGAATTCTGCTATTAAACCCGACATAATCAGTATCAAAATCAAAATAATTCGTCCAAAAATCCCATTGATTTTCTTCACATACAAAATCCCAGGTATCAGTATTGCGATTAAGATAAAAGCAAATATCGTTATCACCGGAATATGCACTGTAAATATCAGGCAACCCGGCTATTTTGCTTTTCTCCTTACTCATTCGAAAAACCTGACCGGAATTCATTATAACCTCCGGATTAAACTCTTCAGCCGTAAGTTTTTTGCTAAAAACCATTCTAGTCCTCTATTTCAAAAATCATATTTTCTCTGTCAATATCCATAACTCTGTCGCTAAGGCCTACTATATCCGGACGACTTTTAAATCGATTAATCCATCCATAATAGCCCCACATATGCATTGGAAATATATAATCACAATCTATATTCTTGATAAAGTAATCCAGTCCAAGAAAATAGCCATCCTCCCCCATTCTAGGATCAAGCACAACGAATCCTAAATCGAAATGTCTATTCAGATATGGCTTTAAAGAACGCCTATAGTCCCTTCCATACATTTCGCCGAAAAGCTCTCCTCTCCCCTCGGCATTCCACCAATTATTGTCGCCGGCATGATAAATATTTTTACCATCAACAGAAATTACAAAAGCAACACCTGCATCCGTTGAACGGAGAGTCTCAATCTCCATCCCATCTATATTGTATTTATTAAGAGGCGAAACAAACTGAATCTTTTCTTTTATTGAAATATCAAAGCCATTCCTTAATAGATAATTTCTCCCCAGGCGAATATCCTTTGAAAGGATATATTTAATATTATCCCTCAATGATGCCCATCTAAGAATATCTAGCCACCAATGATCCTTGTGACTGTGACTTGCAAAAACATACAGATATTTGGAATCATCCAATTCAGGAAGCGCCCCATTGAATTCTACTGTGGGTGCTACCGTCTCCTTGTCAAAATAATCAAATAATAAATATTTATTCTCCAGCTCCACTATGAAGCAACTATGCATAATAAAATATACTCTAAACATTATCTTCCTTCTTTTCAGTCACACTTCTTATTCTGTCCTTGGCATTTAAAAAGGCTCTTGCAATCAACGGATCAAAATGACTTCCCGAGCTTTCCTCTATAATCGCAATTGCCTTGTCAAAAGGAAATGGCTTCTTGTAGCTGCGCTCAGAAACCAATGCGTCAAATACATCCGCAACTGCCATTATACGAGCTGACAGAGGTATTTCCTCTCCAGAAAGTCCATACGGATATCCCTGTCCATTCCATTTCTCGTGATGATATAACGCAAGATTTCTCGCCTCTCTCAGATATCCCCTATCCGAATCCGGCAACGCCTCAATGACCTGGTCAATTATTTGCGCACCAACTGTTGTGTGAGTTTTCATGATTTCGAACTCATCATCCGTAAGCTTTCCCGGTTTATTGAGAATTACATCACTAACAGCAATTTTGCCTATATCATGAAGCGGAGCGGACTGATATACATCAGCGACAAATTTGGTTGTCATCTGATCCTGATATATGCCCTCTTTAAGCATCTCATCCATAATTATTTCTACGTATTCAGCAGTAGTTTTGATGTGGTCTCCGGTATTATGATCTCTGCTTTCAACCATATTTGCCAATACAACAATCAAAGCATTTTGCATTTCAAGGATTGTCGCATTTTTCTTTTGTATGGCATCAGTATAAGAAATATTACGCTGCGTCATACTAAAAAAAGCATCGTAAAGATTTTCGATTTCATCTCCGGTAGATATATTTATATTTTTAAAAATATCCACAACCTCATTGACAACCGCCCTATCCTCTGCATCAAACGAAGATGCTATATATGCCATAGTATTGAGAGGCAATATAATCTCATACTCTGAAATATACACAAAAATCGCCAGGATTAATATAAATAAACCTACAGAAAGAGATATTTCCCTGATAAAAAACTTCAACGAATCATGAAAAAGCGCATTCTCAGGAATTGTAATCAGCTGTAATGAAGAAAAATCTCGCAATGACTGAGTATACATAAGAACACTAATAACAATAGCTATGATTGCAATCAAACCTGAAGAAATAATAAGCGCATTAAAAATTTTGGTTCTCAACGAAAACGACCTGCTATTTTTGGCTCTGATAACAGCAAGTGCCTCAGAGGTTAACGGACTTTGCTTCCATGCATGAATATCAAATATTTTCTTAAATGAATCCGGCAATATGCGAATGACAATACTAAAAATAATAACCTGAATGAATTTATCCAAAACATCAACAAGGTAATCACCAACTATCTCAGCTCTCAATTGGGACATTCCTACGGTATCATAGAAAAACTGAACAGCAAAAGAAGTTGTCTGCTCTGAGCCAAAACCATATATAATCCATGTCAGAAAAGAACCGAGAAAGCCCCCAATAAATGCATATACTAATATTAAAATCAAATAACCTGATTTCTTTTTGAGAAGACCTCGATTATAACTATGGCATGCAATCAAAGCTATAAAAACATTAAGCACGCTATAGGAAATCGAATCGGGATCAAATAATGAATTGATTAAAGAACCTGCCAATGCCACAAATATTCCGGGGATATAACCGCCTAAAACTGCGGCTAACATTGTACCAATACAATCTAAATACACAGGCAGCCCAAGCATTTCGGCTATGACTCCACCCAACGCATTAATACCAATACAAACTAATACCAGACCCCAGAATATTATTGCTATTTTCCAAAATGGTCTGGCTTTTTGTTCCCTGATTATTTTCATAAACTCAGGCCCTCTCCTACACGGATTTATTCAATACCACAAAACCTAAGGATAGTATAACACAAAAGGCTCAGACGAAAAATCGTCTGAGCCTTAACTTGACTAATTATTTACTAAATCAATTAAACATCAGCTCTAGCCATTGCTTCCTCGTAATCTCTTGTTCCCTCAAATACAGGAGCAGAATATGGATTGTGACCAAGTTTAATAGCATTTCTGATGATAACTGAAATGCAAAGTACATTGGCTGCAAGAGCAAGCATTGCTACAAAGCCCTGCATTCTCGGATCAGCTGTGATTCCCATTGCTGCAATAGCCTGGTTGGCAGCAGCTGTCTTGCCCTGTCCTGCATTGTAAAGCGCAATTGCCTTATCATAGAGATCCATAGTAGTGATACCAGCCTCTGTTGCTCCACCGTATACAGTAGGAAGAACAGCTGCAAATGTACCCTTGAGCTGGAAAAGAGGTACTACCTGAGCCCACATGCACCAGATTGCAAGTGTATTGGCACGATTCTGAATCCATGCGCCCTTATTCCACAAAGCATTTGCAAATGTAGGTGCAAGAAGAAGAGCAACACCACAATACCATGTATGAGTAGGAAGATTGAGATATGTGTACTCAAAATTCCAAATATCATAAGCAACGATAAACCATATAGTCATATCAGGCCAAATCATATCAGATTGATTCTTATCCTTAGATGTATAGAGCTTGACACAACCTGTCATACAGAAAATGTTGATAAGTCCTGCAAGAGCATTGACAACATTCCACCATCCACCATAGATGAATACGCCCTCGTTAGAGCACCACCAAGCACCTGAAAGGTCACCTGTAATCTTGTAAGCTGCAAGTGCAGACTCCATATCAGATACATTAGCAATCATGATATTGGCCGCAACGATGAACCATGGCCACCAAGCGAACCATTTTTCCTTGCCGATGCCCCACTTGTACTTGATCATCATAAAGCCTACGCAACCGATATCAGCAGCATACAACTTAAAATAATGAAACCAGCCATCCATATATGCAACTGTCGGATTGGCTGAGCCGCCAAACAAGCCGAAATGTGCAAGTATAAAATAAACTGTAAGAATACATGGAATGATAACAAATATAATCATTCCTCCGAGCTTTGTACGACGACCAAGCTCGTTCATGATAATCAATCCGGCAAATACAAGAAACCAGCCTAATATCTGCCAAAGATTAGTAATTTGGAAAAACATAATTCCCTCCTCTTATTAATTATTATAGGGGCGAAACTGTCACCCCTCACTCCAGTTTTTATTATAACTTTCTATAGCTAAAATAACAACAATATGCGGAAAGAAAATTTAATAGATTTTTAATATTCTAACAATTAAAATCCCCTAACCCTCAAGATAGAGGGCATACATTTAAAAACGATGTGATTTAAAAATCCAACATGCTCGCCATCTGCATGAACACACATCGCTTTATCCATCTGTATCTCCATTTTATCAAATTTTAAGAAATCAAATCCCTTTTTGCCTCCATGTTTACCGGCGATAAGCGATGGTAATAATGTGAAGCATTTTATTCGACTGATATCATGAGCATAAAATGCTGTCAGGTAGCCCGAGTCAGCCCTGGCATCTGGTGCCATCGGAATACCGCCACCCTCGGCGGGGCAATTCATAGCCGCACAAAAAATAGTGCCTTTCATTCTTTTTACAATTTCATTGCCATTATACGAATAATATACCGTTGCATCGGAAAAAGGCATTGTAAACAGATCCCCTACAGTCAAAAAACCATAAGTAGCAGCTCCCATTCCAAAATGATTGAGAAATCTTTTTAATTTGCTGTCCAAAGCCTGCAGACAAACGTAGGCGTCTACTCCAATACCGGAACTTACACCAAATAATCTGCTAAAATTTTGGCCATCGATTTCGTACTCAACACGGCCAATATCTAACAGTTTGTGGTCATCACTAAAAAGGGCGCGCTCTAGTATATCCAGAGCGCTGCCCTCTAAACCAATTCCATTAACAAAATCATTGGCAGAGCCTGACGGCAGCGGCGTATAATATGTATGCGTGAAATCACGTATGCCATTTAGCGCCTCATTTAAGGTCCCATCTCCTCCAAATACAAATAGCGCAACATCCTCGCCGTCTTTTGTGGCATCTATTGCAAATCTTGTAGCATCCCCCTGTCCTGAGGTATAGAATGTCTCATATTCAATATTATTATGCTCAAGATACTCCTCAACCTTTTTCCAATATTCAGCCGCTCTGCCCGTTTTGCTTGCCTTATTGACAATAAAAATATTTTTCAAAACAATAATCCTCTTTCCTGATAAATCAAATAAACTCTGTTATCATAATATTATCATATGTGTATTAAAAATAGCTTATGGACCGGAATATCTATTTTCAAATATTTGGATTTTTTGCAATATTGCGATAGATTTGATGTAATGCTAGGATGAATACATCAAATATACGAAAGGGATAAATCCATTAATACGACAATGGATTAATTATAGAATGGTTATGCATAATACGGAATTTAAAGAAAAATTATTTCATAAGATTGATCATAATGGCCATCGTATGTTGTCTGTACTGACATGGACAATTGCAGCCACACTAATCGGTGTACTTGTAGGATTATTTGCCACGGCTTTTGGGCTTTCAATGCGTAGAGTCATCAGCATTCGTGAGTCGAATCCATGGCTAATATTTTTCCTGCCAATAGGTGCCGTTATTATCACTTTTATTTACAAGCTTGTACTAAAAACAAAAGACAGTGGAACCAACACGGTCATAGCAGCTATTCAATCTGATGAGCGACTCCCATTTAGACTCGCTCCGCTTATTTTTGTGGGTACATTACTCACCCATCTAGTGGGTGGCTCGGCAGGACGTGAGGGTGCAGCATTACAGATGGGCGGAGCAATAGGAAATGGAATTGGACGAGTACTTAAGCTCAATTCCACAGACAAGAAAACTATGATTATGTGTGGAATGTCGGCGGCATTCAGCGCACTATTTGGAACTCCAATGGCTGCAGCAATCTTTTCCATGGAGGTTATATCCGTAGGAATAATGCATTATGCTGCACTGGTTCCATGTGTTATATCTTCACTTATCGCTAGAGCAATTGCATCCTACTCTGGTTTGAATGCCGAGGAATATATAATTGATGCAATACCAAAATTCGGTATAAAAACCTCCATCATCATCAGTATATTTGCAATATTATGTGGACTAGTCTCGATATTATTCTGCACCTGTCTGCACCGCTACGAGGACTTTCTTTCAACAAAATTAACAAATCCCTACATAAAATCTATTATAGGCGGTACTTCAGTCCTTATTCTCACTCTTCTGGTGGGTTCGCAGACGTACAACAGCACCGGTTCAGCAATTATCGCCAGCTGCTTTACCGGTGCAACTATAGGTCTTCAGGCTTTCTTACTTAAGATAATATTCACGACACTCACACTCTCCTGCGGCTACAAGGGAGGCGAAATTGTCCCAACTCTTTTTATTGGAGCTACATTCGGCGCAGCTATGGGACCAATTTTAGGAATGCCTGCGTCACTTATGGCAGCAGTTGGAATGGGTGCACTGTTCTGCGGTGTCACCAACTGTCCTATCTCAAGTCTGCTTATTTGCTTTGAATTATTTGGATATGATGCCATGCCGTATTTTCTTTTGGCGGTAGCGTTCAGCTATTGGGTATCAGGCTACACCGGATTATACAAATCTCAAAAAATCGTATACAGCAAATATAAAAGCAACTATATCGATAAACACGTACATTAAAAATACCCGGGATAGTCGTAGTTACTATCCCGGGTATTTCATTACTCTACGCTACATTCCTCTATAAAATATAATCTGGCTCCGAAATCAGGGAAATATCTAACCTCCTCGTTGTATCCTGTACCTACAAAGCTTTGGCAAAGCTTAACACCATTAGAATTTAGTGTATCACCGTATGCAACATGGTCCTCATTTTCTCCTGGCATCTTAACAAATTTTGCCACAAGATTATGAACCACAGAATCCTGCTTAATATGAATAGGCGAAACTGTATTTACTAAATCTCCAAAGCCCTTAACATTGTACTGAAGCTTACGGCCGCTAAAATGATATTTAATATCAGAATCAAGGCCAGCCAAATCCACCTTTAAATATTGGTCTCCGGCCATAACCTCTCTTTGCATAAGCATTGAAACCGCCGTCTTTTTATCCTTGTCAACTATACTCCACTGATAAATATTATCTGCTCTATGACGATAAAAATCTCCAAACTGCAAGGTATGCCTATACTGTTTATATAGCTCAACTTGAGCTTTGACTGCAGCAATATCCTCTGCCTTCATATCATTGAGATTAAGCTCGTATCCAAGCACTCCAAAACTCGCTACGGCAAAACGTGACTCAAGTGGTGTAACACGGAGTGTCTGATGGTTTGGACAAGCAGAAACATGCGCCGTGTATGTAGATTGCGGATAGCCATATGAATATCCATCCTGTATTGCAAGTCTGCTGACTGCATCAGTATTATCGCTAGCCCAAATCTGTGGGTAATAACAAAGCACACCAAGATCAAATCTATTACCACCGGATGCACAGCCTTCCATAAGAATTTCCGGGAAACGTTCTGCCAAAGTTTTAAGCAATCTATAGAAACCAAGAACATATCTATGGCTTACCTCAAGCTGCTTATCTGCCGGCAAATACTTTGAATAATAGTCTGAGAAGTTTCTATTCATATCCCATTTGATATATGAAAGACCAGGTGTTGAAAATACATCGCTCATCCTTTCAATCATGTAGTCTACAACCTCTGGATTGCAAAGATCTAAAAGACGTTGGAAGCGTCCTTCGGCATGATCTATTCCCGGAATATCAATTGCCCAATCCGGATGCTTTCTATAAAGCTCACTATCCACATTAATCATCTCCGGCTCAACCCAAAGCCCAAACATAAGCCCCAGATCATTTACCTTTTTAGCAAGACCTTCTAGGCCACCTGGGAGCTTCTTTTTATTAACAAGATCCCAATCGCCTAAAGCTCTGTGATCATCGTTTCTATCTCCAAACCAACCGTCATCCATAACGAATAATTCTACTCCAGCACTTTTTGCGGTCTTGGCAAGCTTAAGAAGTGAATTCTCCGTAAAATCGAAATAAGAAGCCTCCCAGCTATTAATAAGGACAGGACGTTCCTTTTTCTTCCATGGACCACGAGTAATATGCTCACGAACAAAATCATGCATGTTAAGACTCATCTGTCTAAAGCCTGCAGCTGAATACGTAAGCACAGCCTCTGGTGCCTCGAATTCCTCTCCTGTTGCTAAATCCCAGGCAAAGTTCTGAGGATTGATACCGTATACTACTCTTGTCTTCTTAAATGAAGAAACCTCTGTTGCTGAGTAGTGATTGCCAGAATATAAAAGGTTAAAGCCCCAAACATCACCTGAAGTTTCGTTAGACTCTGGCTCAGAAATCATAAATAATGGATTACATCTGTTTGAGCTGGTACCCGTAAATGACGAGTTAACAAATTTTCCTGCAGGAAGGACAATATCGCTCTTATTCATTTCACGTGTCCATCCACCATGGAATGAAGTAATTTTCATATTTGAATGGTCAAAATCCATAAGCATAGAAAGCATACGTGTAAGGCGAACGCTTTCCTTAGAAGTATTGATAAACTTTGCAAAACGAGTAATTACATCGCACTCCTCAAACACTGAATATGAAAGAATAAGTGTAAAATCATGGTTCTTATCCCTCATTGTAATGTTAAGAGTTTCTACTTTGCCTGACTCATCATATGAACTTGGTAATGTCTTAAATTCAGGCTTTCCCTCAATAACTTCATATGAATCATATACAAAGTCCAAAGATGTACTACCATCTGCACATACAACCTCCAGCATAGGCTCTCTTAAATCGCCCTTACCAATTGCAGAAAGCTCAAGTCTAACATCTTCTAACGTTAAATCCTGGTGTGCACCATCGTATGTAATAGTATTGCCTGGAGCAAATGCACGCTTTTCTATAAGCACAGATGGCTCATCAGAATTGATGAGCCTTCCGTAATACATATGTTCCAGCTGACCTGTTTCCATTACACGAAATGCGTATGTTGTTGATTTGGTATTTAAGAAAAATACCTTTCCATCAGCTTTAATCATTATAAATACTCCTCAAACAAATTATCCCTTATTTATTGATTGCGAAACTTTAACTCCTCAGAAATTTCGTCAATCTTTGAATCAGTTAAAATATATTTATTCTTAAACCATACAATTGCAAATATCAATCCGATGATTGGAATAATAGTCATAGTCATTCTAAGTCCCATCTTTTGAGAGATATTTACACCGGCAGAATAATCGATTGCGGTAGCAGCTTCATCTGTATCATTTGAAAGTGATAAAACCTGCAACGCGATAGCAGCTATCAATGCCGAAATTCCCGAAGCAAGCTTTACGACAAACGTCTGCATTGAGAAAATAACCGATTCATCACGTCTATTATTTTTCAGCTCACCATAGTCGACAGTATTAGCAAGAAATACCGTAGTAATTACTGACAGCATACCATTTGCGGCAAATATAAAAAATCCCGGAATAAACAATAAGCAAACATTACTCATGGTTGTAGAAGCAAGAATCAAAAGCGAAATATATCCTGCGATTGCCATTCCCATACTTATATAATAGATTTTGATTGAAGTAAAAAACTTTCTTAAAAATGGATACAAAATCATCATCGATAAAATCTGTATACCGCCGCCAAATGTTGAAAACAATGTATAGTCATCTCTCCAGCCAATTCCGCCAAAATCATATTTAAAGAAATATATAACAAGATTAGACGTAATATAAATAGAGCAATTTACAACCACTATTGCAACAACGACTGCCATTGCCTGATCGTTTTGGATGAGCGCCTTAAACATTTCTCCAATAGATGCTGTCTGCATATCAACCGTTGACTTTTCTTTGACAAAGATACAGCAGATTACGATAAAAATAACAAATATGACAGCAACGGCTAATGCAAAATATGAGAATCCGATTCTCTCAACCTCTCTATCACTGATTCCATCTCCTCCAAAAAAATGACCGAGAGCTGATACAGATAAAACCGTGATAATAGTAATAATCGCTGAGCCTACCCCTGCACATGAACGTGCAAGTGTAGTCAGGCCTTCTCTCTCTTTACCACCCTGAGTAAACGCAGGAATCATTGACCAATACGGAATATCCATCATTGTATAGGTCATGCCCCAAAGAATATAGGTAACAGCTGCATATGCAATCAACCCCTTGCCACTGAAAGTCGGAGGTGCTGAAAACATTAAATATAAAACAATAGCATTTGTTATTGTTCCAATAAGCAGCCAAGGTCTAAACTTGCCCCATTTGGTCTTCGTCTTTGCGACTATCGCGCCCATGATAGGATCATTAAATGCATCAAACACCCTGGCAATCATGAGAATCACACCCATTGCCGCAGCACTCACACCTAAAATATCCTGAAAATAATATAATACATATGATGCAGAAAGCATGTATACCATATCTTTTCCAACTGCACCCAGTCCATAAGAAGCCTTAGCCGCTCCTGACAATTTCATTTTTTCTTCCATAGCAAAAATCTCCTTACTTATTTTTCAAGCCCATAGCAAGTTCAACGACCTTATATGCGCCATTATATAATCCGACAGAATTATTTAGCTTTATGCTTTCACACATATCTGTTAGCAACCTGTCATCCTGCATAAACAAATCTATCATTTGTAGTGTATGAGGAATGTCCCTACACTCTAATGTGCCATCCCCCATCTCTGCCGAATGAATTGCACCCCACATCTCATGTTTGCCAACACGTTTAATGAAAAGCTTTGGGACGGGATAAAATGCCAGCTCAGAAGGTTTTGTAACCAACACGTCGCAGCTTCTCATCAAAAGATTAGTACAATAAACTGCTTCAAAAATATTTTCATGATAGAATCCATGTATTCCTTCTACATCCTCAGTCAAGGCATATTGAGCAAATGCAGTCGTTTCATCAAAATCATCAAAATGCTCAGTGGCTACATCAGACATTTCAGGTATTTCCTTGAGTAAATCCATCCAGACATTCTTGTAATCACCTACGTTAACATAGAGAGTAGCCTCGCCCTTGATTACCGCAGGCAACAGATACTTAATAATCGCAGCAAAAATCTCTTTCTGTGCTCCTGCACCTCCAATTGTCAAAAGAAATCTTATCGGCTTTCCATTTTTCTTTCTCTCTAATCGGGCTTTACAATCGCTCTCGATATTTGAAACCAGCTCATGATCAATGTAATGGCCTGTATAAACCAACGAATCATTTGGCATGGGATTACAAATCGAATCCTTTGCCATGCCATTACATATCCTATATCCCATATATGCATTTTTGCATTGGATAGTATGAACTGCTCCTTCTGCAAAATGTAATGCCATCGGCCAATTATCAGGTATGGCATTTACGACATATTTCATACCTGCATGAACAGCTGCCTGTGCAGGCCATGCATGAGTTCCAACAACAGGAATTTCCTTTGGAACATTCTTGTATACCGTAGCCATTAATTCGGCATTCTTTTGATCTGAGGAATTGTAACTAAGCTTTCTAAATCCCTCATAATTCATCGGCTCCCAGACAAACTTATTAAACAATTTATTTTTAGATAATCTGGAACCTAAGGAGTACAAATCATTTTGGGCGCTGATAACCTTTGTACATGTCGTCTGAGGATATCCGTTTAAGTCCATCCAATAAGGCGTATATCCCATTGATTTGGCTGCTGATGCCATAGCCATCGATATGCGATAATGCCCAAACCCCATACGGATATTTCCAACAATTATTCCCTTATCAATATCAAATGATTCAGGCGATGCTCCATCCTTGAGTCTGACATCATAAACTCCCAGGCTATCACCTATAGTCTCATTTTTGGCAATAACAATGTTGTAATCAACATCAGAATCATCACCATACTTTTTGATATTTTTTGCTTTTGTTTTACAGGCTTTTTGGTAATCCTTGTCAGAAATAACATTGCCAAAAATCACTTTGCTTTTGTCTTCCATTATTTATCCACCCTCTCAATTTATTTGCTCAAACACTCTACAGAAAAACTCAATACAACCGGTTCAACTCCCGGCGTGCTGATTGTGAGCTTGCAATCTCCATCTTCACCAATAGATTTGATGTAAGTGGCTGTAGCACCACCAACAGTGCTGACTATCTTTGGCCCAATTATTTCCACCGGACCTGAAACCTCAAGCTGAATCGGCTGATTAAAATAATAGAGCTGATTCTCGTTTTGATCTACAATTTTAATTCTGATTTCAGCCACATCATAGGTATGCAATTCTGTAAGAAGTGTATGGCTAGCCTTTGCTTTAATAGAAAAATCGGTTACTGCAGCTTTGGTTACAGTGCGAACCACCTGTCCATTCTTGATTGCCTCAAAACGGTATTCACGCGATTCACCACCCCAGTCTCCTATGTATTTGTTATAAATCGGCACTGCCTGACTAATCTTCATTCGATAAAATGTAAGCAACCAAACAGCCTGTAAAATAAGCTTTGGTGTAATCTTATATCCTTTTACCGCCACCTGATTAAGCATATTTTTAACTATATCTGCCTGTTTTTTAGAAAAACTCTCCTCCTGATAAATAGCCTCTCCTACATAATCATCAATCAGAATCGGGCCATTCTTGAGATTCTTATATTGACTATCATCCGGAAAATATTCCTTTATCAAGACATCGTTTTTGTACATTTTCACAGAATCTGCATTGGTTATGATATATGAATCGCCTCGATTGCAGGCCGGATGTTCTCCTATATCAAAGCTTGAGGTAATCTCAAGAATAGTATCCGATGATGAATACGCGGCATAAACCGCTGCTGCCACCTTAGGGTTTCTGTACATATCCATTACACCGTGATAGCAAATCCTATCTCCTGAACCAAAATCCTTGTGCGTATTGTAATCAAACATACACCAGCCAAATGAACCGGCTATATCAGGCTCGCCCGCAATTGAATCAAGTACATTTGCATGTCTGATAGCCTGCTGTTGCCTATGTTCTTCCCAATCAAATGGCTTGGTAGGATACATATGTCCATTATATTCACTTACCAAATACGGCTTTTCTACATCGGATGTGATATCCGATTTTTTTGAGCAGCCCTTATTATTTCCAGAATGAGTAAAATCATTATATGTATATACATCCTCTAAAAGAGAGCTTTTAGCATGGGCCCTCACACCGCCCGTAGGTCTTGTAGGATCATATTTATGTGCAATCTCATTTGTACGCTTATAAAACTCGTCATTATCCTGAGACTCATTTATACGAACACCCCAAAGTATGATTGATGGATGATTCCTGTACTGAAGAACCATATCCTTGGTATTATCAACAGCAATATCCTGCCACTTCTTATCTCCAATGTGCTGCCAGCCGGGAATCTCTGTAAAAACCAAAAGTCCCAGCCTGTCACATTCATCTATAAAATGCTGTGACTGAGGATAATGAGATGTGCGCACTGCATTAAGAGCCAATTCCTCTTTTAAAATTCTGGCATCAAGTCGTTGCATTGACTCCGGCATCGCATAGCCGACATAAGGATATGACTGATGCCTATTGAGCCCTCTCAGCTTTACGCGTCTGCCATTGAGATAGTATCCGCCCTTTCTGAACTCAGAATTTCTAAATCCTACCTCTGCGACATGCTCATCAACCAGCTCATCGTCAATTATCAGCTGAGTTCTGACCGTATACAATCTAGGACTTTCTATATCCCACAGCTTAACTGCAGTAGGCGCCGAAGTAAGAGGCAAAATATAATTTCCCTCCTCACCTCGCTCAAGTCCGCCTACCGGAAATGAAAATAAAAGATTGTCATCCAAATATTGCTTGACGAAAACTCTTTCATCGTCAGTAAGCGCATAGACCTCATCGGAAATCTGACACACTGTTTTCAGAATGCCCTGTACTGTCATTTTTTCAATTTGCTTAGGTGTGCGTTTGCTTGTAGAAATTCTTTCCAATAAAGATGGTTGGAGAAAAACGTCCAAGAACCTGGTTTTTGGCTGAATATCAAAATATACATCTCTATATATTCCGCCATAGGTCATGTAATCGACAACATAACCAAACGGCGGCTGATTTAGCGACTCGTTAGAGTCGACTCTGACTGTAATAAGGTTATCAGAACCATATTTCAATACACTGGAAACATCAACAGCAACCGCAGTGTACCCGCAGTAATGATGCTTTAGAAACTGGCCATTTACATAAATATCTCCCTGATGGGCAATGCCTTCAAATGTAAGAGTGACAACCATCCCCTCCCATTGATTGGGTGCAAATATAGTTTTCTGATAGCAACTAATCATTTGATAAGCGCTCTCGTCGAAATAATTATACGGTGTCTCCCTGACGGTATGAGGTATATTAACCAGTGTATAATCTTTCATGGTGGCATTAATCATCTCATCTTGAAACTTTTCTGAAAAACGCCATTTTCTGTCGCAAAAAATTCTCTGAGCCATTTATTCTTCCTTTTCAATCAATCCATGAATCATAAAGTCAACAACCATTCTAAATGCCGTCGGATAATCCAAGCTCTTTTTCTCGAGAGCATCTGTCATAATCAACCTTGTGATTGTAGCCTCATAGGATATCTTAAATAATTCTAAATCGATATTTCTGACAATCCCCTCCTGCTGTCCAAGTCGAAGCAGTTCAAAAGTCTTGTCCCAACCACTATCAAGTCGCATCGCCAATTTCTCATATGCAGCAGGATATTTATCCTTAAACTGGTACAAGGCCTGATAATCAAAATTCTTATAGCTATCCGGCAAAACTCCTAATATACCACGTAGTTTGTCCAGAATAGACAAATTATCATTATAAAAAATCTCATCCTCAGCCTCTTTAATTCTGTCAAATGCATAATCAACCATGGCACATAACAAATCATTCTTGTCACGAAAAACAGTGTAGATTGTTTTTTTGCTCATTTTCATTTCCTTGGCAATATCATCCATTGTGAATCTGAGTCCCTTTACACTAAATACATTAAGGGATCCCTCTAAAATTTTTTCCCGCATAATCGACTCCTATCGTATTATTCGTTGTAAATTTTTAAACAAGAAACTAAATTTTATATATCGGTTTCCTTAATTTTAGCAGAATATGGAAACTATCTCAACAAGAAATAGTTTACAAAAGACCTTTAACCTTATTAAATAAAGTGCACAAATGGAAACCGGAAACCCTTGTAAAAAGGCCCGGTTTCCAATCATTCACAATTATATTAGTTATTTTTCACAAAATCTTCATTAACTTTTTGTTGACAAATTACAAATATGGATTTATTATGTGTTCGTAACAAAGAAAGAGAGATTTTAGGAGGTAGTAGAATGTTCGAAGAAGTATCATTCCAGATGTACACAGTTTATTCAGATTATGAGAAGTACTGCAAGAAGCAGGAAGCAGAAGGAAAGCAGCCTGTATCATTTTTCAAGTATGCTTTCGGACAGTTCTAAGAAATTAGAACTTTTCATTAAAAAACTACAGGGACTCGCATTTCGCGAGTCCCTTTTTTACTTTTGGGTTTTGAAAAAGATCTATCTATTTTTACTATTTTTAAAATATTCATCAATTGCGGCAGCCGCTGTCTTTCCTGCACCCATAGCAAGAATTACTGTAGCAGCTCCTGTCACCGCATCACCGCCTGCATATACAGCCTCTTTTGTGGTTGCACCATCCTCAGTAGCAATGAGACAACCCTTTTTGTTTGTATCAAGTCCGATTGTGGTTGAAGAAATAAGCGGATTAGGAGATGTACCAAGTGACATAATAACAGTATCACACTCAATCTCGTACTCACTTCCGGGAATTTCAACGGGTCTGCGACGACCGGATGCATCCGGCTCACCCAATTCCATCTTAATTATCTTGCAGCCTCTGACATTACCATTCTCATCTACAAGAATCTCTGTCGGATTCTGAAGAAGATCAAAAATAACGCCCTCTTCCTTTGCGTGATGAACTTCCTCTGCTCTGGCAGGAAGCTCTGCCTCACTACGGCGATATACAACATGTACCTCAGCACCAAGTCGAAGTGCTGTACGCGCGGCATCCATAGCAACATTTCCACCACCAACAACAACGACCTTCTTGCCTCTGACAATAGGAGTATCATATCCCTCCTTGAAAGCCTTCATAAGATTATTTCTGGTGAGGAATTCATTAGCGGAAAATACACCATTAGCCTGCTCTCCGGGTATATGCATAAACATCGGAAGTCCTGCTCCTGATCCAATGAATACTGCCTCAAAGCCTTCCTTTTCCATAAGCTCATCAATTGTCACCGAACGACCAATGATAACATTCTTCTCGAACTTGACACCAAGAGCTCTAACATTCTCTACCTCGGCCTTTACGACCTTTTCTTTTGGAAGTCTGAACTCCGGAATACCATAAACAAGAACTCCACCCATCTCATGAAGAGCTTCAAATACTGTAACATCATATCCAGCCTTGGCAAGATCACCTGCCGCAGTAAGGCCGGACGGACCCGAACCGATTACAGCTACCTTATGACCATTAGGCTTTGAAGTATTCTTAGGCTTGACGCCATGCTCTCTGGCCCAGTCTGCGACAAAACGCTCAAGCTTTCCGATAGCTACAGCATCCCCCTTTATTCCACGGACGCATTTGCCCTCACACTGAGACTCCTGAGGACATACTCGCCCACATACTGCCGGAAGAGCTGATGACTCTGAAATAATCTCGTAAGCCTTTTCAAAATTTCTAGCCTTCACTTCCTGAATAAACGCAGGAATATTTATTGATACCGGGCAGCCGGCCTGACACATTGGCTTCTTGCAATTAAGACAACGTCCGGCCTCCTCTACTGCCTCATCTTCTGTATATCCAAGACATACCTCTTCGAAATTGGTAGCACGAACCTGAGGATCCTGCTCTGAAATAGGTACTCTAACAAATCCATCTGCCATTACTTGTCACCTCCACAATTTCCACATCCGCCGTGATGAGTATCGCCTTCCTGTAATGCAAGAAGCGCTCTGCCCTCCTCGGTCTTGTACTGACGGCTACGAGCCATTGCCTGATCAAAATCAACAAGATGACCATCAAACTCAGGACCATCTACGCAGGCAAACTTTACCTCGTCGCCTACTACAAGACGACACGCGCCGCACATGCCTGTACCATCAACCATAATAGGATTCATTGATACAATAGTAGGAATATTCAACTCCTTAGTAAGGAGGCAAACAAATTTCATCATTATCATAGGACCAATCGCTACACAATGATTGTATGTCTTGCCTGAATCAACAAGTGCCTGTAGCTGCTGGCAGCCATTACCATGGAATCCAAAACTGCCATCATCTGTTGCAAGATACAATTCATCTGCTACCTGGGCCATTTCTTTATCATAAAACATAATGTCCTTTGAGCGAGCTCCAATAATAACGGTTGTTTTAACGCCATGCTCTTTGAGCCATTTAACCTGCGGATAAACCGGCGCAGTGCCTACTCCACCTGCTATAAACACTATGCTCTTCTTTTGGGTTTCTTCAAGATTCTCCTCGATACATAACTCTGAAGGCTGTCCCAATGGGCCTACAAAATCTGCAAAAGCATCGCCGACCTCAAAACGTGACATACGTTCTGAAGATGCTCCCACGGTCTGGAATACGATAGTGATTGTTCCCTCATTCCTATCATAATCACAGATAGTAAGAGGAATACGCTCTCCCTCTTCATCCATTCTGACAATTATAAACTGACCGGGTAGGCAGTTATTTGCAACACGAGGTGCTTTGACTACCATAAGGTAAATTTTGTCAGAAAGTATTTCTTTCTTTAATATTGGATACATAAAACCTAGACTCCTTCCCATAACATTGATGTAATTATAAACCGCCATTTTACATCAAACATGCTTTTTTTATTATACATTACACTGTCGTATTGTAAAGTGTTAAAGTAAAAAAGTTACTACCCAACTATCT
>FLNY01004398.1_pt1 | contig 28905 bp, 24 predicted proteins | sample 1140381 | NCBI WGS metagenome assembly FLNY01 (sample SAMEA3878172, study PRJEB12797) | bioreactor metagenome | biome: Moose rumen | place: Sweden | collected 2011-10 | reverse complement strand
TTAAGCTCCTTAAACCCATTAAACCCATTAAACCCCTTAAACCCATTAAACTCCTTAAACCTGAGATTGCGGCCATACATAAAGTAAGGCCCTACAGTGGTTGGGCTACGTACGACTCCTTAAACCCCTTAAACCCCTTAAACTCTTGAAACCACTGAATCAACGCTAACCTTAACCCCATTCTCCTATTTTCCCATTTTCCTATTTTCCTATTTTTCCCATTAAACCGTCAACTGTCAACCGTCAACTGTCAACTCTACATCACCATTGTCCTCTTCCGTTGCAGCTAGGACAGGTTTTATGGTAATGATTGAGGTAAACATACCTGCCACAGTCGGCACACCATTTTTTGCTGCTGCTACCGTAGTTCGACACACCTTCATCGGTTCCGACGGTGCCTCTTCCACCACACAGGCCACAGACATGCTCCTTACGGCCACTATAGCCGGATTGGGCTGCAGAAGATGATGTGGAGACACCAGGAGAGACGGTGTTGACATAAGCGGCTCTTGTGTCGCCTTTGTCGTAGAAATTGATAGTGGTGGACCTCACTGTGCCGAGCATCGGATAATTGGCTGAGAAGCTGAAGGTGCGTCGCACCTTGCCGTCGTCGCTGACGAGGAAATAGCCGTCGTCGTTGTTTCCATAGCGGCGGCAAACCACTCCCAGGCAGTTCTCATAGTGGATGAAAGGATAGGAGGCATTGCCCTCATAGAGGGTTTTCTCGTAGATGGTGAGGGTGGTGATACCCGTGACTCCGTTGTAGAACCAGTTGCCGTCTTGCACATAAGCCGGTGTCCGGGTGTAGGTCCCTTTTGCGATCAGTTTTCCGTTAGCACTCTGCTGCTGAGCCGGCTTTGCCGCATTCGATGTTCTCGGAACCACTTTTGAGGCTGAGATAAAGCCGACAAAACCACCGTTGCTGTTCCGATAGACCGGCCGCCATCCGTTCTGGTTCGGTCCCACATAGATGTCACTACCATCCTTATATTTGGTCACTATCTGATAGTTCGTGCCCTTTCCGCTGCGGATATTCGTGTAGCCACCTTCCGGCTTCACTTTCATGAGCGTCTGCGCACTGACAGCACTTGTGAAACTGATGAAAAGAACACAAAGAATAATCTGTCTCATAAGTCATGAGTTTTTAAAGGTTTGACAATAATTATATAAAAAATATCCTGCCCCAACAGGAGGGAAAGAACTGATGTATTGTCACTTGAAGTTGCGTGACGCGAACGGGAGGGCGATGCGTAAGGCGGCACGCCAGTATTCCCAGGTGTGGGCTCCGTTGCGCACACGGAACTCAGCCTTGATTCGTGAGAGGCGCATCTTTTTATAGAGTTCGAAGGTGTCGTTCACCAGTCCGTCGTCGTCGCCACAGTCGAAGAACCACTTCACGGTGCGCAGCTGCTCTTTGACAGCATCGTCGGCATTGTCGATGAAAGCTAGTGCAGAATGGTCTTTCACCCCTTCCATGGTGTAGTACATCTTGGTTTTCACGCCATCCTCGCCTACCCTACCCGGTCCGCTGGTCAGCCAAGGACTCATGGCATAGCAGGAAGAGAACTGATCAGGATGGCGCTGGGCATAAGCCGTGCTTCCGCCCCCACCCATCGAGAGGCCCATCACGGCACGGCGGCTCTTGTCGCCCCCGCAACGGTATTTCTGTTCAAACTGTGGGATGAGCTCACCGAAGAAAAAATCCTCATAGCTCCAGCCCGGCATATTGAAATAGCCGTTCCAGATGTTGTTGACATCCGGTCCACCTGCGTTCGGCATGATGATGACCATCGGCACCGCCTCCTCGGCATCAATCAGCTCGTCGGTGATCTCACGCATACCACCTTTCTTGTCCCAAGCGGTATAGGTGTCGGTCAGTCCGTGGAGCAGATAAACCACCGGATACTGCTGCTGCGAGCGGTCGAACCCGTTCGGCAGGTAAACATTGACTTTCACAACAGCACCGAGTTTCTGGCTGTTGATACTGTCGGTCACGATTCTCCCTGCCCATGCTGTCGATATCGGAAGCAGCAGGCACATCAAAAACATTGCTTTTCTCATAATTTTTATCTGTTTTTTTTAGTAGTTAGACTTCATCATGTTGCAAAGATAGTAAAAAAGTTTAGAGTTTCAATGGTTTAGGAGGGGTTAGGAGGATAGGAAAATAGGAAAATGGGAAAATAGGAAGATGGGAAGGTTAAACGAAAGGGCGGATGGGCTGAGGGTGCAACTTCCCAGTAATAAAAGCGGTAGCAACAGGACGTTGCCACCGCCTTTATGATGATTCAGAGGTGTTTAGATGCCAAGAGACTTCACAATCTCATCAACTGTGGCCTCGGCTTTCTTGCATGCCTCCGGATAGTCGGCAGCCGACTTGAGGTCACCCGGTGCCTCGATGTAGAACTTGATCTTAGGCTCGGTACCCGAAGGACGGACACTCACCTTCGTACCGTTCTCAGTGAAATACTGGAGCACGTTGCTCTTGTCAGGCATATCAAGCTTCACCTTGTTGCCTTCCGCGTCGCAAGCCTCAAGCAGCTTGAAGTCCTTCGAGCAGATCACCTTGGAGCCAGCCAGCTCCTTCGGAGGATTGTTGCGGAACTGCTCCATCATGGCCTTAATCTCATCGGCACCACTCTTACCCGGCTTCACCACGTTGATGGCCTTGTTGAAAGTGAAACCATACTCGAGGTAGATATCCATGAGCAGGTCGTAGAGAGTCTTGCCATTGTCCTTCGCCCATGCCGCAATCTCGCAGATGAGGCAGATTGATGCAGGGCTGTCCTTGTCGCGGACCTTGTCGAACGGCAGGAAGCCGAAGCTCTCCTCACCACCGCCGATATACTTCTTCACTCCCTCATTCTCGCGGATGAGCGCCGCGATCCACTTGAAGCCAGTGTAGCAGTCCATGAGTTCCACATCATTCTTATCGGCAATACGACGGATAATCTCAGTGGTCACAATGGTTTTCACAAGGAACTCGTTGCCCTTGAGCTGACCGAGCTTCTTCTTGTTGGCGATGATATACCAGGCGAACATCATGCAGGTCTGGTTGCCGTTGAGAATCTCCCACTCGCCCTGAGGGTTGCGGCAGACGATGGCCAGACGGTCGGCATCCGGGTCGCTGGCAATCACGAGGTCTGCATTGAGCTTTGTTCCCAGCTTCATACCCAGCGTCATCGCCTCGGAGTTCTCCGGATTCGGACTTACCACAGTAGGGAAATTACCGTCGATCACCATCTGCTCAGGCACCACATGGATGTTCTGGAAACCCCATGAGCGCAGTGCCTCGGGAATAATCACACGACCTGTTCCATGCAGCGGTGTGTAAACAATGTTGAGGTCTTTCTGGCGGAGTATGACATCCTGATCCACCATCGCCTCTTTCACGGCCTGGAGGTAGTCCCAGTCCATCTCTCCACCGATAATCTGGATGAGGTCGGGGTTGCCTTCCCATTTCACATCTTCCATCTTCACAGCGTTCACCTCGTTGATGATGCCCACATCATGCGGCGCGAGCACCTGTGCGCCGTCGTCCCAGTAAGCCTTGTAGCCGTTGTACTCACGAGGGTTGTGTGAAGCAGTGACGTTCACACCGGCCTGTGCATGGAGCTGACGGATGGCAAACGAAATCTCAGGTGTAGGACGCAGGCTCTCAAAGAGATAGACCTTGATACCGTTGGCTGAGAAGATGTTGGCCACGGTCTCGGCAAACTCACGTCCGTGGTTGCGGCAGTCGTGACCCACCACCACGCTCAGGTCGTCGCGTCCCGGGAATGCCTTGTTGATATAGTTGGCAAAACCCTGGGTGGCAGACCCCACGATATAACGGTTCATACGATTGGTTCCAGGTCCCATGATACCGCGCAGACCACCGGTTCCGAATTCCAGGGTCTGATAAAAACTGTCGATCAGATTAGACTTGTCGTCATCCTCAAGCATGGCTTTCACCTCTGCTCTGGTCTCTTCATCGAACACTGGGTCGGTGGCCCACTTTTGAGCCACTTCCATACATTGTCTCAATACTTCGTCTTGCATAATAATAAATATTTAAGGGTTGTTACTTCTTCATCAGATAGCGGTCGCCGGTTTCGTTGGCAATTTTCTTCCAGTACTCCTCTGTGAATCCCGGACGTTTCACACCGGCACCCAGTCCGTATTCGCTGCGCTTGAACTGCTTGCCCTCGGTCGGTTTGACCACCGCGTCGTTGTGCTTCACGACGATGAACTTAAAGAGCTCGTTCCAGCGATCCATCATCTTATCGGCACACTGCTGTGAATATTCGGTGAGATAAGCCTTCGCTGCATCCGGGCTGGTCTTGTAGAGCTCCTGTGCCTTCGCCTCCACCTCGTGCTGGTGGTCGTAGAAATCGAACTCCAGCTCGTTGCGGGCCTCCTCCAGGTCGGGGAACATCTTGGAGTAGTACGGATAGACGATGTTTGCCACGGTGTTGCAAATCCAGTAGGCAGACTTCCAGGAGAAGGTAATCTCGTCCTGCACGTTCTCCACACGCACATAGCACTGCGGTATGTCGTTCACGGAGCAGTACACCGGAGTGTATGCCGCCATATTCGGGTCGTCATTGGCCCACCATGCGATGCCTCCGATGGCATCCGGCAAGTCGGCACGCATCTGCGCCACAATGGAGAAACCGGTCTGATAAGTGGAAGTAGGACGCTCGTTGAAATATTCCTTATCGCCCACCTTTGCAGAGAGCGGTGACGGGCGGTAAGGCTGGCCATAGGCGCCTGCACCGATGTCGCCGGTGATATCGAGCGGCGTGCCCTCGTAGTGGTCGCGCATGCCCTGCATCATCGAGCGTACGGAGAGCTTCTGCTTCGGTTTGCAGTAGAGCGGCATCTCGAGCGTGAGGTCCTCGCAGTTGATATAAGGAAGGTATTTGTCCATGCCATCGACATTGCGGTTGAAGAAGCTCCACACGCGGGCATCGCAATAGCGGACACCGCCGAAATCCAACGGATTATAGGCGTCGCGGAAGGAGAAGTCCTCGTCCTTACCGTCGAAATAGCCTTTCTGACGGGCAAACTTGATGACATCCTTGCTGTAGAGCACGTTCTTCTTGTCCTTCATGTTGAATCGGGTGATACGGCTCTGGTTGGCATGAGCGCTGATGCAGTCATCAGGAATGCGGATGGCTACCCACACGGCTCCCTTGCTGCCGGGGCCCTTGCCTACCATCTCCATGATCCATGCCTCGTTCTTGTCGGCGATGGTGAATGACTCTCCCTCGGAATAGTAGCCATACTGATTGACGAGGGAGGTCATGATGTCGATGGCGTTGCGGGCAGAAGTGGCACGCTCGAGGGCAATATAGATGAGTGATCCGTAGTCGATCACGCCAGTAGGGTCGGCCAGTTCCTCGCGTCCTCCGAAAGTGGTCTCGGTGACGGTCACCTGATTCTCGTTGATCTGCCCCACCACGTTGTAGGTGCGCGGAGCCTGTTCGATCTCACCCAGATATTTGTTGGTGTCCCACTCGTATATCTGACGTTTCTCTCCTTTGGCATGAGTGCCTCCCACATGGCGGAACATGGTGCCGTACATACCATAGGAGTCGGCATTGTAGGTGACCATCACGCTGCCGTCAACCGATGCGTTCTTACCTACGATAAAGTTTGTGCAGGCACTGGCCTGCTGAGCGATGGCCATAGCAGCCACGCAAAGAGATATGATGATTTTTTTCATTGTCTTTGAGTTACTTGATGATGAGTTTATCGGAATCGGCAGCCTTGAAGCTCATGTCGAGTCCTTTGACTGAATGGGTGAGCGCTCCCACGGAAACGAAATCGACACCCTGCTCGGCATAGTCGCGGATGGTGTCGAAGGTGATACCTCCCGACGACTCTGTCTCGTAGCGTCCGCCGATGAGTTCCACCGCGCGGCATGTCTCCTCCGGCGTGAAGTTGTCGAGCATGATGCGGTCGATGCCTCCGAAGGCCAGCACGCGGTTGAGCTCGTCGAAGTCGCGCACCTCAATCTCGATTTTGAGGTCCTTGCCCTTGGCCTTGAGATATTCGTGGCATCGTGAGATGGCGTTCTCGATGCCCCCCGCGAAGTCGATGTGGTTGTCCTTGAGGAGGATCATGTCGAAGAGTCCGATACGATGGTTGGTGCCCCCTCCGATTTTCACCGCAAGCTTCTCGAGCATACGCATGCCCGGCGTGGTCTTGCGGGTGTCGAGCACGCGGGTTTTGGTACCCTCAAGCCGTTTCACATACTTGTTGGTCATGGTGGCGATGCCCGACATACGCTGCAGGATGTTGAGCATGAGACGTTCGGTCTGGAGCAGGCTCTGCACCTTTCCTTTCACGCTCATGACGATATCACCCGGCTTCACATGTGTGCCGTCCTGAATATAGACCTCCACCTGCATGGTGGGGTCGAAACGCCGGAATACCTCCTTGGCGATTTCCACGCCTGCGAACACGCCTTCCTCCTTGATGAGAAGCTTCGACTCCCCCATGGCATCGTCGGGGATGCAGCAGAGCGTGGTGTGGTCGCCGTCACCGATATCCTCTGCAAAAGCGAGGTCAATGAGTCTGTCGTTGAGTTCTTCTACAGATAACATATAAGTTTGGTTTTTAATTGTTTCTCTTTCTTTCCGATATCCTTTCCGAAAGCAAAAGAAGGGATATGGACACATTCTTTTGCAAACTTACTAAAAAAAAATGAAAACAGCTATAAGGAACAAGAAAAAAAGTTGACTAATAAAAGCGAACGGTACGAACGGCAGATGGCAGCACAAAAAAAAATCGCCAGACATCAGTCTGACGATTTCGGGAGGTGCCTGGCGGATTCGAACCGCCGTAGACGGTTTTGCAGACCGTTGACTAAGCCACTCATCCAAGGCACCAAAATGACGGCGTTTTGCCAAAAGTTTTGCAAAGTTAGTGTTTTTTCTTGTGAGTGCAAATTTTTTTCAATATTTTTGTGCAAAAATATGTAAAAACGGGAAAAAAGTCAAACAATGCTGAGAAAAATCAGGACATATATTGAGGCACAGGGTTTGCTGAAGAAAGGCGACAGGGTGCTGGTGGGCCTGAGCGGCGGAGCCGACTCAGTCTGTCTGCTGACGGTGCTGACCGAACTGGGATACGACACCACGTGCGTGCACTGCAATTTCCATCTCAGGGGCGAGGAAAGCCAACGCGACGAGGATTTCGTAAGAGAACTGTGCGAGCGGAAAGGCGTGCGGCTCGTGGTGAAGGACTTCGACACGGAGGCCTATGCAAGAGAGCACGGCGTCAGCATCGAGATGGCCGCCCGCGAGCTGCGCTACGACTACTTCTTCGAACTGATGGAAGCGGAAGGGTTCGACTGGATTTGCGTGGGCCACCACAGCGACGACAACGTGGAGACCATGCTGATTAACCTGCTCCGCGGCACTGGTCTGCGCGGACTTTGCGGCATCCAGCCGAAGAACGGGCCGGTGGTGCGTCCGCTGCTCTGCTGCGGCAAGGAGGAGATTCTGTCGTACCTGAACGAGAAAGGCGAAATGTACGTGACCGACAGCAGCAACCTGGAGAACGACGTGGTGCGCAACAGAATACGCCTGGATGTGATTCCGCTGTTGGAGCAGATCAATCCGTCGGCAAGACACAACCTGCTGACCACACTGGAGAACCTGAACGAGGCGCAGAAAGTGTACAAGCAGGGGCTTCAAGGCATATTCGACACATTCTCAGAAACATACGCCACCTACGACCTGCTGCACGTCAAGAAAAAGCCTATCCTCGACAGTGTATCTCCGCTTACGGTGCTACATGATTTTTTTTCCAGTTATGGATTCAGCCGCAGCCAGCTGGTGCAACTGCTCGATTCCATCGACCATACTGGCAAGATTTTTGTGGCAGACGACAAACGGCTGCTGGTGGACCGCACCGAACTGATTCTGGAGAACAAGCCCCTGGAACCTTTCGAAGACATCGAGATAGACCTGCTCTCCCACCCTTCCGGAACCGTGGAATGGGCTGATTTCTTCGGATTCAACTACTATGTAAAATGTCCGGATTTCCGAGGCATGAAGACTGACAGCCGCCACGCTTATCTCGATCTGGACAAGACTGACGGGAAGCTGACTGTGCGGCGCGTACGTCCAGGCGACAGCTTCATCCCGTTCGGCATGAAGGGACGGAAACTGGTGAGCGACTACATGACCGACCGCAAATTCAACCTGTTCAGAAAGGAGCGGCAGGTGGTGGTGGAAAGTGGCGGCAGGATTGCCTGGCTGGTCGGCGAACGTGCTTCTGAGGAGTTCCGGGTTGAAGCCGGATGCACGAAATGGGTGGAGATGGAGAGTTGAGCTGCGCTCTGATGACGTACCTATATTGAATAGGCTCTTTTGGTTCAATATATTTTGGTATTCTCCTACTTATTCGTAACTTTGCATAAAATTTAAGCAGAAATATGAAGAATATCGCATTAATTACAGGAGTGACCGGCCAGGACGGCTCCTATCTGTCGGAGTTTTTATTGGAAAAGGGCTACGAGGTACATGGTATTATCCGCCGCTCGAGTGTGGACTTCCGTGAGCGTATCGCCCACCTGGAGGGACACAAAGATTTCCACCTTCACTACGGTGATATGGGCGACTCGATGTCGATTCTGCAGGTGGTGGGCAAGGTTCGCCCTACCGAAATCTACAACCTGGCAGCGCAGAGCCATGTGCAGGTGAGTTTCGACTCTCCTGAGTTTACTGCCGACGTGGATGCCACCGGCGTGCTGCGTGTGCTGGAGGCCGTTCGTCTGTGCGGACTGGCAGACAGCTGCAAGATTTATCAGGCAAGCACATCGGAGCTCTACGGCAAGGTGGAGGATGTGCCTCAGAGCGAGACCACTCCGTTCCATCCTTACAGCCCTTACGCCGTGGCAAAGCTCTACGGCTTCTGGATTGTGAAGGAATATCGTGAGGCATACAATATGTTCTGCTGCTCGGGCATCCTGTTCAACCACGAGAGCGAACGCCGCGGTGAGACATTCGTCACCCGTAAGATCACGCTGGCTGCCGCCCGTATCGCTCAGGGCAAGCAGGAGAAGCTCTATCTGGGCAACCTGTCGTCACTGCGCGACTGGGGTTATGCGAAGGACTATGTGGAATGTATGTGGCTGATTCTGCAACACGACAAGCCAGAGGACTTCGTGATTGCCACCGGTGTTCAACACAGTGTGCGCGACTTCTGCTACTATGCGTTCAAGCATGCCGGCATCGAGCTGGAATTCCAAGGCGAGGGGTTGGACGAGAAGGGTATCGACAAGAAGACGGGCAAGGTGCTTGTGGAGGTCAGCCCTGACTTCTATCGCCCTACCGACGTGGTAAACCTGCTTGGCGACCCGAGCAAGGCGAAGCGTGAGCTGGGCTGGGATCCGTCGAAGACCAGCTTTGAGCAACTGGTGAAAATCATGGTGGATCACGACATGGCGAAGGTGGCTGTGGAGAAGGCTTCAGAGAGCATCCGAACGAACCTGGCCGAGTATCTGGAGAAGGGTATTGTGAAATAAACTGTCAACCGTCAACTGTCAACCGTCAACTGTCAACTGTCAACTATAAACATCATGGAAAAAAGAGATTATCCTCGTCAGCTGTCGCCTTATCTGACAGGTTATCTGTGGGTGATGCTGATATACTCACTGGTGGTGGTGGGTCATAACGTAATGGTGGGGATTGAGCATCCCTACGTGGGCATCGAGATGCTTTGCATCCTGCTTCAAGTGATCCTGAACATAGCCGACATCATTGCGCTCATCCTGATTATGCGCAAGAAGAGCGTGGGTGTGTGGATTTTTGTTGCCACAGGCTTCTTCTCCATCCTGCTGAGCCTTGCTTACCCCCTCTTTATGGAGGCATCCATGAAATACCTGAATCTGGGACTGAAGGTGGTACTACTCTTGCTGCTCTACCTGAAATGCAACAATCTCACCGGATATCAGGTGCTAGGACTGACGAAAATCGACGGCCATTACATCGACGAATGGTATATGGGAAGACAGAGGTATTTCTGAGCGGAGAGGTTTGGGAAAATAGGAAAATGGGAAAATGGGAAAATAGAAAATAGGAGGATAGGATTTTATAGGAGAGGTGAGAGCGGAGAGAAAAGCAAGCGGGCTGATTCGTTTGAATCAGCCCGCTGTTTATTTGACCGTCATGATGTTGTAAAGGAATTTAAGGTTGCCGATGATGTATCGTCGCCACATTCGGCGCGGTTCTTTCAGGAGTCGGTAGAGCCATTCGAGGGAGTGGCTCTGCCACCAGAGCGGAGCCCGTCGGACGGTGCCGGCATAAAAGTCGAAAACAGCCCCGATTGTTCCCACATGGCATTGGATATTGAGCTCATCCCAATGGCGGAAGGTCCATTTCTCCTGCTTTGGGGCAGTCATGCCTATCCATAGCAGGTCGGGGTCAGCCTGGTTGATGGCATCGATGATTTCCCTGTTGTCGTTTTCGGAAAATTCCGGTTTATAAGGCGGCGAATAGGTGAGAACCCGGAGGTTGGGATAGTCTTTGGCACAACGCTCACGAATCAACTGGAGCACTTGCTCCGAACTGCCCATGAACATCACAACAGAGCCTCTCCCCCCGCCCTCCCCCATAGGGAGGGAGCCCCCTTCGGGGAAGCCATCCGGATGATTGGGACTTGGGGCTTGGGATTCAGCATCAGCTTTTAGGGACAGGCGCTCCATCTCGATGATGAAGAGGTCCCATCCGGCGATACGCTCCTTTGGCTGCGACTTGGCCTTGAGCCACCGGCATGCCTTCACGATACTGGCCCCGTCGGGGATGAGGTAGTCGCCCTGTTGGAGGGCTTCAGCAAAATCAGCGTCCTTCAGCGCCACATTATAAGAATGGGCATTGATGGTGTTGATCAGGACTTTTCCTTCGGGAATGTCACGCAGTTCGTCCTTGGATTCAACCAGTTGTAAATCTTTCAAACGCATGGTGGAAAAGACAGACTAAATATTGGAAACGATATGAGCTAAAAAACTGTCGGGATTCTGGAGCGCCTGCTCTTCCTTGCGGTAGTTGAGTTTATGGAAGCAGCAGGTGTCGGTGAGTTGTTTCATCCACTGTGAGTCGTAGGTGTCGGAAAGTCGGTGCCCGAGCTGAAGCGGCCACCAACGGTTCCCCCGTGGCATGGAGCTCACCTGTTCCGGATAGAGTTGTGCCAGTTGGCCGAAGAAGGCATGAAAGAGATAATACTGCACCGTGCAGTCGTGGTCGCGCCAATATTGGAAAAGGAGGTCGCGCAGGATGAGAAGCACCGGGTTGTTGGTGCAGGCTGTGATGAACCAGTTGGAGATACCGACAAATTCCTCCACGCCTTTTTGGTATTGCTGGAAGAGGAAAAGGTCACAGTGCATCACATTTTTAGGGTAATTGTCACCGGTACAGAGCACTGTAGCGTCCATCCAGGTTCCTCCATAGGTGGTGAGGAGCTTCAGGCGGAGCATGTCGGTGAAATGAGCTGCCGGGATAATGCCCTGTTCATATTTCCGCACCACATAATCGGGCAAAGTGACATACTGCTGGTAGTTGTCGTAAGTCAGCACCCTCACCTCTTTGTCCTTCAGATGCTTTTTCATCGACTCCACACAGGCTTTGACCAGTTTTGGAGCCTGCTCCATGCCCTGAAGCCAGCAGGTCCACACGATGTCGGCATACTCATGAGGGAGTTCCTGCTTGTCGTAATAGTCCTTCAGCTGGAACATGAGGGGACGGTACTGCTCCATCAGCTTGGGCGACACCTTCTCAAGAATTTTGGAATAAGCGCCTTCTGCCGTGGTTTTTCCCCGGAGCAGCCGCCATGCCTGACGCATAGCTACCGGTGCGGCACCCATGCGGATATACTCACGGACGAGCCGCCATCCGCCGAACTGATGGAATCGATTTGTTACGCGGGACATATAATACATTGAATTTGGAACTTTGAGATTTGAACTTTGGCCATCCGGATGGGGAGACGGGGCATGCCCACGTCTCTACAGGCTGTTGGGCTACGGTAAAACGTCTTAAACCACTGAAACCACTGAAACCCTTTAAACTCCTTAAACTATTTAAACCATTGAAACCACTGAAACCCTGGATCAACGCTAACCTTAACGCAAACCTTAAACCCTATTTTCCTATTTTCCCATTTTCCTATTTTCCCATTAAACCGTCAACCGTCAACTGTCAACTGCCCCTAATCAGTGAAACGGCCATACATAAAGTAAGGCCCTACAGGTGTCGGGCTACGGTACAACATTGAAAACTCTATTAAACTACTAAACTATTAAACTATTAAACCAACCTTACACTCTAAACCTCCAAAGCCAGCACCCGTTCGATGACAGGCGCCATGTCGTAGTAGCGGTACTCGGCAAGGCGGCCGCCGAAGATGATGTCTGTCTCCAGTTGGGCGAGCTGTCGGTATTGTTCTGCCAACTGGTTGTTGCGGTCGTCGTTCACCGGGTAGTAAGGCTCCATGCCCTCGGCCCACTCGGTGGAATATTCACGCGAGATGACTGTCTTCGGGCAGTCATACACCTCCTGTCCGAACATCTCGAAGTGCTTGTGCTCAATGATGCGGGTGAACGGGATGTCCGCCTCGGTGTAGTTCACCACGGCATTGCCCTGGTAGTTGGGCTGGTCGAGTGTCTCTTGTTCAAAACGGACTGTTCGGTAGTTGAGTTTGCCGAAACGGTAGCCATAGAACTCGTCGATCTTTCCTGTAAAGACGATTTTCCGTGCCTGCTGCTCCCAATAAGTGCGGTCGTCAAAAAAGTCGGTATCCACACGGGTGTCGATGCCTTCAAGGAGTCCGTCGATAAGTTTGTTATAGCCTCCGATTGGGATGCCCTGGTATTTGTCGTTGAAATAGTTGTTGTCGAAGACAAGCCGCACCGGCAGCCGCTTGATGATGAACGCCGGAAGGTCGGTGCATTTTCGTCCCCACTGCTTCTCCGTATAGCCCTTGATGAGCCGCTCGTAGATGTCGCGACCGATAAGCAAAAGAGCCTGCTCCTCGAGGTTACGCGGCTCACTCACGCCCTCCGCTTTCATGCGTTCGAGCGCCTCCGCTTTCTGTTCCTCTATCTTGGCAGCCGCCTGCTCCGGTGAGGTCACGCCCCACATCTGGTAGAAGGTGTTCATGTTGAACGGCAGGTTGTAAAGCCGCCCCTGATAGTTGGCCACCGGTGAGTTTGTATAGCGGTTGAACGGCACGATGCCGTTGACGAAATCCCACACCTCTTTGTTGGATGTGTGGAAGATGTGGGCGCCGTATTTATGCACATTGACACCCTCAATTTCCTCGCAATAGACGTTGCCGCCGAGATGCGGACGCTTGTCAATCACCAGACAACGCTTGCCTGTCTGCTTGGCGCGGTATGCGAAAGTGGCTCCGAACAGTCCGGAACCTACAATCAGATAATCATACATATTTTGAACTTGGAACTTTTAACTTGGAACTTTGGCCATCCGGATGGGGAGACGGGGCATGCCCACGTCTCTACAAGGTGATGGGCTACGGTACAACATCAAAACTCTACTAAACTATTAAACTATTAAACTACTAAACCAACCACTGGAACCATTGAAACTCCTGAAACCCCTTAAACTCTTGAAACCTAGTAGGCGGCCATACATAAAGTAAGGCCCTACAGGTGATGGGCTACGGTACGACATCAACTGTCAACTGTCAACTGTAAACTGTCAACTTTCTCTAAACACTAAACACTGAACTCTAAACTGTTTACGGGAGACTCCGTTTTGCTCTGAGCCGCCACCAGATATGATATACGATAAATGGGGTGCGCCAGAGGACTTCAGAGGGATAACTGCGGAGGAAGCGGAGGTTGCGTTTCTGTCGGAAGAAGAACTTCTTCCAGGTGCCGTCGCGGAGGCCGAGTCGGGAACGTTCTTCTTGTCCGAAATTGCCAGCCTCCATCACTTCGTGCAGAAGGAAACGTCCGTGCTTCTCGCTCGGTCCGATAAGCATCCGGGTCCGCTCTAAACCGAAGACCTCGCCCATAATCCACATCACGGCTCGGGCAAATCTTTCGAATCCCCGACCGAGCATACGGAAGTCGATGTCAGCAGGTTGTCTTACGGAGGGGAGAGAGCTAACCGAAGAGGCGTCTTCCTTCTTCCGTCTTCCTTCTTCCATCATAAGGTGTGAACACATTGTTTGAGCGGACGAGGCGTCCACGCTCCCAGTACTAGTGCCGCTTTCGGATGTAGGAGAATTAACCGAAGAGGCGTCTTCCATCTTTTTTCTTCCGTCTTCCGTCAACAGATAGTAGTAGTCGCAGAGCTGACGCAGCCCGAGTCCGTCGTCGAAGATGTGACGATAGGCATGTAGGAGGATGAAGATGAGGTCGAAGTCGCGTTGTGGAGTCACGAACGTGGAGTGTTCTGATGAGAGCGGTTCCATGTCGAAACATTCCTCTTCATATTCCTTGAACCATCGTTGCAGCCGTCGGTTGTGGATGGGGTTGTACATCCAGGAGGGTGTGAAATGCACCTCTACGGGTATGCCCTGCACTTCTCCGAAATCCACGTGGTGATAGACGAACCGTCCGCCGGGTCTCACCTTATAAACATATTGCAAAACTTTCCTCCAGCCGCCTTCCACCCAGATGTCGATGTCGCCGCACTGACGGCGTTCGGGCCGTTCGTAATAGCGGGCCATCCCCTGTCCTTTCAGTATGCACGAGCGAAAACCGTCGTCGAGGAACCGCTGCTGCACCTTGCCGCACATCTCGTTCATCCTCGCGTTCATCTTCTCCATGCGGTTGACAAAGGAATACCACTGGAGGATGATCTCCCGTGGCGGACGCTGGTCTGCCGGAAGACGTTCCACACCGGAGAAGCAGACACCCAGAAGGGTCTGTCGCTGTGCCTCACGAAAGAGGTCACGCCACTGCTCGGTGGTCGGGACCTTATCGAAGCGGTCCTGCCGTCCCAGTGCTATTTTGATGAGTTGGAAAAACACTTTTACTTTGAAATTTGAGATTTGAACTTTAGGCCATCCGGATGAGGAGACGGGGCAATTATACTTTGAACTTGGAACTTGGAACTTTGAGATTTGAACTTTAGGCCATCCGGATGAGGAGACGGGGCATGCCCACGTCTCTACAAGGTGACGGGCTACGGAACAACGTCTTAAACCACTGAAACTACTGAAATCCTTTGAAACGGGCACACATAAAGTAAGCCCCTACAGCGGTTGGGCTACGTACAACATCAAAAACCTACTAAACTATTAAACCCTTAACCCCTATTCTCCTATTTTCCTATTCTCCTATTTTCCTATTAAACTTCAACTCTTTTCCACCCTCCCCGAACTCACCTTATACTCGTAGGAGTGCAGCCCTTCAGCCCTAAAGTCATCGTGGTAACGTTGGAGGACGTTCTTGAAGATTTCATCGTACTGCGGGATGAAGAGGTCGTCTTTCTGCTCCAGATGTTCAATAATTTCGCGGGCCAGAGGCGCCACCACGGTGAGGTCGGTCTTGGCGTTGTTGAAACTCGTGCCCTTCATCGAGCCTGGCGACACATTGAGGATGCGGTTGCGGCACCCCCCCTTGATCAGCTCCACGTTCACGCTCTCGATAAAGATTTTCAGCGCTGCCTTCGTGGCTGCATAAATGCTGAAGAAAGGGGATGACATAAAACCCGCGATGCTGACCATCACGCCGCAGAGGAAATCCTCGGTGGGTGAAGCCAGCTTGTCGTAGAACCGGTGGATGAGACGCATTGCCGGTATGGTGTTCACAGCGAAGCTGTCTCCGATCATGCGCTCATCGGTATCACCGAAGAGCTGAAGGCGTCCGAAACCTGCTGTTATCATCAGTGCGTCTATATCCTGGAAGCGGTCGAAGAAGCTGTAATCCTCGCTGGTGAGGTCAAACTGGAAAGTCTCGAACTTCGGATGGTGGTTTTCTTCCGCCACCTCGGCTTTATCAACGATATAAACTTTCTGCACTTCCTCCCGTTGTGCCAATTCCGTTGCGATGCCCAGCCCAATGCCGTTCGCTCCTCCTATAATCAATGGAAATCTCATTTTAGTCTAATGTTGTGTCTAGTTTCAAACTGTTTCCTGACTACCGAAATTTCCGGAATCTCCGGAAAACTCTTCTTTCTAGTTCTCCCAAGCTAAGCCGAGGCTCCTAACCCCGGAGGGGTTTCACATTGGTAACCCCGGGATGCAATCCCGGGGACTTTGAACTAGTCTATATAGAAAGAACTCTGAAGGAGTTCCATAATTCTAACCACTTAGTTATATATATCTCTCATCATATTCAATCCCGCATTCCGTCAACACCTCGATAAGCTCTTCTCGGAAAGTTTTCTTCCGATGATGCTCCTTTTGATTCTTTATATAATTATAGACCTTATCAACCTCGTTTATACCATAGGATAATGCGCAATACCCTTCGCCCCATCCACGGAATTGGGGAAACGACTCAGGGTTTCGCTTGCAAAAACTTGTCAATGACAATTTTAAGTCATGTACAAAACTAGCTACAGCGATGGTTGGAGGTATAGAAACAAGCATATGTATATGATCTGGCATGCCATTAATCCGCTTCAAATAAGCATTTTGGGATTTGCAGAACCCCCATGCATATTTATAAAGCTCGGTCTCATGAGCCTCATTAATAGTTTTTTCACTGTTCTTAGAGCGAAAAACCAGGTGATAATACAATTGGGTGTATGCCATGTTATATACAGGATTACGATGATGAATGAAAGGAGATGCAGGATGATGCTGAGGTGATGCTGTGGAACCCTTTCAGGGTTCGTTCACTTTAGTCATGTCATCAGTCCCCGGGATTACCATCCCGGGGGTACCAATATACAATCCCTTCGGGATTAACCGCACCACATGGGGAAATAAAATCTTTTAGTCATGTCAACAGTCTCAAGATGCAATCCCAGGGGGTGAGATAATATGCAACTATTTATATCTCCACGAGGTTCATCCGTTCTGTAAACTGCTGCATGATGCGGGCCATGCAGACGGACTCCCGCCGGCTCAGACGCACAGAGGAAAGCCGGCGGTTGACAATACAGCTGATGAACTCCTGAATCTCGTAACGGAGGCCGTCGCCGTCCCATTTGTAGAAGAACTTCTTGTTGTCATTCTGGTCCTCATAACGGAACTCAAAGTAATCGGTCTTCCACCACGGAGCCGGCACGTAGGCATATCCCTTGGTACCTGAGATGACCAGGTTGCCCTCCGTTTTCACGCCCAGCCCCACCTTGAAGGAGCAAGTGGCTTTCGGATAGCGCATCACCCCTTTGGTGAACATATCCACCTTGCCGTCCATGCGGCTGTAGAGGTTGAGGTTCTCGTAGTCGGCGCCCATGAGCTTGATGATAGGCAGGAGCGGGTAGCTGCCCAACTCGTACATCGAACCACCAGCCTGGTCGGGGTCGAACTCACGCAGGGAGCGGTTGTCATCCCAAAGCTTGGAGAGCGACGCCTCTATATCGACCACCTCGCCGATGACACCGCTCTTGATCATCACCATCAGGTGATTGAACGCCGGGCAGTGAGCCGTCTTGTTCGCCTCCATGAGCATGAGTTTGCGGTCAGCCGCCATCTGGTAGCACTCCTTCGCCTGGTCTTCCGTCAGCACCATCGGGGTCTCGCATAGCACATGCTTGCCTGCCTCCAGAGCCTGACGGATATACGGGTAATGGGTGAGGTGCGGTGTGGCGATATACACGGCGTCCACATCCTCCATCAAAGCCTTCGCTGATCCATAGCGGCTCATTCCCTCTGGAATATCCAGATGTTCGTTGATATCGTAAATGCCGGTGAGGTTCACTCCGCTCACCACATCAGCCTCGCCTGGGAAGCGGTGGCCCACACGTCCGTAGCCGATGATGCCCACGCGGATCTGCTGCTGTGAGTCCTCACGCAACATGGTGCTGCTGATGCCCTCCGTCCGTGGCAGATACACCACCTGACAGTACTCTTTCAGGTAGTCGAACTTCCCTTCCCAGTCGGACCCGATGGCGAAAATATCGACCCCATACTTCTGGATGTCGTCAATCTTCTGTCCCACATAGTCCTCGATGATGACTTCGTCGGCCAGCCCGGTGGCGCGGACAGCGTCCACGCGCTCCAGCACGTTGTTTCTCACGTTGAGTTTACCCCTGTCGCGGTCGAACGTGTCGTTCGTCACGCCCACGATGAGGTAGTCGCCCAGCGCTTTGGCGCGTCTGAGCAGATTGATATGCCCCTGATGGAGCAGATCGTATGTTCCGTATGTAATTACCTTGATCATTCTTCTTTTAGTGTTGCGTGACATTCCCGAAATACCGGATTTTCCAGAGCCCTCGCTTAAATCATCTGGATAGCCATTCCTATTTTATTTCTAGTTTCCCCAAGCTGAGCAGCAGGGCGCCTAACCCCGAAGGGGTTTCACATTGGTAACCCCGGAATGCAATCCCGGGGAGTAAGTAAATAAGCTATGAGAAAGAACTCTGAAGGAGTTCCATAACTCAGCAAGAGCCCCAGTCCTTCGCCGTTTTCAAGTTCCCCCAAGCTGAGCTGATAGCTCAGCCCTTAACTTTTGTTAACAACTAAACACTCCGTCTCCCACACCCGATTACCCTAAAAGCCCCTGGTAGATTTGCATAAACTGCTCCACCTTATGAGTCCACGTAAGGTTTTCCGTAACCCATTGTTGGGATTTGAGACCGATTTGACGAAGGGCAGTTCGGTTGCTATATGCCCAAAAGAGTTTGTCTGCAAAACGCTCAACACATTCGTCATAGCTCTCTGCCATGCCGATTTTCAACAAAATATCATCTGGGAAAATATCCTGCCCGCCCGCATTGAAGCAAATGGTAGGGCAACCAAGCGCACAGGTCTCCAGCACTGACATGGAGCCCGAATCACGGAAAGCCGGATAGACCGAAAGACTGCAGCTCCGTTCTAGTTTCAGCAGTTCACTCCGTTGGATAAACGGAATCAGCTCCACCTGCTTTTCCAGTCCAAGCGACTGAATCCAGCCATTCACCTTCTTTTGTTCCTCCTCAAAGCGAATGCCCACCAGCCGAACCGTGAAATCCGTCAGTCCCTTATCTGATAACCCCTGTTTCAGCGCCTTCAAATATAGGTGTATCCCTTTCCAGTCAAGTGCTTTGCCGGCATAGAGCATACTGAATTTCCCCTGAGAGGAGTCCGTCTGCTCCGTTCTTGGAAAATCTGCCACATCGACTCCGATGGCAGGCTTCTGCTCCAGCTTGCTGTCTGCCGCATATGGTTTCAGCCGCTTGAGGTTCTCAGCGCTGGAGCAGAGTATCATCTTGCGGTTTTTGCTACGTGTGTTAAACCAACGGAAAAGCTTCAAGTCGGTTCCTTTAGTTCTGATTCGTTCTTTTTTCAGTGTATGTGGTTCAAGATCTTGCCAAAGAGCCTGAGGAATCGTCTCCGCACCGCCTACTGGTCCCACCACGCATGGGATGTCCAGCCAATACCCCGGCGATGGCGTGCGGTATTGGTTGAACGTGAGATGATGAAAAATGTCAAAACCAATAATTTTATGCTGTCTCCGTATGAATTTACGTACTTTTATTTGCCATAAAAGATAATTTATTTGTTCTCCCCAATGGGTCTTCATCTCATTTTTAACGCACATCCATTTTGGGAGATCATAAAAAAGGAAATGCAGATTCGGCAGCGCCTGTTCCTTGAGCGTCAGCTCGATTTTCTCACGGCAACGGCTTCGGGTCAGCACATAGATCTGATGCTCAGGGTATTTTCGTGCCATCGTCAGTGGCACCATCCACCCCACCCCATATTCGCTGCCCGCTCCAGGCTCCGAAGCGTATGCGCTTATCAATATCTTCATGAATAACTAAGAGGAGAAACCAGAAGAACTTTACACAAAACTAATAGGACAAAAATTAGTCACTTTTATTAATCAATCAGTTCCTTTCGTCTCTGACACTAATTCTTGCTAACTTTTTAAAGACTTTACCATTGATACCTACTATGCTCTTTGTTTCTTCATCATATAAATACCTCTCATACTCAATATATTTATTATAGAAATTCACCAGAATACCACAAGGTTTTTTCATAAGGTGCATGTAATTAAAGAGCTGGGCTCGATGGTTTGATGTAAGCGTATCTACAGCTTTACATTCAACTATAATACTATCTTTACATAAGAAATCCACGCGAAATAATGTCATCATCTCTTTACCATGATACAAAGGATGAAATGAATACTCTTTAAGGAAATGAATACCTTGTTCTATTAATTGTATCTGAAAACCCTCTTGATAGCAATACTCATTTAGTCCTGGACCGAGTTCTGAATGTACTTCGCATAGGGCTCCGATAACATCATACATGTAATCGGACAACTCTTGTGTATTTAGCATAATAGTTATGAAATATAGAGGAGACTAAAAGAACTAGAAAAAAAACTATAAGAACCATATTTGTTTCTTTCGTTATCCTATTAGTCCTGTTCGTTTCTGATATTCAAGACACAAAAAGAACTAGAAAAAAACTATAAGAACTATATTTGTTTCTCTCGTTATCCTATTAGTCCTGTTCGTTTCTGATATTTTTTAAAGGAGATTTCTATATATCTCCTCCAGCTGTAGGCCGATGCTCTCCAGCGAGAAGCGCTCCACGACAAACCGCTGAGCATATTCAGCCATCGACCGCCGAAGCTCAGCGTCATCCATCAGCCGCTCCAGCTGCGAAGCCAGCCCCTGCCAGTCACCGAAGCCAAACGTCAGGGCGTTCCTCCCCTCTTCTAGCACGTCGGGAAGACCGCCCACGGGCGTTGTCACCACACTGATGCCATGTGCCCATGCCTCCAACACCACCATCGGGAAGCCTTCTTCATACGAGCACATGCAGTAGATGCTTGCCCGTCGGAAGAAATCCTCCTTCTCCTTACCCTCTATATAGCCCGTGAACTCAACGTCACTCAGCCCCATCTCCTGCGCCATCGCCTTGAACCGCTCCACTTCGCCGTTACCGAGCATAAAAAGCCGCCACTCAGGGTGACGGTCTTTAATACTCTTCCAGGCTTTGAGCAGGAGATCCGGCGCTTTGTTGTCATTGAAATAAGCCGCCATAAAGACGACCGGCTCTTTAGCATCGAGGTCAATTGCCTCTTCTAGAGGCTCGCAGGCATTATACAGCACCGCCGTAGGTGTCTTCACATCCTTGAAGCTCTCCTCAAACAGCCGTTGCCACTTCTTTGCCAGCAAGATGATGAGGTCAGAGCGGTTCAAGCACCACTTAAAAAGCCGGTTTTCTGTATGGTTCCTAAGCTGGTTACCCATATGCACGTGCATGACAATCTTCTTCCGTCCAAGCCGTGCCAGCAGGAATATCGGTAGCTGAATCATCAGACAAATTTTATCAGGAACAGTATGCAGATGCACGATGCTGAACCTCCAGATGATGAACAGCGCTTTCAGGTTCCCTTTCGCCGCATACCACAGTTTCCAGAGTTTATTGCGCTGAATCTGAGTCCCCAGCCAGTAGCAGCCATACTCCTCCCACACCGGCATCTTCTTCATCAGCCGTATGGCGGAAGCCACACCGCCAGCACTCTGCTCCGCAGAACCAACAACAAGAACTCGTTGTTTCTTCCTTCGTCCGTTTTGTCCTTTATCCTTATCCATCCGTTTGTTTTCTAGTTTCCCCAAGCTGAGCTGCCGGACGCCCAACCCCGGAGGGGTTTCACATTGGTAACCCCGGGATGCAATCCCGGGGAGTCTGGCAATATGCTAATAGGCAAGAACTCTGACGGAGTTCCATAACTGCAATCACACTCCTTATATATACCTCTCATCGTATTCTATCCCGCATTCCGTCAACACCTCTATCAGCTCTTCCCTGAAAGATTTCTTCCTATGATGTTCCTTCTGGTTCTTTATATAGTTATAGATCTTATCAACCTCATTTATCCCATAGGATAGAGCACAATAACCATCGCCCCATCCACGAAATTGTGGAAACAAATCTGGGTTACGTTTGCAGAAACTTGTCAATGACAGCTTCAAGTCGTGAACAAAACTAGCAACTGCAATCGTTGGAGGTATTGCCACAAGCATATGAATATGGTCGGGCATACCATTAATCCGCTTCAGATATGCTTTTTGAGCTTTGCAGAACCCCCAAGCGTATTTATACAAATCAGTCTCATGAGCCTCGTTGATTGTTTTTTCGCTATTCTTTGTGCGAAAAACCAAGTGATAATACAACTGAGTATAAGCCATGGTATATACTGAATCACAATGGTGAATGATAGGAGATGGAAGAAGGCGATGATAGATAATGCTACAGGTGATGCTATGGAACCCCTCCAGGGTTCTTTCCATTTTTGTCTTGCTATCCCGCCCCCGGGATTGTATCCCGGGGTTATCAATATGCAATCCCTTCGGGATTATCCAGTCCTGCCTATGAGAACTATTAATCTGAACAGACAGAGAGAGCGTCCCTAGTTTCCTGCCATGAAGTTGATGATGGAGACCACATCGTTGATGTCGGTCGCATCATCACCGTTGGTATCTGACTTAGGGAAGTCCGTAGTGCCAGCCATGTGGTTGATGACAGCCACCACGTCGTTGATATCCACACCTCCGTCTTTATTCACGTCGTGACGGTATTCAGCGAGAGACTCATATACCAGTCCGCCGAAGACCTCCTGGTTCCAGCCTGCTTCTATATAGGCAGCCTTGGTACCAGCAGGCACGATAAGCACACACTCCGGGTCGATGCCGTCGAAGGCACTTACACCAAATGTCACAGGCTCCGGCATCTCAGCGAAGACGAACTTGAGGTTCGGGCAAGCGGAGAAAGCGTTACGTTGGATGGAGGTCACACCTGCAGGGATGGTGACAGTCTCCAGCCCGGTACCGGAGAAGGCATAGCCGCCGATATCCTGAAGTGAATCCGGCAATTCAATCTCCTTGAGGTTCGGACATTTGTAGAACGCAGCCATAGGCAGGCTCTTGATGCTGTCAGGCAGCGACACATACGACAGGTTGTCGCAGTTAGCAAATGCATACTGAACCACGGTTCCCACTGTCTCCGGCACATACACCGAATCCACTTTCGTATAGCGGAAGGCACGGTCGCCCAGAGAAGTGACGGTGAATGTATGTCCGTTGTATTCCGCAGTAGCAGGGATGGTGACGGTGCCGCGGTAATTGCCGTCGATACATGGGTCGTTCTTCTCACCGCTGCCCACCTGACAGGTGAGGTTGTCCATGCTCGTAATCATCAGCGTGAGCTCCACGCCCTCCACCGTGTTCACCTTAAACTCAGTCCCTTCAGCAGGCACATCATCCCCTTCCACTATCTTGAAGAAGATACCACCCTCGCCTTCTGTCCATCCAGCCTCATGATAAGCGTCTATCGTCCCCTCCGGCACGTGCAACACGCACTTGGAGTTCAAGTTATAGAAAGCATTTTCCGGCAAAGTCGGAGGCACCATCATGTTCGCATAGACATTCTTCAAACTTGTGCAGTTGCCGATAGCATATTCCTCTATATAATTCAATTTTGCAGGCAGAGTCAATTCTTTCAAAGAAATACAGTTGTATAAAGATGCATAACTTAAGCTTTCCAAACTATCCGGAAGATTAATCGACTTCAGGCTTGTGCACCCATAAAAAGCGTAATTACTGAATTCCCAAATTGTTTCAGGAAGAACAACTTCGGTGATACCCTCATATTCTGCAAAAGCATAGCTACCCACTCTGACAACTTTATATGTCTCGCCATTAAACTCCACATTCTCTGGAATAGTGATTTTGCCAGTTGTTTTCGAGTCAATCGTCGTATTCGGGTAGAAGCCAGTTCCAACTTGTGCAGTCATCTCGTCCACATCCCAAACGCATATAGTCACTTCCACTTCCTCAGCAGTCGTAATAGTAAAAGGATATCCTTTGGTTGGGGTATCATCTCCTTCAACAACACCACCTCTAAAGATTTCTTTTGTCCATCCAGCAGCGATATAATCGTCCTTCGTCCCTTCCGGCACATGGAGTCCACACAAGGCGTGATTCCTATAAAAAGCATTGTTTCCAAACTTAATCGGCGGATTCATTCTCGCAATCACTTTCGTAAGTGAAGAACAGAAATAAAAAGCATTATTTCCTATACTGTCCAACGTGGTCGGTAAGGTTATTTTGGAAAGAGAATCACAATGATAAAAAGCATTGTCTCCAATTACTTTTAGGCTATCAGGAAACGTTACAGACTCTAATTTTGAACAGAATGAAAAAAGGGATTTTGAAAGAACATTTACATTAGTTGGAATGTTTATAGATTTCAGACCTGTACATGATTGGAATGCAGACTCACCTATTTTCTCAACACTTTGAGGCAATACGAGGTGCTGAATACCACTAGAGCCACTAAAAGCAAATATTCCTATTTCAGAAACGCCCTCTGGTATAACTAATTCCTTGGCATTAGAATTATAAAATGCATAATCTCCGATAACCTGTATATAATAGAGGTTTTCTTTAAATTTAACAGTCGATGGAACTGAAATAATGCCTTCCAAAGAATTACTAATTGCGGGCGTATTCCTTAGCCCAGAACCAACCTGCACCATAAAATTATCTACATCTAACACCTTATATGTAATTTCAATTCCTTTTTCAGATGTCACAGTAAAAAAATCACCAATTCCGGGAGTTTCATCACCATACACAATACCACCTTTAAAAATATCTGTATTCCATCCTTGTTCAATATATTGTTCTTTAGTTCCTTCCGGTACATGAAGGGTGATACTTCTACTAATATTAGAAAAAACTGTTTCGTTTAAGCTAAATGGTGATTCTATTCGTGAAATTACATCACCTAAAGACATACAGAATCTGAAAGCTGCTCCGTCTATATATTCCAATGTTGCTGGAAGAATTATTTTTGTTAAAGAAGAACAATGATAAAAGGCATTACCTCCTAAAAATCTTAGATTCTCAGGTAAAGAAATGCTTTTCAGGCTCGAACACCAATTAAAAGTCGAGTTTTCAATGCTTTCAATCTCATTAGGAATAAAAATAGACTCCAAATTTCGACAATTTTGGAATGCTGAACTTTTAATTATTTTTACAGAATCAGGTACTATATAATGCGTCAAATTCTCACATCCATTATAAGCATTTGAACCAATAATCGAGATTGAGCAAGGAAGATTAACATTAGAAACCTTTTTACAATTATAAAAAGCGTAATCACCTATTGATGACACTGAATACACGGTATCATTCCATTCTACATTAGACGGAACAGACAAATCTCCCTCAATAGAATCAGCAATGGCTGGAGTATTTTTTGTTCCAGTTCCCACCTGCACTGATTTTTCCTCCTCACTAATTATCTTGAAGGTCATATCAACCCCTTCTACAGTCTGAGCCACAAATGTATCACCGTCCGCAGCTTTCATTTCTCCCCCACAGAACAAAAAGATTGTGAGGATAGTTAAAAATAGATTTTTCAGTTTCATAGTTATATGTTTTTATTGTTTATTATCAAGAATTTCAAGAATTATGGTTGGAAACGTAAAGGACTAAAGGTAGGCGAAAGGGACGAATATTTCCACGTATCACACAAATCTCAGGGATATTTTTCTCACACAGATTACACAGAAGGCACAGATTTTAAAAACAATGGAAAACAACTTTATAAACAATGAAAACAACTTCTCTTTTATCGGGTCAGCCCACATTTATCGGTTCAAAAAACTATCCGACAGTTTATATTCAAAGAAAAAACGTATGTATTTCGGATAGACATATTTAATTCAAATAAAAAACGGTTCGATGGGCTTTGCCCTGATGATGCTTCCGAAAGATTGTCCCTTGTGAGCAAGCTCCCATGAACCTCTTCCTCCAGCATCCGCATCATTCATTCTTCATGATGCATCGAACCTCGATAAAAACCTTCGTCATACTTCCTTCGGAGAAAAAATGCTACGCTCAATAAAAAAATTTTCCCCACGAGTTACAGCACAACATCAAAAATAAGCAGTTCTACCCACCTGGATAGCCTTTTTATCAAGTGAAACGTTTTTTCGACGGAATGCAATGGAGTTTTTTCCGAAGAAAATTTATTCAATTGGGACAATTGGGATTTCATGGATTGGAAAATCTGACAGAAGCCATGCTTATAGGCGGATTTTTCAAACATGAAAGGGACGCAGTACAATAAATTTTCATTTTTTATTTAAATTTGAAAGAAGTTTTATCATTATCTCAGCGGACGAGGCGTCCACGCTCCCAGTACTTCTACCCTTTCCATTCGTCTGCATGTCAACCGCCGCATAACTTTTTATTAAGTGCAACGTTTTTTCGACGGAATGAAATGGAGTTTTTAATTGAGTAATGATTCAAGAAGAACGGAGTTCTAGGAGAGATGTGTTGGCTGCAGAAGACGAGAGCTTGCTCACAGGATTCAGAAGACAACACATCTCGGAGGGCAAGGCCCATGAATCATCACGTTTTTTATTTAAATTATATTATTTCTGTGTATTTCCGTGATTTCTGTGTGACAAATTAAAAGTTAGTTCCTTTAGTTTCCGTTATCATTTTATTTGGAGATTAAAGCTTTCTCATGCTCCTCTATCTCCTCTGGGGTAAACCGCATTTTGATGAGTTTTGCCGGTATACCACCGATGATGGAATATGGGTCACAGGATTTTGTGACAACGGAGCCGGCAGCAACAACACTACCCCGTCCTATTGTGACACCTTTCAGTATCGTGACATTGGCTCCACACCACACACCATCCTCGATGACGGCGGGCTGGTCGTTCTCCGGCAGTTTCTCATCAATCGTTACATCGATGATATGCTTGCCGACAAGGTCTATCCTATGATCCCCAGTGATGATGGTTGGCCGTGGGCCGAAAACAACCTTCTTTCCTATGGTCAATGATGCATCTGTACAATAGAATGTCGCTCCCTTCGGTATGGAGGTGCCATCGCCAATGGAGAGGTTACGCAACCCCTTAAAGTCCGATGACATCGGGCGGATATACACCCCCTTCCCGCAGTGCTTCATCGCCCGCTTATAGATAGGCCGCCACATCGCATCCCAGAGGTAGGAGGGAAGCAAACTAAGCTTGATTAAAAAATCTATCATAATTAGAAAAAGACTAAATGCACGAAATCAAACTAAGGAGACTATTTCATAGGTTGAGGATCGTGATGGAAGTCAGGACTTACAATCACAACGACTCAACTATGAAAGACAGACGAAGTCCATAAATTTATTCATTCCTCTGATAAACAAATCTGTGATGATCTGTGAAATCTGTGTGACAAATAAAGAATATCCTTTTTATACAGCACTTCGTGCGTTTTCTTATCTTTCAGATATCATCCAAATGTACAATCGAATAAATTTAGAAGCAATTCCCTGGAATTGCAATTTCATAGGTTGAGGATGGTGATGGAAGTCAGGAGCTACAATCACAAGGCCTCAACTATGAAATATAGACGAAGTCCCTAAATTTATTCATTCCCCTGACAAAAAATCTGTGATGATCTGTGAAATCTGTGTGACAATTAATTTACCACACGTTGGATTGAGTCCAAGATCTTATCTGTATTAAAGTTCACAAGAATTCCAATATGGAGGTTTAAAAGTTTTAAATAGGTCAGCAACTGTTTACTGAAAACTTTCTTCATTTCCTCAACCCATTTCAGTTCAATAACGACCTTATCCTCCACTAGGATATCTAAACGCAGATCTGATGCAAGAGTCACACCCTTGTAAACAATGGGCACATGCTTTTGCCTCTCCACTTTTAACCCTCTTTTCTCTAATTCAAAAGTCAACGCTTCTTCATAGACTGACTCAAGAAGACCAGGGCCAAGTGTGTTATAAACATCAAATATGGCTCCTCTAATCTGATATGTTATATCATTCTCACTCATCTTATTTTTTAATCTCACACAAATACCACAGAAGGCACAGATTATTCGTATAAGGTATTATGATTCGATTGGACTGCGCCCTGATGAGTTGTCCTCATCTGGCAATTTATAAATTCAAATAAAAAACGTATGAAATTCAGACAAACATTTTTAAATCAAATAAAAAACGGTTCGATGGGCTATGCCACATTGATGCTTCCAGAAGATTGTCCTTGTGAGCATTTGAATTTTCATTTAATTTGTAACGACTATTGCTTAAGTTATTGCCTATCTTCATGTTAGAGAAAATTCACGGAATTCGTTATTGTTACAATGTAACGACCATTACATCCACCATAAGAGTACTCAAAAGTTGGCATAATTTTAAAAAGTATTGGCAGACAGTCATTTACATGCATGATTACTTTTAGTCGTTACAAAATATTGCAAAATTCAGATGTGAGCATGCTCCCGGGAATATCTTCCTCCAGCATCCGCATCATTCATTCCTCATGATGCATCGAACCTCGATAAAAACCTTCGGAGAAAAAACATTCCGCTGTCGCTCCATTCAAGAAAAAGCAGTGCTGACGGGGTCTGGTACCTCATCAAAAGCCTGTAGATCTACCTGATCGTATGATTTTTATTAAGTGCAACGTTTTTTCGACGGAATGAAATGGAGTTTTTTAATGAGTGATGATTAATGAAGAACGGAGTTCTGGGAGAGATGTGTTGGCTGTAGAAGACGAGAGCTTGCTCACAGGATTCAGGAGACAACACATCTCGGAGGGCAAGGTCCATGAATCATCACGTTTTTTATTTGAAATTTTCTAAAATAGATAAAAATAGAGAACCACTGAAACTTTTTCAACCTTAACCTTTTAACCAGTTGCGCAGCAACGCTTAATCCATTAACCTCTTACTAGAACCTTCCCCCTTTAACCTCTTACTTCAAGCAAAGTGCTAACCTCCTTTA